>Ga0210396_10002874_pt1 | contig 17337 bp, 17 predicted proteins | sample IncBWH17OmetaG_FD_155466 | JGI IMG/M metagenome (GOLD analysis project Ga0210396, IMG submission 155466) | Forest soil microbial communities from Barre Woods Harvard Forest LTER site, Petersham, Massachusetts, United States - Inc-BW-H-17-O ... | reverse complement strand
GTGATGGTAGGGCTTGGCCGTCTCGGCGTCGGGGGGGCGCCTTGAGGTCTTCAGGGCGGTGGTTGCGTCGTCAGCCATGGAAGGCACCGTAGAATTTTATCCTAACGCCGTAAAGATCATCTTGACGCCGTTCAGATGGTGAACTATCTAAACGCTGTCCAGATCGGACGGCCTCCCCAGGGGGCTCTACCAAGAGGTTCACGAACATGCTTACCGCTAAGACCATCCAAGGCTTCCTCGACCGCTACGCAGCGGCCTATCTCGTTCTGCTCGGCGGCTTCGTCGCCGGCGCCGTCGCGTTCGTCGGCGCCTGACCCGATGCCGGGGCAATATGGATCGGGAGGTGATGTGTCCTCCCGATCCTTTGCCCACCACAACGTCTGAGCGGACTACCAAGTCAAGCGGCGCAAAATGAGGTCCGTTCCGTCACAAAATGGCGCCGACCGTGATGGCGAAATCTCCCAATCGGTCATCTCCGTGTCGTACAATCCCTTATAAGGTCCGCCGGCGCCGCCAAGGCGGTGCTGATTCGCGCTCAAGGTCCGTGGGAGAAGGAGTTCCGCCTTCAGTCCAAGGTCGCACAAACATCCGCGCCACTCGAGTTTGAGAGGAGGCGGCGATGCAGGTCCTTAGTCGGCCCCCGTCGGGCATGCCGGCGCTGGTCCTCAACGCCGACTATCGTCCGCTTTCCTACTACCCCCTCTCGCTCTGGCCCTGGCAGGAGACCATCAAGGCGGTCTTCCTGGGTCGCGTCGACGTGGTCTCGACCTACGACACCCTGATCCATTCCCCGACCTTCGAGATGCCGCTGCCGAGCGTCGTCTCCCTGAAGAGCTACGTGGCCCAGGACCGGCCCCCCGCCTTCACACGGTTCAACCTGTTCCTGCGCGACTCCTTCGCCTGCCAGTACTGCGGCAGGGCCGAGGACCTGACCTTCGACCACGTCGTCCCCCGCTCGCGCGGCGGGCGCACGACCTGGGAAAACATCGTCACCGCCTGCGCCCCGTGCAATCTCGCCAAGGGTGGCCGCACGCCCCGCGAAGCCGGCATCCAGCCGCGCCGCGCGCCGCGCCGGCCCACGATGTACGAACTCCAGGACCACGGCCGGAAATTCCCCCCCAACCACCTCCACGAGAGCTGGTTGGACTATTTGTACTGGGACATCGAACTGGAGGCGTAGCGGCTCGCCGGATCCTGGAGGGGGTCGAAAACCGGACTTGGCCGCATTGCGACGCCGCGTCCGCGCCGCTCGATCCTGCAAGCAGTCGGTCGACTGGCGAGGCGCTCGCGCCGGGTCTATGGCTCGGCCATGAAGACCCTGATCGCCCTCGCTCTTTCGCTTGCGGCCGCCGCCTCGGCCGCCGTCGCCGCGCCCACGCCCAAGCAGGCGGACTTCGTCATCCACGACTTCGCCTTTCGCTCGGGCGAGCGCCTGCCGGACCTGAAGATCCACTACCGGACCCTGGGCGAGCCACGCCGGGACGCCTCGGGCAAGATCGTCAACGCCGTACTGGTCCTGCACGGGACGGGCGGATCGGGCGCGCAGTTCCTGCGGCCGCAGTTCGCCGACGAGCTCTACGGGCCGGGCCAGCTGCTCGATATCAGCCGCTACTACGTCATCCTTCCCGACGATATCGGCCATGGCGACTCGTCCAAACCGAGCGATGGGATGCGGATGCGTTTTCCCAAGTACGACTACGCCGACATGGTCGAGGCGGAGCATCGCCTCGTCGCCGAGGGCCTGGGGATCTCTCAGCTCCGGCTGATCATGGGCACCTCGATGGGCTGTATGCACGCCTTCATGTGGGCGGAGACCTGGCCGCAGGCGGAGCGGGCGGTGATGCCGCTGGCCTGCCTGCCTGCGTCCATCGCCGGCCGCAACCGGCTCTGGCGGCAGATGGTCATCAAGGCCATCGAGGCCGACCCGGCGTGGCGCGGGGGCGACTACCAGGCCCAGCCCCGCGCCGGCGTGCATGAGGCCGAGGACATCCTGGTCATCGCCGGCAGCGCCCCTCACCAGATGCGACAGACCCTGACGACCAACGCCGAGGTCGAGGCCTACATGGACGGGACCATCGCCCACTCGCGCTCGGAGCTCGACGCGAACGACCTGATCTACCAGCTCGACTCCTCGCGCGATTACGATCCCTCGGCCGGACTGGGCTCGATCCAGGCGCAGGTGATGTGGATCAACTCGGCGGACGACTTCATCAATCCGCCGGAACTGGGGCTCGCCCCAGAACTGGCGAAGCGGATTGCGCACGGACAGTTCGTGCTGCTGCCGGTGTCGGACAATACCCATGGCCACGGCACACACACCTGGGCCGTCGCCTGGAAGAACTACCTCGCCGACCTGCTCGCCCGGTCGTAGCGGGCGCTTCTCGGCACATTTGAGAGGGCGCTGAGAGATCGTTTTTCAACACAGAGCGGCGCTCTCAGCCCCGACCAAGCCGGGAGAGAATCACGGGCGAAATCAGTCGCCGTCTCAGAACGGGACGTCGCTTTTCACCGGGGCGGTCCCGGGCGGCGCTTCCGGAGGTCCCTTGACCGGGGCCGGCGGTTTTTCCGTCGGCGAGGCCATGATCTGGTCGATGTCGCTCTTGGCGTCCTTGCCCTGGTTCGCCTGGGCCTCCGCCGTCAGCGCGTCGGCCTTGGCCTCGTCATTGGCTTGGTTGTCAGCGGTGTCCTCGTCCTTGCTTTCCTCGGGCGCGGGAGTCGGCGGGGCGATCTCCACGATCGGTTTGGCGACCAGGTCCCCTGGCTCGTTCGCCGGTCCCGTCGCGTTCAGCTCCGGACCTGCCTGCCGGCGCCAGGCCGCGTCGAAGCCAAGGCCGCCGCCCACCACCGCCAACACCAGGACCAGCGCTCCCGCGCCATAGGCGAGGGTGCGCGGCGGCAGGGACACCGGTCCGTTGTCGATCCAACCGTCAGCCATCACGCCGTCTCCAAAACTCAAGGGCAGATTAGATCGCGAGGGTGGCGGGGACCAGGGACGGTGGCGGAATGCCGCCGCTGGGGGCCGTGCAGGGTTCGCGTCAGGTTAAGAAACGTGTATGGCTAAGCTTGTACCGGGGGGAACGCGCGGTTGGCCGAGGCAGAAGGCGAAGAGGGCGCCCGCAGGGTCGCCCTGATCACCGGCGTGACAGGCCAGGACGGCGCCTACCTCGCCGAATTCCTGCTGGACCGGGGCTACATCGTCCACGGGCTCAAGCGCCGTTCGTCGTCCTTCAACACCGCGCGCATCGACCACCTCTATGAGGATCCGCACCAGCCGGACGCCCGCTTCTTCCTCCACCACGGCGACCTCACGGACGCCGCCAACCTCATCCGCATCGTTCAGGCCGTCCGCCCGGATGAGATCTACAACCTGGCCGCCCAGTCCCACGTCCAGGTGAGTTTCGAAGCGCCCGAATACACCGCAAACGCCGATGGCCTGGGCGCCCTTCGCCTGCTCGAGGCGATCCGCCTCCTCGGCCTCGATGGCTGCCGCTTCTACCAGGCGTCGACCTCGGAGCTCTTCGGGGGCGCGGACGAGGTCCCCCAGTCGGAGACCACGCCATTCCGCCCGCGCAGTCCCTACGCCGCCGCCAAGCTGTTCGCCTACTGGACCGTGGTGAATTACCGCGAGGCTTACGGACTGCACGCCTCCAACGGGATCTTGTTCAACCACGAGAGCCCCATCCGCGGCGAGACCTTCGTGACGCGCAAGATCACCCGGGCGGCGGCGGCGATCCGCCTGGGTCTGCAGGACAGGCTCTACCTGGGCAATCTCGACGCGCGGCGCGACTGGGGTCACGCCCGCGACTTCGTCGAGGGTATGTGGCTGATGCTGCAGCAGGCGACACCCGACGACTTCGTCCTCGCGACCGGCGAGGATCACACGGTCCGCGAGTTCGCGCAGGCGGCCTTCGCGGAGATCGGCGTGCGGCTGGCCTGGCGCGGCGCGGGCGCGGACGAGGTGGGGTTCGACGCCGCCACCGGTCACGTGCGGGTGGAGGTCGATCGGCGCTACTTCCGACCCAACGAGGTCGGCTACCTTCTCGGAGACGCGGCCAAGGCGCGCGCGCGGCTGGGATGGACGCCGAAGGTCCGCTTCCGCGAACTCGTTGCTGAAATGGTCCGCGAGGACTTGCGGGCGGCAGCCGCCGAGCCCGTCCGCCGCCGGGCCTGAGGATGCGCATCCTCCTCACCGGCGGCACAGGAATGGTCGGTCGCAACATCCTCGCCGATCCGCGTGCGGAGGCTCACGAGATCTGGGCCCCGTCGCGCGCCGAGCTCGACCTTCTGGACGCGGGGGCCTGCCGTCGATTCGTCGCCGATCTCGCTCCCGATCTCGTCATCCACTGCGCGGCCGTCGTGGGGGGTATCCAGGCCAACATCGACGGGGGCGGACGTTTCCTGGGCGAGAACCTGGCGATCGGCCTGTCCGTGATCGGCGCCGCTCGCGCGGCGCAAGTCCCCCGACTGATCAACCTCGCCAGCAGCTGCATCTATCCAGTGGGCGCCGAAAGTCCGATACCGGAGCATCGACTGTTGTCGGGCGCGCTGGAGCCGAGCAACGAGGGATACGCCCTCGCGAAGCTCGCCACGTGGAAGATGGTCCAGTCATACGGCCGCGAGGTTGCTGGCGCGACGTGGCGAACGCTCGTCCCCCCCAATCTCTACGGCCGGTTCGATCACTTCCACGCCCGGCGATCGCACATGATGGCGGCGGCGATCCTCAAGATCGATACGGCTCTGCGCGAGGGGCGGGGGAGCGTGGAGATCTGGGGTGACGGCGCGGCGCGGCGCGAGTTCCTCTTCGCCGCAGATCTCGCGGACTTCGTGTGGCGCTTCTGCGATCGGCTCGGCGAGCTTCCCGAGACGATGAATGTCGGCGTGGGCGGGGACCAAGCCATCGACGAGTATTACGAGGCCGTGGCGGCGGCCATGGGATACCGCGGCGGGTTTACGCACGATCTGGCCAGGCCCGTGGGGGTGAGGCGAAAGCTGCTGGATGTGAGCGGCCAGAGGCGTCTTGGCTGGTCGCCGCCGACGTCGCTCGCCCAAGGGCTCGCAGCGGCCGTGGCCTGGTTCCGCGAAACGCCTGCCCGTTAGGACTCTGCGCGGGGCGCGACCACGCGCGGCTTCACCGTCTGCAGGCTCGCCAGCAGCACGACCAGGACCGCGGTCGTCGCCAGGCTGCCGCCAAGGCCCTGGTCGCCGCCGCTCCAAAGGGTCGGACCGCTCAGCCTGACCTGGGCGATGGGACCTGTCGGCGAGAGGGCGACGCCAGCGAAGGCGGACCACGTCCACATCAGATGCGCTGCGGTCGAGGTGGCGAGGCCGCCGCTGCGCAAGGCGAGAAGGCCCAGAAGCAGGCCCGCGAGCAGGAGGTTCACCACGGCCAGGGGGCCTTGGGGGCCCGCCGCGACGTGGAAGACGGCGAAGGCCGCGGCGGTAAGGAACAGGCCCGGCCAGGCGCCCCAGGCGGCGCAGAGGACCGGCTGAATCCAGCCGCGGAAGAACATCTCCTGAGCGGCCGCGCCCAGGGCCGCGATCAGGATGGCGGCGGCGAGGGGGCCGGCCGGAAGAGACGACGGTCCTGTGATGACCCCGACCGCCCCGGCTATCGACGCCACGGCGGCGCAGGCGAACACGGCGCCCAGGCCCAGGGCCACGCCGCCGATCACGGCCGCGAGACCGTAGGTCTCCCGCGGCCACAGACGGCGACCTTCGAGCCGCGTGGCGACGATGGCGGCGATCGCCAGGCAGGCGAATACGATCAGATCGGACGGCGCCTGACCGGCGATCGACGCTGTCGCGTGGCCGACGAAGAGGAGAGCGCCTGGGAAAATGAGGCCGACGATCGCGACGACAGCCGCCGGCGTGCGTCTGCGCGCCTGTCGGACCGACATGATCCAGGGGTTAGCGAAATCCGCCGCGAACATGAATTCCCCTTGGGCCGGATACCCCCTTTTGCAGGCGTCTTGACCCGTCCGACCTCGGGGCCGAAAGAGTCTGCTCAACCGGTTCGCACGTCAATAGTCGGGATTGCGGCTGTTCGACAGTGTGTCGCGCCGGCCACATGAGACCGTCCAAGTACAACCGGTCGAAGTTCGAACGCCTTTTCCTGGTTTTGCGCCCATCGGACCTCTTTGGAGCGGCCCATCGGTTTACAAATGATCTCTATATCGAGGGGACGGGTTGTGGCTGCACGTGATCACCGGCGCGGCTTGCGGACGCCAAGCCGTAAAAAGGGCCTCACGAATTGGACGGTTTGTGAGGCCTCTGGCGGCGCGGAGAGAGGGGCCGATGGGCCGGCCACCAGAGTATCCTCCGCCCGCCCTGCCACAACTCGACCGCCCGGCTTTCGGCACGGTCATTCACCGCGTTGATCGCTTCGCCGTCGGTGGCGCAGTCGATGTCCTCGGACCCCGCCGGCTTATCGCCTTCGGCAAAGAAGTGAAGGGTGTAAAGCGGCACGGTCTGGCGCCCTTTCGTCGTCAGTCCGAAGACAGGGCTAAACGGCGCCGAAGCGCACTTGTCTCCCTGGCCGCTCAGTGAATTAACAATCTGTGATATGATGCGGGCGCGGGCGCCGACACAGGCCGCAGACGCTCCCTCCTTTGCGCAGCATCCAACCCGCCTTAAGTCATGGTCCCGGTAGGAGAGACGGGCCAACGGATGTCGAGCGCGGACGAGGGAGCTGTCGGGGGGCCTGGAGGATCGGCGGCCCAGGCGCGAGGCGCCTATCCGCCAGCCGCTTTCCGCGAGACCCGCAGCGAGGTCCTCGAGGCCTTCATCTGCGCCAATCCTTTCGGCCAGCTGATCACCACTGGACCGACGGGACTGCACGCGTGCGGAGCGCCTTTCGTCCTGCGTCATGGCTCCGGAGGGGTCTATCTCGAGGCGCACGTCGCCCGGGCCAATCCGCTTGCGTCCCGCGACGGAGCGGAGGCTCTCGTCCTCTTCCAGGGTCCCCACGCCTACATCCGACCGGCCTGGTACCCAGCCAAGGCCCGTGACGGGCGTGTCGTCCCGACATGGAACTACATCGTGGCGCAGGCGCGCGGTGTGGTCTCGATCGTCGAGGACGCGGCGTGGCTTCGCGCCCTGCTCGACGACCTCACCGCCCAGCAGGAATCCGGTTTTTCCGATCCTTGGTCGCCCGCCGACGCGCCGGCCGATTACGTCGATCGCCTCCTGCGCGGGATCGTGGGCGTGCGGCTCGACCCGGTCGAGCTCGAAGGCGTCTGGAAACTGAACCAGAACCACCCGCGCGAGAACCGGCTCGGCGTCGTCGCCGGCCTGAGCGGGATGGCGCATCCGGACGCTGCGGAGATCGCGCAGGCAATGATCGAGGGAGAGGGCGGCGACTGAACGGGCGTTGAGGGAACCTTAACCGCCTGGATCGCCTTGGCGCAGACATGGACGCTACGACCATCATCCGGACCAAACGCTACCGCGCCGAGGCGGGGGAGCCCATCGACCTCTCCAAATGGAAAGCCCGGCAAGAGCCGGTCTGCAGCTCGCGCGCCGAGGTCGACGCCATGCTCGCCGCGCACGTGAAGGCGACGGCGGAGCTTCAGGGACGGCTCTACGCGACCAATCGGTTCGCCGTTCTGGTGGTGCTCCAGGGCATGGACGCCTCCGGGAAGGACGGGGCGATCAAGCATGTGATGTCCGGCGTGAACCCGCAGGGCTGCCGCGTGACCAGTTTCAAGCAGCCCAGCGCCGAGGAGCTCCGGCACGATTTCCTCTGGCGCGCGGCCGTAGCCCTGCCGCCGCGCGGCACGATCGGCCTGTTCAACCGCTCCTACTACGAGGAGGTGCTTATCGCCCGGGTCCACCCGAAGATCCTGGCGGGCGAAGGGCGCGATCCCGACGAGAAACCAAAGCAGCTGTGGGCGGACCGCTACCGCTCCATCCGCCACTTCGAGGATCACCTTCACCGCAATGACGTGCGGATCGTGAAAATCTTCCTTCACCTCTCGAAAGAGGAGCAGCGCAAGCGGTTCCTCGCCCGGATCGACGAGGTCGACAGGAACTGGAAGCTGTCGACCAGCGATATCGACGAACGAGCCTACTGGGACGACTACGTCGACGCCTACGAGCGCTGCATCGAAGAGACGACGATGCGCGAGTGCCCCTGGTACATCGTTCCGGCGGACGACAAAGAGAGCGCCCGCCTCATCGTCTCTCAGATCCTGCTCGACACTCTGGACGATCTCGACCTGAAGTGGCCGGAGTCGACCCCGGAGCACAGGGCGGAGCTGCTCGAGGTCAGGAAGCGGCTCCAGGCCGAAGGCTAGGTTTCAGGGCTCCAGGCCCCATGCCTGGCGGGCCTCCTCGATTGCAGCCAGCTTCGCCTCGAAGGGCGTCCAGTCGTCCCGCTCGGCAATCGCCGCCCAGATCGACTCCACCTCCTCGATGAGCATCTCCTGGGGGTCGGGACGGGCGAAGTAGGGATGCGAGAGGCGCTCGGGACGCTCCGGCTCGCGGCGCGAGATGATCTCGCGGAACGCGGTGAAGTGCTCTCCCGAATAGAGATGGGCGCGGGGGCCGGCGAGGGCGCGCGCCTCGGAAGCGGCGCCGCAGAACCAGTCGAAGAAGAACGGCTCCCAGCGCAGGGGTTCGCCGCCTTCGGCAAGGGCGCGGAAGGCGGCGTTGGCGAGATCCACGTCCTCGTCCCATGACGCGCGACGCAGGCCCAGGCGGTCCGCCATCGCGCCCGCGAGTTCGGCGCGATACGCCCCGCCGAAGAGATTCAGCACATCGACGAGGGGCTGGGCCTCCCCGGCCACGCTCAGGGCCCCCGCGAACTGGCGCAGGTTCCAGAACACCGCCTCGGGCTGGCGTCCGAAGCTGTAGAGGCCCGTCTGGTCGAAATAGGCGGCGACGAAGTTGGGGTCGTTGCGCGGCAGGAACCGCCAGGGTCCGTAGTCGAAGCTCTCGCCATTGATGTTCATGTTGTCGGTGTTGAGCACGCCGTGCACGAACCCGGCGGTCATCCATTTCGCTGTCAGATGGGCCGAGCGGTGGACGACGGCGTCGAGGAGCGCCGCGCCCGGATCAGGCGCGTCTGAGATCTCCGGAAAATAGGTCTCGATCACGTGGCGCAGCAGGATCTCGATCAGGTCGCGCCGGTCCAGGGCGGCGAGGCGCTGAAAGGTCCCAAAGCGGATGTGGCTGAACGAGAGCCGCGTGAGCACCGCCCCTCGCGTGGGGCTGGGTTCGTCGTTCCGCTCGAGCGCCTCGCCGGTCTCGTAGAGGGCGAAGGAGCGGGAGGTGGGGACGCCGAGCGCCTCGAGCATGGTCGTGGCGAGCACCTCGCGCACCCCGCCCTTGAGCGTGAGGCGCCCGTCACCGGAGCGCGACCAGGGCGTCTGGCCCGATCCCTTGGTCCCAAGATCGAGCAGACGGTCGGACCCGGTCTCGCGAAGCTGGGCGAACAGGAAGCCGCGCCCATCCCCGAGGTCCGGGTTGTAAACCCGGAACTGATGGCCGTGATAACGCATGGCCAGGGCCTGTTGCTGGTTCTGCGGCAGGGGCTCGAACGCCCAGAAGTGCGCCTTCCATTCGTCCATCGACAGCGCCTCCAGTCCCACCGTCGCGGCGGCCCGCTGATTCAGATATCGCGGCTTGCAGTCCGGAAAGGCCGCCGGCTCGACGACGTCGGCGAATTCGGGGCCGAGCGCCTGGAAGCGCGGATCGGGGCGATAGGCGGCAGACGTGGGCATGACCGGCAGGTAGCGCCACTAGAGAGATCGCGCCAACCAACTCCGTGCGGAAAGTGCGCGGCCGTTGTTTGAGCTCGTGAACCGTTCAACACTGGATTTGCAGTTTACAGGCGCCCTTCCCCCCTTGCGGGGACTGTTGCAAAACGCTCCGCTCCCTTTTTCACCCGTCATCCCGGACGGAGCGCTCGAAGAGCGCGCAGATCCGGGACCCAGCCTCCACGACCTGGACGCTGTTGGCCGCCGCGGTTCCAAAGGGCGCGCTGTCGTTGGTCCAATCAGCGTTGTTCGCCGTGGAGAGGTCGTGGAGGCTGGGTCCCGGATCTTCGGTCCCCCGGCCCGAGGCCGGGGTCCCTACGTCCGGGATGACGGGGAAATTGGGAGTTTCGCGACCCCCCCCTGTAGTAGAAGGGCGTTGTTTCATCTCGCAAGTTCCCGGTGGTTAATTCATCCCAGGCTCTTGAGCCGGTAGAGGGCCTCAAGAGCCTCCCGGGGGCTCATACTGTCGGGATCGAGGGTCGCGAGCGCGGTCTCGACCGGCGACGGGCCGGCCGGAGCTGCTGATTGGGGCGGAGCGCTGGCGAACAGGGGTAGCTCCTGCAGCCCGGCGTGGGAGACGGCCTCGCTTTCCAGGCGACCGAGCACTTCGCGCGCTCTCGAGACCACCGGGGCGGGGACGCCCGCGAGGCGCGCGACCTGGACGCCATATGAGCGGTCGGCGCAACCCGGCCCCGCCTCGTGCAGGAAGATCAGCTCGCCATTCCACTCCTTGGCCTTGAGGGACAGGTTGGAGACGTGGGCCAGGCGATCCTCCAAGGTCGCCAGCTCATGGTAGTGGGTCGCGAAGAGGGCGCGGCAGCGATTGTGGTCGTGCAGGGCCTCGGCGCAGGCCCAGGCTATCGCGAGGCCGTCCCAGGTCGCCGTGCCCCGGCCGATCTCGTCGAGGATGACGAACGATCGTCCGGTCGCCTGGGTGAGGATCGCGGCGGTCTCCACCATCTCGGCCATGAAGGTCGAGCGGCCGCGCGCGAGGTCGTCCCCTGCGCCCACACGGCTGAACAGTCGATCGACCACCCCCAGGCGCAACGACTGGGCGGGAACGAACGCGCCGGCCTGGGCGAGTATCACCAGCAGGGCGTTCTGGCGCAGGAAGGTCGACTTGCCCGCCATGTTCGGCCCGGTGACGAGGGACAGCCGGGGATGCGCCTCACCCGACCCGTCCAGGGCGCAGTCGTTCGGCGTGAAGGCCGAGCCGGCGCGGCGCACCGAGGCCTCCACCACCGGGTGTCGGGCGCCGCGCGCCTCGAAGACGAGAGAGCGGTCCACCACGGGCCGCACGGCGTTGGCCTCGGCCGCCCATTCCGCCAGTCCCGCCGCGACGTCGAGGCGCGCGAGACCCTCTGCGGCGGCGAGCACGAGCGCGCCAGCCTGCGTCGCGGCGGCGCGCCAGGACTCGAACATCTCGATCTCCAGCGCCAGGGCCTGGTCGGCGGCGCGTGCGATGCGCGCGTCCAGTTCGGTAAGCTCGACAGTGGTGAAACGGACCTGGTTGGCGAGGGTCTGGCGGTGGATGAAGGTCGCCGACAGCGGCGGCTTCATCAGCGGCTCGGCCTGCTTGGCGCTCGTCTCCACGAAGTAGCCGAGGACGGCGTTGTGGCGGATGCGCACGGGCGCGCCGCTTTCGGCGGCGAGCCGCGCCTCGAGCGCGACGATGACGCGGCGGCTGTCGTCGCGCAGGGCGCGGGCCTCGTCGAGGGCCTGCAGGACGCCGGGAGAGACGAAATTGCCGTCCCGCGCCATGGCCGGGAGTTCGGAGCCGAGCCCTGCCGCCAGCGTCTCGCGCAGCGCCGCGAGGGTGGATTGCGCCTGAGGATCGAAGGCCCTCGCCGCCTCTGTGATCTCCGCCGGCGCCGGGTCGAGCGGGTCCGTCTCCGCCTCCAGCCGACGGGCCAGCGCGCCGGCCGCTGTCAGGGCCGCGAGCAGGCTTCCAAGATCGCGAGGGCCGCCGCGCCCCAGGGCCAGGCGGGAGAGGCCGCGGGCCATGTCGCCTGCCCCCTTGAGGCGCGCGCGCAGGTCCTCGCGAAGGCGCGGGCGGGCGAGCAGCCAGGCCACAGCGTCGAGCCGCGCGTCGATCGCCGCCGGATCGGTCAGCGGCTGGGCGAGTCGCGCGGACAGCAGCCGCGCACCCGCCGAGCTGATCGTGCGGTCGATGGCCGCCAGGAGGGACCCTTCGCGGCCTCCCGAGAGTGTTCGCTCGATCTCCAGGCTCACGCGCGTGGCCGGATCGATCGCCAGGGCGTCGTCCTCGCCCAGGCGGCGCGGCGGGCGCAGCACAGGCGCCTTGCCGGCCTGAGTCGTCTCGATGTGGGCGGCCAGCAGGCCAAGCGCCGAGATCTCGGCGCCGCTGAGGGCCCCAAAGCCGTCCAAGGTCGCAACCCCATAGAGGCGCATCAGCCGGGCCTGGGAGGCCGCCGGCTCGGCCAGCGCTCCGGCGACAGGCGCCAGGGCGCCGCCAGACTGCTCCAGCGCAGCGCGGACCGCCGGATCGGCGAGCAGGCGGTCGGGCGTGACCGTCTCGCGCGGGCGCAGCGCGCCCAGGATCGCCGCCAGGCCCTCCGCGGTCGTGGCGTGGCAGTCCACCTCACCGGTGGAGAGATCGACGCTCGCCACCGCCGCCCCGCCGGCGCGCACTGCGACGGCGGCGAGGCGATTTGCGTCGCGCGCGTCCAGCAGGCCGTCCTCAGTCAGGGTGCCGGGCGTCACCACGCGCACCAGCTCGCGGCGGACGACCGACTTGGCCCCGCGTTTGCGCGCTGCGGCCGGGTCCTCCATCTGCTCGCACACGGCGACCTGGAAGCCGGCCCGGATCAGCTTGGCGAGATACGCCTCGGCCGCGTGCACCGGCACGCCCGCCATCGGGATGGGCTTGCCCGCATGCGTGCCCCGGTGAGTCAGGGCGATGCCGATGGCCTCCGCGGCCCGGGCGGCGTCGTCGAAGAAGAGCTCGTAGAAATCGCCCATCCGAAAGAAGACGAGCGCCCCTGGGGCCTTGGCCTTGGCCTCGAAGAACTGCGCCATCACCGGCGTGGCGCCGGCGGCGTCCACCGCTTCTGACGGGGCGGTAAAGGGGGCGTTCATCCTTTGCAGGGTAAGCTGCTGGATGCGAGTCGGGTAAGCCCGGCGATGTAGATGGGTTAGGCAGCCGAGGCGAATGGCCTACGCCCGCGAAGGGAATCGGCTGGACCCGGGAGGTGAGTCGGATAGGTCCCCTGGCAGTTTCGCGACAGCTCATGGGCGCCTAAAAAAGATGCAGTACGGGCGGTGATCGTGTCGCCCCCCGTCCTGCGACGAGCCGCCTCAGGCTTGATGACAAACCTGCGACGGTCTGGCGCCTGCCCCATCTTCAGGCACGGGTACAAGCTCGATGACTATGGAACGTCTTGCCGCTTACAACATCCTGCCCGCTGGCCCGGGCGACGCTGCAGCTCTTGCTCGCGTCCATGTCCGAGCGTGGCGCGAGACCTACGCCGGCATGCTCCCAGGTCCCTTCCTGGCCCAGATGAACCCCGGCGTGTACGCGCGGCGCTGGCGCCGCCAGCTGATGACGGCGGATTCCTCCGAACTCATCCTTTGCGCGGAAGGCGCCGGCGGCCTGGTCGGCTACTGCGGCGCCAGCGAGCGCGCCGGCGGGGCCGAGGTGTCGACCCTCTATGTCGTCCGCCCCGCCCAGAGGCGCGGGCTCGGCAAGCGGCTGCTGTCCTCGGCGGCCAAGGTGATGGCCGCCCGCGGCGCTCCCTCGCTGCATCTGTGGGTGCTCAACGACAACACCAAGGCCCGCGCCTTCTACGAACATCTCGGCGGCATGCCCGTCGAGGAGCGGCAGGTCAGCGGCTGGGACGGCGCCTACCGCGAGACGGCCTACGCCTGGCCCGACATCCGCACCCTGGCGGGGGCCAGCGAGAGCGCCTGACTTCCCGGACGGCGGCGGCGAGCCTAGGTTGAAGCTTTCGCCGTCAACCGTCGGGTCGCCATGGACACCGTTTCGACTGAGATCCCTGCCCGCCATCATCGCGCCGGCCGGGGCAAGATCTACAATTCCATCCTGGACACGATCGGCGACACGCCGCTCGTCCGTCTCCCTCGGCTGAGCGCTGCGCTCAAGCCCAAGGGCGAGGTCCTCGCCAAGCTCGAGTTCTTCAATCCCCTGGCCTCGGTGAAGGACCGCATCGGCCTGGCGATGATCGAGGCGCTCGAGAGCCAGGGCAGGATCGGGCCGGATACCACGATCGTGGAGCCCACCAGCGGCAATACCGGCATCGCCCTGGCGTTCGTCGCGGCGGCCAAGGGCCTTCCGCTGATCCTGGTAATGCCCGAGAGCATGTCGATCGAGCGGCGCAAGATGCTGCTGCTCCTGGGCGCCCGAGTTGAACTGACCCCAGCCGAGCGGGGCATGGCCGGCGCGATGGCCCGCGCCCGCGAATTGCTGGATGAGATCCCCGGCTCGGTGATGCCCCAGCAGTTCGAGAATCCCGCCAATCCCGCGATCCACCGCGTCTCCACCGCCGAGGAAATCTGGAACGACACGGCCGGAAAGGTCGATGTCGTCGTCAGCGGGGTCGGCACGGCCGGCACCATCACCGGCGTTGGCCAGGTGCTGAAGTCGCGTAAGCCTTCCGTGCGCATGGTGGCGGTCGAGCCTACCGGATCGCCCGTCCTCTCCGGAGGCCAGCCTGGTCCGCACAAGATCCAGGGCATCGGCGCTGGCTTCGTTCCCGCCATCCTCGATCGCGGCGTCGTGGACGAGGTGATCCAGGTCTCCAACGAAGACAGCTTCACCATGGCCCGGCGCTGCGCCCGCGAGGAGGGCGTGCCGGTGGGCATCTCTGCCGGCGCGGCCCTGGTGGCGGCCTTCGACGTCGCCGCCCGGCCGGACATGGCGGGCAAGATGATCGTCACTGTCATTCCGAGCTTCGCGGAGCGCTATCTCTCGACGGCGCTGTTCGAGGGGCTGTGACGGACGGCCCCGAGCCAGGTCCGCCGACCCCCGACGTCCCAATTACCGACGTCTATGGGCCGGCCAAGCGCTCGGAGGTCATGCGTGCGGTCAAGGGCAGTGGGACCTCGCCCGAACTCACCGTCCGTCGTCTCGTCTGGTCCCTGGGCGGCCGCTACCGGCTCAACCGCGCGGACCTGCCCGGCAAGCCGGACATCGTCCTGACCGGCCGGCGGCTGGCGATCTTCGTCCACGGCTGCTTCTGGCACGGCCACGACTGCACTCGCGGCGCACGGGTTCCCAAGGCCAACCGGGACTATTGGACGGCGAAGGTCGAGCGCAACCGCGCGCGCGACGCCTACGCCCGCGAGGCCCTCGCCGCCGCCGGCTGGCGCGTCGAGACGATCTGGGAGTGCGAGCTGAAGGACCGTCCGGGTTTGGAGAGCCGCGTGCACTCGTGGCTGAGAGATTCACGATTTCAATCGGGACCTAGGAATTAGGACCCAGGACCCAGGACCCAGGACGTAGGGCTACGCGAGCAGGCGCTGCGGTTCGCGAACCGCAAAGGCCGGTCTAATTGCCTGGGTCCTGGGTCCTAATTCCTGGGTCCTAAGGCCTGAGGGGCGCCCGTCACTCCCGCCGATGCGGCAGGGCCTTATCGATCGGCCGCAACGGCCGGCGGCTGGGGCGGGCCCACATCGAGAACCTCCCCCTGGAGAACGGCGCCTTGGGCGTCCAGCCCTCGCCTTCCCAGAGGCTCCAGTCGGGCGTGAGCTCGAGGTCCGCGCACAGCCTCTCCACCGTCTCGCGCAGGGGCGCCCGCTCAAGATGCTCGTACGCCGCGTCTTCATCGAGCCGCTCCTCGAGGGCCTCGAGGACGCCCCACAGGGCCTCTTCGTCCTCGACCTCCCGCTCCGCGGCCTCGATCACCAGGACCTCGACCGTGTTGCGGCGGTCCCGTTTCCGAGCCGCCGCCTCGTCGACCTCGCGTTTGCGTGTCGCAAACCGCCAGGCTTCCGCGTCGGCCGCCACCCCCGCGCGCAGGGCGCGCAGTTGCTCTTCGGCGCGGGCCTGAAGGGCGAGAGTCAGGCGAAGGGACCGTGCAATGCGGGCGAAGCCAGCCGAAAGCTCGCCGGCTGTCTCGGGGGCGGCGCCAGGGGCCGACGCCGCGGCGGCGTCCGGCTGGGCGGGCGGGGTTGGATTGGCCGCGGCGATCGCCTGCCGTTGCAGGGCCTCCGCCAGATCCATCTCCAACTGCGCCAGCTTCTCGAGCATCCGCAGACGCCGTTCGGCCCGCACGATGGCGGGATCGGGAGCTTCGGCGGGATCGGCGTGGGTCACGGGGGAAGTATGGAACATTGCAAATTGCAAGTCAAGGAGATGCTGGCAAGAGCCATGGACCTCCCGCGCGCTTCACCTGGGACCGCCGGGTCTCCTCGCCCAAGCGACGGCGTAAAGATCCGGCCTGGGTGCTGCGTCCACTCCTGACTTGACTCATAGCGGACCTTGGGAAGGTCCGCTCTCGGGACCTGAGCCGAACGTCCGGTTGGCGGCGGCGCCCAGCTGACCGCTTTCGATCCATAGAGGTCCTCATCGCCGGGCTCGAAGAAGATCTGGTCGCGCCGGTTCCCGCGCTGGGTCAAATGGTGAGGTGTCACCGAAACCGTGACCCGCCCCTGGGGTGCGAATCAATGACCGCGAATGATCCCGTCAACGGCTCTCCATTCGGACGGCCGGATCAAGTGCTGATGGGCCACTCGCACGGAATGCAGTGGGCCATCGAGCTCACGCTGCCAGTGATCGAGAAAACCCTTCAGCGTCGGAAAGGCGGGCGCGATGTCGTAGTCCTGCCAGACGTAGAGCTGCAGCAGAGCTGGATGGTCAGGCAATCGGTAGTGAATCTCCGCCGTGGTCAATCCGTAGCCTTCCAGTTGCAGAGAGAAGTCGCGGCTCACCATGATGCACCTCTCTACGCTGACGGTATTCCCGTCTGGGCCGCGCGCAGGCTTGCATCGTAGACCAGGGGTCCAACGATGATCGATCGGCCGGAAGCTGTCGGGCTGCTCCACACCGGCCAATCGACGGCAACCATGGCGGCGGCCTCACCTATCGGACGGAGCGACGACGAGAACCGCTAGAGCAAACCCCGTTCAGACGGAACCGTCTGAACGGGGATGATTTGCTCTAGATTCAAAAGCTTGAGCACCGTCCGATTGCCGAACCAGTTCCCACTTGGTCGGATGCCGCTCTAGAAGTCCATGTCGCGCATGCCGCCACCCGATCCGCCACCCCCCGCGGCGCCCGTGTTCTTGGGGGCTTCGGCGACGGCGGCTTCGGTGGTGATCATCAGGCCGGCCACCGAGGCGGCGTCCTGAAGGGCAGTGCGGACCACCTTGGTCGGGTCGATCACGCCCGCCTTGACCAGGTCCACATACTGTTCGGTCTGGGCGTTGAAGCCGAAGGTCGCCGAGGCGTTCTCCAACACTTTGCTCACGACGATCGAACCTTCAACGCCAGCGTTCTCGGCGATCTGACGGATCGGGGCCTGCAGGGCGCGCCGGACGATGGCGATGCCCGCGTTCTGATCGGCATTCTCGCCTTTCACGCCGTCCAGCGCCTTGGCCG
>Ga0210396_10002869_pt1 | contig 17352 bp, 17 predicted proteins | sample IncBWH17OmetaG_FD_155466 | JGI IMG/M metagenome (GOLD analysis project Ga0210396, IMG submission 155466) | Forest soil microbial communities from Barre Woods Harvard Forest LTER site, Petersham, Massachusetts, United States - Inc-BW-H-17-O ... | reverse complement strand
TGGCCGTCGACGATCAGGATCTGGACGCTCATCCGGAAGGATCTTACGCTGTGAACGACGATTGAGCCAACGGCGTTCGGGCGCCCGCCGCTTACCCCATTCGTCTTCGATACTCGCCGCCGAACGGTGAACGGTGAACGCCGAACGGTGAACCGTGGTGCCATCACCCGGCTTTAAAAATGTGGATTGTCGGATCGAGCTCCTTGACGAGAGCGTCAGCGACTTGCATCGGCGATTCCAGCGGCGCGAGCAGTCCCGTGTTTGGCAAAACAACTAAGTTGCATTGTTTGGCGGCCGGCTGAAGGCGGTAACCCGATTCAAGCGGCGGATTCACCGCGTTTTCCCCCCAGACCAAAGTCACCGGTTGCGACAATTCGGCCAGCCTCTTTTCCAGATCGAGATCAAATCGCCGCGACATCCACTGAAAAATCGCTCGATCGGCTCCGAATTGTTGAGCGCAGTTTGTCAGAACCTCGATTGTTTCCTCAGAAATTTTTTCGGGGTCCACGAATCCGAAACTCTTCAACCAGCCACGGATATGAATCCTCGTCGAAAGATAGCGCCGATAAAACGTGCGGTTTACCAACGGCATCCTGGAGAACACACCATAGCGCTTTGGGAGGCGCCGCCGCCCGAATTCCACCCGCCCCATCGGCATCAAGAGAATCAATCGTTGGACGAGGTCGGGGTGCTGCGCCGCCAAAATCGTCGCAAACCCGGCGCCCAAGCCGCTGGCAACGATCGAAGCTCGTTCTCCACCGGATTTGGCTCGCACGAATTCAACCAATGCCTGGACATGATCGGCGGCCGACAACGGGACATCAGGTCGCTCAGACTCCCCGAACCCCAGCAGGTCCACGGCCAGCACTTGATGCGTTCCCGCGAAATGCGGGTAGACCTTCGACCATTCGTAGGAAGAGGCGCCCACATAAACGCCATGCACGAAAACCAGAGGCCCGCCTTGGCCCGATTCGTGATAAACCACTTGGCCTCGACTCGTGTAAAAGATCCGGGTAGCAAAAATTGCCGGCGAGATGGCGTCAGGAAGCTTTGGTTTCGCACTCGGTCTTAACGCATAGCGTAGCGTCAGGACGAACGCTCCCAAAATCCCCGCGCCGAGGCTCACCCCCCAAATCCGACGCCCCTGGGCCAGTAGCTTTTTCCACATCCTTTTTCCGGCAAGTCTTTAGTCGAGAAGCACCTTGCCAGAACCTGCAGTGATTTGTCCAATCACCTTTCCTTTCGTTTGTGACAGGACTTCGGATGCATGCGATTTCGAGACCACCAGCGCCATGCCAATCCCCATGTTAAAGACCTGGTACATCTCTTCTCGCGAAATATCGCCACCCCGCTGAATGAGTTGGAATATCGGCGGGACCCTCCACAAAGTTGTGTCGACCAAAGCATCGCAGGCGGCTGGCAGAATCCGCGGCAAATTATCGATTAAGCCACCGCCTGTGATATGGGCGGCGCCCTTGATACGTCCGGGTAGAATCGAGGCCATGACAGGCTGATAATTCCGATGGATTCGCAGAAGCTCCTCGCCGAGCGGTTTTGCGAGACCGTCGACCTTTTGGAGAAGATCAAGGCGCATCTTATCCAACAAAACCTTTCGGGCCAAGGTGTACCCGTTGGTGTGCAATCCGTTCGACGGCAAGCCAATCAGGAGGTCCGATGGTACGATCCGGCTGCCGTCCAGCATCCGGGTCCGATCCACCAAGCCGACGATGCAGCCGGCAAGATCGTACTCCCCGGGATGATATAAGTCTGGAAGTTGTGCGGTCTCGCCGCCGATCAAGGCGCACCCGCCCGCTTTGCAAGCTTTCGTGAATCCGGAAATGAGTTGATCGAAAACCGCTGGGTCTAGACGTTCGGCGCCGATGTAGTCGAGAAAAAACAGCGGGCGCGCACCAGTCACCGCGATATCGTTGATGGAATGGTGAACGAGATCCTGGGCAACTGTCGCGTGCTTGCCGAGCGCGATCGCAATTTTCAGCTTCGTTCCAACCCCATCGATACTCGAAACGAGAACAGGGTCTTTCATTCCTCTGAAATTCGCCCTGAAGAGCCCGCCAAACCCGCCGATGCGCCCGAGAACTTCTGGACCAAACGTGGTACGAACCCGTTCCTGCAATCCTTTCTTGACGCGATTGCCCAGATCAATATCGACACCGGCCGACGCGTAGGCCTTCCGCTTCTCCACTTTTCTCATTTCAACCCGGCAAAAAGCTCAGGATGCTCAGCGGGTTCACTCAGCGCTCGTGAGCGCGCGCTGCGGCGTTCAATGATGAACTTGTCCAGATCCCGATCGATCGGCACGGGATATTGACCGTTGAAACAAGCGAGACAAAATTCATTCATCGGCAACCCGGTAGCCCGGACCATGCCGTCGATATCCAAATATCCGATCGAATCGACTCCCAGGTATTCGGCCAACTCTCCAGGCTTGAACTGATTCGCCAGCAGGTTCTTCGGGTCGGGAAAATCAATGCCGTAATAGCATGCGAATTTGTGTGGCGGGCAACTAATCCGCAGATGAACTTCTTTCGCGCCTGCTTCGCGCAGGTTCACGACACGCGCTCTCGCCGTAGTTCCGCGGACCACTGAATCATCAACGACCACTACGCGCTTACCCTTCACCAGTTCTTTGATCAGGTTCAATTTCACCCGCACATTGAAATCGCGGATCAGCTGCGTCGGCTGAAGAAATGTACGTCCAATGTAGTGATTTCGCACAAACGCGTGCTCATACGGAATATTCAATTCATGGCTGTACCCGAGCGCCGCATAGTTCCCTGAATCAGGAACGGGCACCACAATATCTGCATCAACCGGATGCAACCGGGCAAGTTCGATCCCCATCGCAACCCGCGCCTTGCTCACGTTCCTGTCATTGATTAGACTGTCGGGACGCGCAAAATAAACGTACTCGAAAATGCAAAACGCTTTGCGCTCTTCTTTAAACGGCCACTCCGACCGGATGCCGTCATCATTGATGATGACGACTTCTCCCGGCTCAATTTCTCGAATGTAATCTGCATGGACAAGGTCCAGAGCACAGGTCTCAGATGCCAGAATAAACGCGTCATCCAATCTGCCCAGCACCAGCGGCCGAAACCCGAACGGATCTCGCACGCCAATGATTTCTTGTTCCCCCATTAACACGAGGGAGAAGGCGCCTTCCACGAGCCGCAGAGCGCTCAGTACGTTCTTGCGGCCAGTTGGGCGGGCAAGAAGATGCAGAATGATCTCGCTATCCACCGTCGTCTGAAAAATCGAGCCGTTCGATTCCAGTTCCTCGCGCAGTATCGCGGCGTTCAAAAGGTTCCCGTTGTGCGCAATCGCCAATTGGCCCCGCGCGCAATCGACAACCAACGGCTGCGCATTTTTCAGCGTACTGGACCCACTTGTCGAATACCGCACGTGACCGATCGCTCTGGTCCCTACCCGCAGTTGCTGTAAATCTTTTTCCTGGAATACCTGCGAAACTAAGCCCATGCCTCGGTGAATGTTAAACGGCTGATTGGACCCCGCGGCGGTCACAATGCCGGCGCTCTCCTGCCCTCGATGCTGCAGCGCAAACAATCCGTAATACGTCAACAATGCCGCATCCGGATGACCGTAGACGGCGAAGACACCGCACTCGTGTCGTGGCTGGTAGGAAGTATTCACATTTTATTGAGAACTCATGGCACGCTCAATCGAAGCGTACCATGCTTGGTAAAGTTCAGCTACGTCCCACCGCAGTGTTTCTCGCTGCGTTGAGATGATCAGATCGGACCCGCCCACTTCACCCACTCGTCCAAACGGGATTTCTGCGGCAGCGCACACTGTTTCCATCGCGCCCACCTCTTCCGCTCCGACCGAGATGATCACTCTCGATTGAGATTCATTGAAAAGGATCTGATCAAGGCGCTCCGGCCAATGACCAAAATCTACCGAAGCCCCGATTCTTCGCTCCCCGGAAATGCAACATTCGGCCACCGCAACTCCAAAACCGCCTTCTGAACAGTCGTGGGCACTCTTGACCAGCCCCTGCTGAATCAGCGCCAGCACGACGGCCTGAACCCCTAACTCCAGGTCGTAGCTCAATCGCGGAGGTAGAAACTCTCTGCGGCCGTGGATGATCGTCAAATATTGGCTCGCACCCAGTTCGTGGCCAATCGGGCCGATCAGGTAGATGACATCTGAGGCATCCCGGAAATATTGCCGCGTGATCCAGCGTTCTTGATCGATTACCCCAACCATACCCACCGTCGGAGTGGGATCGATGGCGCCGTTCGGGTTCTGGTTATACAAGCTGACGTTGCCTCCCGTGACAGGCGTGTCGAACCTGCGGCAAGCTTCGGCCAGACCCTCCACCGCTTCACGAAGCTGCCAAAAATTTGCCGGGTGATATGGGTTCCCAAAGTTCAGGTTATCCGTGACCGCCAGCGGTTTCGCCCCCGAGCAGACCAAATTCCTGGCGGCCTCCGCAACCGCAATGCGGGCACCCTCGCGCGGATTCAATTTGCAATAAAGACCGTTGCAATCAGTGGTGGCCGCAAGATATTTATCCGCTTCCCGAACATAGAAGACCGCCGCATCGGACCCTGGGGGCACCACTGTTCCTGCCCGAACGGTGTGATCATATTGGCGGTAGACCCAGTTCTTGGAAGCGATCGTCGGTTCTGCCAGGAGCCGCATCAAGCTCTCGTGAAGATCGGCCGGAGGAATGTCTTCGATCCGTACTTCAGGCACGGGCGGATCTGCAACCACCTCGCGCTCGTAGACCGGAGCGTCATTCGCGAGCTTCTCCGCGGGAATTTCCACCTCGACACGTCCGTGATTCAAGACCCGCATCACACCGTCGTCAGTCACTTTACCCACGCAGGCGTATGGCAAATCCCATTTATCAAAGATCTCCTTGACCGTCGCCTCTCGACCGCGCTCAACGATGATCAGCATCCGTTCCTGAGATTCGCTGAGGAGAATTTCATAGGGCGTCATCCCCGGTTCCCTCTGTGGCACCAGCGCCAAGTCGATCTCTACTCCAGTGCCGCCGCGACTCGCCGTCTCGCACGTCGAACAGGTCAATCCAGCAGCCCCCATGTCCTGGATGCCGGCCACGCATCCGCTGGCCAGCAATTCGAGACATGCTTCCAGTAAGAGCTTGCCCTTGAATGGGTCGCCTACTTGGACCGCCGGCCGATCCTGTTTCGATTCCTCCGTCAAATCGCGCGACGCAAACGACGCTCCCGCCAAGCCATCCCGCCCGGTTTCTGACCCGACATAAAATACCGGATTTCCAACACCTTTTGCTGCCCCGCGAGCAATCTGTTGATGACGAAGAATTCCCAGGCAAAAGACGTTCACCAGGGGATTCCCTTCATACGACTGATCAAAGTAGATTTCGCCACCGATCGTCGGAATTCCAACGCAATTTCCGTAGTGCGCAATTCCGGCCACCACCTCCGAAAAAAGTCGTCGATTGCTTTTCGCTGCCGGAGTTGTGCCCCGGATAGGGCCGAATCGCAAAGAGTCCAGAAGGAATACCGGGCGCGCGCCCATCGTAAAAATGTCGCGGATAATCCCTCCAACGCCGGTTGCAGCGCCTTGGAATGGTTCGACGGCACTGGGATGATTGTGGCTTTCCATCTTGAAGGCGACGCCCCAACCATCTCCAATGTCGATCACTCCCGCGTTCTCTTCTCCGGCCTTCACCAAAACTTTCGGTCCGGTGGTCGGCAATTTTTTGAGTTCGAGCCGGGTGTTCTTGTAGGAACAATGCTCGCTCCACATCACCGAGAAAACGCCCAATTCAGTGAAATTCGGATCTCGGCCCAGGATCGCCTTGATACGTCCGTACTCTTCCACTGTTAAGCCGTGCCTTCGGATTAACTCAGGCGTGATCTCAGTAACCATTTATCTGAAAATAGCAGGTTCCAAGGCCTCGACCAACGAACCGAAAAGCAACTTTCCATCTTCGCTGCCAAGTTTACGATCCCAGGCGCGATCCGGATGCGGCATCATCCCCACCACATTGCGCGCTTCGTTGCAGATGCCTGCTATACCGTGCATCGATCCGTTTGGATTCGATTCCGGGGTCACCTTCCCCAAGGCGTCGGCATAGCGAAACACGACCTGCCTCTTCGACTCCAGCGAGCCAAGGGTTGTCGGATCGGTGAAGAAACAACCCTCCCCGTGCGCGACGGGCATCCTCAGAACGCTTTGTCCCTTTAATTTCGCAGTAAATGGGGTCTCCTCGGTTTCAACTCGCAACCAGACCGGTTGACAGACAAAACGCAGCGATTGATTCCGGATCAGGGCTCCGGGCAGCAACCCCGCTTCGCACAAGATCTGAAAGCCATTGCAAATACCAATCACCGGCATTCCTTCGTTCGCCGCCCGGACGACGGCCCTCATGATCGGTGAAAACCGCGCAATTGCTCCGCACCGGAGATAGTCGCCGTAGGAAAATCCACCAGGCAAGACGACTGCTTGAAAGCCGGACACTGATGTTTCTTTGTGCCAAAGATACTCGGCCTGGACATGGATCCCGTCTGTCAAGGCCCGTAAACAGTCCTGGTCGCAGTTTGACCCAGGAAACTGAACTACCGCAATCTTCATGCGTTTATCTCTGCCGTCACGGGCAACGGATCGTGTAATCTTCGATCACCGGATTCGAGAGAAGATCTCGGCACACCTCTTCGAGCTTCGCTTCATCGGGAGGTGTCTTGAATTCCAGCTCCAGCAATTTGCCAACGCGCACGGAATCGACCGCATCGAGGCCAAGTTCCTTCAACGCATTCCTCACCGCGACCCCCTGAGGATCCAAAACGCTCTGCTTTGGCATCACGACGACGTGCACCTTCATCAGAGCACCCACCATCGAGGGACAACCTCACTTCGACAAGTTAAAATTTGTTGCCCCTCCAGTTGCAGTTAAAAGACGCCAGACTGGACACGGCATGTCCAATTGGTAAACTCCCAATATATGCCCCTATTGCGGAAATGGCTCGGATTGAGCGCAATCGCATTGTTATCAGTCTTCTCAGCGTCGGCTGACCAGCAATCGGCCGGCAACACTACGGCCGCGGATACACCGCTCTCCACCGACGAATTGAAGAATGCCTCGTCAGTCGATGCCCTCACGGTCCCAACCCCAGGTGAATTTTTTAAAGCGATCGAAAAAGGAGGTAAACCAAATTGGACTTCCCAGTATCGCCCCCCCGTCTCGATCAAATCGACCGATCGCGCCCAGATGGCGCTGAACCTCGGGACATTGATCGCTGACGGTTATATCGCTGTCGAAGCGCATGATGGTCAACAGGTCAAAAATGTCGGCAAAGATGTTCTCGCGCTCGCCAAAAAGCTCAGCGTTTCCCAGAGTGTCCTTGCCCGGAGCGCGAGCATTACGCAGTTTGCGGAAAACGATGCCTGGGATCAATTGAATGAAGAATTGGAGGCGACCCAGAACGAAGTGAAAAAGGCACTCGAGGAGAACCGCGACACCGATCTCATCACGCTGGTCAGCATCGGAGGTTGGATCCGGGGAACAGAAGTTGTCACCGGTCTCGTACTCCAGAATTACAATGCAGAAGATGCCAAGCTGTTGCGGCAACCGGCCTTGGTCAGTTTCCTGAAAAGTAAACTGACGAATCTTCCGGGCAAAATACAAAAGGATCCGCTTGTCCAAAATGTAAGTCGGGACCTCGACGGAATTGAAAAAATGGTCTCCTTTTCCGCCGATCACGTGCCGTCCGAGGGAGAGGTCAAGGATCTCAATCTCGCCGCCTCAAAACTAACCAAACAAATCGGAGCTCCGGAATGACCCGCTTCATTCTAGCCGCGCTCGCCGCCTGTCTCGTCCTAACGTCCCCGAGCCGTGCGGAAACGGACGACCAGGTCACCGCTCGCAGTGATGTCATCGACCTGGCCGGAGCCTTTCAAAACGACGGATTCAAGATTAGAGATGGCAATTTTATCGGTCAGATCTCGAAGGACCACTCTCAAATCGTCGCTGTCAATCTCTACAGCGGTAATGCCTATTGGTTCACCGCGTCTACAGGACAGAAGCTCGACAAGCTGAAAGTGTCCCTCTTCGACGATTCAGGAAAACCGGTCAGCTATATGCCGTACCAATCAGGACCCAGGGCTGCCGCCGGTTTCAGCCCTGACGCAAGTGGTTTATATTACGTGAAAGTGGCGTTGCAGGAAGGCCAGCCCGCCACCTTTTGCTTGATTTACTCCTATAAATGAAATCTTCTGGCCAACCTCATGCCAACGGATGTGCCTAGGGTTAGGGAAAAAACTTCAGGACCGACGGTCAAACAGTTTTCCGTCTTCCTCCAAAATAAGGTCGGAGCGCTGCTGGAGGTAGTGAAACTCCTCAACGCAAATGACGTCCATGTCCTTGCGCTGAATTCTCAGGATTCGACCGATTCAGCCATCGTCCGGATTATCGCCAGCGATCCAGAGGCCGTCGAAAGTCTCTTCGACCTGCACGAAATTGCCTACAGCATCTCCGAAATTATGGTCGTCGAGATGAATGAAGTCGCGACCGATCTGAAGCGGATGTTGCAAAGTTTGCTCATGGCTGAGGTCAATATTCAGGTTTGTTATCCAATTCTAATCCGGCCGCACGGTCGATCGGCAATGGCATTGCACCTGGATGACCAGGAATGCGGCTGGTCAGTCCTGGCCGGTGAAGGCTTCAGAATTCTCAGCCAAACCGATCTGTCCCGTTAAAACGCTCGGCAGGGCACCTTCGATCGTGCGAAATGCTTGAATTTCCGGCCCATTGCATCTGACCTTGAATATCCCGCCCGCTCGTGCGTCGGTATTCTTTGGAATGAACAATTGTCTCGTTGTCGCCGTAGCTTTGGCCAGCCTTCTTGTCGCCGGATGCGAACAGCAGCCGGCTACACCCTCCGGCGGACAGCCCGCAAGTTCTCCATCCGCTACGCCGGCCGCGACATTAACCCCCGCTCCGGCAGAGACTGCGTCTCCTCTGACCACTCCGACCCCAACGCCAACTGCGGAACCTCAAGCCACTCCAGAAACGACTCCGACAGCGACTCCAGAAACCTCGCCGACCGCAACTCCCCCTGCGACCCCGGAAACGACTCCGACAGCAACTCCAGAAACCACGCCGACCGCAACTCCCCCTGCGACCCCGGAAACGACTCCGACAGCAACTCCAGAAACCACGCCGACCGCAACTCCCGCTGCGACCCCGGAAACGACTCCGACGGCGTCGTCATCCGAAGCGACGCCCGCAGCGACTCCGGAAACAACTCCGCCCGCTCCCGCAACAACTCAGGATGCCGTTGCGCCGTCGCCCAGTTCTTCTCCGCTGGCCGCCGGCTCAGAGAGTCGCCCGACCTTAAGCAGTCGATCTGCCAACGAATATTTGGAGAGTTACGACGCTTATATCAGCGACTTCAAAACCGCTTATCAGGCGATGAAGCAAGGCGACATGACAAAGTACCAGTCCGTGATTCAACGCGCCCACGAACTTCAAACGAAAAGTGAAAAACTTGGCGGCGAACTCACCCCCGAAGAAGAGCAACAGTTCGCCAACTATCTGAACAAAAAGGCGAACGAACTTACTGCGTTCGCCAGCCAGAACCACTAGCCGCCGGGGGAAACGTCCTCAGCGCTATGTATTAGCCTCGGAGGTGGCAGAACCGTTTCACAGCCTTTGTACTTACTAAATTCAAGCCCGGAACCGGTCCCGAAGTTCCCGTCGGTCAGCAACTTTAGTTGGAAGTTCTTTTTCCAGATTCCACGGAACGTTGACAATCAGAATACGATTGCGCCCCTTGAGCAAAAGCACAGTTTTGAGAATAGCCGCCCGCCGGTTATGCAAAAAACTGTAGTACCAACGCGACTCGACCAGTTCCGGGACCAGAACAGCGATCACATTCTCCGGGTTTTCGCCTTCGAGTTTCCAGATATAATTGAGAATTGGCGTTATCACTTTGCGATAAGGTGACTTTAGGATGACCAGCTTGGGCCCCCATAAGCCCGTGCGATCAATAGAGGGTTGGACATCAAGGCGCCATTCGCTGGAGAAGTCACGGTCACTCTGTTCTTCCTGAATGTGCAAAACATGAATGTTTTGCGATAGCCCGTACGCCACCTGAAGTGCCCTTTCCGCCAAGACGTTCAAGTGATCGATGGGAACGACCGCAATCATCTCGCGGGGCCGCTCTAAACGAACTGGACCGGAGACCGCCACCTCCCGCCCAATCCTCGCATAATGACGACTAATCGCTAACATCAGGATGAATAACATTGGTAAAACGATGACCACTAGCCAGGCGCCCTCCGCGAACTTAGTCACGATCACGATGAGAAATGTGATAGTCGTAGCGACCGCACCGATGCCATTGATCACCGCGCTGAGCCGCGCGTTTCGCTCCTTTGATCGCGACCAGTGTATCACCATCCCGGCCTGAGAGAGAGTAAACGCGAGGAAGGCTCCGACCGCAAACAGAGGGATGAGTTTATCGGTAACACCGTTAAAGAGAATCAGCAGACTCCCAGCGAGAACCGTCAACACGATAATCCCTTGCGTGTACACGAGCCGTCGGCCACGCACGGCGAATGCTAACGGTAGAAATCCATCTTGCGACACTGTACGGCAGACCCGGGGGAAGTCGGCGAACGATGTATTGGCCGACAGGCAAAGGACCAGGAGGATGGAGGCAATCGTTACATAGTAGAAAACTCCTCTGCCGACGATCGCCTCGGTCAGCAGCGACAGGATGCTTTGGTACCCTGGCGAACCGGGATCGGTCGCCGTAATCTGGTAGGCCGAAACCAAATACGCGATGCCCAGCAAAAGGAGAATGAGAATCGCGACGATGAGCGTGAGGGTTCGGCGCGCTGAGTCAACCACTGGCTCCTTAAAGGCTTGCACGCCGTTGCTGACCGCCTCGACACCGGTCATGGCCGTACATCCCGCCGCAAATGCTTTCAGGAAAAGCCATAAGGTGATTTGCTGATGCGCGTTCGAAGGTGGTGGCAGCGGATTTACCGGCTGAGGATGGCCGCCGGAAACGAACGCCTTGACGATTCCGATGACCAGCACGAGAACGAGGCAGCCGATAAACAAGTAGGTCGGCGGCATAAAGGCCAAGCCGGATTCGCGCAGACCTCGAAGGTTAAAGAAGGCGAGCAGCAGCAATACGGCGAGGCAAAGAAGAAGCGCGTAAGGCTGCAATGGTGGCAACGCGGAGGTCAGCGCGCCGATCCCAGCCGAGATGCCAACCGCTACATTCAACGTGTAGTCGATCATTAGCGCCGCCGCGGCGAAAAGCCCAGCGTAGGCACCTAGGTTTTCTTTCGCCACGGTATAAGATCCAGCTCCCTCCGGATATCCGGAGATCGTTTGGCGATAACTAAAATAGACGATCGTTAGAATGACGGATACGGCGATCGTAATCGGAAGGCTAAAACCGACTCCCGCGATGCCGAGCGGGATAAGAACAGTCAATGCAGCTTCGGGGCCGTAAGCCGCCGAACTTAGTGCGTCAAGCCCGAACACAGATACCCCGGCCAACGGACCGACCCGTTCGTCCTTATCCTCGTCGGAGGCCAAATGGCGACCGAGAATAAAGTCTAACATAGCCATAGTTTGACAGGAAAAACGTCTGCCAGCTCGGTTCAGAGATTAGCCAGAAAATCTAACGAACACACGATAAATCTCATGGCAGTCTGCATTTGTGCCGGGACCGCAATAGGCCCGTCTCTCAGGGGTTTTGCCTGAAGAGCAAATCAGCGACAGCGGAATGTTCCGAGTCTCGCCGGACGGCTTCGTTCACCAGTCGATGATCAGGCGAATATTCGCAGGCCGGGTCGGTGCGGGCAGGATCGCCGGCGAGCAGCGCGGCTTGGCAACGGCAGCCGCCAAAGTCAACCTCTCTCTGTGGACAGGATCGACATGGCTCCGACATCCATTCGGTGCCGCGAAACCGGTTAAAGCTTTCGGATTCCTTCCAGATCCAGGCGAGCGACTTTTCGCGGATATTATCAAAAGCGAGTCCGGGGATTTCCCATGCGGTTGGGCACGGCAGAACAGAGCCACTCGGATTGACCGTGATATATCTTCGGCCCCAGCCGTTCATACACGGTTTTGGGCGACCGGTAAAGTAATCGGGTAATATATATAAGATCTCCATGACACCCCTCAGTCGTCTCCGAGCCGCCAAAGCGATTTGCGCAGCGGCTTCAACTTGGTCGCGCGTCGGAATCAACCGCGATCGATTTCGAAAAGCCCATCCATAGTACTGCGTATTTGCCAATTCTAATCGGGTGGCGCCCAGTTTTTCAGCGAAATCAATCATTTGGCCAAGCCGATCGATATTAAAACGATGCAACACTACGTTCAAACTTAGTGCGACCCCAAGCTCATGGATCAGCCGAACCGCTCGGAGCTTTTGCTCGTGCGCATTTCGGACTCCGGCGATGGAGTCGGACAGTTCTCCTTCCGCCGCTTGAAAACTAAGCTGGACGTTGTCCAGCCCACTTTCGGCGAACCGTTTCGCGCGTCTCTCAGTCAGTCCGATGCCGCTCGTAATGAGGTTCGTATACAAACCAATTTCCCGTGCGGTCTGTATCAGCGCCTCGAGATCGATTCGCTGCAGAGGTTCGCCGCCAGAAAATCCGATCTGCAGCACGCCTAACATCATTGCTTCTCGAATAACTCGTTCCCACTGCTCTGTATTGAGTTCACCCGGTTTTGCTGATCGGACAGGATTTGAGCAGTAAGGGCAATGCAATGGGCAGCGATAGGTCAGTTCCGCGAGCATGGCATACGGACGCTCGGCTAAATCCATTCGATTAACCCTTTCTGGCTGATCGCCTCGATGTATTCTGAAACCTCTTGCGACAACACTGATCTCGCGGCCGGATATCGGTTTTCCAAGTCTTGAATAACCTCCGCCAAAGTATGCGTACCGTCACAGAGCCGCAAAATCTCGTATCCGGATTGATTCAGCACGAGAACTGCCTCCTGGTGCATCAGCACCGGGTTGCCGCTCACCGGATCGGTGTGCAAACGCGCGCGTTTCGCCAGGCGAGGCTTTTTGGCCGGTGCGCGCGACTTCATGTTTAACGCGTCTGCGAAATCTCCATCAGTGCATCCAGCATAGCCCAAAGAACCTCACACTTGAACCGGAGCGCATGAATGGCTTCCTCCTGCATTTTTCTGCCCTGGCAATACTCCAACGTCACCCCGAGTGCGAATTCGGAATCGTCGTGTGCCTGGGTTAGTCGCGCCCGAAAGTAATCGAGTCCTTCCGAGGCGATCCACGGGTAGCTTTTCTGAAAAGCGTCAAGCCGCTTTGACATCAAATCCGGGGCGAACAACTCCGTCAACGAAGAGGCGATAGCGATTGGCCATGGCTGCGTCCGCGCAAAATTCACATACGCGTCGACGGCGAAACGCACTCCGAGCCGAACGTGACGTTCGTCCATCATTTCCTCAGGCGTCAGATCACATGCGACTCCGAGTCGGATCCACTTTTCGATCCCCCCTTCCTGTGCCCCGGTGCCGTCATGGTCGATGATCCGCTTGATCCACTTGCGTCTGACGTCGCGTTCAGGGCAATTCGCTAAAATTGCCGCATCCTTCCGGGGGATACTGCACTGATAGTAGAAACGGTTCGCCACCCACTGTCGGATCGAATCGCGACCGAGATCTCCCGCATTCATTCGAATGTGGAAAGGATGGAGATGGTGGTAACTCTTGGCCCCCACCTCCTGAAGCCGGGCGAGAAAATCTGTTCTGCTCCACGCTTCTGGCATCATATTTCGATTCTTCTTCCGTCGCTGGCTACCTCGAGGCCAAATTCGTCCAGCAGCCGGCGCTCGGGCCCGGAATCCCAAAGAATCGGGTTGGTGTTATTCATATGGAGGTAGACCTTGTGCTTTGCCTGCTGCGCAGCGAGCGTTTTGAGGCTGCCGTCTAAGATGGGCAGATGGCTTTGCAAAAGCTCAGCGACAGGGAAATCGCCGATTCCCGATTTTTGAAAGTCGTCATTCGACCAAAATGTGCCATCGAACAAAATTGCCTCGGCTTGGCTCAGCTCTGCCAGCAGCTGCGGTTCGAACTGCGCGACGGCCGGAGCAATCAAGACGGATTTCCCCGTCGCTGACTCCCGTAGCAAGTAGAAAAGACGGCACGAGCGACGCTCGCCCCTGAAGTACCGCGGACCGGGCCCCTTGATTTCAACGGCCCGGTACTCTAACCCGATCTCCGTTCCCTCCCGGCAAAGCAGTGGCTCAAAAAGCGATGGCGAAACGACCCATTGAACGCCGCCATAACAATTTAGAATCTCGGTGAGCCGCAGGCCCTCCTCCACTGCTTTTTTTATTGCCAATGAAGCATGAACTGAAACTGGAGACTCGTTCTCCCGCAAGAGAAACAGACCCAGCGTATGGTCCAGATCCGCATCGCTGAGCAAGACGGCTTCGATCGGCGATCGCCGTGTTCGGGAAGGAGGCTGGGACCTGAGGCGGGTCAGCTGGGATCGTAGATCCGGCGAGGCATTCACTAATACCCATCGGCGCTCGTCGGCACTGACGGCAACACTGCATTGGGTTCGCGTTTCGATGAGCCCGCGTCGCGCGCCATCGCACTGACGGCATGCACAATTCCACTGCGGAACTCCGCCGCCGGCAGCCGATCCTAATACCTCAATCACCATGCGCTAACGCTCACAAAACCGGGGCGGGAATTGCCACGCCATTCCGGCCCGGCTCAAAGCTTCCTGAACCCTGAGCAAAGATTACCGTATCAAAGGATCGTCGTCGTCTTCGGTCAAAGCATAAGACGATGCTTCGAAGGAGATTGGAATCATTTGGAATGTCGGGGTTTTCCAACTTTTTTCGATATCGGTGGGACAATCTGGGAACAGACTCATAGGATGTGCCTCCTTTATTTTCATCCACGCGGAGTTCAAGAGTCCCGCGCCGGATGCAAACTCAGTGCACTCGAGCAGCTTTGCAATCTGATTCCGCAGTGTCAAATTATCGCCGCGCCACCACTTGCTCGTGTGCTATCTGACTGGAGAGTGAATTCCCCGGCACCAACACCTCCACAGGAGGGTTTCTCTGGATTGATCGAGCGCGTCACCTTCCACAGTGAAGAAACGGGGTTTGCGGTGCTGCGTGTCAAAGTGAAGGGTCACCGGGAACTGGTGACGGTGGTGGGCGCCCTGGCAAACGTCAACGTGGGCGAGTGGATTGTCGTTCAGGGCAATTGGGTACAGGACAAAGAGCACGGGTTGCAATTTAAAGCCAACTTTCTCAAGTGCAGTCCTCCCACCTCGCGGGAGGGGATTGAAAGATACCTCGCCAGCGGCTTGATCAAAGGCATCGGCCCAGTCTACGCGAAAAAGCTGGTGGAGAAATTCGGCGAGGAAATCTTCACGGTCATCGACCAGTATTCGGCCCGACTTGAAGAGGTAGATGGAATTGGATCTGGGCGTCGGCAAAAAATCAAAGCTGCCTGGGCCGAGCAGAAGGCAGTGCGCGATATTATGGTCTTCCTGCATTCCCACGGGGTAAGCATGAGCCGCGCGGTCCGCATCTATAAAACTTATGGTGATAAGGCCATCGAGACGGTGCGGACCAATCCTTACATCCTGGCCAAGGACATTCACGGTATCGGGTTTAAGTCGGCGGACACGGTGGCACAGAAGCTTGGTATCGCGCGTGACTCGATCATGCGAGCGCTGGCCGGCGTCATGCACGCGCTGCTGGAAGCTACGGGCGAAGGCCACTGTGCTCTGCCGAAAGAGGCTTTAATTGAGCAAGCGACCAAGCTGCTGGAGATCGATGTCGCTATCGTGCGGGAGGCACTGGATCGGTTGCTGCTGGACGGCGAAATAATGCACGAGCCAGTCGGCAGACACGATCTCATCTATCTGCCGTACTTGAGGCGCGCGGAAGATGGCGTCGCCGCCCTCTTGCGAAGAATGGCTGGCGCGTCGTCGCGCTTGCCGCCAATTGATGTCGAGAAGGCTATTGACTGGTGCCAGAAGAAGACGGGTATGAACCTCGCTGCGACACAGAGGGAGGCCCTTCAAAAAGCGCTCGAATCACGCGTTTTGGTGATTACGGGCGGACCTGGTGTCGGAAAGACGACGCTGATAAATTCGATCCTGCTGATACTCCGGGCAAAAAACCTCCGTTGCCTCCTTTGCGCGCCGACGGGACGTGCAGCAAAGCGCCTGAGTGAAACCACTGGCGGGGAGGCAAAAACCATTCACCGATTACTTGAGTTCCAACCTGCTTCGGGTGGGTTTGCCCGGGGCGCCACACGTCCCTTAGAGTGTGACGTGTTGGTGGCGGACGAAGCTTCAATGATCGACGTACCTTTAATGCACAAATTGATCCAAGCTTTGCCGGAACACGCCCACCTTTTAATAGTGGGCGACGTGGACCAGTTGCCCAGCGTCGGTCCGGGTTCGGCACTGGCCGATATTATTCGCAGCGAGGTCGTGCCGGCGGTGCGCCTGCGGGAAGTATTCCGCCAGGCGGCCTCGAGCCGGATCGTAACCAACGCTCACCGGATCAATGCCGGGCACATGCCGCATTTGCAGCAACCGGGGGAGGAATCAGATTTTTACTTTATCGAGCGTGACGAACCGGAAAGCATTCAGCAAACGATCCTCACCTTAGTCAAAGAACGCATCCCTGGGAAGCTGCGACTTGATCCGATTCTGGACGTGCAGGTGCTCTGTCCGATGAACCGTGGCAACCTTGGCGCGCGCGCCATGAATCTGTTTTTGCAGGACGGGCTTAACCCGCAGCGTGGCGATGAGCCGGTTGTCGAGCGCTTCGGCTGGCAATTCCGGCTCCGGGACAAAGTGATCCAGACCGAAAACAATTACGACAAGGAGGTGTTCAACGGGGACATCGGACAAGTTGCCGGAATTGATCCAAATGAACGGGAACTGACTATCCGTTTCGACGAGCGGGACGTGCTCTACGATTTCAACGAATTGGACGAGCTGTCGCTGGCCTACACCATCACAATCCATAAAAGTCAGGGATCGGAATTCCCTGCGGTGGTCGTACCTATGGCCATGCAGCATTACCTCCTGCTTCAGCGGAACCTGGTCTACACAGCAATGACGCGAGGGAGAAGACTCGTGGTTCTGGTCGGCCAAAGACAGGCGCTCGCAATCGCCGTTCGTAACGATCGAGCCGCGGAAAGATTTTCAGGCTTATACGACAAGCTGGTCGGCACCGAACCCTGAGCTTTATACATAAATCGGAGAAACGGCAGATGTTTGGAAAGCATCGCTTATGGTACGAATGAAACAGGCTGGAAACGCTCGACGCTCCGAAAAG
>Ga0210396_10002868_pt1 | contig 17356 bp, 16 predicted proteins | sample IncBWH17OmetaG_FD_155466 | JGI IMG/M metagenome (GOLD analysis project Ga0210396, IMG submission 155466) | Forest soil microbial communities from Barre Woods Harvard Forest LTER site, Petersham, Massachusetts, United States - Inc-BW-H-17-O ... | reverse complement strand
CTTGAGCTGCGTGTAGGGGAGGATGTTCTTCTCGATGTATTCGTGTCCCATCGCGCGGACCATCGGGGTGTCGGTGAAGCCGGGATGAATGACCCCGAACCGCACACCGTAAAACAGGCCTTCCTTCACCAGGGTGTTGGCGGCGCCTTCGAGTCCGCGCTTCGTAGCGGCGTATGCGACCTGGCCTTTATTGCCCTGGGACGAAACCGAACCGATGAAAATTCCGGTCCCCTGAATGGTTTCCTCCGGCGTCCAGCGGCCCAGGCCGCGGCGATGACGGTCCTCGGCGATGCGGGCCACCATCTCGATCGCCCAGTACACCGGCGCGATGAGGTTAACGTCGACGACCTGCCGGAAAAGCTCCTCGGCGTAGACAGCAGCCTTGCCGGTCGTCTTGTCGACGCGGACGGCCAGGGCGTCGCGGGTGATTCCCGCCGCCGGGACGCAGATGCCGACCACGCCGAATTTTGCGATGACCTGGTCATAGACGTTGCGGCGGAATTCCGCCTTGGTGGTGTCGCCGACGAACGCCTGGGCGATCTGCCGCCCACTGGTTTCATTGATTTTCGCCGCCACCTCATGGACCGCTGGGCTCAGATCTACCAGTCCGATTCCCTTCACGCCCCGGCTGGCCAGCTGGATGGCCGCCGCCTGTCCGATGCCGCTCCCCGCACCCGTGACCACCGCCACCTTTCCACGGATCTCCATGACGCGCTCCTTGGTTTGCGACTCCACTTGCATTGTACGCTGGTTTTTGCAGTCGCACAACTATTCCTTTGCGTTTGCGGGATATAATGGGTGGCGGATTGGTGAGGTTAAATCGCCGAAGGGAGCGTCGCATGTCAGACCCGGTCAACGAGACGCCCGAGCCGTTGAACATCAAGAAATATCCGAATCGGCGCTACTATGACGCCACGCGCAGCCGGCATGTGACGCTGGAGGAGATTTACGGCCTGATCCGCCAGGGGCATCAGGTGCAGGTGACCGACTCGAAGACGGGGGAGGACATCACTGCCAAGCTGCTGGCGCAGATCATCATCGAGCTGGACCCGTTGAAGCTCGGGGTGTTTCCGATTCCGCTGCTTCACGGGCTGCTGCGAAGCAACGAACAGCCTGTGACGGAGCTGGCCCGGAGATATTTTGAGCAGTTTTTAGGAGTTTTTCTTACATCGCAGAAGGACCTGGGCGGGTATTTTGGGCGGATGATGGGCCTGCGCGGGCAGGCGCCGACGTTTGCGGACTGGGCGCGGATGATGTGGGGTCCGCTGGGTGTGGTTCCGCCCGGTCCGCAGGGCGGCCCGTTGGGCCAGGCGCCGGCGGCCCAGTCGCCGCCGGTCGAACCTCAGGCTCCCGCGGCGGAAAACGGGCTGGGGGAGCAGGTCGAATCGTTGCGAGCTCAACTCGAGGCGCTACAGAACAAGCTTGCCGGTTCCACGCCCAAACGCCCGCCGCGGCGCCCGGGGAAGTCACCGAAGTAGCCGATCGGTTCGCAAAAATTTGTGCAAATGCACAAAAATTATCTTGACCCCTGATCGACCCCGCCGTAGAGTTGGAATGTAGGGAATATTCAGGGGGTCGGCACATATGCGAAAGGAAAAAGCCATGCCATCCGTCACCGAAACACCGTATGCGGGCCTGTTCGATCAGGCGGTTCAGACCTTCGGGGAAACACTCAAGGCCGCGATCAGGGGCCAGGAGCAGATCGCCGGCTATTGGAGCGACGTGCTCAATAAAGCCGGCGCAACCTCCGATTTCCAGAAGAAATCGCGCGTTTTCTTCAATGAGGCGATTCCGGCGGCGCAGAAGAACGCCGAGGAATGGGTCCGGCTGCTGGAGCAGAATTATCGTCGCAGCATCGAGCTGCTGAAGAAAGCCTGCGAGCCGGCCAACGCCACCGTCGCCGGCGATGTCCAGGCCAAGCTCCAAAACCTCTGGGAACAGTCGGTTGAGTTGGTGAAGGATAACACCCAGGCGATGACCCAGGCCAACCTGAAGGTCTTGGAGCTCTGGGCCGATGTGCTTCGCCACAATGGCGTCGCCGTCCCCGTCCCCGGCGCGCCGTCGCCCAAGGCTCCGGTAAAGTAACGCCCATGGTTCTCTTGTCCGGCCCGCCCCCGGGCCGCCTGGCCAAAACCCAATGGCACCCGGCGCACTCTTGGCCGCCGGGTGGAAAGGATTGCCATGTTGAAACAAGTGTACCTGGCAGGGGGAGTTCGCACCGCCATCGGTAGTTTCGGCGGGACGCTGGCGGAAGTGCCGGCGCCGGCGCTGGGGTCGGCGGTGGTCAAGGCAGCCCTGTCCCGCGCGGGCGTGCCGGGCGATCGCGTCGATGAGGTCATCTTCGGGAATGTCGTGAGCGCGGGTCTGGGGCAGAACGTCGCAAGGCAGATAACCATTGGCGCGGGTTTGCCCCAGAGCATCGGCGCCACCACGGTGAACAAGGTTTGCGGGTCGGGGCTCAAGGCGGTGATGCTCGCGGCACAGGCGGTCCAGTGTGGTGACGCCGCGGTAGTTGTCGCCGGGGGCACCGAGAACATGTCCCGCACGCCTTATCTGCTGGACAAGGCTCGGACCGGCTATCGGATGGGCAACGGAGAGTTGATCGATTCGATGATCCGCGACGGACTGTGGGACGTGTACAACAACGTCCACATGGGAACGTGCGGCGATCGTTGCGCCGGTAAATACTCATTAACCCGCCAGCAGCAGGACGACTTTGCCGTCGCGAGCTTCAAACGCGCGCAGGCGGCTATCGCCGGTGGCGCCTTCGCCGAGGAGATCGTCGCTGTTGATGCGCCTTCGGGCAAAACGACGGTGTCGGTCGCCGAGGACGAACAGCCGCGGCGATTTAATCAGGAAAAGCTGCGTGCGCTGAAGCCGGCGTTTGGGAAGGAGGGGACGGTCACGGCGGGCAACGCATCGAGCATCAACGACGGCGCCGCCGCCTTTGTCGTCCTCTCGCCCGAACGCGCCCGCGAGCTCGGCGCCAAACCGCAGGCCAGGATCCTTGGCTATGCCGCCGCCGCCCGCGAGCCCGAATGGTTCACCCTCGCCCCCATCGGCGCCATCACCCGGCTGCTGGACCAGCTTTCGCTCAAGGTCGCGGATGTCGATCTGTTCGAGATCAACGAAGCTTTCTCCGTAGTCCCGATGGCCGCGATGAAGGACCTGGGAATTCCACACGAGAAGGTCAACGTGAACGGGGGCGCGGTCGCCCTCGGACATCCTATCGGCGCCAGCGGGGCACGGACACTGGTCACGCTCCTCTACGCAATGAAAAAACGCGGCGCGCGGATTGGCGTGAATTCGCTCTGCATCGGCGGTGGCGAAGCCGTGGCGATGGCCGTCGAACTGCTGTAAACCGGACGGCGGCTGAAAGTAGAATTTGCCTTTGGCTCGGATAGCGCGGGTCGAAAGGTCCGGCTCGTCTTGCACCGCAAACAGCCAGAGGTCCACATGAACGAGACATTCAATCCCTCGCAAAAGTTTCTTGAGTTCTGGGCCGACGTGGCCGCCAAGGTTGCGGCGGCCGGGGCAGCTGGCAACGGCTCGACTCCGCCCATGCAGGCAGCCCGCGACGTCCGCGGCGCCGTCTTCGACGCGATGTCGCAATATGCCGATCAGTTCATGCGCTCCCCGCAGTTCCTGGAATTCGCCCGCCACTCCTTGGATGGCTCGTTGCAGTTCCGCGAGCAGGCCAACGATTTTTTGACCAAGTTGCGGCACGAGCTTCAGGGCGTTGCCAAGCAGGACGTGGAAAGTGTGCTGGCCGCCGTCCATCAGATGGAGCGCCGCGTCATGGATCGCCTGGATGCGATTGAGAAGAAGCTTAGCGGGTTGGGCGGCAATACCGCTCGCACAACCGAGCGAGCTGCACCCGCCTCAGCCCGCACCAGGAACGCGCCTCGAAACCGCAAGTGACCCGGTCGATCGCGCGGCCGCAGGAGTTGCATATGCCCCAATCCAACGGAAACCATGGCACGGCGAACGTCGTTGCCGACTGGACGGCGGCGTGGGCCGACGAGGCCGCCGCCAACTTCAGCCGGATGGCTCGCCTTCCTTTCCTCTGGCAGCGCGCCCAGAACGTCGTCAAGGGCGCGACGCCTTCCGAGGTCGTCTATGAGGAAGACCGCATCAAGCTGCTGCACTACATGAGCGACACGCCGGTTGCCTATAAGACGCCGGTTCTGTTCGTCTTCGCCCTTGTCAACCGGCCCTATATTCTCGACCTCAAACGCGGCAGAAGCGTTGTCGAGCACTTCGTGAACAGCGGGTTCGACACCTATCTGCTCGACTGGGGCGTTCCCACCGACGCCGACCGGTTTCTAACGCTTGAGGATCACATCAACGGCTACCTGATGAATGTCGTCGAGCACGTCTGCGAACGAACCGGGTCGTCCGACGTCAACGTTCTCGGCTACTGCATGGGCGGCACGATGAGCGCGATGTTCACCTCGCTGCACCAGGACCTGGTGCGCAATCTGATCATGCTGGCGGCGGGAATCGATTTCGGCAGCCGCGACGGGCTGCTTCAGCTCTGGACCGATTCCAGCGTGTTCGACGTGGACCGCTTCGTCAAGGTGCACGGCAACTGTCCGCCGTGGTTTCTCCAGAACGCTTTTCTAATGCTCAAGCCGGTCCAGAACCTGATCGAGAAGCCCATCAACCTCTACGAAAAGGTCACCGATCCTGATTTCGTGGACGACTATCTGACGATGGAAGGCTGGCTCAACGACAACATCCCCGTTCCCGGCGAGGTTTTCCGCGAGTTCGTCAAATACCTTTACCAGCAGAACCGGCTTGCCAAGGGGACGATGCCACTGGGCAAGCACCAGGTGAACCTGAAGAACGTTACTTGCCCGGTCCTGAACCTGATGGCGACGAAGGACGATTTGGTCCCATGCAGCCAGAGCGCCGCTTTCAATCAACTCGTCGGCTCGACCGACAAGCAGACGATCGAGCTGAAGGCCGGTCACATCGGACTGGCGGTCGGATCGCGAGCGCAAAAAGAGCTATGGCCGCAGGCGTGCCAGTGGATTGCCGCACGGTCGGAACCGGTGGCGTGATCGGGGCCGGTCGGACTATTCCCTGTTAGACGGTTCCCGCGGTGGCAAATCGCTCGGGTGTTTCCGTAACGTACTCCGGATCCGGACAAGAGATCGGAAAAACAAACGGGCGCACCAGCCCGGCGTAATCGCTGTAAGCCATCCGCAAGAGCCGCCGCCTCGAACCGGCCGCAACGAGAATATTGCTTCGTTGCGCCACGTCCGACGACACGAACACGCGCATGCCGTGCAGCGTTCCAAACGGCGGGACCGCGTCCGCGTCACATCCCGGGAATACATCCAGCACTTCCTGGTCGTCGGCCGCCCGCATCGAACCGGCATTGAGAACTTCCTTCAACAGGTCCAGTCGCGGCCGGTGATGGACCGGGATCAATGCCATTGCCAGACCCCCGTCGATCTTCAGCATGACCGTCTTGACGACCGGCTTGCCATGCTCCTCGACCGCGTACGGGATCCCTTGGCTTTCCAATAGCTCCGTCATAGTTCTCAAAAACATCGCGTTCTCCTTAACCTGAGGATTGCGAATGCCGATAGGGGGGGCCGAAGTTCGGTGGATGGCCTCATCCTTCAGCCACCGCGGTGGGTCGCCCGGCAGTCTAGCAGACGTTCCCCGTCCGGCAACAGAAAAGCTCATTAAAAACTCCAGGGGAAGTTAAATGGATATCAGTCGGGGCATGTGAGCGAATTGTGAAGACCGCGCCAAGTCCGCGAGCGGACGCAACTGCACTTCTGTAGCGAAATGATGGATTGCTATCGGCCGGTCAGATGCGGTGGCGTGCGAAACTATACCCTCCGGGGCGAGGTGGCACAGAGAAATGATCTGGAAATGAGAAGGGACTGGAGTCGGGAGGTCATCGGGGCCCGGGAGCTTCGGCAGGCGCGGGCACGTACGGGCTGACCGCAACGGTCGGCGCCTGAGGCCGCGTGATGTAATCGGTCAGCGTCAGCGTCATCAGGATTCCCAGCCACACGAAGGCCGCCCCGGCAAACGCCCAGACGACGCGGCTGCTGTACTTCACGTGCATGAAGAAAAGGATGATCAGAAACGCTTTGCACATCGCGATGAAGACCGCAACCCCCATGTTCAAGTGTGCCGAATGAAATCTGGCATCCAGGTCGAAGAACGCGGTCACCAGTGTCAGCACCAGCAACACCAGCAGCGCAATCAGCACCGCCACGTAAATCCATACCGGCACGACGTGGTCATGATCGGTTGGCGCCATCACGGGTTCCTCAGCAGATACAGCGCGGGAAACAAAAACACCCAGACGATGTCCACGAAATGCCAGTAAAGGCCGAAGCACTCCACCGGGTTGTGCCACTCCGCCGAAAACCTGCGCCGATGAGCCATCCAGATCAGCACCAGCATCACCGCGATCCCGATGATCATGTGCGTGGCGTGGACGCCGGTCATGATGAAGTAAAACAACATGAAGAGCTGCTCGTTGCGCGGCCGAACCGCCGCTTTTCCAATCGGCGGGCTAACGTGGGAATCAAACCATTCATCGAATTTGTCGAAGGTCCGCGTGAAGCCGCCCAGTTCGTCTTCCCTGGGCCGGGCTTCGCTGAAATTCAGCGCCGGAACGAGGCGCTCGCGATAATCGATGTAATACTCGGTCACCTTAATGCACAGAAACAAGCTCCCGACGACGATCGTGAGCACGAGATAGCGAATGATTTTAGGATTGGATCCCACCGCCGCGGCGCGGACCGCCAGGGCCATGAAAAAGCTGCTCAGCAGCAGCACCGCCGTGTTGATCGCGCCAAGGTACCATTTCATGTCCAGCGTGCCTTGGCGAAATGCTTCGGGGTATTGGTGGCGATAAATGGTGTAGGAGACAAACAGGCCGCCGAAGAACAGGACTTCGGTGGCCAGAAACGTCCACATTCCCAGCGTCGCCGCCTCCTTCTGCTGAAAGCGGTCCTCGAACTGATGCTCGACGAGGGAATGAGGCGATTCGATTACAAGATCTTCGGCCATGTTCCAAAATCCCAAATCAAAGTCTCATGTAACGGCGGCCGCCGTTGGCGACTGAAGGTCATAGGCATAGGGAGGCGCCGACACCACCGGCGTTTCCTCGAAGTTCTCGGTCGGCGGTGGGGAAGGCGTCGTCCACTCCAACCCCAAGGCGTGCCAGGGGTTGGGCCCGCTGTCCTCGCCAAACTTCAACGACCAAAGCAAATAGATCAGCGGCAGAATGTAGCCGACTGCCAGAATGCTCGCCCCCGCCGTCGATAGCACGTTGTAAACCTGAAATTCCGGCGGATAGGAATGATATCGCCGCGGCATCCCGAGATATCCCGCCACGTATTGCGGGAAAAACGTGAGGTTGAAGCCGATGAAGATAATCGCCGCCGATATTTTGCCCCAGAATTCCGAATACAGCTTGCCGGTAATCTTGGGCCACCAGAAATGGACCGCGGCCAGATATCCCATGACCCCGCCGCCGACCATGACATAATGGAAATGAGCCACGACGAAATACGTGTCGTGCATGTGCATGTCCAACCCCAAAGTAGCGAGCATGACGCCCGTGAGCCCGCCCATCGTGAACAGACCCATGAATCCCAGGATGTAAAGCATCGGCGTTTCCAGGGCAACCGACCCCTTGTAGAGTGTGGCCGTCCAACTGAAAATCTTGATTGCGGTGGGCACGGCAACGGCAAAGCTGAGGATCGAGAACACCAGTCCGCTGTAAGGAGAAATTCCCGCGTCGAACATGTGATGCGCCCATACCAGAAAACCGATCAGCGCGATCGCCAGACTGGAGAAGGCGATGGCCGCATATCCGAACGGCCTTTTGCGGGCAAAGCACGTGACGACTTCGCTGGCGACGCCAAATGTGGGAAGAATCTGGATGTAGACGACGGGATGCGAATAGAACCAGAACAGGTGCTGGAAGAGCACGGGATCGCCGCCCAGGACGGGATCAAAGATTCCGATCCTCAGCAAATGTTCGATTCCGATCAATACCAGGGTAATCGCCAGGACCGGCGTTGCCAGCACGAAAATCAGGCTTGTCGCATACAGCGCCCAGCAAAACAGCGGCAGCCGGAACCAGGTCATGCCCGGCGCGCGCATTTTGTGGATCGAGACGATGAAATTGAGGCCGGTGAAAATCGAGCTGAAGCCGTTGATGAAAATTGCGGTGACCGCCAGTGTCACGTGTGTGTTGGAAAAGAGACTGCTGTAGGGGGTATAGAAAGTCCATCCTGTATCGAGCCCGCCGAAGAACAGGACCGCAAGGATCAATACTGCGGAGATGACGAACAGGTACCAACTGGCGAGGTTGAGCCGTGGGAACGCCAGGTCGCGGGCGCCGATCATCAGCGGGATGAGAAAGTTTCCAAAAGTGGTAGGGATGGAGGGCACGAGGAACCACCAGACCATGAGTACGCCATGTACGGTGAAAGCCTTGTTGTACATGGACGGCTCATCCAGGATCCCGGTTGGTGTGAGCAGATTGATTCTGACAAGCGCCGCACCGCCGGCCGCGATCGCGAACATGAACGTGATGGTTAGCGCATACAAAATCCCGATCCGCTTGTGATCGCGCGTCAACAGCCAGGATCGCAGCGTGTGCGTCGCGTTGAGGTACGTTTCCCGCACGCGGGGCGGCTCGACTACGGATACGAATGGGATGGCAGTCATTGTTCTCTCTGGGGCCTGGCGCCTTGTGGAGTGTAATCCGGCGGCTGACGGGCGGGAGGCTGGTCCGGGAGCAGGTCGGGGCGGTATCCGTTGACGGGCCCGGCGGGCTGTGTCTGCGGGCCGGCGGGCGACGCGCCGGGAATCGCGTTGTTCATCGCAGCGCCCAGCGACTTGATGTATTCGATCAGGTCGAAAATCTGCTCCTCGGTCAGTTGCCCGCGGAACGTCGGCATGATCGGCCCATAGCCAGCCACGAGCTTGGCCGCCGGCTCGACGATCGACTCGCGAAGATAGTCATCGTCGGCGATGACCTCGCGTCCATCGTCGAGCTTCACCTTGCTCATATACAGGCCGGCCAGCGTCGGAGCACGTTGTCCATGACAGGCGCAGCCATACGACTGAAACAGCCTCGCCCCCGACACCGCCGGGGGCTCATTGGGAATCGTGCCGGCCAGCCACGCCTGATACGCCGCCGGTTCCATCGCCACAACCGTCCCGATCATCTTTGAATGCAGGTCGCCGCAGTATTGATCGCAGAAAATGTGGTATTCCCCCGGCGTGGTAGCGACGAACCATTCGGTCGAATAGTAGCCGGGCAGAACATCCTGTTTGATTCGGAACGCCGGGATGCCAAAATCGTGAATCACATCCTGCGAAGTCATCTCAAGCTTGATGGGTCGGCCGATGGGAATGTGCAGCGCGTTGATCTCCCGCGGCCCTTCGGGATGCTGGACCTTCCACATCCACTGCTTGCCGATGACGTTGATCTGCATCGCGTTTGCCGGCGGCTGCTTCGCCCGAACGTAGACGTATCCTCCCCAGAAGAACATCACCAACATGATGAGAAAAGGAACGATGAAGTACATCGCTTCAATCATCGGATTGGGCGGCGTGTAAGGGGGAATCTCGTCGTCCGAACGCCGCCGGTATTTGATCGAAAAATAAACCACCAATCCCGCTATCAACATGACGAAAAATGCCGAGACTGCCAATTCGAAAAAAAACAGAAGATCCACCCGCCACGCCATGGTGGAAGCACGCTCGGGAAAAATGTGAAAAGTTGAATTCATTTCACAGTTCCGCGGCGTGACCGTCGGTGTCTCTCCTGGAAGAACATCGTCATGATCGCGGCGGCTAGAATCAGCGTGGTTGCGACCCCGCCGGCCTGGACCAGCCGGTTGACCATCAGACTGTAACGCCCGGTGGACGGATCGTAGTGAAAACAGTACAGCAGGATCTGGTCCGCGACGGGCGTGCTCTTTCCGCCTGAAGCCTCGGCCAGCGACAGCTCGAGGTCCGAAGGCGCGTAATCGATGCCGTAGAAATAGCGGATGGTTTTGCCTTGTGGCGAGAGAATGATAATTCCGCTCGTGTGGGCGAATTGCTGACTCTTTTCATCCCAGGTGTAGTGAAATCCGACCGTGCGCGTGAGCTCGTCGATCATCGGCTGCGTGCCAGTGAGAAAATGCCAGCCGTCGGCTGCGTGAGGCCTCTGGTACGCGCGGAGGTAGCTGTGCTTTTTCTGAAGGGCCAGGTCCGGCGTTTCGCGGGGATCGAAGCTGATGGTCAGAATGTCGAAATCATCGCCGCAGCTCATTTTCATGACGTTCATCGACCGCGCCAGGTCGTTGAGCACCATTGTGCACAGCATCGGGCACCGGTAATACACCAGGGCGAGAATGAGCGGACGCCGTCCGTAGAAGTCCGCCAGCCTCACTTCGCGACCGTGCTCGTCGGTGAAGACCAAACCACCCGGAATCTGCGCGTTGAGCATCTGATCGATGCCGACGTCCTTCAACGCCGCAGGCTTATAAACCGCCTGCACCGACCCCGTGGCGCCCAGAGGGCATAGCAACGCGGCCAAAAGCAACGATCGCGCACATCGATTCATTTCTGCTCCCCGGCTTGTTGCATCTGCGATTCCTCGCGGATGACGGCGGATACAACTTGTGGAGGAATCCTGATCCGGGCGTGGGTCTGGCTATCAACTGTCCAACCCATTCGCCGGAAAATCTCGTCCTCCGATTGATGCATCTGTCGTAAGTCGTCCACCGGCAGGTTATGGTCGGGTTCCGTGGGTTGAATCCGTGGGGGCGGCGGCTGCGGCGCCGAGGTGACGCCCAGCCGGGCGCCGTGCGATCGGTTGTACTGATCGATCGCGCCCGGATCCGTCAATGCCGAAAACGGCCGGTCGCTCCGTTCGTCGCTGCGGACGTAGTCGCGGTACAGATACCAGACGCCGACATGGACGACGACGGCCGTCGCGATCAGGACGAGGAGGAACCACGCCAGCCCCTTGACGCTGATCGCGCTCCTCTCATACCCGGCTTCGAGGCTTTCACTCGACGGCGCCTGGGGCTGGTTGTTGTCCGCTACCATAATCCACCGGAAGAACGGGAATACGGTCTCCAACCGGCAGCATCGGCCGGTCCCTGAGAAGCCAGAGAAACATCGTGAGCCACAGTCCGCCGACTGCGCCGAAGGCGCAGACGTTCAGAATCTCCGCGTAAATCCATTTGCTGGGCGGCCAAACTCCCGAATGAGGATCGGCGGGGGTGACCCAATACAGCTCGTCGATAATGTGCATGAAGAACACAAACGCGGCGATTGCCGCCAGCCGTCCCATCTTGCGCTTGAGCGGCCTCTGCAAAAGGATGATGAAGGGAACGAGGAAATGGAACAGAATGAGCGCTGCCCCGATCCATCGCCATCCGCCGTCCGTCCGCTGAATGTACCAGGTGATTTCATCCTGGTTGTTCCCCAGCCACGTGACCAGAAACTGGGCAAAGCTCAAATACGCCCAGAGGATCACGAAGGTGAGCAGGACGTTCCCAATATCGTTCAGATAGTTAGGATGGAGAATCCGTTTGATCGGGTCGTAATCGGAGAAGAAGTAGAGTACGAGAATCAGAAAACAGGCCCCGGAAACGGCCTGGCTGATACAGACGATGAAGCCGAACACGGTCGAATACCAGTGCGGCTCGCGCGACATGATCCAGTCGATGCTGCCGGCGGTCATGATGAAGAAATAGAACACGAGCCCCCCGGCGCTGACTCTGTGCAGGCGCGCAAGGATCGGGCCGGCGTCAACATCCGATCGCTCGAGCGACCGCGTCTGGATGAGCAGCGCCATAATTGAGAATACAGCCAGGTACACTACCGAGCGCGCCGTCCAGAACGGCCAGTTCAAAAAGTGATCGTGCTTGTGCCTGAGCACCGCATCGGCGGCGACCTGGGCCTTATCCATCCAAGGATAGATCGCCACCGCTCCGACAATGACAGGGATGAACAGGACCGCCATCAGCGGGAGGCACATTGCCGCCAGTTCGGCAAACCGCCGAACCAGGTAGCCCCATGATCCGCCGATCAGGTGATGCAGCATGGCGATGCCCATCGCGCCCAGCGACACGCCGAGCCAGAAAATCCAGGCAAACAGCCATGAGCGGAACACCTGCCCGGGCTCGCGCGGAAACCAAAAGCCGACCACCGCGCCCACAATCAAAAGCGCGATACAGACCAGCGCGATCAGAAGCGACGGCCAGATCGCGCGGTTGATGTATGGAGCATGGGGCTGTAATTCGCTCATGGCCGCGTGCCCTTTAAGGCGCTGTACTCGTCCTGCGGGATCCTGCCGTCCTTTACTGCCTGCTTCACTGCTTCCTGGAGGACGCGAATGTAGGCGGTAATCGCCCACCGATCATCCGGACTGACGCGCTCGGCGTAGCTGAACATGGCGCCATAGCCGTTGGTAATCGCGTCGTAAAAATGGGAGTCGTGCGTTTTGGCCGGATCGCTCAGGCGATCGTTGTGGAACGAGGGTGGCCTGATCATCCCGCGTTGCACGATCATTCCATTGGCGTCCCCGAGCCGGCCGTGGCAGACGGAACAGTAGATGTTGAACCGCTCCTGCCCGCGCTGGATCAACTCGGGTGTGACCGGGAACGGAATCGTCTGGGTTGAAATCTTGTCGCCCAGCCCAGCCGGCCCCGGCGCCCAAACCATGGTATATGGAATACCTGGCACGTCTCTGGGATCGCGCGCCATCGTTCCCGCCACCAGCGGCCGTGCTTCGGTCCCGTCGGCAAACACATCGGTGGGCTGGTAGGCGTTCAGCTTCGGCTGCTCTGCCATGTCGTCTTTCTTGCATCCGACCGCACAGAATGCCAGGAGGCACGTGAGGAGAATCGGAGAGAGTGATCTCGTGAGTATGCTCATTCCGGCACCTCCGTGATGGATACCGGATCGAGGGATTCCAGGAATTGCCGCGTCTGAGAGGAATCGTACTTGGGGTCTTTGGCTTCGATGCAGATGAAGAAACGATCCTTGCTGGCAAGCGCGAAGCGCGGCGCGTTGAAGACCGGATGGTACGGCTCCGGGAGGCCATTCAGTCCGAGCATGCTGAGCAGGGCGCCAAACGACGCACACAGCACCATGACCTCGAACGTGATGGGAATGAACGCCGGCCAACTGTCCGGCGGACGCCCGCCGATGTTCCACGTATAGCTGATCACATTGGCGTACCAGCACATCCCAAACCCCAGGCAGGCGCCCAGGCACCCGGCCGCGAAGGTCGCGACAGGCACCTTGGTGCGCGACTGGCCCAGCGCCTCCGACAGCCCGTGGACCGGCATGGGCGTATAGGCCTCGGTCTGGCGGTAGCCGGCGTCGAACACCTTCTGCGCGGCGTCCAGTATCCCCTCGTCGGAGGCGAACTCCGCGAGCATACCGTGGATGACGGGGACGTGTTCCATGGCCTATTTCACAAACGCCGGCTCGAACTCGGTTGGCGGGTGCGCGCCACCGCCGGTTGAATGCACCAATTCCCGCATCTCTGAAATACTGATGACCGGGACGAAACGGGCGAACAAAAGGAAGCAGAACAGGAAAAAACCGATGGTGCCGAGAAGCGTTATGTAGTCCCAGATCGTGGGATAATACATGCCCCAGGAGCTGGGCACGAAGTCGCGATGCAGGCTGATGATGACGATCACGAACCGCTCTCCCCACATACCGAGCTGAATGATCAGCGAGATGACAAACATGATCGGCACGTTCTGGCGAATTTGCCGGAACCACAGGAACTGGGGTGTTACGACATTGCAGAACACGATCATCCACCACGACCACCGGTACGGCCCCAGGGCGCGATTGACGTTGAGAAAGCTTTCGTAGACGTCCCCGCTGTACCATGCCATGAAATATTCCAATGAGTAGCCGTATCCGACAATCAAACCGGTGACCAGCAGGAGCTTGGCGCAGTTGTCGATGTGCCGGATGGTGATCATGTCTTGGAGGCGGAAGAACTTCCGCATGGGAATGGCCAGCGACAAGACCATGGCAAATCCGGAGAAGATGGCACCGCCGACGAAGTGGGGGGGGAAAATCGTCGTATGCCAGCCCGGGATCTGCGCCTCGGCAAAATCCATGCTGACGACGCTGTGCACGGAGACCACCAGCGGCGCCGCCAGCCCGCCGAGCAGGAGATACGCGCTCTGGTATCGCAGCCAGTGGCTTGCGGCCCCGCGCCAACCCATCGACAGCACGCCGTAAATCCTGGCGACGAGCTTGTTCTGTGCCTGGTCGCGCAGGGTTGCGAAATCAGGAATCAGACCGACGTACCAAAATATCAGTGAAACGGTGAAATAGGTCGAGACGGCAAAGACGTCCCAAACCAGGGCGCTGCGGAATTGTGGCCATAACCACATCGTGTTGGGATATGGAAGGAGGTAATAGAACTTCCACCACCTGCCCAGGTGCAGCAGCGGAAACATGCCGGCGCAGGCGACGGCAAAAAGCGTCATCGCCTCGGCAAAACGATTGATGCTGGTCCGCCAATCCTGGCGCATCAGCAGGAGCATGGCAGAGATAAATGTGCCGGCATGGCCGATTCCGATCCACCAGACGAAGTTAACGATGGCGAATCCCCATGCGACGGGGATGTTGACGCCCCATATCCCCACGCCGCGGCCGAAGAGGTAGGTCACCGCGAGCATCAGGAGGCAGACGAGCATGCCCATCATTCCGACCGCACCGAGCCATACGAATGTGAATCGGCGGGCCAGAATCAGCCCGGCGATCTTGTCCGTCACCGTCGCATAGGTGTGCGTCGGCGCTAAAACGAGCGTCGTTTCCATCGGCGGCGAGTTATCGATGGCCCGTTCGGTCATGCTGTCGCCTCCGGCTCCAGATCGGGATTGGGGTTGCGCAGGCGTCCCATGTACGTCGTTCGCGGTTTGGTAGTCAGCTCGGCGAGAATGGGATAATCGAGCGGCTCCTGCTTGAGCCTGGCGACGTGGGTCAGCCGGGGCTCGCGCTGCCCGATCTCGTTGACCACTTCGACGGGAAGCAGATGTCCAAACTGGATAGCGCCGGTGGGGCAGCCCTGCTGGCAGGCCGTCTGCAATTGCTCGAGCTTGCGGAACTCGTCGTCGTGCCGCTGACGCTCGAGCTCGTCGATCTGGCGGTCGATCTGCTGCCGGCGCTCTGGCGTCGCGGTTTCATGCTCGGCGCGCAGGGATTTCTGGCGGTCCTCGATCCGGAGGATCATTTTCTCGATGTCGATCCGCGTGTTGGTAAGCCGCTGGATGCAATACGTGCATTTTTCCATGACGCCGCGGCTGCGAACCGTGACGTCGGGATTGTGCTGGAGATTGAATTGCGGATCGCTCCCTTTCATCCAGTTGAAGAAGTTGAACCGGCGAACCTTGTATGGGCAGTTGTTCGAGCAGTATCGCGTGCCGACACAACGGTTGTACACCATGTCGTTGACCCCCTCTGGGCTGTGTACTGTCGCGCCCACGGGACAAACGACTTCGCAGGGCGCGTTTTCGCAGTGCATGCAGGGGACCGGCTGGTGGTAGACCCGGGGATTGGCGAAAACCGCATCGGGATCGCCCCCGCCCTGCCGAAGCGCCTCGGTTTCCTTTTCGCTCAACGAACTGCCGAAGTACTGGTCGATTCGGATCCAATGCATCTCGCGCTCGCGGGCCACCTCGTCGCGGCCGACGACGGCGATGTTGTTCTCCGCCACGCACGCGACCAGGCAGGCGTTGCAGCCGATGCAGGACTGCAAATCGATCGACATTCCCCACTGGTAGCCCTTGGAATAGTCCCAGCCGGGATACAGCGAGAGCAGCGGTTTCTTTTCGCCCTCGGAGCCGAGCTCGCGAACAAAGAAACGATGCTCTTGCGACGCGTTGAAGTATTCCAGCGTTGCGGTCCGGATGAGCTTCCGGTTTTGCAGCTCGCGCTCGTCCTCGTTCATGCCGGGATGTTCGATCACGTGAGGCTGTAATTCCTCGCGGACGTGCGAGTCAAACCCGGGTAGGGTATCCATCGCATGATGGTTGTGCGTGGCGATCAGCTGATGGAAGCGGTCGGTCGGTTCATGCGACACGCCGCCTTGAGACCAGGGAGAGCGGGAATGCCGCACGGCATAGGCATTGAAGCCGCGCGGTTTGGCGTCCGGTTCCAGCGCCGAACTGCCGCCGTGTTCCATGCCGTACCCGAAATGCATGACGACCACGTCTTCCGGCACGCCTGGCAGCGTCAGGATCGGAGCTTCGACTGTGAACCCATCCGGTGTTTTGAAGCGGTAAATCTGACCGTCGCCACGCTCGCTCTGTAGCCCGCGTTTTCGAGCGGTGGTCGGCGAAATCAGCGCTGCATTGTCCCACACGAGCTTGGTGAAGAACTTTGGACACTCCTGAAGCCACCCGCTGTTCGCAAATGATCCGTCACCGATGCTCGGATCGGGGCGGAAGACGATTTCCAGCCCGTTTGTACTGGGACTGGGCTGGGTTGCAGGAGAGGTAGCTGGGGTTTGCGGAGTGTTCACGGTGACGCTCACCGCGACGGCCTTGGAATCGGGAATCAATCCTTTCTGGAGCCATTGGTTCCAATGCGCGTCAAAATCACCACTTGTGGTTGCACTCTGCCAGTATTGCCGCACGATTTCGTAGCCAGTCCGCGTCGGGTAGCTCGAAGGAGGCGTGAGCAGCACATCCATTACTTCGATGGCGCTCCGGCCCTGGTGCAGTGGAGCGATCAGAGGCTGGCTGATCGAGGTCGTCCCATCAAACGCACGCAGATCCCCCCAGGATTCCAGGTAATGAGCCTGAGGAAGCTGCCATTGGCAACGGTAAGCGGTATCGTCCTCGCGCGAACCATACAGGCCAAGGCGGGCGGTCAGGCTCCCGGGCGCTGCGGAGAGTGCGAACAGGCTGTCTGCGAACTTGATGTCCGCCGGGGCGGTGTAAGCGGGATTGGGACCCAGGATCACGAGAGTATCAACCCGACCCGCGTTCATATCCTCGGTCAGCGTGCGCAGCGAGTCAAATGAGTTGGTACTATCCTGATTCGGAAACTGCGCGACCGGCTCGATGTAATAGAGAGTATGGCCGACGTTGCCGAGGGCCGCGTTCATCGCGTGCGCCAGGGCATGAACCTCCGGCGGCTGTGATTCGCCGGCAAGGATGAGCGTAGCTCCCTGATTTTCCGGCTTCTTTAGATCCGCTGCAATTGCGTCGAGAAGCTTTGTCCATTCGGCAGGCGCCTGCGACGAACCGCCCGCGGCACCCAGCCGGCCGGCCAGAGCGCGGGCGAAGTCCGGGATCGCCGACGGCTTCAGTGGGAGTCG
>Ga0210396_10002867_pt1 | contig 17358 bp, 17 predicted proteins | sample IncBWH17OmetaG_FD_155466 | JGI IMG/M metagenome (GOLD analysis project Ga0210396, IMG submission 155466) | Forest soil microbial communities from Barre Woods Harvard Forest LTER site, Petersham, Massachusetts, United States - Inc-BW-H-17-O ... | reverse complement strand
GTACTTGTTGCTTGTGAGGTGCATATGCGGTTTATGAGAGGCGGGAGCATCAAGTCGGTCGCCGATGTGATCTCGGGCATTTTGAATTGTGTATGCCCGGAGTGTGGCGGAAGAATGGGAGAACGCGGCGAGGAGTTCAGGTGTCAGGGTGAGTGTCTGACGGATTGGCGTCAGGCCTGGGAGCGGGCCTCGGCTGAGTTTGGAATGCGATCAAAGCGGGCGATGAGACGGACCTAGTGCGACTGGCATCGTGGCTAGTTCCAGTCCAATCTCGACGGAGTTGTCAGTATGCCGTCCCTACTGGCCATCTGCAGGGCAGCCCGAACTACTTGCGCAAGACCAGCATGTTGCGAACATTGGTCTGCACCCCGCTCCAGGCACGACTGGGCCCTAATTTGCTGTAACAAACCATGTGGAGAAAAGCACCGTGTTGAAAGTTGATATTGACGGCATCACACTGGAAGCCCAGCCTGACGAGCTGCTGATCGATCTCATTAACCGTACCGGCAGATCGGTTCCGCACGTCTGTTACCACCCTCAGCTCGGGCCGGTTCAGACGTGTGACACGTGCATGGTTGAGGTGAATGGCCATCTGGCTCGAGCCTGCGCGACAGCAGCCGCCGATGGGATGAAGGTCTCCGCCAAGTCATCTAAGGCAGCGGCAGCCCAAGTGGAAGCATTCGACCGGATTCTCAGCAACCACATGCTCTATTGCACGGTCTGCGACAACAACAACGGCAATTGCACCGTGCACAACACGACGAAGCTGCTGGCGATTGAGCATCAGCGAATCCCTTTCCGCACGAAGCCTTACGAGGTCGATAACACAAATCCGTTCTATCGCTACGATCCGGATCAGTGCATTCTTTGTGGCCGCTGTGTCGAGGCCTGTCAGAACGTCGAAGTCAATGAAACTCTCTCGATCAATTGGGAAGATCCGAATCCAAGAGTTCTTTGGGACGGCGGATCCACCATCGGAGAATCAAGTTGTGTTTCGTGCGGCCACTGCGTCACCGTCTGCCCCTGCAACGCTCTGATGGAAAAGACCATGCTGGGCCATGCCGGATTCCTGACATCTCTGAAGAAGTCTGCTCTAAGCGGCATGATCGAGGTGGTTAAGGGAGTCGAACCCGAAACCGGTTATGGAAGCATCCTTCAGGTCTCCGAGGCCGAACATGCGATGCGGGAGCACCGCATCCGTAAGACGAAGACAGTCTGCACCTACTGCGGGGTGGGGTGCAGCTTCGACGTCTGGACGAAAGACCGCCACATCCTTAAAGTGGCTCCGGAGCACGGTCCGGCGAATGGCATTTCTACGTGCGTGAAGGGAAAATTCGGCTGGGGTCACATTAATAGTGAGGATCGGCTCACCACGCCGCTGATTCGCGAAGGAGACAAATTTCGAGCCGCCAGCTGGGCCGAAGCGCTCGGTCTCGTCGCTCGCAGGCTGTCAGAAATCAAGAATAAGGATGGAGCGGACTCCCTGGCCTTTATCTCTTCGTCGAAGTGCACAAACGAAGAGAGCTATCTGCTCCAGAAATTGGCCCGAGCCATCATTGGCACGAACAACGTCGACAATTGTTCCCGCTATTGCCAGTCGCCGGCGACGGTGGGCTTGTTCCGCACTGTAGGTTACGGCGGCGACTCGGGTTCTATCTCTGACATGGAGAAAGCTGATCTGGTCATCATCGTCGGCAGCAACACGGCAGAGAGTCACCCGGTAATCGCTACGCGGGTGAAGAGCTCTCATAAACTGGACGGGCAGAAACTTATTGTCTCCGACTTGCGTGAAAATGAGATGGCACGACGCGCAGACCTATTCCTGCACCCAAGGCCCGGAACAGACCTGATCTGGCTCTCCGCAGTTAGCCGCTACTTGCTCGACAATCGGCTTGCGCACACGAGGTTCCTCGATCAATGGGTCAATGGGCTGGACGAATACCGAAGAAGCTTAGAACCCTTCACCCTGGAAGCGGCAGAGCGTCTCACTGGTCTGTCGGTGCGGTCGATCAGAACCGTCGCACACATGATTGCGGAGGCAAAGAATACGTGCATCCTCTGGGCGATGGGAGTCACCCAGCAGTCGCAGGGTTCCGATACCTCCACCGCTATTTCGAACCTGCTACTGATCACCGGTAACTACATGCGACCGGGCACTGGCGCCTATCCGCTGCGCGGACACAACAACGTGCAGGGCGCTAGCGATCACGGGTCAATGCCCAATATGCTGCCCGGCTACCAGTCTGTGGATGATCCCGAAGTGCGTCGGCGATTTGAGACGGGTTGGAACGTAAAACTCCCGTCCACCAAGGGACTAGACAATCACGAGATGGTGGAAGCGATCCACGAGGGCAAGCTTAAGGCAATGTATCTGATCGGCGAGGAGATGAGCATAGTCGATTCAAATTCCAACTATGTCGCTGCGGCGTTCGAGAAGCTTGATTTCTTTGTCGTGCAGGACATCTTCTTCAGCAATACGTGCCGCTATGCCGATATTGTGCTGCCTGGCGCCCCGAGTCTGGAAAAGGAAGGTACCTTCACTAGCACCGAGCGTCGCGTCCAGCGACTATATGAAGTGCTCGAACCGCTCGCGGGTTGTCAGCCGGATTGGAAGATCATCCGAGATGTAGCTAACAAATTGGGCGCTGACTGGAACTATCAGCATCCTTCCGAGATCATGGTTGAAATCGCCTCTCTGACGCCGATGTTTGCCGGCGTTAGCTATGAGAGGCTGTCGGGGTACAAATCCCTGCAATGGCCGGTCACGGCCGACGGAACAGATGAGCCGTTGCTCTATACAAAGCGCTTCGCCTTCCCTGACGGAAAAGCGAGATTGTTTCCCGTCTCTTGGATTGGGTCCAGTGATCAGCCGAATGCTGAATTTGATTTGCACTTAAACAATGGGCGGCTTCTCGAGCATTTTCACGAGGGCAATCTCACCTATCGCACCGAAGGCATTCGGCAAAAGACGCCCGACACATTTGTAGAGGTTTCTCCCGAACTCGCCGAAGAACGCGGCCTTCAAAGCGGAACGTGGGTGCAACTGATCTCGCGCTATGGGAAGGTGCGAGTGCGCGCTTTAGTTACCGACCGTGTACAGGGGAAGGAACTGTATATGCCGATGAACTCGGTCGAGAGTCCGGTGAACCGGCTGACCAGCAGCCATACCGATCCCGTGACCAACACGCCCGCTTACAAGGAGACTAGCGTTCACATGAAGGTGTTGGCCGAAGTCGGAGAAAGTCCATTACCCCGCATCAATTCTCGATTCGGTCGCCCGACGCCGCAGAACGGGGTTGAGGTCGAACGCAAGTGGAAGCGAGCGGATTATGCCCAACCAGGAAATGGCAATGGTCTGGTGCAGTTGCAGACGAATAAGTGAAATGAGGAGAATTCCATGGCTCAACCGATTCCTTTAGAAATTCCGCCGCGCAATCCACGTGCGGAGTTGCGCTCTCGATTGGAGCAAGCACCCGAAGAGCATGCCGAAGCGGTGTTGGCCGCGTATGAAGTGCTGCAGGAGTTGCACAATCGTGGCGTGCTTGAAATCATGCGGGGCGCATTGGCAGCGAGCGACGAGATTCTGGAGACCGTCGTGGACAGTGTCAAAACGCCGGAAGCCATTCGGGCCATTAGGAATCTCCTGTTCTGGCGTCAGATTCTCGGCAGTATTGAACCGGAATGGTTCAAGGGCATCTTCCAAGCGATTCCTGAAGGCATTGCCAAAGCCACGGCGGAGCCGGAGAAACCAATCGGCTTTTTTGGATTGCTACGACGGCTCGCCAGCAAAGACAGCCTTCGCGGCCTGGCTGCAGCCACCGATTTCTTGCAGGCCTTTGGGCGTCATCTTCAATCGGCAGAAAATCCGCTGCCGCGCGCTTAACAGATTTTGAAGGAAGAGGCTATGAAAACAATCCGGGTTCTGGCTGCAGATGGCCTTGAGGGCGACTCACCCTCATCGGCGACGAGCAGCGTAGACCTAGGCGCGCTCTCTGATTCAGGCATAGCACTTGAAAAGCTCAGTAATGGAGTAATGGCAACACGCCTTCGCAATGGCTGCTACAACAAAAGACATACCGATTGATCTGAGGCCGGGGATCGAGCTTGGAACTCTAGCGTCGCTCTCCTCACGATCGCTGTTGCGACGTGAAGTTGCCGCCGGTGACCCACAATGGCTACCCGCGGTTTTTGTATTCGGATCGATTGCTGCTGTTGCCTATGCTGACTTCATCGTCTCATCGGTTTCCTTGGGCTATCTCTATATCTTGCCGCTTGGGATCAGTGCCATATTCCTGCGCACCCAGATTAGCTACGCACTAATCGCGGTTTGCGTCTTTTTTCACGACCTCTTTGGCCCTCCCTATCCAAGCGCCCTGGCACGAGTTACACACAATTTCACCGCAGTCGTTGGGTTCACCTTCATCGTCTATGTCATCCAGAAATACGTGAAACAGAGAGAACAACTTGATAGCACGGTGCGCCAGCAGCGTGATCAACTTCTGCAGGACGTTGAACTTGCCGCACAGGTTCAGAGGATGTTTCTGCCAATCCACCGGCCCTCCGTCCGCGGACTGGAAATCGCCGGCATGATGCAGCCTGCGAGAGGTGTGAGCGGCGATTACTATAACTACACAGCCATCGATGAGCACACCCTCCAGATAGTGATCGCCGATGTCGCCGGCAAGGGAGTGCCGGCAGCCCTTCTGATGTCCGCGACGGCGGCAGCCGTACAGCTGGAAGCAAGGGAGGAACGAGACATGCTAGAGATGGTGAATCGTTTGAACAGCAGCCTCCATTCTCTGTCTGACAGCAGCCGATATGTAACCCTGCTGTTAGCGGACATTGATGCGCGCAGCCGATCCCTTCGATACGTCAACTGTGGCCACAATCCCGCGCTCCTGTTCCAAGCCGAGACTCATGAAGTGATTCCGATGAGTTCGTCCTGTTTTCCGATCGGAATGTTCGACAGCGAGGCGTGTGCCATCAACTCGGCTAACCTCTCTTCCGGCGATGTTCTGATTCTGTACACCGACGGCGTAACCGAGGCAAGAGATTCGCGGGGAGAAGAATTCGGGTTGGAACGTCTGTCGACCCTTATTCGACGCGGTCATACGCTGTCAGCAGACGCGCTGATGAACCATGTCCTTGAAAGCGTTAGAGACTTCTCTCGGGATGTTGGGTTCGACGACGACGCCACCATTCTGGTAGTGAAATTTAACTTTGAGTCGATGTGACGTTACAAGGAGATCGTGCCGTGTCGGGTTGTTCGCACTTCCGGTATCAGTGGACCCGTCATCACGTGCTTCAGTGGAGATGGGATACCCATGGCGACAACCGAAACCACCCTTGATTGATGGTGCGCAGGGCAGCGACGATGGGCACTAACCTTGGAATTCTGGCTGGTCAACGACGGTATCCGAATCCACAGCGCTAGCGGGACTCGTTTCTCGGACCGGAATCTGTCTCCTCAGCTTGGGATTAGCCTACTACGGAGCGCAGCTGAGCCTGCGCCGCTCGACTGTGGCCGCACGCCGGCTGCTTCTTGCTTCGATTGCCTATCTACCCCTGGTACTCGCTCTGATGGTAGCAAACAACGTTTAGGTGCCGTTCCAACTAAACTTCGCGGTTGTCGCGGATCCAAGTAAAGGCGCGCGTAGCGGCTGGCATCCCCAAGGTACTTACCGCCAGCAGTGCTACGTGATCAATCTCTGCCTGCGTGACGCCGACGTTGTAAGCGTTCCGAACAGCGGAGTGTGTAGCGCCTTCCAGTCCGGCGCCAATCGATAGCGCCAGCTTCACCAGACGTCGAGATTTTTCGTCGAGCGGTCCGGCCTCGTGACAGCGGCTGCCTAACTCATTAAATGCTTTCCACACGGTCGGATAACGCTTCCAGAGGTCTTCAATAGGCTTCGGTATTTGTCGAGGCATGCGAGTGCTCCTTTGGTGGTTTGCTTCTCACCAAGACTCTCTCGGAGCACGTTACCAGTCTGTGTGTTCCAGAGCAAGGCATGCTGGCTACGGTTTAACATCGCTAAACCATTAGATCTCACACGGCCGGCCTGAAGCCATCCAGTCCGGTTCCACCTGAAAGTAACTTTCGCAAGTTATGGTCTTCCAGTTTGAGTTCGAAAGAGATATTTGGCCTTCCAGTGCTCGTCCTGACGCCGCCTTTGTGGTGCCACTTTATCTCGCGCAGCCGTTTGCAATCGGAGGATGTCCTTCTGTGGACACGCTGTCCTGCGGCGGGCGTCACTTCCCTCATGTCTCTTGACTTTGGAAGCCCTTCTGGCTGAAACAATTCCCCGGGCCCGTCTCAACCTCATTCTTTGGCAATTAGCCCAGGGAATCGAGTTTGGTATGCCGGTTGCTGATACTCAAGGCATGATCGAACAAAGGCAAGAGTGACGGAGGATGCGGTCGTGAAGACGGTGGTTGATTCTTCGAGCGTGCAGTACGCGGTAATAGCTGGGCTTCGTACCGAAACTGGTCCAGAACGCCTGGTGATTGCGTACTCGAACGAGGCATCACTGCGTGATCTAATAGCCGCACCCTCCATTCTTGCGACCGGCTTCTCCTCTCGCGAGGAGGCGGTCGCAGGTCGCAGAGTTTCCGTGCTGGCTCCCTCCCACCAACGAATGCCGAAAGCAGTGGCAGATGGGCAAACTGAAAGATATCAGCAGGAACTCAATTGGAAACAGCATCCAGCAGACACACGTTCAGCCTTGCGGGGACTGATACGGCTTCTCGTCGCATCCTACGGCGACGTTGCTGCTGCAGCCATCGCCATCTTCTTTTCCAGGAATGCCGTCTCAGCGATCATCAGGATGGCGCTGGGCGGTTCAGTCTGAGGTCTTTCCGAGCCTGAATTTCTGCTCGACAAATCTCTGAGCTGTGAGCCCGGCTGTTTGGTCAAGGAGCCAAGACGATGAACGTTCTTCAGAAGATTCGGCTTTCATTCTCTTTTGTACAGATGATTGTCATCGGGATAACTGGAGCGGTTTCGCCAGCAATTGGTCAGGCGGGAAAGGGTGAGACTGTGATCCAGAGGGCTACAGAACAGTTCGAGAATAGTCCTCTGACCATTGCTTCTTTAGGCCAGGGTCTGTATGTCTTTTTCGGGGATGGAGGAGACGTTACAGCGATCGTCGATGGTGACAGCACCTTGTTGATTGATAGCGGAGTGGCACCGCGGATTACCGAGCTGAGCGACGCGATCTTCAATACCACGATGCGTCCAGTCACACGGCTGATCAATACTCATTGGCACTTCGACCACACGGGAGGAAACACGTACCTCGGCTCTTCAGGCGTTACCATCATCGCGCAGGAGAACGTCAAGCGTGAGCTCTCGTCTGCACAAAGCGTCCCCTTCGTGGGCTTGCGTGATGGTCACTATCCGTCACAGGCGCTACCAGGAATGACGTACTCGGGCAGCATGGCTTTGCATCAAGGGTCTCAACGGCTGACATTGGAAAACTACGGATCCGCGCACACAGATGGAGATACTGTTACCTACATCGCTCCCGCAAATGTTGCTGTCGTAGGAGACATCTTCTCGAATCATTTCTATCCCATCGTCGATCTGACGTCTGGCGGATCGATCGATGGCATGATCCATTCCCTCGATCAAATTCTGGCGAAGACGGACGGACGCACGAAAATCGTGCCGGGGCATGGCCCGGTAGCCACGCGGGCAGATCTGCAGGATTATCGTGACATGCTGATGCAAGTACGGCAGCGCGTCAAGGATCTCATCGCCGCAGGAAAAACAATGGATGAGGTAGTCGCGGCTGCACCAACCAAAGATTTCGATGCCAGATGGGCTACTGGTTACGTGACCGCGGAGGTCTTCACAAAAATGGTATTCAGCAGTCTGGCTGGCGCCAGCGCCAGCCGGTAGTTGCACGACACGAGCACGTGGGACTGGGCATGAGCGGCTTTACTACGACCCATGGACCGAACAAACCATCACGGTGCCAAGGCATTGACGTCCACGGCATTGACGAAGCCTGGCCTGGACTTCTAGATGATGATCTCCTCGATTTGAAAATCTTTCTTTTGGTTCTGCTCTTTCGGCGGACGATCACCGACAAATTCGTAACAGCGCCAGTCTTCGAATTGCTGACGTTCGCTCCCGCGCTTCCGAGAGCGGTACCTGCCGCCCCCGCGACCATCGTGACCTCGCGGCGTCACCGCTTAAACGGTGATGTAGGTGTAATGCCCCTCGACCTGAAGAAGAGCGATAGCGGCAACCATGGAAGCTACCACCATCACTCCCGGCAAGGTGTGCGCCAGCATGTCCTTCACGATTTCTTCCAGCGATTGCGACAGCTTATTGCGAGAGATGAGGATCCGAACCTGTTCCTCGAGCGCGGTATGGCAACTCAAGAACTGTGCACCCCTCGATTGCAAAGCTTGCATGCTCGTATCCTGATAGATGGAATTCAGATCGTCGGGATTTTTCACGGAAGACTCTTGCTTCAATCCAATTTTGCTGTTGTAGAAGAGGTTTTTCACTGCAGGCTTCCCGGACACCGGGTCGGTCACGTGCAGCCATTCGCCGATCTCATACTTCGCCCAGACGTAGTCGTCGTAATTGAGCATGTTAGCGGGGCCGTGCAGTGCGGCTACGATCTTAACTTGCGCTCTCGGAATACCGAACCCGAACTGTAGGCCATTGAAAGAATTCTTGATGTTGTTCAGGAATTTCCCGTCGTCAATCTGCGTGATATCGTACGCCTGTTTTACCCGGGCAGGATCGTGAACGAGGTTCAGGACCTCAGCGAGTTTCCACTCTGAAGTTTTCCATACGAGTTGGCCCTCTGCTTCGTCAGGCGAACGAGCGAACAAGCCGAGTGACGTCAAGCCTGCTGCGGCACGAGATAGTAACGATCTTCGGGTTATGTTGTTCATGTCCGCCCTATCGCAGTGAAACATCTTTCTGCCATCGACGAAACCAGTTGCCCGCCTACTTGAACAGGACTTTGGCCATCATTCCCTTGTCTTCGTGATTCAGCAGGTGACAATGAAATACCGCCATCCCTTTGATGACGGGGTCGGTGAAGTCCAGGATGACGTCTACGGAGCCGCCAACAGGAACGTTCACAGTATCCAGCCACGATGGATTCTTAAGCGGAGTACCGTTTTCTGCGTAGGCCAGGAAGTGGACTTGGTGCATGTGGAAGGGATGGAGTTCGGCAGTTCGGTTCAGAATACGCCAATGCTGATAGGTGCCCACGCGAATGCTGGTTAACGGCCCTGCATCCATCGCAAACTTCTTGCCATTGATGTAAAAGCCGTCCTTGTCCTCCGTGAAGATGGCAGTGAAGCTCGGTGAGCGCTTCTTCAGTGGGCCCACGTTAATCGGCTTATAGAGTGGGGGCGGGGCTTCGGCTGCATGCTTTGGCTCAGGACGTGGATCTGTATTGTGCTGATCTGGACTAGCTCCCTCAGGATTGGTTTGAATCAAATCCGCCAGCACCATTCCTGGATTGGGGTCGCCCTGCGGACCGGTATCTACACAGAGCGTGCGAAGCGCAGCATGTGTGCGCACCGCCGGACCAGTTACGATCGCTTCGACTCTTCCTGCGGGAGACAGCAGTACGTGGTTGGTAGTTCTCGTTGGGTGTTGAGGATCGTGATACGCAAGTGGCATTCCGTCCAGCGCCACGATTTCAAATAACGCTCCGTCCAACTGGAGGTCCAAATAGCGGTCCGCCGAGGCATTTACGACACGCCAGAACTGCCGCTCTGCCGGCGCGATCTCAATTTTGGGTCGGAGCACTCCGTTCACGGTAAAGACCTCTTCCGGTGCTTCGTTTTCTCCCCCACATGTTCGCGATGGGATTTCCACATATTTCCGGAGTTCATTTGCTTTTGGATCGTGCTCAATGGAACGGCCGCGCACCACGATCACCCGCTCACGAAGTCGCAGGATTTCGGGCACGTAACGTTCAATTCCCTCGATGATAATCGCCCCTGACATTCCATCTGAGACTTGGCGATGGCTCTCTCCATGGGGGTGGGTGTGGTACCAGAACAACCCGGGCGGATGATCGCGCGGAATCTCCACCGAGTAGTGCAAACTCTGGCCGGGCATAGCAATCATTCCGAGCACATCATCCTGCGGAGCCTGCGGCGATACGATAAGCCCATGAAAATGCAAATTCGTCATGTTCATGCAGGGATTCACCGCACAGGTTTCCGCAGACGTCGCAGGCAGGTTGTTAACGTAAGTGATTCTGAGAGTGTCACCGGGGAATGCGCGGATCACCGGAGCTACCGTCTCTCCCTCATAAGCGAAGGCATCCCGGCCATTTTCATTCACGGCATCAAGCGTGAGCGACACAACGTGATTCCTTGCTCGCACCTGGGGTGGCTCCGGCACTGTAACGGTCTGGGATGAGCGTTGTGCCACCAAGAGGATAGGTGCACTGAAGAACAGGATCCAGGTGTATTTACTTCGGTCCGTCATAGCAATTCAATTCTTTTTCTGTCTCGCTTAACTTGCCTGGGCCATCCTTGACCAACCTAAAGAGGGCGACCGACCCAAATAACGCGAGTCGTCAGCGACGGAGGTCAACGCTCGGGGCAGCAAACGGTCGGATCGTGATCGGACATGCCGCGTGATCACACTGACACGCGTTCTTCACATCTTCTCCCGCGTCTCGGCAATCTGCTCCGCAGTACTCTTCTCCATCAGGCACCGGAACCGATTCAGTTTTGAGAGGCATCCCCTCAAGCGGCAAGGCATCGGCGTCAGCGCCATTTTCGGTTGATTGCATGCAGCTCTCCAAAGGCGGACCTTTGCCTCTAAGCCTAGGATTTCCGGACTTCTTCGAGTAGACAGGAAGGAGGATTATCTGTCCCAGGTGTCGACAGGTTGATAGTGATGTCGACATTTGGACGGTTTCACGTTTGAATCCCCCTCAACGGGGTCAGAATCTAGTGGACTCCGATCTCTCAGGTTGCTGCAGAAAAGCATTTGCACTTCCCGAGGCGATTCCAACTTCTAAGGAACCGTTCCCGGATTGAGGTTACTGCGCTATGATTTTTCTCATCGGGAGCGGTTTGATCAGACGCACTCGACAAAGCGAGGTGAGAGCAGGTATATGATCCTGCATAAATGGCGTGCAGTCTTTCAATTTCTTGCCGACTGCGTTGCGTTCGCGATTCTAGCCATAGCTGGCTTCCAATTCCGGCTGAATCTCCCTATGGGTGGCTGTCTCGATATTGTCGTGGTTCTGCTATATCTCTACCTCTTACCCTACCCTGCCACCAATGCCGAGGCGAGTGAATGAGACCCGCAGCCGACGCCACGGTCTTCGTGGTCGACGACGATGACCTAGTGCGTGCTTCCATTCACGGCATGCTGCAATCGGTTGGCTTGAATTCCGAGACCTTTGGATCAGCGCAAGAGTTCCTAGGCAGCAAGAGGCCGGACGGGCCAAGCTGCCTGGTTCTGGACGTGAGGCTTCCTGGAGTTAGCGGTCTGGACTTTCAGCGCCAGTTGGTCGATGCAGGCATCCGGATTCCCGTTATCTTTATCACCGGTCATGGAGATATTCCGATGACGGTGAAGGCCATGAAGTCCGGTGCAGTCGAGTTCCTCACCAAACCGTTCCGAGACCAGGACTTGTTGGATGCGATCCATCAGGCTTTGGATCGCGACCGGGAGATGCGCCTGCACCAGAGCGAACTTGGCGAGTTGCGTAAGCGCTACGAGTTGCTCACCCCCCGCGAACGCGAGGTCATGGGCCTGGTGATTTCGGGCATGCTTAATAAGCAAATAGCTTTTGATCTTGGAACTAGTGAAATCACCGTAAAGATCCAGCGCGGCCACGTAATGCGAAAGATGCAGGCGGAATCACTGGCAGAGTTGGTAAGAATGGCCGCGAAGCTTGAGCTTTCATCCGGCAAGAAGTAACGCAATTCCGCCGTCATTGACAAGGGCCCATGGCAGTATGAAACCTCGCATACCAAAGTATGATTGCGCGGGTGTATCAACGCTGCTAGTTTTCTAAGCATGCCCTTCGAAAGCAAGACGAACTTAGTGGCGATCGTCGATGACGATGACTTGATGCGCGGCGCATTACAAGGCATGTTGAAATCAGTGGGACTACCGTCCGAAGCTTTTGCTTCCGCAGAAGAATTTCTGACATCCGGTCAGCAGCGCCAGACCGCATGCCTGATTGCCGATATCCGCATGCCCGGAATGTCTGGGCTGGAATTACAGGCCAAGCTGAACGCTGAGCGTTGCCGAATTCCGACCATCTTCATCACGGCACACGGTGACGAGAAAATGCGGGTTCAGGCTTTGAGAGCGGGAGCAGTGGAGTTCCTGGCTAAACCGTTCGATGACGAAGCCTTGCTCGAGAGTGTTCGGGTGGCACTGGAAGGTTGAATCCGATAAACCGCGTGTACACAACACAGGGGGGTTTCTGTGGCGGGTATCCAAATATCACGCACTGTTGATCAAGCTTCTTATGGGCGCAGATTCGAGCAGGTTATAGGGGAGAGTCCTGCTCTGGAAGCCGTGCTCGAACAGGTCGAACGGGTCGCGCCCACGGGTTCCACCGTGCTCATTCAAGGCGAAACCGGCACAGGTAAGGAGTTGATCGCCCACGCAATTCACAACATCAGCTCGCGCTGCGGACGCCCGTTCGTGAGATTGAATTGCGCCGCCATTCCGCTGGATCTCTTGGAAAGCGAACTTTTTGGCCACGAGAAGGGCGCATTCACCGGTGCCATAGCGCAGAAAATTGGCCGCTTCGAGTTGGCTGACAAAGGAACGCTCTTTTTGGATGAGGTGGGTGATATTCCGCCCGCACTGCAGCCCAAACTGCTGCGCGTATTGCAAGAACAGGAGTTCGAACGCCTGGGCAGCACCCGGACGCACCAAGTGGATGTTCGGCTGGTGGCTGCCACAAATCGCGATCTCGCGGAAATGGTGAATCGAGGCCAATTTCGGAGCGACCTTTACTACCGGCTGAATGTCTTTCCCGTACTCTTGCCACCGTTGCGGGCGCGCCCCGAAGATATTCCCGCCTTGGTGATGCATTTTGTCGACGTCTTTGGTCGGCGAATGGGTCGGAAGATCGATCGCATTCCCGCAGAAACGATGTCTGCGCTCAATTCCTACCAGTGGCCGGGAAACATCCGCGAACTGCAGAATCTTCTTGAGCGCGCCGTAATCCTTTCAAACGATGGTGTGCTTCCAAATCCTTTGCCAACGACGGGAACCCAGCCTGCTATCGTTGTGACAGCTGCAACCACGCTGAAGGAGTCCGAGCGCTCTTTGATTCTGCAGACGCTAGAGGAAGTCCGTTGGGTGATCGGCGGCCCGAAGGGCGCAGCCACCAAGCTTGGACTGAAGCGCACCACCCTGATCCACAAGATGCAGAAGCTAGGAATTTCCAGACCTTCTCTTCAAGTCCAGGATGGGATATCGCAGGCACATCCGGAGCCTTACTTGGGAAGACAATTGGAATAATACCGATGCCGAATTCTTGGGCTATCGCAGTATTCGGAAACTCTTGATCATCACTGGATTGTCTGGCTGAGGATTCCACAAGAATGGCCACTGAGGAGAAACGGAAGTTGGTTGCAATTGTTGACGACGACGACCTGATCCGGGACGCGCTGGATGGTTTGATGAAAGCGGCTGGTTTCTCTGCTCTGGCCTTCGCGTCCGCAGAAGAGTTCCTGAACTCCGGCGAACAGCAGCATACCGCATGTCTGATCGCCGACATCCGTATGCCGGGAATGTCAGGGTTGGAGCTCCAATCAAAGCTAAACGAAGGCCACCACAGGATTCCAATCATCTTCATTACAGCACAGGGTGACGAGAAAATGCGGATGCAAGCTTTGAGGGCAGGAGCTGTGGAGTTCTTGACTAAGCCTTTTCACGACGAAGTACTGCTCGAAAGTGTCAGAGCCGCGATGGACAGCTAACGCTCGATGGGTAGCCGTAGCTTTCGGTGGCCTTTCGGCAAGGACAGAGCGCGATGAGCCCGCGCCATGAGCTCATTTTGCAACCGGAACAACTCTTGAGAGCCGCAAGTCTGGAGCGCACCTTCAGACAAGAAGTCGCCCATTTGACTTTCCCCTCCAGTCATCCCAGCGCATGCAGATCTCCAGACACCTCATCCCGCTAACGGCTGTTTTCCGAAGTTATCACTGAGCACAGAACGGTGAGTGGCCGAGCGTCGACCCGTGGATAGCAACGTCCGCATCTGGACAGTCGCTGCACAGCACGACCGTATCCGGAGATATCCGGGCGTGTTGCGATGTCCAAATCGCACATTTACCAACTCCACCAACCTCAAACCTCGCCGATTAGCAGTGTGAATGCAATTCCTCTCATTGGAATAGAAAATGCATTACGGTTTTCCGATCGGCGCCATCTTCGGATTACGCAGAGGTGGTAGTCATGTTTCCGCATAACCACATACTACTTTGGGTCCGTCGCGTCTTCGTTGTTGTCCTCAGCTTTGGACTTCCAGCCGCCCACGCACAAAGCGAGCTCTCTAATGTTCACATTGAGCCCAGAGTTGAGCCGAGCATGGGAAGCAACCAGGGCGATAGCGGTCTCAATACAATTCGCACACATGCCGAGCTGGTGCTTGTGCCGGTGACTGTCACCGACACTATGAATCGCGTAGTAGTGGGCCTCAAGCAAGGGAATTTCCAGCTGTACGAGGGCAAACAGTCACAGGAGATCAAACACTTCTCTCGTGAGGATGCACCGGTCTCATTGGGCGTAATTCTCGATGTGAGTCGGAGCATGGCCTCGAAGATTGACCGTGCTCGAGAAGCTGTCCTAAAACTGTTGGAAGCGTCAAACCCGCAGGACGAGTTCTTTCTGATTACTTTTGCGGACAGACCGCATGTAGTTCAGGACTTCACGCAGACGATCGGAGACATGCAAGAACGCCTGCTCTTCGCCCGGCCCAAAGGAGAAACCGCGCTGCTCGATGCTGTTTACCTGGGCTTGGACAAAATGAAGGATGCAAAATACTCGAGAAAAGCTTTGCTGCTGATCTCGGACGGAGGCGACAATCACAGCCTCTACACTGAAAAGGAAGTGAAATCCAGGATCAAGGAGTCCGATGTTCTTGTCTATTCCGTTGGTATTTTTGATCGGGAATTTTCCACCATGGAAGAGCGCCTAGGGCCTGAGCTTCTCGTGGCGATCTCCGAGGTAACCGGCGCCCAGTGTTACACCGTCGAGAATCCCAATGCTCTGCCAATCATTACTGAACACATCGGGGTTCAACTGCGCAACCAGTATTTGCTCGCCTATAGCCCGAACACCTCAAACGATGATGGCAGGTGGCGGAAGATTAAGGTCAAATTGACGTTCCTTCCCAAGAGCCTGCCACAGCTCCGCGTGCATGCTAGGACTGGCTATTACGCAAGGTCGCAATAGGAAATGCGGGGTCGGTTATTAGTAAAGGCGTGCCTGACAAGCGTCAGGAAGGCTATAGGTATCGCGAAAACCTTAACGTTGACGACCACGACCAGCTCCGCGACCTGCTCGTACAGCCTCTCGTGAAACCGGCAAGTGGAATGCCACAACAATGGGTATTTGACTGTATCCTTCTGTGCAGTCCTATCAACGACTGAAAGCGAATCGATGAACTTTGCCGGAAAAGTGGCACTCATAACTGGAGCGGGCAGTCCTCAAGGGATTGGGTTTGCCACCGCTCGCCTGCTGGCGCAACATGGATCGAAAATCGCAATCACCTCCACGACTGAAAGAATTGAAGCCCGCGCGCGCGAACTCGCGGCAGATGGCGCCGATGTATTAGCCTTCCCGGCAGACTTGCGGGATCATGCGCGTACTAACGAACTAGTCCGTGAGGTCCTGGACCGATATGGGCGCCTCGACATTCTTGTTAACAATGCCGGGATGACCCAGATCGGCAGTCCAAAGGAGACCACCTCGTTATCTCTGACGGAGCTCTCAGAGAAAGAGTGGGATTACAGCATTGCCATCAACCTCAAGACCGCCTTCAACATCACGAAGGCGGCTCTGCCTTTTATGCTGACAGCGAATTATGGTCGCATCGTGAACGTTTCGTCGGTTGCCGGTCCGATCGTCAGCAACCCACGCGAAACCGCTTACAGCGCGGCAAAAGCCGGCATGGTCGGGATGACCCGCAGCCTCGCCCTCGAACTAGCCCGCAAAGGAATCACAGTGAACGCCGTTGCCCCCGGCTGGATCGAAACCGCGTCCTCCACTGAGCACGAAATCGTCGCCGGCAGAAATACTCCGATCGGCCGCCCTGGCCGCCCTGACGAGGTCGCCGCCGCGATTGCATTTCTTGCTTCCGAATCCGCTTCCTACATCACAGGCCAACTGATCATCATCGACGGCGGCAATGCTCTTCAGGAGTACAAAGGCCCGCCCGCACTTTATTACTGAGGCGAGGCAGCTCCAGCAGGAGAGGAAAGAGATCAACAAACGGACCGGCTCTGCATTCCTCCAATAGCTCTCGGCCCGTCTTTAGCCAAGCCACTGGGGATTAGCGAACGTGCCGTCAAACTGGTGACTCGTCTTGTAAAGCTCAAACTGGCCGGCCTCCGCCGCCTTTGAGGTTCTTGCAAGAAGAGCTGCAACTTGGGAAGAATCCATCGGCTGAAAACTGCGGGCCGCATCGAGAGCTTGCTGAAGGATCGGCATTGAATCGCAGCCCGTGATGACGACGCTGGTGGGAAGGTTCATCGGGTAATACAGACACTCTGTCGCTGAAACAGTCTTGCTCTCAAGGATGAAGTGGTCGCCCATAGGTTTCATGCCAAGCACTCCAATTCCCTTCTCGGTCAAAACCGGGAGTACTCTCCTTTCGAAACTGTTGAAGTGAGCGTCCATCACATTAAGGGGCATTTGAACGGCATCGAACTTGAATCCGTGCTTTGAGGCTGTGGCCAACATCTTCAGATGAATGTCCGGACTCTTGTGGCCGGTGAACCCTGTAAAGCGGACTTTGCCCGCCTTCTGTGCTTCCAGCACCGCTTCCATCCCGCCGCCTTGCGCAAAGACACGGTCCGGATCGGAATCTCGAATCACCTCGTGGAACTGGAGTAGGTCAACTCGATCCGTCTGCAACCGGCGAAGAGATTCATTGAGCTGAGCGGCTGCAGCGGCCTTGGTCCGGCCATCGATTTTGGTCATCAGGAAAGCTTTCCCGCGATAACCGTCGCGCAGGGCTTTGCCCATTCGAACTTCGCTCTCTCCTCCGTTGTAGTCCCAACAGTTATCCAGAAAATTGAGTCCTTCATCGATTCCTGTGCGAATAATCCGGATGCTCTCTTCCGTAGTGCTCTGTCGAGCCAGGTGATACCCGCCGAGCC
>Ga0210396_10002866_pt1 | contig 17358 bp, 19 predicted proteins | sample IncBWH17OmetaG_FD_155466 | JGI IMG/M metagenome (GOLD analysis project Ga0210396, IMG submission 155466) | Forest soil microbial communities from Barre Woods Harvard Forest LTER site, Petersham, Massachusetts, United States - Inc-BW-H-17-O ... | reverse complement strand
TCACCACCCAGACCACAGAACTCCCCGCCGCCGCCACCAGCATCCCCGCCACGCCGCCCGCCGCCGCCACCACCACATCCACCACACCCCTGCCCGCCACGCCGCCAACCACCACCGGCGCCACCACCACCACGCCCGTCGAAACGCCGCCCACCGAACCAGCCGGCCCCGCGCCCAGCAGCGAACCCACCACCCCCGTCGGCGCAACACCGCCGCCACCGCCCGCCGTCGTCGTAATCCCCAACCCCAACACCGCCAGCAACGTCCACGCACCCCCCGCGCCCACCGACGACTCGGTGCTCGCGCACAGCGCCCGCCGCAGCGCTCGCGCCGCCCGTCGCGCAGCGCGCTAGCCGAACGCGAACGTCTTCAGCGGTTTCAGCAGCACGCCCGTCTCGCCCACTTCCATCGGCGACGACACCTGCGCGCTCGCCGTCGGCGACGTCAGCATCGCCACCACCACGCCTTCCCGCGCGCCCGCCCGTTGCGCCACCAGCAGCACGTCGCGCCCGTACACGCGCTCGCCTTCCACCGTCGCGTAGAACAGCACCTGGTAGCCCGACAGCATGTTGTTGATGCGCGTCTTGCCCTCGCCGCGAAGCTCAAAGCCCCGCGTGCGTGCGCTCAGCGCGCGGATGAAGCTCGTCGCATACAGCGGCAGCTCGCCCTGCAACTCGCCCGTGTACGCCGGCAGCCGCAGCGGGCCCACCGCAAACGAGTACTTCAGCTCGCCGTTCCGCCAGCGGCTCTGCACCCGCACGAAGCCGCCCCGTTCCGGCAGCACCCGCCACAGGTCGCGGTAGCTGAAGCTGAACGGCACGCTGCCGCCGTGCCGGTAGGTCGAGTTCTCGAGCGTCAGGCCAAGCGCCACCAACGCGCCCACCAGCGCAACCGCCGCCGCCACCACCACCGCGCGCGCCAGCCGCGACGCCGCATGCCAGCGCGGCGCCAACAGCCGGCCCAACGTCGGGCCGAACTCGCGCTTCATCGCCAGCGCCGTCATCGCTCGCGCGCCGTCATTCTCCGATCGAGAACAGCGATTCCAGATCGTGGCGCGAAAACGCCGCAAACGCCACCATCGTCTGCGTACGCAGCACCCCCGGCAGCCCGCCCACCTGGCCCGTCACAACATCCGCCAGCTGCTCGTGGTCCGGCACGCGCACAATCGCCACAAAGTCCCACTCGCCCGTCACCGAGTACGCCTCCGCCACGCCCTCAATGTCCGCCAGCGCGCCGCCCAGGCTCGACAGCGCATCGCGCTCAGCCTCAATCAGCACCACCGCGTTCGTCATCGCCATCGCGCAACCATCCTACGCCTCCGAGGAGCCCAGCCCCTGCACCCCCAGCCCCACCGCCACACCCAGCAGCCCACCCGCCACGCCCGCCAGCCAGCTCGCTTCCGGACGCGCAAACGGCAGCGCCAGCAGCAGCGCCGCCAGCGCCCCCGCCCCCAGCAGGTCGCTGTCGCGGTACGCGTCCGCACGCGCCGCCCGCAGCTCCGGCGCCGCCCACGCGCCCAGCAGCGCCAGCGCCGCCGCGTTGCCGCCGCTCACCACCGCAAATGGGTACACCGCGCTCGCCAGCAGCGCGCCAATCGCGCTCGCGCCCAAGAACAGCGCCACCACCAGCGCCGGCCCGTAGCGGCGCTCCAGCAGCCAGCCGAAGATCGCCACCGCCAGGATCGCCACGAACGCGTACCAGCCGTCCACGTACGCGAAGCCGTTCGTCAGCACCTTCCACCAGTCGCCGCGCAGCGGGCCCAGCAGCGCCGCGTGCAGATACAGCGTCGGTTCCGCACGCTCGATCACCCACATCGCCGCGCTCGCCGCCACCAACGCCATCGTCGCGTACGGCCGCTCCGCCGCCCAGCGGCTGGGGCCAGCGTGCGTGCGAGTGCGCATGCGCGTGCCGGCGCCCGGCGCGCCGCCCGCCCGCGCCGACCCGGAGCCCGAGCGCCGCAGCCGTGCCAGCGTGCGCCCGCGCAGCGTGCTGCGCATCGGCGCGTTCGCCGGCGGCAGCTTCGGCGCGCGTCTGCGCAGCCGCGTGCCGCAGTACGGGCACTCCGTGATGTACGGGCTCACCTCCGATCCGCACTGCTTGCACACCACGAACAGATCAGCGCCAGAAGTCATCTGCGATCCATTCTAAGGACCTCCCGACCCCAGCCCGCACGGCTCTGGAATACTCAGTCGCATGAACCCCGCAACCGTCAGCCAGCTCTACATCCTCGCGTTCGACCACCGCGGCTCCTTCCAGAAGAAGTTCTTCGGGATCGACGGCCAGCCCGACTCCGAGCAGACAGCCATCATCGCCGACGCCAAGCACCTCATCTTCGAGGGCATGCTGCAGGCCGTCGGCGCCGGCGCCGACCCCGCCGTCACCGGCGTGCTCGTCGACGAGCAGTTCGGCTCCACCGTGCCCGCCGAGGCGCACGAGCGCGGGCTCAAGCTCGCCATGCCCGCCGAGCGCTCCGGACAGCCCATGTTCGACTTCCAGTACGGCGACGAGTTCGGCAAGCACATCGAAAAGCTCAACCCCGACTACACCAAGGTGCTCGTCCGCTACAACCCCGACGGCGACGCCGCCGCCAACAGCCAGCAGCTCGCCAAGCTGCTGCGCCTCAGCGACTGGCTCGTCAAGAACGGCCGCAAGTTCCTGTTCGAGCTGCTCGTCCCCGCCGAGGACGCGCAGCTGCACAGCGTCGGCCGCGACAGCGATCGCTACGACGCCGAGCTGCGGCCCGAGCTCATGCGCCGCGCCATCGCCGACATCCAGGACGCCGGCATCGTCGTCGACATCTGGAAGATCGAGGGCGTAGACCAGCGCTCCGACTGCGAAATGCTCATCGCCCAGACACGCACCGGCGGCCGCGACCACGTCAAGTCCGTCGTGCTCGGGCGCGGCGCCGACGACGCCAAGGTCGACCAGTGGCTCGCCGCAGCCGCCCCCGTCGACGGCTACATCGGCTTCGCCATCGGCCGCTCCATCTGGTGGAACCCGCTCAAGGCCTACGTCGACGGCAAGATCGAGCGCTCCGCCGGCGCGCGCAAGATCGCAGAGAACTACCTGCGCTTCGTCAGCGTGTACGAGCGCGCCAAGGCTCTCACTCCATCCGCGTGAGCGCGAATCGACGGATGCCGTCGACATGAAGATGCGCCAGAGCCTCGCCGAATGGGAGCAGGCCTTCGCCAGGGAGGCCTCGCTCGACCGGCGCCGGCGCGACTCGCTGCGCCGCACCACCGAGCAGCGCGCCTTCAAGCGCGACCTCGAGCGCCGTCACAAGCGCGGGTCCGTGCGCTTCGTGCTGCTCGTGCTCACGCTCATCCTCACAGCGGCCGTCGTAACCGTCGTGATGTTTCGCACCCTCTACCTGCTGCTCGGCTAAGCTCCCTCGCCCAGTCCCTGCAGCGACTCGTCCACCGCAGCCGCGTGCTCCTCCGCCGCCGCGCCGTCCTTCCCCGCAGCCCCGTCCGGAGCGCTGCCTTCACGGTGGATCTCCAGGTAGATCTCCTTGCGAAACACAGGCACCCGCTGCGGCGCCTGGATGCCGATGCGCACCTTCTCGCCCATGACCGACAGAACCGAAACCTCGATCTCGTCCCCGATCATGATGCTCTGGTTGGACTTGCGCGTCAGAACCAGCATTTGGGTGCACCTTCCTCATTGCCGATTGGCGACCCGGCGCAACCCCAAACCGCCGGAGTGCCAAGCATAGTCGCAGCACCGGGAGAACGCGATGCCAATCGTTCAAACGTCCCCCGCCAGCGGGTCTTCCGTGGGCCGCGCAGCGCACGCCCACACCGTCGCGCGGACGCGCCGCCGTGGCGCGTGCCGCGTCGCGCGAGCGCTTGCGCTAGTCTCCCGGACCGTCCATGCCAAGGAAATCTCTGCGACCGCACCTCAACCAGATCCGTGCGTGGGTGCGGCAAGGGCGCACCGACGCCTGGGTCGCCCACCAGCTCGAGGTCACCGTCCGCGACATCGAGCAGTTCAAGCGCCAGAACGAGCTCGTCAGCGACGACGAGGCCGTCGAGGGCAACGGCGGCGCAGGCGACTACCCCGAGGAGATCGACCTGCGAGCTGAGGACGACGCGCTGATCGCCGCCGAGCTCGAGGCCGCCGAGGCCGAAGCCGCCGAAGCCGCCGCCGCCGAGGCCGAGGCTGAGGCCGAGCGCGCCAGGCAGAAGGCCGAAGCCGGCGACACCGACGACGACGACAGCGACAGCGACAGCGACAGCGACGGCGGCGCCACGCGCACACGCAGGCGCAGCCGCCGCGGCGGGCGCGGGCGACGCACCGGAGCGCGCAACACCGGCCCGCTCGAGGGCACCTTCGACCACGGCGAGGAGGGCTATGGCCTGTGGCTCGACCCAGCCATCCAGGAGAACCCCATCTACGCCGAGCACTGGGCCGGCCATCGCCCCGTCGAGGTCGAAGTCGAAGAGGACCGCATCGTCATCCGCCGCACCGGCGTAGAAGACGACTAGCGCGCCGTCTACGCCTCCGTCAGCGTCCTGCGGCCGCCCGCGTAGTCCGCCGCCTCGCGCAGGTATCGCGCGAACGCCGCATCCACCACCACGCCCGCCTCCCACGCCCACGGGTCCTCCGGCGCAAGCGTCATCGCGATCTGCATGCACCACGTCGCGCCCGCTTCGTACAGGCCCACCAGCTCCTCCGCCGAGAAGCGTCCCCCCAGGCGTCTGCGCAGCTCCGCCACCAGCGCATTCGTGACGCGCTCCAGCAGCGGCCCGCGCTCAGCCGGCGCCGCCGCCAGCCGGCGCTCGCCCTGCTGCCACTGGTAGTTGGCCGTCTCGAACGACACTCAGGCCGAGGCTAGCAGCGAGTTGTGCTCAGTTGCCCGGCAGGCCACTGACCACGTACGGCTGCTCGCCCGCCTTCATCATGCCCAGCTGGCGCGCCTCCGTTTCCAGCGTGCCCGCCGCCGTCAGCGCTTCGCGCTGGTGCACCAGCGCGCTGTGTTCGCGCTGCATCGCCGCCACCGCAGCGTCGTCGTGGCGCGACTGGCGCCACGTCGACAGCATGTGCACGCCCGCGCTCGCGTACAGGTACAGCAGCGCAACCAGCACCAGCAGCATCGCCACGCGGCCCAGACGGTCCCAGCGCACGCGCGCCGCGAGCGTGCGGCCCGCGACCGGGCCCGGGCGCGCCCTGCCCGCTCGCGATGCTGAGATGGCAGCCATGACCACCTCGATTCGCGACAGTCGGGCAACATCCTGCCGCTGGTCGAAGACCAGCGGGCCCGGCCGTAGGTGCTCCTGTCGGCCATTGTATGTGTCGCTTGGCGAGCGGTGTATAACCATTGCTATACATCGCTTGGGCGGTCGCTATACGCGACGCCGACGCGAAGCCGCCGACGCGAAGCCGCATGTAGCGCTTCGACCGCTTCTACCGGCTCAGCTTGAGCCTACCCGCCGCGAAAGGCGCTACGACCCGCAAAGCGCGCGCTCGCGCCCAGCTGCTCCTCGATGCGCAACAGCTGGTTGTACTTCGCCACGCGGTCCGAGCGCGACGGCGCGCCCGTCTTGATCTGACCGCAGCCCGTCGCCACCGCCAGGTCGGCGATCGTCACGTCCTCCGTCTCGCCCGAGCGATGGCTCATCACCGCCGTATAGCCCGCCTCGCGGGCCATCGCCACGGCCTCCAGCGTCTCCGTCAGCGTGCCGATCTGGTTGACCTTGATCAGGATCGAGTTGCCTACGCCCGTGTCGATGCCGCGGCGCAGCCGCTCCGTGTTCGTCACGAAGATGTCATCGCCCACCAGCTGCACGCGCGAGCCCAGGCGCTCCGTCAGCAGGCGCCAGCCGTCCCAATCCTCTTCGTCCATGCCGTCCTCCAGCGACACGATCGGATAGCGCGACACCAGCTCCCCCCAGTAGTCCGTGAACTCCGCCGCGCTCAGCGTGCGACCCTCGTGCTCCAGCACGTACGCTCCGTCGCCGTAGAACTCGCTCGCCGCCGGATCCAGCGCAATCGCAACATCCTCGCCCGGCCTGTAGCCCGCCGCCTCGATGCCCTCCACCAGCATCTTCAGCGCCTCCTCGTTGGACCCCAGATCGGGCGCAAAGCCGCCCTCGTCGCCAACCGCCGTGCCCAGGCCGTGCTCATGCAGCGTGCCCTTCAGCGCGTGGAACACCTCCGCGCCCATGCGCAGGCACTCCGAGAACGTGCTCGCGCCGCACGGCACGATCATGAACTCCTGGAAGTCCACCTTGTTGTCCGCGTGCGCGCCGCCGTTCAGCACGTTCATCATCGGCACCGGCAACAGGCTCGCGTCGGATGGGCCCAAATATCGCCACAGCGGCTGCTCCTGCTCCGCCGCCTGCGCGTGCGCCGCCGCCAGCGACACCCCCAGGATCGCGTTCGCGCCCAGGCGCGACTTGTTCGGTGTGCCGTCCAGCTCGATCAGCGCCCGGTCCAGCGCCCCCTGGTCAGCCGCGTCCATCCCCGTCACCGCCCGTGCGATCTCGCCGTCAACGTTCGCCACCGCGCGCGTGACGCCCTTGCCGCCCCACGCCGTGCCGCCGTCGCGCAGCTCCGTCGCCTCGAACTCGCCCGTCGACGCGCCCGACGGCACCGCCGCACGGCCGTGCGCACCCGAGCGCAGCTGCACCTCCACCTCGACCGTCGGGTTGCCGCGACTGTCGAGGATCTGCCGCGCGTGGACTCTGTCGATCGCGCTCATACAGCGGGCGGCTCTTGCACCCCTGCGGTTATTCGGCGGCTTTGACGGCGCCGGTGGTGCTGGTCTTGGGCGCTTTGTAGCCCTTGCAGTCCGCCACCAGGTAGCCGGAGCGGCATTCCGTCTTCGCCAGCCACTTCTTTTTGAATTCCTTGACGAACTTGCTCAACGCCGTCTGCTGGCCCGTCGCGATCAGCTGCTGCTTGATCGTCGACTTCACCTGTGACAGCGGCTGCTGGGTGCCCGTCGTGGCGCTCAGCACTTCGTACACGTAGTAGCCGAACGGTGTCTTCACCGGGCCGGCGAGCTTGTTCTTGGCGGCCGAGAAGATCGCCGTGTCGAGCGCCTGCTCCTCCTCGCCTTTGACCACTTCCTTGAGCTCGCCGCCGTTGGCCTTGCTCGTCGGATCGATCGAGTCCTTCTTGGCCACGCTCGCGAAGCTCGTGCCCGATTCAACTTCCTTCTTAGCCGCCTTCGCCTGCGCTTCCGTCTTCGTCAGGATGATCCTCACGTTGCGCTTTTCCGGCGTGCCGTACTTCGACTTGTTTTCGTTGTAGTACTTGGCGACCTGAGCTTCCGTCACGACGCTCTTCTTCTTGACGATCTGCTTCTGGATTTTCTGCGACAGCAGGTTCAGCTTCACTCGCAGCAGCAGATCCGACACGCTCTGCCCAGACGTCGCCAGGAACTTTTCGAATTCCGCCGCTTTCGGGAACTGCGTCGCCTTGATTTTCGTGAATTCCTTCTTCACTTCCGCGTCGCTCAGCTTCACGCCCAGCGACGACGCTTCGCCCAGCACCCACTGCGAGGAGATCAGGAAGCCCAGGACCTCGCTCTGCAGCGATTTGTACTGGGTTGCGCACTCCGACTTCAGCTGCGCGGTCGTCGGCGCCTTCTGGCCCTTCGCCGGCTTCGGCGCCGTCTTCGACAGGTGCGCGATGCACGTCGTGTAGTTCGGCGGTTCCGGCACCGCCGGCTTTTCCGTCGTGCCCGCCGAGCTCGACGCCGAAGCCACGCCCATCCAGTGGTCGAACGCCGTCTTGCTGATCGACGTGCCGCCTACCTGCACGACCGCGTCGCCGGGGATGCCGCCGCAGGCGGAGATGCCCACCAGGGCAAACAAAACGGCGCCAAGCGCCGATATGGACCTGAGAGTCTTTGACACGACGCGGGCACTCTAGCGGATTGCGCATGCATCGTGCTTAAGGAGTCGATAACGAGTTCCTAAGCGGCCTCGCGCACGATCCCCAGCAGCACGTCCGCCGCCTTCACCACGCTTGGGAAGCGATCGCTCCCGTCCTTGGGAACCCGCACCGACACCTGCGAGCGGCCCGATTCGTACAGCGCCTCCGGCAGCTCCTCGCGCAGCCGCCGCGCCCTGGCCGAGTCGAGCTCGATCGGCACCACCGCCAGCCGATCGCCGTGGAAGCTCACCGTGCGCGCGCCCGCCTGGCCGAACTTGATGCGCGCGCGCTGCAGCGCCAGCAGGTTCTCCACAGGCTCCGGCACCGGCCCGAAGCGGTCCTCCAGCTCCTCGCGCAGGCGTTCCACGTCCGCAACCTCCAGCGCCCCCGCCACGCGCCTGTGCAGCTCGATCTTCGCCTGCTCGTACGGCACGTAGTCCGCCGGCACGTACGCGTCCACGCTCACATCCAGCCGCACCGGCTCCGGCAGCTGCTCACCCTCCTGCTCCGGCTCCGCCGCCGCCACCGCCTCGTCCAGCATCTGCATGTACAGCTCGAAGCCCAGCGCCGCCACGTGCCCCGACTGCTCGTCGCCCAGCAGGTTGCCCGCGCCGCGGATCTCCAGGTCGCGCATCGCGATCTTGAAGCCCGCGCCCAGCTCCGTGTAGTCCGACAGCGCCGACAGCCGCTGCGCCGCCTCCGGCGTCAGCGCCGCCGCCGAATCGTACAGCAGGTACGCGTACGCGCGCTCGCGGCTGCGCCCCACGCGACCGCGGATCTGGTACAGCTGCGCCAGGCCAAACGCGTCCGCGTGCTCCACGATCAGCGTGTTCGCCTGCGGGATGTCGATGCCGGACTCGATGATCGACGTGCACACCAGCACGTCCGCGCCGCCGCGCAGGTAGTCCATCATCACCGCCTCCAGCTCGCCCTCGCCCATCTGGCCGTGCGCCACCGCGAAGCGCACGCCCGGGCACAGCGCGCGCAGCCGCTCCGCCGTCTCGTCGATCGACTCCACGCGGTTGTGCATGAAGAACGCCTGCCCGCCGCGCGCGTGCTCGCGCAGGATCGCGCGCTTCACCAGCTCCTCCTCGTACTCGCCCACGTACGTGCGCACCGGCCGCCGGCCCTCCGGCGGCGTCTCGATCACCGAGATGTCGCGCAGCCCCGCCAGCGACATCTGCAGCGTGCGCGGGATCGGCGTCGCCGACATCGCGATCACGTCCACCTTCAGCTTCAGCTGGCGCAGCAGCTCCTTCTGCTTGACGCCGAAGCGCTGCTCCTCGTCCACGATCAACAGGCCCAGGTCCTTCGCGCGCACGTCGCGCGACAGCACCCGGTGCGTGCCCACCAGGATGTCCACGCGCCCCTCCGCAAAGCCCTTGACCGCCTCTTTCTGCTCCGCCGGCGTGCGAAACCGCGACACGTGCTCCAGCGTGAACGGGTAGTCCGCCAGGCGCTCCGCGAACGTGCCGTAGTGCTGCTGCGCCAGGATCGTCGTCGGCACCAGCATCAGCACCTGCTTGCCCTCCTCCGCGCACTTGAACGCCGCGCGCAGCGCCACCTCCGTCTTGCCGTAGCCCACATCGCCGCAGATCAGCCTGTCCATCGGACGCGGCGCTTCCATGTCCGCCTTCACCAGCTCGATCGCGTCGCGCTGGTCCGGCGTCTCCGTGAACGGGAAGCGCTCCTCGAACTCGCGCTGCCAGTCCGAGTCCGGGCCAAACGCATGGCCGCTGCGCCGGCGGCGCTCCGCGTACAGGCTCAACAGCTCGCCCGCCAGCTCCTGCGCCGCGCGGCGCGCGCGCGCCTTCATCGTCTCCCAGCGCGTGCCCCCCAGCTTCGACAGCGGCGGCTGTGAGCCAGCGCCCGCGCCCACGTAGCGTGAGATCTTCGCCAGCTGGTCCGTCGGCACGAACACACGGTCGTCGCCCTGGTATTCCAGGTACAGGTAGTCGCGCGTCACGTCCGCCACCGTGCGTGTCTCAAAGCCCGCAAAGCGCGCCACGCCGTGGTCCTCGTGCACCACGATGTCGCCCGTGCGCAGTTCCGTGAACGAGCGCAGCGCGCCCCTGCGCGCGCCGCCCGCGCCACCGTGGCGGCCCGCGCCCGTGCCTGGCCGCTCCGCGCGGCGCCTGCGCAGCAGCCGGTGCTCCGGGAACACCGCCAGCTTCAGCTGCGGCGCCACGAAGCCCTCGCGCAGCGACACCGCCGCGAAGCGCAGCGACGCCTCCAGCGGCTGGAAGCCGATCGCCGAGCCGCCGCCACCCGCGCCACCGCCGTTCGCGCCACCGCCGTTCGCGCCGTCCTCGCCTTCGCCCAGCCACGTCGCTTTCAAGCGCCCCAGGTTGTACGCCACGCGCTCGCCCTCGCCGCGGCGCGGGAACGCCACCACCGTGCGGTAGCCCGAGCGCACCAGCTTCTCCAGCTCCGGCTCCGCCTCGCCCAGCGAACGTGCTGCCGTGTCCGCCGACTGCGCGCGCAGCTCTATCTCCTGGCCGCTCGACAGCCCCGACAGCCATATGCGCGTGCGCTGCTCCAGCGTCGCGTGGATGCTCTGCGGGCTCACGTACAGGTGGTGCGCGTCCTCGTCGCCGAACGCCGCGCACACGTCGCTCCACAGATCGTTCAGCACCGGCTCCAGGTCCTCCTCCGCCGCCACCACCACCTGCGTACCCCCGCCCACCAGATCCAGCAGCGCGCCAAAACGGTCCACCGGCAGCAGCTCCGCGATGTCCGGACGCTCCGCGTCCTCGCCCGTCGGCAGCTGCTCAGCCGCCAGCTCCGCCAGCTCGCGGTGCTCCAGCGCCAGCTCCGCCGCCGGCGCGATCTCCACCTCCTCGGCATCGCCCAGCGAGCGCTGCGTGAACGTCGAGAACCAGCGCAGCGACTCGATCTCCACGTCGAACATATCCACGCGCACCGCGCGCTCCTCCGTCGCCGGGAACACGTCCAGCAGCCCGCCCCGCATCGCGAACTGCCCGCGCTCCTCCACCTGGTCCACGCGCTCGTAGCCAGCGCTCACCAGCTCCGCCGCGCACTCGTCCAGGTCCAGCAGCTCGCCGACGCGCAGCGTGAACGAGTGCGGGCGCAGCTGCGGGTCCGGCACCTTCTCCGACAGCGCCACCGCGCTCACCACCACAACCGCCGGCTCCGCGTCCGCCGCGCCGGCGCCCCCGCGCGCCGCGCCCGCACCAGCGCCCGGCGCCGCGCCGTCCGCGCCCAGCAGCGCGTCCAGCGCCGCCACGCGCAGCCCCACCAGGTGCGCCGGCGGCGCCAGATGCGACTCGTATGCCACGCCCCGCGACGGGTAGTAGCGCACGCGCCGCGGCGCCAACCATGCGCCCAGATCGCCCGCCAGGTCGCGTGCCGCGCGGTCGTCGCCCACCACCACCAGCGTCGGGCGCGAGCGCGCGTCATCGTCGATCTCGCTCAGCGCCGCGATCACATACGCGCGCAGCGACGACGACACGAACGCATGGCCGCCCTCGCGCGCCAGGCGCAGCGTCTGCTCGTCTTCCTGCGCCAAACCCAGCAGCGGGCGCAGCGCGCCGGTGCTCGTCGCCATCACGGCTCCTCTCCCAGCACCACGCGCTCCGCGTGCTCCACAGCGCGCTCCACCAGCTCCGCCACCTGCGCCGCCCCCTCGCTGAAGCGGCCCAGCACCCACGCCGACACGATCTCCGGGTCCGTCGTGTCCGGGCGGCCCACGCCCACGCGCACGCGCATGAAGTCCGCGCCGCCCAGCTCGCGCTTCAGCGACTTCAGGCCGTTGTGGCCAGCCAGGCCGCCGCCCAGCCGCGTGCGCACGTCTCCAAACGGCAGGTCGATCTCGTCGTGCACTGCCAGCACGCGCTCCAACGGCAGCTTCAGCGCGCCGCGCGCCGGGCCCACCGAGCGGCCCGCGTCGTTCATGTACGTCTGCGGGCACAGCACCGCCACGCGCGGAGTCGGCGCGCCCGGCGCGCCAGTGCGCACGCGGCCTTCCGCTATGCGCCCGCGAAAGCGATCCTTCGCGCGGCCCAGGTCCCAGCGCTGCACCAGCGCCTCAGCCGCCGCAAAGCCAACGTTGTGGCGCGTGCCCGCGTACTCGCGGCCCGGGTTGCCCAAGCCGACGATCAGCCAGTCGATCGCGCCGCCGCTGCCGCCAACGCCGAACGGGCGTCGCAGCGCGTTTACTCCTCGCCGGAGGAGCCCTCGGAGCCGTCGCCGCTCGAGCTGTCCTCGCCCACGAGCTCCGTCTCCGCTTCGATCTCTTCCGCCGTTTCGCTCTGCAGGCGCGGCGGCGACAGCGTCGCGATCACCGTTTCCTCAAGGTCGTCCAACAGCGTCACGCCCTCCGGCACCGTCAGCGCGCCCAGCAGGATCGTCTCGCCGATCTCCATCTCGCCCACCGCGTGCACGATCGACTCCGGGATCGCAGTCGGCAGCGCTTCCACGTTCAGCTCCCGCGTGATCTGCTCCAGGATGCCGCCCTGCTTCACGCCCGGCGCATCGTCCACGCCCTCCAGCTCCAGCGGCACCGCCGCGCTGATCGCCTCTTTCAGGTTCACGCGCAGCAAGTCCACGTGGATCGTCTCGCCGCGCACCGGGTGACGCTGCGCTTCCTTCAGCACCGCCGGCGTGCCTTTGCCGCCGTCCACGCTCACGTCCAGCACCGCGCCCGCGCCCGCAAGCGCGTGACGCAGCTCGCGCTCGTCCGCGTCGAAGCCCACCGGCTCGCCGCCGCCGCCGTACAGCACCCCGGGCACGCGGCCGCTGCGGCGCAGGCGGCGCACCGCGCGCGAGCCCTCAGACGCGCGGGTGTTGACGTTCAGCTTGGTCGTCGTGTCGGCCATGAGCGACTGCAGACTGTAGCAATCGGCGTTCGTCGCGCTTCTCGCGGCCTCGTTCGCGGCCGCGCGCGCCGCTCACTGCCCCGCCGCTCTCGTTTCTTCTTCTTCTTCCCTTTCCAGGCGCGTCGCTTTCGTGCACCGCCCTTCGCCCGCGATCGGCGCGCTGATCGCCAGCAGATGCACGTGGATGCCCGCGATGAAGCTGCCGCTGCGACGCACGTCCACGCACTGCACCACCGGCAGCATGCCGATCACCGTCCATGCCACACGCGTCCTGCCGCTCGCGCCCGACAGCGAGTACGCCGTCGGCGATTCCAGCTGCAGAATCTTGATCGCGCCCGCGCGGCGCACGCGCGGGTCGCTCGCGTCGGACCTCGCGCTCGCCACGCATGCTGCGCTCTCGCGACAGCCGTCCAGCCGCGCCAGCATGCCCGTCAGGTCGCCCTTCGCCTCCGCCTGCAGCAGCGCCACCACTTCCGTCCGTTCCGCGTTCTCCGCGCTCAAGAAGCGCGCCAGCAGCGCGCCGCCCGCCAGCACCGCCACCACGCACACCGCCAACAGCGCGCGCAGCACGCGGCGCCGGCGCCGTGGGAGGCCCTGCCACCACACGCGCGGGCTGCGCGCGCCCGCATCGGGAGGTTCGAGCGGAGTGGACAAGCTCGCGGCCGGACGGCTCAGAACAGCTGGTTTCTTGCTCCCCGTGCTGACCGGTGTCGGCCAGTGTCGGGGAGCGCGGCGGTTGCTGGGGATTCGGGGCTTGCGATGACCCCCCGATGCTAGCTCGTGTCGGCCCGTCAGCTACGTTCGTTGACACGCCGTTGACAGCGGACGGGGAACTCGGGCAACTGCCGGCGGTCGGTCAGTCGGGCACTGGCACTGCGTGCAACTCGTCGTCGCCCATGTAGACGAGGATGGGCAGCAGGGCGACCACCAGCTCCACGCGCTCCCACGGCCGCGGAGAGCCCCAGATACAGAGCGCCTGTCTCACAAGCGGAACGGCTGACGAGCGAGCACGACCCACCGACGCGTCTGGCGCCGGCCTCAGTCAGCTTCTCGGCGACTTCCCGGAGTGTGAGGCCGCTCGTGAATACGTCGTCGAAGACGAGCACGCTCTTGCCCGCCACCGCCGACGGATCGATCACCTCGAGCGCTGGGCCGAAGTAGCGCTCGGCGACTTGCGCACGCGCGGCGAAGCCGTCCTGCTCCACGAGGCGCGGCGTCGGCTGGGTCTTGCGCATGACGTCGCGGCGGAACGGCAACTCGGGAGCCTCGATCTCGGCCCGCTCCACGATCAGGTCGATGTGATCGAAGTCGCGCCCGCCGTCGCCCACGTAAGTGGGCATCGGGATGATGAGGTCCCAGGGGTCCGGGCTCGGGTCAGTGAAAAGCAGGCTCTCGAGGTATCCGGCGAGAACTCGGCCGAAGATCCAGGCCCAGCCCTTCACGTCGTCGTACTTGTAGCGGCTGATGACCTTCTCGAGCGCCCCGCTGCGCATCGATATCGCGTAGATGTACTCCCAGCCGCGTAGGTCAGCGGAGCGGTTGCAGAGCGGGTTGCCGCACTCGCCGCTCGTGGTGGAGAGACGGCCGTCGCAGGTCATGCAGCGCGCGGCGGAGAGCGGCTCGATCGTCTCGCTGGCACATACGAAACAGATGGCGGGCGTGCCGGTGCTCACGTACGCGCAGTCCGGGCAGTTGCCGAACCCGGCTGTCTCAGGCTCGGGCAGCCGCACCGCGCGTGCCTCACAGGCTCAGAGCGAGCTGCCGGCGCCCCTCGCTCACCGTCTCGACGGTCTCCGGCGAGCGAAGCCTATCGATGACCTCCTGCACCTCGCGCACTCGCACCGCCCGCGGGTACTTTTCGAGGTAGTCGGCGGCCCACGGCTGGCTTGTGACGAGGCTCTCGACGAGGAACGCCAGCTTGCCGTGCTGCAGAGCGAGCCGCGCCTGCATCTTCGCCCCCGACGTCTTGCTCGCCTCGATCACGACCGTGCCCTGGCTCATGCCGGACGTAACGACGTTGCGCCGGGGGAAGGTGTGTCGCGCGGGCGGCTGGGTCGGCCAGAACTGCGAGACGATCACCCCTGTCTCGGCGATGCGCTGCGCGAGTTGCTTGTTCTCCGCCGGGTATGTGCGCAGGATGCCGGTGCCCGTCACCGCGATCGTCCGCCCCCCCGCCTCTAGCGTCGCCTCGTGCGCGGCGGTGTCGATGCCTGCCGCCAGTCCCGACAGAACGGTGACACCCTCGCCGACTAGCGCGCTCGCCATTTTGCGCCCCCGGGCGACGCCCTCATTGGACGGTTTGCGTGTGCCTACCACCGCGACTGAGCGCGCATCGTCGCGCCGCAGCTCGCCGCGGTAGAAGAGGAACGGCGGCAGGTTGAAGATGAGGCGGAGGTTCGCGGGATAGTCCTCGTCGAGCACGGTCACGAGCTTCGCGCCGACCCGCTCCTCCGCGGCGAGCACCTCCCGGCGCGCACGGTCGACGTGCTCGCGAAGCTCGCCGAGACCTTCCCGGATCGCGACAGCGGTCGCCTCGCCCTCCGTCGACTTCTCCGTCTGCTCCCCGCGCAGCAGGCGCTCCAGCCCATCAGGCTCGAGCGCGGCACGCGCCACGGCATACCACGACACGCCCGGCAGGGCGCAGAGTGCCAGCAGATGCAACCGATCCTCAGACGTCACCACGCTACTCCGATCTAGCTTGTTCACATGGCTACAACGGGCACTGTGGCAGATGCAGCGGACCGATCCGCCCCGCCCTCACTACCCTCCCACCTTGCCGAGCACCTTGCGGCTCAGCGTGTGCTGCGCAGGTACGGGCGCACCCCGAGCGACCCGACGAGCGTCAGCATCGCGAGCACCGCAGAACCGCTCAATCCGCCGACGCTCAGCGCGCGCTGCGGTCGTGATGAGGCTGCCACCCGTGCGCCATATGCTCGCGTTCATCGAGACCTACAACCAGACCGCCAAACCCTTCGAGTGGACCTACGCCGGCAAGGTGCTCGAGGCGTAACCCAAACGAACTTGCAGGATGAACCTATAGGGGCTCTGTAGAGCCAAGGTGGCTAGAACAGCTGGTTCTCGCCGCCGAAGACCTCGCTCACCGAGTCGTCCACGAAGATGCGACGGATCGAGTCAGCCAGCAGCTCCGCGCACGGCAGCACGCGCACGTTGTCCGGGCGGTCCGTGGCGATCGGGATCGTGTCCGTCACCACGATCTGCTCGAGCCCCGACTCTTCCAGGTTCTTGAACGCGTCGCCCGAGAACACCGCGTGCGTCGCCGCCGCGTACACGCGCGTCGCGCCTTCCTCCATCACCGTCTTCGCCGCCGCCTTCAGCGTGCCCGCCGTGTCGATCATGTCGTCCACGATCACAGCCGTGCGGCCCTTCACATCTCCGATCACGTAGCCGATCTCCGCCACCTGCTGCGCGGGGCGCTCCTTGTCCAGGATTGCCAGCTCCGCGCCGATCTTCGACGCGAAGTTCTTGTTCAGCTTCACCCTGCCCGCGTCCGGCGCCACCACCACCAGATCCGGCAGCGCCAGGTCCGTGAAGTACTGGGTGAGCATGAACAGCGCCGTCATGTGGTCCACCGGGATCTGGAAGAAGCCCTGGATCTGGCCCGCGTGCAGGTCCATCGTCAGCACCCTGTCCGCGCCCGCCGCCTCCAGCATGCGCGCCACCAGACGCGCCGAGATCGGCTCGCGCGGCGCCGACTTCTTATCCTGGCGCGAGTAGCCGAACCACGGCGTCACCGCGATCACCCTGTGAGCGGACGCGCCCACGGCCGCGTCGATCATGAACAGCAGCTCCATCAGCGAGTCGTTCGCCGTCACGCCCGTGTGCACGTTGCCGCTGGTGGGCTGCACGATGAACACGTCCGCGCCGCGAATCGAGTCCTCGTAGCGGCAGTACACCTCGCCGCCCGAGAATGTCTTCAGCTCCACCGGGCCCAGTTCCACGCCCAGCTTGTCCGCTATGTCGATCGCCAGCTGCCGGTTCGAGCGGCCGCTGAACAGCATCAGGCGCTTGTTGTAGTCGATCGGGAGACTCGCCCGCGAGTACTCGGTGCGCGTGTCGATCGCACTCATCTACGCAGCAGTGTAAACGTCCTCGCGCGATCGGTCCCGCCGCGCAATCAGTCCTGCTTGCGCGCCGCGTAGCCCTCCACGTTGCGCTGGCGCTCCCGCGCGATGCCAAGCGCCCCCGCCGGCACGTCCTCCGTGATCACCGAGCCCGCGCCCGTGTACGCGCCGTCGCCCACGCTCACCGGCGCCACCAGCGTCGTGTCCACCCCCGTGCGCACGCCCGCGCCCACCGTCGTGCGGTGCTTCGCGCGGCCGTCGTAGTTCGCCGTGATCGTCGCCGCGCCCAGGTTCGTGCGCTCGCCCACGTCCGCGTCGCCGATGTACGACAGGTGCGGCACGCGCGCGCCCGCGCCCACGTCCGAGTTCTTGACCTCCACGAACGTGCCCACCCTGCTGCCCGCCCGCAGCACCGTGCCCGGGCGCAGATAGCCGAATGGCCCCACGCTCACGCCGTCCTCCAGCACGCAGTCCACCAGGTAGGAGTGGCGCACCGTGCACTCGCGGCCGATGCGCGTCGAGCCCCTGATCGTCGTGAACGGCGCGATCACAGT
>Ga0210396_10002865_pt1 | contig 17361 bp, 15 predicted proteins | sample IncBWH17OmetaG_FD_155466 | JGI IMG/M metagenome (GOLD analysis project Ga0210396, IMG submission 155466) | Forest soil microbial communities from Barre Woods Harvard Forest LTER site, Petersham, Massachusetts, United States - Inc-BW-H-17-O ... | reverse complement strand
TTCCCGCGTGAACCTCCGTCGAGGCAATCCCATGCGCCTCTCCTCCATTCGCTGAGTATTGTCTCTTAACTGGTTGTCTCAAAAATGGGGACAAGTCCAGAGAGATTCCTCGGTTCGCTCGGAATGACAATATTCTGGAGGGGCTTTTTCCGTAGCCTGCTAGAGCGCGCTCAGGACTTCTTCTCCCGTCGGATGAGCGTTTGGAGCACGGTTACCAACGCGATTTTTCCCTTCCGAGAATCAGCCTCGGCGCTCTCGAAATCGATCCAGCCTTCGTTGAAGCCATCAAGCATTTGAATACGGGGTGCGGGATTTTTCATGCCTTGAGATAGGAACAGCGATTCCCAAGTTTCGCGCGGCACGACTTCCATTCTCACCGGCTTGTCGAGCAGTTCGGTGAAGGTGGCTGCGATCTCATTGGGGGTCACGCGATGCGGCCCTTCCAACTCGACAACTCTGTGGCCGGTCCACATTTCCCGCAATAGCTCGGCGGCGACACGGCCAACGTCGGCTGTGGCAACCATCGGGACCGGCTTGTCGAGGGGCTGCAGGAAACTCGGAATCACCCCGTCGCGGGTCGCTGGAGCGACATCCCAGATGGAGTTCTCCATGAACCATCCTGGGCGCAGAAAAGTAATCGGCATCGACGACCGTCCAAGCTCTTGCTCGATGATGGTGTGCTGCGTTAGCAGGTTCGATTGAGTCGCCTGTGCGCCGATGGTTGATAGGTATACGACTCTGCCCGGACGGGCTGCATCGAGCGCCGATCTCAAAGTGGCCGCCGTCGCTCGCGCCTCGCGAAAGTCAGGCGATGGATCAAAGTTCGGCGGAACGAGCACGAAGACACCTTCGGCTCCCTTAAATGCTGACACAAGAGCCGTAGCATCACTGATGTCCGCACCAACCAGGTCGCAACCACGCTGTGCCCAACTTTCGCCTTTGCGGAGGTCACGCACTATGGCTCGAACTGGTTGGTTAGCGGCTAGAAGGTTTCGCGCCACCTCTCCACCAACGTTGCCAGTGATTCCAGTAATTGCAAACATTTGCTATTTTCCTCCCAAGCCTTTGGCCCGTCATTCGCGCACAATCGACGGCGAGTTCCAAATGGAATATTACAACTAATCTGCGCTGTGCGATTGGACTGCGAATTCCCGCGGTGTCAGCACGTCGCCCAGTCCGATCCGGCGAAGAAGCTCAGCGCGGACACGGTCTGAAACTGCATTGACGACTTCCGCGCCGTCCTGCGTCGGGTCGATATGCACGCGGAAAGGTCGCTTGCCAAATGGGGCATCGACTACCCTGACGATAGCGTCCGCTACCGCTGAGACATCCGCCTCGGCTGGCACGATCGATGCGAAGCCCTTGAGCACCTGGCCCGCGAAACCCGCATACGGACCAGCCTCGTATTCGGCAGCCCGTGCCTTGTCGTCGGGCGAGCCAGCGTGGGCGAAGTGGTTCGTGCCACCTGTGAAGGCACCGGGAACGATGATCGACGTCTCGATGCCCCAACGCGTCAATTCTCGCGCGTATACCACAGCCAATGCATCCATCCCGGCCTTCGCAGCGAAATACGGCGCTAGATAGGGCGGAGTCCCGCCCGCTGCACTGCTGCTGGACACCCAGACCACAAGACCTCTCCTCTGCTTTCGCAATTGAGGCAGAGCCGCCCTGTTCACGCGCTGGGTGCTCAACACATTGACGTCATACAGCTCCTCGAGTTGTTCGGGCGTGAAGGCTTCTGCCGGACCAAAGACCATGTGACCCGCGTTGTGAACGACCACATCTAGACGCCCGTTCTTCGAAATGATCTCCTGGATCGCCGCGTCACAGGACTGTTGCGACGAAACATCCAGTTCGATGGGGCGCAGGTCCACGCCGTGTTCGGCGACAAACTTCTCCACGTCTTTGACCTGTGGGGCATTTCGGCCCTCGGTCTCCCGCATGCTCGCATAAACGGTGTGACCTGCCCGCCCTAAAGCGCGCGCGGCCAAGGCGCCAAAACCACTCGACGCTCCTGTGACGACAATGATGCTCCTCATGATTCAGTCTCCTATTCGAATCGAATCTTCGGTGTAGCAAAATCAAAAATCATGCTGATGGATTCTCCTAACGACACGCCTACGAGTCGAAGTTAAAAGTTTTAGGCAAAGCCCCCATTGGCTCGCAGCACCTGGCCGTTGACCCATCCACCGTCGGGGCCCGCGAGGAATGACACGACGTTCGCAATATCCTCCGGCTGGCCCAGCCGTTCCAGTGGAGGCAATTTGCTAAGTTCTTCGATCTGCGCCTGAGTCTTGCCTTTAAGAAAGAGGTCGGTCCCGACCGGACCGGGAGCCACGGCGTTTACCGTGATGTTGCGACCGCGCAGCTCGTTGGTCAGTACGTGGACAAGCCCCTCAACACCAGCCTTCGAAGCGATGTACGCCCCGTAGGTCGGAAACGCTTTTGCCAGGACGCTGCTTGAGAAGGCGATGATGCGGCCGCCCTCTGAAACATGTTGAGCCGCCAGTGCCAGCACCAGAAACGTGCCGCGGAGATTCGTCGCTATCACTTTGTCAAAGATAGCGACATCGCCTTTCGCGATGGGCGACAAAGGCATGATGCCTGCATTGTTGACCACGACGTCGATCCTTCCGTAGATGTCGAGGGTTTGCTTGAAAAGCTGCTCCACGTCCGCCGTATTCGCTACATCCGCCTGGATGGCGACGGCTTGTCCGCCCGCTGCCTTGATTACGGCAACGACTTCTTCAGCGTTGGCGGCGTTCCCCGCATAGTTCACTACAATTGCGAAGCCGTCGCGCGCCAACCTCTTCGCTACCACACTTCCAATGCCGCGCGATGCGCCGGTAACGATGGCGCTTCTCGTTTGCGTATTTGCCATTGTTCGCTCTCCCTTCCTCTAAGAGCCGCCCGTCATTCAGCTGCCGAATCTGCGCTCGCTCTTCATAGCAATACGATTCTTAGGTCTTACCATTCGACACATGCATTGTTAGAATGCCTGCCATGCGTGATGTGCATTTAAGGAATGTCGATCTGAATCTCTTGGTTGTGCTCCATGCGCTGCTGGAGGAACGGCACGTGACACGCGCCGCAAAACGGTGCTTTCTGAGTCAGCCGGCCATGAGCCGTGCGCTCGAACGGCTGCGTGAGATGTTTGGGGATGTTCTCCTCGTTCGCAGTGGGCGCGGCTACGAGCGCACCGTGCGGGGAGAACGCGTGCTGCGCGAGCTGGAGTCGCTCATGCCCCGGCTTGAAGTTCTTGTGCGAGGAGAACCGTTCGACCCGGCACGAAGCCGGGAACGCTTTCGAATGGCCGTGACCGACCACGCCTCAGTGGTTCTCATGCCGCCACTCGTGGAGCGGCTAAGGGCCGGGGCGCCGAACGTAACGGTTGATGTGTCCGTCTGGAATGATCAGGTCTATGAAGGCACGGCTGCAGGCCGAATTGATTTGGCTCTCAGCGCTGAAGCACCGCCGCGCGCTCTAGACTCCGAAGTGCTCTACGAGGAAGACTTTGTTTGTTTGGTGGCCCGCACTAACAAGATTCGCACGCGACGTTTCACGCTGAAACAATATCTGAATCTTCCCCACGTGATCGTTAGTACTTGGGAAGGTCAACAAACTCCGGTGGACAGACCATTGGCGGAACTCGGTTTGAAACGACAAGCCGTACTCCGTGTCCCGTTCTTTGTGCCGACTATTTTCACTGTCGCTCGAACCGACCTGATTCTCACCGCACCCCGCAGATTGGGAGAGCTAGCTGCGGCAACTGCGGATGTGCTTATAGTAAAGCCGCCGCGCGAAGTAAAAGGGTTTACTTATTTCATGGCCTGGCACCCGCGGCTCACTGCGGAACCTGCGCATGCATGGTTTCGCGAACAGCTGCGGAGGGCAGCTCGGACGTTTTGAGGATTCCGGCTGTTGGACGAGTCGCATTGCTCCTAAACCGCAGCACCGGATTAGTGTGGCAAGCTGGCTTCGGCGCAGCGTACTCGCGCAATATTGTTGGTTCCGGGAAAATTGTCGGCAAGCTGTAAGTTATCCTCGGATGTCATTGACTCGGAGAATTCCCACATCGTGCATGCGACGCCTAACCGCTGGCTGTTTGAGTCCCGAGAAGTCCCGATTTATCGGGGTCTTTGTTTGTGACTTTCCTTGAAATCTTGCATTGCAGTGCCTAGGATGTGTCTGGGTCACAACGTGAAAATCGCAAATATCACCGATCTTTCAGAACTGGAAGCTGGTCATCCTGAAAACGACAATTAGGAGCACTCCATGAAACCCATGCTCAGGTTTTCCATTGCTGTTGTGACGGTGGGGATCTGTTTTCTCATGTTTTGCGGACAAACGCGGAATGATGTAGTTGCCGCACAAGGGAGCAAACCGGTGATGATGTACCGGTTCTATACGGGCAAAGATGGGCTGTCGCACGTAGAAAAGATCGAGGTGATGAATTTCGATCAAAATAACGTCGCCAACCTTATGGAAACGACATCGGGAGCTATGCTCCGCAGGACAAAACCCGATCCGCCCGCCGCGGATTTCGGAGCGTTCCATCCGGGACCGCGCCGGCAATATATTTTCGATCTTGCCGGCCATGAGGAGGTTGAATTTTCGGGAGGGGAGAAAATCACTTTAAATCCCGGAGACATAGAGCTCATTGAAGACCTCGCCCCGACCAAAGGCCACCGCAACCGCAACCTCGGACCTGAGGACCGTCTGGTGTTGTGGGTACCGATCGCCGATCAAACGGTGGTTCGTGATTCGATTTCGAAATAGTCGCGACCAGTGTGCTGTGGCCCATTTCAGCGAGATCCGGGTCGGCCAAATTCCCACATTCAAATAATGCGCTTCTCAGGCCCATCCGGTTCAGGCGGGGGTGGTGCGTCATTTCCGTGTGAATTGCGATTCACAAGGAACGGTACGGTGACTTTGCAGCCCGTGATCCGGGATGGAGTCCTGTCAGAGTACCAAGGCCTCGGTCTATTAATTTGGCCCGCTCGTGGAGTAGACTCTGTCATGCCACGACGCGCAAAATCCAAGGCTCCCAAGTCCTCGCAAATTCCGCAAAGCCGCTTTGCCAACGTAAACGGCGTCCGCCTGCGCTATCTGGTTGCGGGCAAGGGCGAACCTGTCGTGCTTCTGCATGGCTATGCCGAAACGAGCCATATGTGGCTCCCACTGATCCCGCAACTCACCAGCACTCACACCGTGATCGCTCCGGATTTACGCGGAGCCGATCAATCGTCTAAGCCCGCCAGCGGCTATACGAAGGTTGCCATGGCGCAGGACATTCGCGCACTAGTGAAGAAACTCGGTTACGAACGCATTCGGATCGTCGGACACGATATTGGATTGATGGTGGCGTACGCGTATGCGGCGCAATATCCCAGAGAAGTTGATCGGATTGTTTTGATGGACGCATTCCTGCCGGGCGTGGGGAACTGGCGCGATGTATGGCTGATGCGCGATCTTTGGCATTTCCATTTTTACGGCAAGACGCCGCTTGCACTCGTCCACGGCCGCGAGCGCATCTACTTCGAGCATTTCTGGAACGATTTCGCCGCAGACGCTAAGCATTCGGTGCCGGAACGCGATCGCCGGTTTTACACGAAAGCATACGCTCGGCCGGGCGGCATGCGTGCGGGCTTCGAGTACTTTCGTGCGTTCGAGCAAGACTCAGAGCAATTCGCTGCCTTCTCCAAAAATCCTCTAACCATGCCGATGCTTGTTCTCTCCGGTGAAAAAGCTTCCGGCGAGGGCCTAATTCAGCAGGCCCGGCTTGTGGCTACGAACGTGGAAGGCGTAATCGTTCGCAACTCCGGACACTGGCTCATGGAAGAAGCGCCGAATCAGGTCATCCCTAAACTCGTCGAGTTTCTTAACGGATAGTCCGAAGAGGTCGGGCGACTCGTAAAGCCAAATTCCGATATGACCTGTCGGCTCAACCGGTCGATGCAACACCCTATAACCAGTTGATATGACAATGCTTCTCATCGAGAATCAATCAGGACGGGACTGCTCAATCAGAACTTAAGCTAGGCTGTTGTTTGGTATTGACGCCGGCTAACAAAATCAGCTTCCAAGGCTCCTCCAAGAAGGTTTTGACCAGGTGTTGCAACGACCCATTGAGACCACCTCGTTTCTCAGATGAGATGAGAAGGCCGGCTCGCGGTAAAAAAACTTGAGAGTATGTGCCAGAACGACGTTCTCGCCTGTTTCTGAGATGATTCCTCATCCTGGAGATTGTGGGGCCATGAGATCGCGAGTGGAAGGTCACTTTGATTCACGAGGCGAGTGAATCTCCTGGTTTGTATCAACAGCGAACAGAACATAGTTCGAGAGCCGGTCGCGGTTCAGAGATCGGTGACCATTGATATCAATATAAAAGCTCGCGCTTTGCGGCAGCCAGAGCTGAATCCTGCGTTTTGGGAACTCCACCGCGCTGTAATCAACGCTCAGATGCTCAATGTGGAGGCGGATTGGCGGGATGGCTTCGAGTAAATCGAAATCGATATGCTCAATTTGCGAGGACTCCGGAGAAATCCATGCACGCCCCTTCAATTTCACGTCGTACCATTTGCCGTCGGAAAGAACGGCTTGAAATCGAGGCTGCCTGTCCGGCCGCTGTTCAAAGCGCAGTTGCCAGGCCGGCCTGGCATGCCACTGTCCCAAGCCTTCGCAGGTGATTTCAAAATCGCCGACACGCAAAGGGTGAAAGACCGCGGCCCCGACGGCAAGACCCACAGTCTGAATCGGGAGCGGTGTAGGATTGCTTTTGCCGATTTGAGTCCTGCTCTCTTCAAACCTCAAATCGCCGTCGCCAGCGAGAGAAAACGCGGCCAGATAGTCGAAGTTATATTTTAGCGACCGGGTCGCGCGTCCGTCTTTGCCGATTTCAGCATAATCGACAACTTCCGTGGCGGTGAAACGGTCCACATTTTCCAATAACTCCGTCACACGTTGACGCGTTCCCTTCAGAACCTTTTCAAGCGAGCAGGGGGCGCCCGGCACGACAGGCGGTAGAGTGGCATCCACATTCGCGGGCGGCCAGAGCACGGGGTCAAGCTCCTCCGCGCCGGATTTCACAATCGGCGAATCCTCAAAATTCGAGGGCAGGACAACTGGCATTTCTGCAGCCCCGTCGTTCGTCGCGTCTGCTGCAATCGTTGCTGAGGGGTTCGGGGCGGATGCGAGCGACGTTTGCCGCGAGTCTTGCAGCTTGTCCTGCAATTGCTTCTGCTGCTCCCGGGCCTTGTCAGCCACGGGTCCTGTGGGGGCGAGCCGGAGATAATTGGTCAGATCTTCCAGCAAGGCGGATGGGTTTTCGAGTTGGCTGTGAACATTTGCAAGGACCAGGTAAATCAGTGCATTCTCGGGTTGCAATTTCGACGCGGCCAACGCGCTTTTTTCAGCCTCGGCCGGGCGGATCAGACCGAGCAGAGATCGAGCTAATTCGGCATTCGCCTGCCAAGAGCTCGAGTCCAACTCAATTGCTTTTCGTGCGATGGGTTCGGCGTCGGCGAAATGTTGAGTATCGTTCAGCAGCGTCGCCAACCAAGACAACACACCAGCGTCCTGTTCTCGGCTTAATTGCGCAGCCTTGCGCAGCGCCTGTTCGGCGCCCGGACTGTTTCCCGTGTGCATGCAGGCGATGCCGATCTCCGTGTATGCTTCGTAATATTCTGGGTAGGATTGAATGGCGCGCTCGAATTGCTTAATACTCCCCCGGTAATCGGATTTCTTTTCTATTAATGCCAAGCCCTTATCCATCGACTCGCGAGCCTTTCGAGGAATGGAGAGTTCTCGGGCCGATACTGCGGGCAATCCCGGTGTCACAGGGGCCGTAGCTGAATTGGGATGCAACTCGACAGAAAGGCCAAGGAGCGCTTGAACCACGTCCAGCCGTTGGGTCACTGTGCGGTATCCTGCTTGTTCCACGATGAGGTCGTAGCTTCCCACCCCTACATTCAGAAATTCAAAATTACCCCCGCCGCGCGTGAACACTGTTCCCGCCGTCGCGCCGGTGAAGGTGCGAAGCTCGACGCGTACACCCTCTAATTGTGCATGGTTATCAGGGTCGACTACCTTCCCGCTGACGGAAAAATTGTACTGGACTGTGCTGGATCGACTTGACTGGCTCCCGCCCTTCTGCGCGAACAGGGGCTTGCAACTTACGGTGAGGAGAACCATTAGGGCGGACGCAAGAAAGGAACGAAGACCTGAAAATGGACACACGCTTCACCACCATACTATTTACGGCAGCATACTCTCAGGAGCGCCTGAGAGCAATTGGATACCGTTAAGGTCTGTTATACCCGACCAGTGCCGCGATGTCCCATTGAGGACTTGCCGCTTACAGGAAGCTGCCTTTTGCCCTCGGCAAGCGATCGGACCATACATTCCGGTAATCCGCTGATAGGATTTTTTCTCCACCGAGCCTTGGGGTATATTCCAACGATTTCCCGGGAGCCCGCAACAATCATCGAATGGGATTCGACGGGCAGGAAATAGTATCAGCACAATCGACAGGCAGTGTCGCCCTACGCTTCAAGCAAGATCGGGTCGCCAGCCTGCACTTCGCCGGGCGTGAGGACCGTCGCGTAGATTCCCGCGCTCTGTCCATGCTTCTGAACGACGCACTTCAGAATTTCTGGACTCGACTCGCCGGTCGCCGGGTCGAGAGTGATCATCACGCAACGCTGATCAACTTCAGTGATGGCGATTCGCGCAGCGCTCCCGATTTGAAGAGTTTTGCCGACCCACTGCAGTTCGCCGAAAGGCTTTGCGTCTTTCAGATCAACCAGCAAATTTGGACGAAAGCGCCATGAATTTTCCTTGGTTCCGCTTTCTTCCGCGATGCGCTCAATAGTTTGCCGGCTGATGAGTGAGACGGGTGCGACATCGTACAACCCGCGGTAGTCACGCAGCAAAAAGAGCGACCTCCCCGATCTCGCTTCGAGCAGCCTGCGCAACTCCTCGCTCTCAATGGGCAATTGCTCTCCTTGAGCTGTCGCCACGGTCACGGCCGCGTCTGGCGTGCCCGCCTTTTCAATTGAGGTTCGGTACTTGAGCAACTCCGGTAATTCGCGGGCGGTGAACCACGGAAACGAACTGCGAGAGGTCGATTGAACGAACGCATAGCGCCGGTCCTCCGCGAAACCTTGAAGGGTCAGCGCAGCCGAAGGCAGCGCCTCACCCTGCATGGACTTAACCGGGTATCGTGCAAGCTGGCGAATAACACCCACAGATTGCATGTGAATTCTCCTCACCGCCTGTGCCATTCCCCATGCTGGAATACCTGCGATGTGACTCGACCGAGTAGACTGGCTTTGCCGTTGCACGAGGTGCGTGCGATCAGGGCTTAGCGAAATCGCGCAGGAATTGAATGAGCAAGGCACTCACCAGTTCCGGCTGCTCCTGCTGCACCCAATGTCCGGCGCCATCCAGCAGATGGAATCCGACCATCTGCGTGCAGGCGCTATTGCGCATTTTGTCGACGGCCCCGGGCGTTTGATAGACGCCCCAATCGCTTTTCCCGGCGATGAACTGAGAGGGCACGTCGATGGCGCGGCCGGAAAAAGTGCGCATCTCCGCGGCGCTTCTGGTATCGGAGCCGCGCCGCACGCGATAGCCTTGCAGCGCGCCGGTGAAACCTGTCCTGCCGTATTCGGTCGCGTACACATCGACCTCGGCTTCGGTCAGCCACTTGCAATGCGCGATGTAATCCGCCGGCGGCATGAACGGCGCAACGGTTGCCGCCATGCCCTTATCCTTCTCCATCACGTAATAGGTCGGAATTTGAGCCATCTCCTCGGCGGTGCGCGCCTTCAGGGGATGAGGATGGTTTCCTTTGTAGTCGGCGCTCTTGTAGAAGTAATAAGCGCGGAAGAACGCGTGAAGACCTTGCGCCGCGTGAAGCATGTCGTCGCTCGCTCCGCGGGTGCGCTGGTAGTTCTGATAGTATTTTCGCGGTGGATTGAGCTTGGCAAGATCGGCATCCAGCGCGTCGTCCGTGATTGCTGGTGGCGGCGGGGGAGCGCCGTTTGCTGCGTCGAAGGGCAATGACGGCGGGCCTTCAAATGGCGAGCTCATGATGGTAAGCGAACGGAAAATATCGGGCCGGATGAGCGCGGACCAGGAGGCGACAGGCGCCCCAGCGTCGTGTCCCACCACCATCGCGACCGAGCGGTGACCTAGCGCGTAGACAAGTCCGATGGCGTCTCGCGTCATGTTGAGAATGCGAAACGGATCCTGATCCGCGTCGTAGGAATCGTCCCAGCCGAGGGTGCGACCGTAGCCGCGCTGATCGGGCGCGATTACGTGATAACCGGCCGCCGCTAGAGACGGCATCACCTTGCGCCAGCTATAGGCGAGCTCCGGGAATCCATGTAAGAGCAAGACTGCAGGCCGGCCCGGAGTTTCGTAACCTGCCTCTAAAATATGCACGGTTAGGCCGTTGACGTTCGCGATTTGGCGCGAGCGGATGCCGGCTGGGAGCGTGCCGTTACCATACGGCGGAAATGTCGAAAAATCAGTCTGCACGATATCAGGGCGCGCGGGCGTACTTTGAGCGGTCACCAATGTGCCAAGCCCTGCCGCCGCGGTTGCTAGGAAAGCGCGCCGCGAAAGGTTACTGGTCTTCTCGGCGCTTGGCTTTTCGTCCATGGCGCACTCCCGCGGTCAAAAATGGGGCCAGATCATCGCAGTGTCAAGAGCGAAGCGAATGTGGCCTGGCAGGAATAATTCTATAAAAGGGGGTGTCAAGACAAATGCCTCCCCTGCGATGGCCAGACACGGGGTATTTGCCATCGCAGGAAAGATACTTGTCTTGACACCTTCATTTTTCATTTTGGAGTCGCCGACAATCCGGAAGCTAATGCCCGTGATCCAGTGGCGCTAAACCAAGAACGGCAACTCCCACTGAGAGTGCCTTTGTCGGAACCAACCTAGAAATGCTGGGGCAACGGACAAAAGAGAATAACTTTACGAAGCAAAACATTATCAGAAAGGGGCCCTACCCAAGGCGAACATATACTTGCCGTGAATGGGCCCCCCTCCATCAAAAAGATCCCCTAGGCCGATAGATTAGCGCCCAATCTGGTCCTAAGGATTCGGGAGGCATGGATTGCTCCTCGGACCACCGGCGTTCTGGCCAAAGAACCAGTACAAATTGGATGCGCCATACTGCGCGTCGCCGCCAAAATTGTTGTAGCCGAACCCGTTAAAATTCCCAAAGAGCAGCGCGCAGCCCGGCACACCGTCCCCATTGGCGTTGTTTACGCCCGAGGACAATGTGTAGTAGGGATAGAACGTTGCACCCCCAGGGGGTACGACGCAGCCGACCCCGTTCGGTTGGCAAGCCGCCTCCGAGGCCGGGACATCGGTCTCGATCTGGACGATTGGAAAAGGCTGGTCATATTTGTTCGTACTTTCCGAGACGCTGAGCGGCCCTATGCCACCTCCGTTGACCGAGCTGATTGCCATCGAAGTAGCGTTGTTACTTGTGCCGTCTGGCCAGTCGAAAAGATAGGACGTCCCATCAAAATCCACGTCCGAGCCGAGGCAGCCGGCTACGGTAGGACCGGGGAAACACGGAGCATCGTCAGAGTCATTGTCGCCATTGGCTCCGGGAGAGAAGTGCCCGATTTCCATAGCAAAGTTGACATTGGCTTGCAGGGCGGCCCAGGAAGTAAAGTTGCCGAACTTCGCAGTGTCGAACTCAGGATGGAAACTAAAATTGGTTCCGGCGCAAGTATTGGGATCCGTGGTTTGGTAGCCGTTATGGGCGCTGGCGATCATGAACCCGGACTGACCCGTGGTCAGGTCTTCAATGACCGTCATTACCCCTCCGCGGACATCCCCGGGTACGTCCTTAATGGTTACGCGTAGCCGGTCTCCCTGGTTCATCAGCAAGGTCTGATTGTTCGGCGTGGCAGTTGCAACAGTCATGGTGTTTGGTCCCGGTGGCCCGGTGGGAATCCCATTGCGTTGGATGAAGGCGAAGTTCGTCGTTTCGGTGCAATTGGGATTGAGCATTCCGTTATCCATGTTTTCGAGGCTGTTGATGTGCAGCGACGCACACCAGTGGATCAGGTCGCAACTGATCTGGGTGATGAAGGGGGGATTCCCGGGTGGGTAGAACTGCATCTCAAGAAATGCAGACCCAGTAGACGTGGGATTGTTTTCATCACTATTCGGGATGCACGGTCCACGGACAAAACCCGAATTAGGATCGCAGAGGGCCATAGAGAACCAGAACGCGACAAAATTCTCGAAAGACTGCGTAGCCGGCAGGCGGCGTTCTCGCGGCAAAGTGATTTCCCACTGCACGTTGTTACCGGAGTGAGAAACCGTTGAGATAAAGCCGATACTCGGTTCGTCGTGGCCGATGTAGTGGCCATTGTCAGAGCCACGGCCGTATTCGCTAAAGAAATCGGTGCAGGAGTCCCTTGGTCTGAGCGGTTTTTGGATCTTGCTATAGCCGTTACAGTCCAGGCCGCCCACTGGATTGAACGACTGAGCTTGTGAAGCTGGAGAAAACATAGAGAATCCCAAAACCACGAGAACTAAAAATGTCCCCCGAACGTGTGGCATAGTGCACACCTCCATATGTTGGTTTTAGTCTGGGTCTCCAAACGGCTTGCCGTGATTCTACTAGCCGATGTGAGTTCACACCTGGTAACGGGGACGAAGCACTTCTACTCTCAGCCGTGCACGCGTGTCAACGTCAATTTTCCTTGGTTTAGAATCAATCTGGCTTGGGACAAGCCCGCAACGTAATTGGCGGGCCACCCCCGTGACTAATAAAAGTCGCCACATCGGCTAAATATTAGCAACGACTACCAACCCATTTGGTCCATCCGCTTGAGGATAATCGCGCTGTATTTATTCATGCGCTCGGGCCGCCGCTTCAGGGGAGCCGGAAGAATTGCAGCGAGCCGTGTCGCTTGTTCCCTGCCGATATTCCGGGCTGCGGTATCATCGTAATAACGACACGCCGAATCCGCGCCATAAATACCCGGGCCCCATTCGACCACGTTGAGGTATATCTCCAGAATGCGCCGTTTGCCGAGGGCGAATTCGGCCACCGGCACCAGTGCGGCCTCCGCGCCCTTGCGGAGGATAGAGCGGCCCGTTCCGAAGAATAGGTTTTTTACGAGTTGCTGCGTAATGGTGGAAGCCCCGCGAGTGCGATCGCCTTCCAAATCGTCTTCGGCAGCGATTTGGATCTGGTTCCAATCGAATCCATGGTGCTGATAGAAGCGCGTGTCTTCTGCCGCGATTACGGCGTGTTGGAGATCGGGCGAGATTTGGCTGAGCGGAATGAATTTGTACCGTTCGCGATACGGCGCGTGGTGAAGCGCGGCCTGCAAGCGGCGCTGGATGTGCACCGCGGTCGTCGGCGGGGCAATCCACTGGGCGGCGACAAGGATCAGTGCGGCAAGCGACCAAAGAAGCACCACGCCGATGACAAGCCATCGAATCAAGGATCGGAGGAATCCCGTCCGAAGCTCGGTCGTGTTGTCTGTATCCGGTATCGCAGTCACAATTCAGAATAATAGCCTGACCTGGGTTGCCGCTGATTGATGATCTTGCGTCCGCGAACAAGCCCAAAATTACATATAGGATTCCGCCCGATCATCGGCCGAATCGCATGGCAGGAAATTTTCCAATGCGGCGTACGGAGAAAAAGTCTGGGAAGCGAAATTCTCGCGAGTTGAGCATATAATGAGCCCGCTCTCCGAACTTGAGTGAATCGGAAGAGGAGGTTGGCATGAACGGAAAATGGTTGCAATCTTCGATGGCGCGGCGATTGTTTCTTTCGCGGCTGGGTGCGGGCGTGGGCGTGGTTGGCGCGAGTGTCCTCAGCTCCCCCTCGGCCGATGCGCAAGTCGCGGCGGATGCGCCGTGGCGCCCTGCTCGCCACGCGCAGGATGATTGGTACGACAAGATTCCGGGCGTGCACCGCTTTCTATTCGATTCCTCGACGGCGGAAAGCATGGGCTGGGCGCTGCAATTTGCCAGCAACTACTTTACGGCCAATCAGGACGTGTACGGCCTGAAGGATAGCGACCTGGCCGTGATCATCGTCGCGCGCCACAAAGCCACGTCGTTTGCCTATAACGATGCGATTTGGGCGAAGTATGGCAAGCAAATCTCCGAGCAAGCAGAGTTCATGGACCCGAAGACCAAGGAGCCGCCCAAAATCAATGTCTATGGTCAAGCCGGAGAAACGCAGCAGGCGGGCAAAATGGATGCGCTGATCAAGAAGGGCGTGCAGTTTGCCGTTTGCCAGATGTCCACGCGCGGCATCGCCACAAGAATAGCCAAGGCCAACGGCCTCGAAGTCGCCAACGTGATCAAGGAAATCACCGAGAACCTCATCGGCAATGCGCACATGGTTCCGGCGGGAATATTGGCGGTGAATCGCGCGCAAGAACGAGGCTACTCGTTCATTTATTCAACCTGAGCGCTGATAAATGGAGGCCGCATAATTCCTTGGGCGGCGAATGCATGTCCCCGATTGTGGGTAGCACCCTTTTGGGAATTTCAATCCGTCATTCCTGGCGCCATCGATGCAAATCCAAATGAGGAAGTCGCCTCGCACTTACCCTTGATCCTCTATCCTCGCGGTGCCTGCTGGCGGCAATGCTTTCCAGGCGCGCGTCCATTTCCATGCGTGAAAGCCTGGATTCTTCGTTTGCAACCGCCGAGGAAATTTCCGCCAACAATGAGCGGTACCTGTTTTGCAGCTGTTTGATAGCCTGTTTCCATTCACTCGGTTTCCACGTCACGCTCGTGAACCTTTCCCTCTCTATTTTCGCCAGTCTCTATCAAAGTTACGGGAATATCCTGGCTTCCGAGCCGCGAGCTTTTGGTCGTACCAAGGAAGCCATCAATTCCCCCCAGTGTTTCGGAGGATTGTGCGGTCGTGATGCCTTCCGACCATCTCTCGTATTCGGAATTGTTAAACCGATTCGTGGAATGACTTTCCTTATTCAAGCTGTGATGCTGTTCGTTCTGCATTTGTGGATGGCCCTCATTCAATTGCCCAAGAATGCCGATTGGGTTATCTCGGCAGCCGAGAGCCTACCATCCACAAATGACAGTTGCTGTTCAATTTTGTACACCGGGCACAGAAGGGGGAGTCGGAACGGAAATTCCCGGCCGAATTACTGTCCTGGCGGCGCATCGCCGCTTTTCTCGAGGATTATTTTCATCTGAGATTTACTGCTGGCCACCGCATCGATTTCCGTTTCGTAGGGTTTATAGCCGTCGAGCGTAACCTTAAGCCGATGCTTGCCGGGACTTACCAGCATGGAATGAAACCTGCCTCCAAAATCGCCGCCATGACCCATGTAGCCGTCGTCGACAAAAACCGCCGCGCGCTTGGGCATAATATCCAGCCGCAACTCGGCCGCGTTGTTGCCCGGAAAGGTCAGTTTAGGATTCTCCTCCAACAGTACGGCAATCGTTTGGACTTCATCCGGTGCCACCACGAGTTTCTTCGTGAGATCTTTGTAGCCGGCCTGTCGAATGATGATTTCATGCTCTCCCGGGGGAAGCAGAACTTTCCGGTCTCCCTTGAGCTCCTTGACGTAGCCCGCATATTTCCCGTCGATCCATACGCCGGAATCTCCTTCGTCCTGGTTGTCGGCGGAGAAGCGGACTTCGCCCATTCCCGCACTTTGCTGTCCGTACGCATTGGCCAGAATTACGAATAAGAAAGGCAGAGCCAAAATTGCAAGGAGCCGGGCACGTGCGGGTGTGAACATTTTTTCCTCACAAAGATCGCGAAATTCCCCGCGCTAGATTTTCAGAATCTTCGCGGCGGTACCACCCAGTATCATTCTACGCTGGTCGGAACTCAGGTGAAGATCTTCGACCACTTCCACCGGTCGGTCGTAACCTACGGGAAAGCAGTAATCGCTGCCCAGCATGATGCGATCGACGCCCACCTGGGAAATGATGAATTCCATCATCGGCTTGGAGTGAACGATGGTGTCATACATGAACCGGTGCAGATACGCGCTGGGCGCTTGCGCCGAGTGATTAGCTGGCGGGATCACGTCCCAGCCGTGGTCGAGACGTCCGATGATGTTCAGCAGCGCACCGCCTGCATGCGGCAGCACGATCAACAGATTCGGATGACGGTCCATCACGCCGCCAAAGATCAGATGCGCGGCGGCAACAGTGGTGTCAAGTGGATAGGCGAGCAAGTTCGTCAGAGAGTAAGGCTGCAAGCGCTTTCCGCCGAGGATGGGCGGCAACGGATGCAGAAAGACCGGAAGCCCGAGCGCCTCAATTCGCGTGAAAATCGGCTCGAACAATGGATCGTCGAGATCACGGCCTTCAATATTCGTTCCCATGTAAACGCCGCGCACGCCGGCGAGTTTGCTCACGCGGGTGAGTTCATCAATGGCGCGGTCGGGATCGAGCATGGGCAGAGTCGCCAGGACCACAAACCGGTCAGGATGCGCCTGGTGCGCCGCGATAGCCCCGTCGTTCCATGTCGAGGCCAGCTTGTGCGAGAATTCGCCCTCCGCCCAATACACCATCGGCCCGGTGAGCGACAGCGCCTGGACAGCCACGCCTTGCGCGTCCATGTCGGCCAGGCGCTGCTTCAGGTCGATGAATTTCGCGGGCAGCGGGCCGTTCGATTCGGCGGGAGTTTTGAAGAAAAACCCTTGCTCGGTCATGCGGAACTGGGTGTTGTAGCGTTGCCCCTCGGTATTGAATAGATCGAAGTAGGTCTGAGGAAAGTAGTGGGCGTGGATGTCGATCGGGCGCGCTCCGCTGGTCTTGAGCGGAGAGGGCGCGGCAGGTTCCACCATGAGCGCATCACTCACCCCGCTCATCGAGGTTACCGCCGCCGCTGCAAGCCCTCCCTGCAGCACGGTTCGGCGTGATACTCGATGATGACAATTGCACCCTGCTTCTTTCTTCATGGCACAGTCCTTTGGGAACGGGAATCTCCGATCCGGATAGTTCTCGCGAATCGTACCCCTTTCCCGGACCGTGCACAACGAGGCCACCAGTAGCGCGGGCTTCAGCCTGCGGGTATTGGTCCTTGCAAGTACGAACCCCGCAGGCTAAAGCCCGCGCTACTGAACAGCATTTCGCTCCCCGCGCGTAACTTAATGTATCTTAGAGTAGTGTTTCGCGATGCGATGCAGCCCATTCGCCGCCAATTGCGTCTGACACTGATGTGGATATAGACCGAGGAGAATCGGAATGACTTCCGCGCTACGCAGCCGCTTATTGATCTTGTGCCTGTCCTTCGCCGTTGCCGCAGGAACCGTTTTCAGTCAGGACACAACCAAGAAGGCGCCACCGAAAAATCCGCCGGCGAAGGCG
>Ga0210396_10002864_pt1 | contig 17369 bp, 14 predicted proteins | sample IncBWH17OmetaG_FD_155466 | JGI IMG/M metagenome (GOLD analysis project Ga0210396, IMG submission 155466) | Forest soil microbial communities from Barre Woods Harvard Forest LTER site, Petersham, Massachusetts, United States - Inc-BW-H-17-O ... | reverse complement strand
CATATCGAACGGAAATTCGCGGCGGAGCCGGGCAATGGCGCCGCGCACCCCCCAATAGTAAGTGGTGGCATTGACCCGGTCGAGCATGCGGGAGGGACCGGTCAAGAAACGCGGGTACGAGACCTCGATGCCGTTGACGCGGTCGCGCTGCGGGATCCGTCTAAAATGGCCGTAGCTCACGCTCTTTGGTAAGGGTGGACTGTACGGAACCGGAGATACAACTCGTAGCTCGCAGAAACGGCTTAGGGAACGGGTCAGCCCCTCGACCCACAGTCCGACGAGAGCCATCACGTTGCTCGGGTAATTCCGCGACAGGACGAGGACCTTAGGGGTCATCCGGGGCCCTTCTGCGCCTTTGCGAGAAACCCCGCCCCGAGCCATCGCAGCCGGCTTGTCCGGAGTCCCTCAAGACGGCGCGCTGTCTTGAGGGCCGTCCGCGGAAGGAGCTCGTCAAGCGGCGCCGGGAACGCCCCGAAGTGGTAATAGGCGATCTCCAGCACCTCGCCGACGAGCGACTCCAAAGTGCGCCGCGCCGTGCGGGGGGTCCAAAGACCGGCCGCCGAGCAGAGATCGAGCGCGCGGCGGCGGCTCCCGAAGCGCCCAACAACGCGTTTTGCGCACCCGATGCCCGCATAGAATACGTGGCTGCGCCACAATGCATATGGGCTCAAAAGGTTGGGAAAGGCCATTACAAGGATGCCGTGCGGCTTAAGCACCCTCCCAAGCTCCGCGATGACGGCCGCGGGTCGCGGCACCCGGTCGATCACTCCAACACATAGCGCCGCTTCGAATGTTCCCGCCGGGAAGGGCAGCGCCGTCACGTCGGCGACCGCGAAGTGCGCCCGGGCGAAGCCGCCGAACCGCTGCCGGCCCGCAGCAATCATCCGGGGCGAGCCGTCCACGCCCCAGAATTCGCACCCGGCATCGAGGATCTCTTGGGTCATCGCCCCCGGGCCGCATCCCGCGTCGAGGACATTGCCGGTCAGGCCGGCCAGCAAGTCAAGCACCCGGGCTCGGCGGGTCCTGAGCACGTACCCGCTCAGCGAATCTGCGCTGTAGGCCGCGAGGTACCGCTGAGCAGTCGCGTCGAAAAAGGGGATAGCTCCGCGATTTATCGCCGCAGCCTTCGCTAGCCTCGTGTCTCGTCCGTCACTCATCGGAGCTCTCGGCGCAGCCCCGCCAATTGCAGGCTGACGACGCCGAGAAGGACAGCGGAGCCGATCGCAACAAACAGGAATTCTCTTCGTTCGAGGACCTGATAAGCGATCCCGTGCAAGGCGGTTAACGCGAAGGCGCCGTAGTTCCAGCGCTGGAGCCCCTTCCATCGCCGCCGCCCGAGCGCCCGGAGCGAGGCGTTGTTGGACAGCGTCAGCAACAGCGCCAGCAGGAGCATCGCCACGAGGCCGGTGTAATTCGCCAGCCCGAAGAGGTCGTATCTAGCAGGCAGAAAATGCCCCTGGTCCGCCGGGTAGACGAAGTAGAGCCAAAAGCGACCGCTCATGTGGACCTGCAGCCCAAACACGACATGGGCAAAGGCCAGGAGCGCTGCCCAGATCCCGACATCCCTTCGTAGGTAGGTGCTGACGGGGTTCGGCCGGTCGCGCAGGACATTCAATGGACCGAGGATCAGCGTCGTGCCAAGCATGCCAAGGGCGGCGTAGGCTGACGCCATGCTGGCCCGGAACAGGGCGTCACGCGAACCAGAGAGCTCAACGACTGCGAGCGCAACGAGACCGCTGACCATTGCCAGCAAGCATTGCCGCCAAACCCGCCGGCTGCGACCGCCGGCAGTTGCCGGCTGTTTCATGACTACGGCCATGCCTGTACTTCGCCGGGACTGCTGGCGACGAAAACCGGTCCAGAGCACAGGGGTGCCCAGCCACAACCCCAATCATCGGCCTTTGGATGGCCTGGTATGGCACCAGTGCCCGATTATGCCGCTCGCCCGGTACCCAGCGCCGACTTCGTGGCGGGGGGAGCGGTTGAGCCGCGCCAGGAGTCGCGCCGGAAGTAGCGGTCCCCGGTCCAAAGCCATGCACCCGCCGCCACGCGACCGGCCGCATCGGCCACGGCCTTGGCGGTGCGGTAAGCAGCGTCGGATCGGCCCTCGTTCTTCAGAATGCCGCGGCGATTGATCAGGTTGCGCTGCGCAAACTGCGCGAACCGGTGAAGCCGGTGGACCTGAGCGGGGGACAAGTTCTCATTTCCGATCGAGCCCTCATGGCTGCTGACGATGCGATAGTGGTCATCGGCGATGAAGCCGTGGCCGACAGCCCATTGGTGGAGCTTTGTCCCGATGAAGGGCGTCGCTACCGTGAACTGGGTCCAGCTGGCGCCGATCTCAACCGCAAACCGAACGGTGTCGAGGATGGTATCGACAGTGTCACCGGGCAGACCGACGATGAAAAAAGCGAAAGTCCGAATGTGGTGCCGGCGGCACAGGGAGACTTTGTCGATAAACTCCCGGACGAGGATCGGTTTGCGGTGGACTCCTTTCTGGATCTCCGGGTCCGAGCTTTCGACGCCGAAGTTGATCCCGGTGCAGCCCGCCCGCGCCATGATTGCTATCGTCGGTTCCTCCAAGCAGTCGACCCGGGTCTCGCATGCCCATTTCACACGCAGATCGCGCCGCAGGATTTCCTCGCAGATCGCGACGACCCGCCTTTGGTTGAGGGAGAACATCGGGTCACGGAACAGGACATATTCGATCTGCAAGTCGCCTACGAGGTGCTCGATCTCGTCCACGACGTTACCAGGGGAACGATGCCGCCATTTCAACCCCTGACCGGTAGGATAAGGGCAATAGCTGCAACCGAACGGGCAGCCGCGGGAGGTCAGGATCGGTAAAAAGCGCATCCGTCCCATCGTGGAGGACTTCGGGATCACGTACCGCTCGTGCGGGAGGAGGTCCCAGCGCGGGAATGGCAACCGGTCAAGGTCTCGGTCGGCCTTGCGCTCTTGAGTTCGCCGCCACACGTCCCCTTCCCGGAACAGAAGCCCGGCGATCTCGGGAAGCTCATCGCCGCGCATCAGCTCGGTTACGGTGTCGTCCGGCTCCCCGAGTATTGCATAATCGATAGTGGGATCCTGCCGGATGCGTAAGAGCAGCGACGGTACCGCTCCGCCGTAAAGGGCGATCGGCAGCCGGGGGCTGCGGCGACGGATTTCGGCACATACATCGAGGTCCCAGTCGATTGTCGGTAGCGAAGTGCGGATGATCGCGAGGGCGTCTTCTCCGGCAGCTTTCAGCTCAATTGCTTTGCATGTCTGCGCGCAGGAGAGGTCGAGAGCGCCAGCCTCGATCACGTCAACTTCGAAGCCTTCGCGCAATAGAAACGCGGCGAGATACGGCAGGTCGAGGGGTGGAAATGGCGGCGCGCCGCGCGGGAACAGCTGACCAAAGCCGCCCATCGAGTCCTTGTTGGAGACATAGCCCGGCGGGTGGGGCGGATTGATCAGAATGGCCCGGCTGAACCTCATTGGTACCTTGCCCTGGCCGACCGAACGGCCGCGCGATCACGAGATCCGGCGTAGGTCGCGGTTGATGTTCCCCAGCTGTTCACCAATCTCTCCATTAGGCGGCATGCGGCCAGGTACAGTCCAGGCATTGCCGCAGGATATCCGCATAAGGACGCGGCTTAAAGCCCAACTCGTCCGCAGCTTTGCGCGAATCGTAAAAGAGAAACCGTTTGGCGCAGAAATGGACGTCGTAGGTAATCCGAGGCCGATTTCCGGTTAGCGGCCGGACGGCACGCTCCATCCACGCGGCTATCCCGGTTACTATGGTTGGGACCGTGACTAGAACCCGCCGGACGCCAAGCAGATCGGCGGCAATCCCCGCCATCTCCCGCCATGTCAGGTTTTGCCCCCCGAGGATGTAGCGCTCTGCGTTCTGCTCGTGACGCAGCGCGGATATCACCCCCTCGACGACGTCGTCGACATGAACAACATTTGTTCCACCCGAGAAGCAGGGCACAACCGGACGGCGTCGTACTCCGTCAAGGAGTTCGCTACCTCGGAAATACCTTCCATGCGGTCCTTTGATAGAACTCGGGTTGACGATTACCGCGTCGAGGCCCTCCGTAACGGCTCTGTTCACAACCTGTTCCGCCCGCCGCTTCGAAATGTGGTAGCCGAGCGCAGTTCCCTCGAGGTTGAAGGCAAAAGCTTCGTTGGCCGGCGGCGACGGCTTCTCCGGGATCCCGATCGCCGCGACGCTGCTGATATGGAGGAGTCGCTGGACATCGAACTGCCGGCACGCGATTACGATATTGCGCGTCCCGCCTTCGTTAACTGGCTGAAGTGCCTGCGAGGGCGCATATCCCACCGCGGCCGCGGCATGGATGACGACTTCTTGGCCGCGCACGGCCCGGCTTACCGACTGAAGATCGGTGACGTCGCCGAGGATGTGTCGGATCCGGTGCCCGTTCAAGGCGCCCAGGTCTGATGTCCCTCGCCGCAGTGCTGTCACCTGGTGCCCTTCTTCTAAGAGACGGGCGCAGAGAGGGGAGCCCAGGAAGCCGGTCGCGCCGGTGACGAGCACCTTCATCCTTCACCCTGAGACCGGAAGGCAAAGACGCTCACGTCAGACCGCCGCTCGTCTGCGACACTGTCATGCTCTATACGTCTTTACTGGCGCTGACCAGTACAAACTCTCTCAGCCCCAAACGGCTCAACAACAACAGAACCGACCGGAAGTACAGAAATTCCAAGAAGCGCGCGCGAAGCATCATCATGTTCTTAAGAAAGGTCGGAGCGTCAGCGCGGCAAGATTTGACCAAGATCGCCTGCCTCTTTTCGGCGGCGGTCTGAGCAGCCCATCGCCGGCAACCCGGGTAAACGGCTTTTCCAATCATCTGCAATTCTTCAACTGCAAAGCCACCCGTCGCCAGCATGCTCACCCAGTCGGCAGCCGTGACGAGATTTAGCTTAAGCGCCGGCTGCCAATTGACAAACGGCAGACGAGTCGTGCCGACAATATCGGCAAGTACCAGCTTACCACCACGCCGCAGCACGCGATGAGCCTCCCGCAGGAAACGAGGCTTATCGGCGAAGCAGTGTGCGGCTTCCAGACAAAAGACGACATCGAAAGACCGGTCAGGAAACGGCAGATCCATCGCACTCGCGAGGTGGACTCGCACTTGATTGGAGAGGTCATTGCCCTCGATATATCTACGGGCCCATTCAATCTGGCGCGCCACAATGTTGACCCCGTCGACCTCGGCCCCGTGGTCACTCGCGAGAAGGATCGCCGGTCCTGCAAGGCCACAGCCAATGTCGACGACTCGTTTTCCCTTCAAGTCCGAAACGCGCGCAGCGAGTTCGCGCACAAGCTGCTCTTGCGCAGCGCGCGCCGTTTTCGTGTCGTGCAGCCAATAACCCATATTGACGATGGGAGGCCGCTGTTCGAAGCCCTCCGACTGGTACGTGCTTGCCCGGTCTACCAGGTCGAACAACCGGTCATAGTGATCGCGGACCGTCCGGATGTTGTCGTCAATCTTGGCCGGCATCGGGCGGGGTGCAGAGGCCCGGCGTCATTTCACCCTGAGCGACGCGCCGCCATCGCCCAAGGTATAGCCGAGGAACTCGCCGACGGACCAAGCACACGCAAAGATAACCAGAAGCGGTGACGCAATGACCAACTCCCTGAGAAATCGGCCTCTCCCCACCAAGCATCGAGCGTAACGCCAGAGATAGAGGGACGGCAGCAACAGCGCGATAGTCCCGTAAAACAGGCGCGTCAGGCCCGACGCCGCGATCACCCTCATTGCCGCGAACGACCGACCGAAATAGTAACGCTGGGCGAGAAAATCCCGAAATTCGAAAGTCTTCGTGTAGTAGACGACCAAGGACGGCATCAACCAGAGCTGAAATCCTCGCTCAGCCATGCGGGTGTGGAGAGCCCGCTCCCACAGGCCCTGATCGAGCAGATCACCGCAAGCCTGCTCCAAGACGTGGCGCCGGTAAGAGACATTTGGCCCCGGGAGGTCGACCTCGGGGCGCGGCTCGAAGGGGAGCATGAACTTGCCGTACTCACAAATATACGCCGTCCAGTCCATCAGCCGATCGCGGCTGCCATTCTCCACGGCCCCCCCGATTGCGGCGTCTGGGAAGCTGCGGTGAGCCTCAATGATCCGGTCGTACCAGTCCGGGTCGAAAACAAAGTGGTCTCCGGTAGTCACAATGATGTCACCCCGTGCCCTCCTGATGCCGATTGCCCGCAGTGAAGGGATCGGTCGTTGGTCCGGGAGCCCGATCACGACGGCGTCAGGGTATTCGGCGGCGATGCGTTGCGGGGTGTCGTCTCCCGAAGCCTCGACGACAATGACTTCGGCGCGCTCGCGTCCGCGCTGGTCGGCCAGCGAATGCAGACACTGCGCGATGTACCGATACCCGTTCACCGAGGCGATGACCACGGATAATGCGGGCAGCACTAGTGCCGAGGCTTCCTCATCCATGGAGGCTGCACATCCTCGCGCGTCTTTTTTCTCTTTTGGTTCCGAACCAGTTGTACAGGATCGATACGAGATATCCCGCAATGAAACCTGTGGCGAAGCCATAGCCGAACCCAATCAGACTGCCAATGAACGTAACTCGATAGCCGACGAAGAACTGGCCGAGAAGTGCGAGGTGGGCACCCACATTTTCACCGCCCTTAAGGATGAGCCAGTTCGTCGCGACGAAGATCACGCTTCCGAGCAGCGTACCGAAGACCAGCCCCTGCACCGTCGCGTCGAAGCGGGCCAAGCGAGTGAGGACGATCTCCGCGCCATCGCCGTCCACGTCGGCCATCTCACCCTCTCCCCTCTAAAAGCAGTCAAGCATCCTGCGCAGCCGCCATCTGCGGTAGACCGCAACAAGGTAGAGGAAGATTACCAGATTCCGGAGCCCTGCGAACAGCCATCCGCCAATAAAGCCGCTGAGAAACCCATAAAACAGGCCGAGAAGGCTTCCTGACCAGGTAACCGAGTAGCCGGGAAAGTAATTGCCGAGGAGCCCCAGTGTCGGGCCTATCACCGGTCCGCCCGCCAGTAAGAGGAGCAGCGTGGCCGCAAACAGGCCCAACCCGCCGAGCACCCCTACGGAGAGTCCGAGAGCGACCCGATCGATCCTGAGGAACACCCGCGCCAGCTCCTCTTCGACCACGGCATCGAGGTCCGAGAAGGGCTTCGACGCGGTGGTCCTCACCTCTTCATGGTAATCCTGCTCGGTGTTGATGCTCCAGAGGTCGTGCGGTTCGCCGAGGACCATGCTGCGCACCGCCAGCATGCCGGTGAGCATGGCATGGTCTTGATTGTTGTACCGGTGCAAGCCATTCCGCCCGATTGTCCGGAAATTCTCGAGGCTGTCGACGAACTCGCGTACGACCGCTAGAGCTTCGCGATAGTCGGACCCGTAGACCGGATACGCCTTTGGCACTCGCACGACGCACCCGTGTCCTCCACTGGCCGCACGGCAAAGTCCGATCCGCTCGAGTTCGCATTTCGCCAGCTGAAGGAGATCCTCGTCGCTCGTCGTCCAAAGAGCGTCTCCTTCCGTGCAGAAATACTCGAGGCCAAGACTGGTCTTCGTAGAGTCGGGCACCATGTCCGGACTCCAGTTCTTGAAGTTCTGGATGCGGCCCACCTGAACTTTCGGATCGTGAACATAGATCCAATTGTCGGGAAACAGCTCGGGCTTATTGACAATGCACACAACAGTCAGGAAATCCCGGTAGCGGAGCCGCACGGCGGCATCGACAACGGCCGCTGGAGACCGGTCGAGACGGCGGACGAAATCGGTCACCGGCATGCTCGAGATAAAGCTGGTACCGTTGATCGTCTCTTCTCGGCCTTGATGCCGGACGACGACGCTGTCGATGCGGCGCCCGGTGCGATTGACCCGGACCACCTCGGCCTCAGTCAAGACAGTCCCGGCACCGCGCTCGATTTCGCTCTTGACCGCGTTCCACATCATACCGGGCCCGTAGCGCGGATAATCGAACTCTTCGATGAGCGTTTTGATCGTCGTCCTCGGCCTCAGGAACATGCTCATGAGAGCAGTTCGCAACGACAGATCCTTAATTCGCTGGGCGGCCCACTCCGCCTTCAGTTCCGAGCAAGATATACCCCACACTTTTTCTGTGTAGGCTTTAAAAAAGATCTGGAATAGTCGCTTCCCGAAGCGGTTCGTCACCCACTGCTCGAACGTGTCCTCGCGGCGGTGCGGGAGCAGTTGCCACTTCAGATAACTGAGCAGGACGAGCAAGCCTTCCCACAGCCCTAGCCCCTTTAAGGCGTTGAACGGGCGTAGTGGATAATAAAAAAATTTTCCGTTGTAGTAAATCCGTGACAGGCGAGGCCGGCAAAGGAAGTTTTCTCGGAGCACTTCCTGCCACATCTTTTTCACCTCTTGCACTTTGGTGAAAAAGCGATGGCCTCCCATATCGAAATAGTATCCGCGATACTGGGCGGTGCTGGCGAGGCCGCCCACCAGGTTCTGCTGCTCAATAACAATTGGACGGAAGCCCAACTTAACTAGTTCGTAGCCTGCCGTGAGGCCAGCTGGCCCGGCGCCAATAATGACGAAGTCTCCTCCCATCCCTCCGTCGGCACTCATCGATATCTCCCCAATCGGATAGGTGGCGAGGCCACAGCATGGCGCCCCGGTTACTTCCAGCCAGCAACAACTTTAACCCCGTAGCATCGAGAGCAGCCGCATCGAAATCAAGTCGAATCCAGGGTTAAATCGAAAATTTCCGCCCGTTGGCACCCAAACCGTCAATCCGACTGGGATTTTCGGATTCGAGACTCCGAGAAAAGCCGAAAGGAAGGGGTGAGGGAGTTCGCCACCTGCACTTGCGCGGGATCCGTCAGTTTAGTTCGGTCGGCCGCGTTGCCGTGCAACTCCGCTCGGCAGCGCCGACAGTAAGCGCACGTACTGATAACCAACGGCGCAGCACACGTAATAAAGGAGATGAAGGGGAAGACAAGCCCCCGCAAAGACCATCCCCCGGGCGCGCCAAAGGAACCGGTAGAGATCCCGATTGATAACAACGATCGCCGCAATGCAAGCGCAGGCAGGAACCAGGAGCTCGACACGGAGCGGGCTCGCAGCAAAGAAGAGACCGCCAAGTCCGGTAAGAGCTATTGAGAACCTTTGACTGCGTCGCAGGTTCAGGTCGTCATGCAGCCCTTCACTCTCAAGGATCAACTGCGACCAAGGGATAGCTCGGTAGACGATGTCCGTACGGATGACCGACCACAGCGTCCACCGCTTCAGGTGCGTGACCTGCAAGGATTTGTCGAGGAGGATCCGGTAACCCGCCCGGAACAGGCGGTTTCCCAGCTCGATGTCCTCGATCGAGGGGCGCGGGAACCGCCGCTCGTCGAAGCCGCCCACCCGCACGAAAGCGGAGCGGGTTACCGCACCACAACCTGCCCAGAAGGTCCTCGCCTCGGCCTTGGCTGTCTGATGCACGAAATGATGCATGAGGTTCCGATATTGCGACACCAGCCCGGGCGCCGCAGGGCGCGAGTCGTAGGAGCCAAACACCGCGGCGATCTCGCGATGGCCGCGCAGCACTGCCCGGATTCTTCTGATCGCGTCGCTGGCGACGACCACGTCGGCATCAACAAAGAACAAGACCTCGCCCCGCGCGTGTCGGGCACCGTGGTTGCGCGCAGCCGCCGGGCCGGCGTTGCGGCCGAGGCGCAGGACCCGGGCGCCCGCACTTGCGGCCACGGACGAGATGTCATCGGTCGAAGCGTCATCGACGACGATGAGCTCCGTGTCGGAGTCGGCCGCGGCTCGCAGTGCCGCGAGGGATTGCGCAAGCTCGACACCGTTGTTGTAGGCGGGCACCACCACCGACACTCGGACGGGGGGCCCCCGCCCTTCGCTAGCCAGACCGGTCGTTGCCTGGACAGGCGTTTCGACGGCGTGAGGGGCACCCGCTCCCGGGGGGATCGGACCCATTTCAGAACCGGCCGATTTCCTGAAAGGTCGAGTGAAGCCGATCCGCGGCCAAGTCCCAGCTGAATGACAGAACCCGCTGCCGGCCTGCTTCCCCCATGGAGACCCGGCGCGCCGGGTCGTTTAAAAGATCACGCAGCCCGGCGGTAAGCAGGGCGATATCGTGGGGCGGGAAGGCCCATGCGGCCGGCCCTAGTAAATCGGCCACCGGCCCAACATCGCTGGTAACAACGGGCGTGCCGCAGGCAGCCGCCTCGAAGGCCGGGAGGCCGAAGCCCTCTTCGAAGGATGGAAGAACCAATAGATCGGCTTGGTTGTAGAGATCGACGAGGACTTCGTCTGACACGTAGCCAGTGAAGCACACCCGGTCTTCGAGCCGGCTTTGGCGCACGTCCTGTCGCAGACTCTCGTAGGCTGAGTGGAACACGTCGCTCCGATAGTCGCCGACAAGCAGCAGCCGCAAATCAGGAAATTCCCCGGACGCAAGGAGGCGCCTCAAGGCCTCCAGCAGGAGATGCAGGTTCTTGTGTGGGCTGAGGCCCCCGACATAGAGCAGATATCGTCCGAGGCTTCTCGGCAGAGTGCATTCCGGCAGGAGGTCGGCTGGGGCGCGAGGTGCCTCCACTCGACGGAAAATCGGGTCAGGCGCCTCAAGGATCGTGCGCACCCGTTCCGGTGCTAGCCGGAAGTGATCTATGATTCCGTGTCGCGCGTGGTCGGAAACGGTTAGGATCAAACTGGCCTGTCGAACAGCGAGCGCTAATTTTAGCCGCCAGAACATGGCCAGCCGACGCTGACCAAAGACCATCTCAGGATGATGCTCTGCAATCACATCGTGGATTGTCACGATTACACGCAACGGGGGCAGAAGGGGAAAGAACGTATAGACGGAGGGAAAAAAGAAAATATCGAGCGGATAACGCGTCACGGCCCATGCCATGCGACAGAGGTCAGCGACAGTTCGGTGTCCCGTCGCCGACGCAGCGCGTGACGGCGGGTCTACGGTGGGTACGATGACTTTTTCGAAGCATCGCGGCAGATCCACCGCCTCAGCCGTTTCTCGATCGATAAAAATAACATATTGATCGTCGCCGTCTCGCCGCGCCAGGGCGCATAGAAGACTTCGCGTGTACCGGCCGTAACCGCGTTGGTTTACCCAGCAACACCCGTCTATACCAATCCGTAGATTTCTCAAGCAAGCACCGCGCGGTTGGGTCGTCAGAAGGAGTCACCTGCATCAAGTAAATCCGTTGTGGGTAGAATAAAAGCAGAAATTCCATCCTGTCCTGACGGTGGGCGCGCACCGGGACGATAGGCGACCGACCCGAGGGCAGAGAGGTGCGGGCGCGGACAATCACCGCTTTCAGCTAGACTCGAATGGTGCTTTCTGCTTGAAAACGGTCGGCGTATGTGCCTGAAGGTTCGTAATACGCCGCTTCTAGACGCAGAAATTGCCCCGGAAATGGAGCTGGATCGAGTGGAGTCGGTGGCGCGGCAACTTGCTGCAAGCTAATGCGACCGCTCAGATTTTGCCATTTTACGACGTTTTACCCGCCGCATAACTTCGGGGGGGATGGCATTACCGTGCAGCGCCTGTGTCAGGCGCTCGCCCGTCACGGCCATCACGTAACCGTCGTCCATGACCCCGCTGCGTTCCGTGCTCTCAACCAGGGGCCAGCGCCTCTTGTGGAGTCGGAGACCGACGGGGTCGAGGTCGTGCGCTTGCGCAGCGGATTGGGAACGCTTCCCCTTCTCCTCAATCACCAGCTCGGACGACCGGTCGTCAATAGTCGCCAGATTGAAAAGCGGTTGGCTCTGGGCGACTTCGACGTGATCCAATTCCACAATGTTTCTTTGCTAGGCGGGCCGGGCATCTTTCGAATGGGCCGCGCCACCAAACTTTACATGGCTCACGACCACTGGCTGATCTGTCCCACTCACGTCCTGTGGCGCCATAATCGCGAGGCCTGCCCGGAACGGCAGTGTTTGCGCTGCGTGCTCCATCATCACCGGCCGCCGCAAGCTTGGCGCTATACAGGTGCCCTTCAGCGCGCATCCCGCCACCTCGACGCATTCATCGCTCTGAGCGAGTTCAGTCGTGCCAAGCACCGCGAGTTTGGGTTTTCCGCCGAGATGGAAGTGCTCCCCTGCTTTCTGCCGGACCGCGCCCCAACCGAGACTCTTGCGACCGGGACGCGCCCACACCAGCGTCCCTATTTTGTCTTCGCCGGCCGGCTGGAAGCCCTCAAGGGGCTCCAAGAAGTCGTGGCGCTATTCCGCCACTACGCTGAGGCCGATCTCCTGATCGCTGGAGATGGGGATTCCGCCGGAGAGCTCGGGGGGCTAGCCGGCGAGTGTCCCGGCATACGCTTCCTGGGCCGGCTGTCGTTCACAGACCTCGACCGCTATTATCAGCACGCCATCGCCGTGATTGTGCCCTCGAGGGGATTCGAGACGTTCGGGAACGTGGTGATAGAGGCTTTTCGGGCCGGCGTGCCGGTCATCGCGCGCCGCTTGGGTCCCTTCCCAGAGATTATCGAACTCGCCCGAGGCGGCGAGCTGTTCTCGACTCAAGAGGAACTCCTGGCGGCAGTCAGTCGCCTGCAGCGCGACGTCCCAGTTCGCGAACGACTGGCCCGGAACGCATATGACGCCTATCGGGCGCATTGGACGGAGAGCGTCGTGGTTCCTCGCTATCTCGAGATCGTGCGTCGCGCTGCACAGAATCATGACGCGCGCACCGGGCGTGCCCGCTCGGCATCGCTCCCATAAGCCATTCCTTTGGGAAGACGTTCAGGTTGGGCGGTCTCCTGTCGAAGGTCTTGACCATTCGCGTACCCGCATCCACGGCTCAGATAAACCGCGGTCGTCGCAGCGATCTGGTTGTGCACCCCGGGCCCCCCAGCCGTTCGGGTTCCTGGGGCACCGGGCCAAACAAGGCGACCAGGGTCAGAAAAGGCGTTTGGCGTGAAGGGGGACCCCTATCGCTCGAGTACAGCATTAACAGGCACATCTTCAACGGGCGACATTGTATCAACGTAATGTGAGAAGCACACCATCTTCGCTTTCCCTGCTTAGGTCGAAATACTTCTCGTACTCCGCAATATCTATTGTCACCCGCTTCGTATTCACAGCCAACATCCGGCTGTCAAAGCGCTTCATGATGTCGATTAAGTTCAAGGGCGGGATCACTTGACAAGAATCCGAGCTGTGCGCAAAATCTACTGAACACGTCATCATACTACTATATCGTCCAAGCCCAAACCAGTCTCCTATGACGATCCCATCAAAGAAATAGATGTCATTCTCAAAGCCAACTTGAAGGAGTTTCGGACCAAAGAGTGGCCTAAGTTTATTCGCCTGCTCAAACAGCGCGTAACCGACCCGTTGCTGAAGCATTTCACTCCGCTTGGTTACGGTATATTGTACCTTGGTATAGAGATATGCTCCGGCGGGAATAAGAAGCAGGAGAGATAATGCCGCCGGAAGTTGCGGATTACCCAACGATACACTTCTTGGCATTAGAATACCGGGAAGGCGACTTAAGACAATTTCATATATGAGATATATGGAAAGAAAGCTCGCGACGGCAAAAATTGGTGATAAGTAACGTTGCACACCGGTGGCTAAAACCCAAAACATAAAGTACATTATGAAGGTGGCGTAGAGTATCCGCAAGGCGGTATTTTTTCTTATAGCATGTATACCAGATAGAAATGCCAGCGCGCAAATGACCGCTCCAGCGGGGTGGAGAGCAGCCCATAGGGACAGTAAATTTCTCTCGCCTCCAGAGCTGCCTTGGACCTGCTGTTGATAGTGTAAATCCGTATGATTCCATAAAAAATAACCGAAGATATCTCCTCCCATCGGATGTATGGGGTCTCCCGATAAAATTGCGCTTCGGATATACCACCAACTGCCGAATGCGATCGTCGTGATCGCATACGTCAACCACGCACCCCAGTCTCTGCGCACGATTAGAAGATATAGTCCCAGCAGCACCGCCAGTACGCCACCAAGTATCTTGGTTCCGGCTGCTCCCCCCGCCAGCACGCCTGCAATGATCAGCGCTCGTCGCGCCCGAATACCGACACTCCCCCACAGAGCAATGGCTAATGTCGCTCCCCAACTGAACAACGCAAGCCCGCTCTCGACGTAGGCGTATCCTAAGGTTTCTCGCATACCGGACAAATAAAAAAGGCACAGGACCGACAAGAAACCTGGAAGGGTAGACCCAAGAAGCCAAGTTCCGCACCCGATCAGCCCGAGGCTCGTGATGAATACAGGAATAGTAGCCATCCCTTGGGCCGCTGCGTCCCCTCCGATCAGTAACCCTAATGCAAAAAGCAAATCCATATTTTGAGGAACAAGAGGAAAGCGTAGAAACTCATTCAGCACGATGGCCTGGTTTTCTAGGTAGAATCGCGCCAGAGGGAGATGATACATGGTATCGTCCCAATGTCCCGGCGTTCTGAGTACCGAGAGTAGGACCACAATTATAAAGAGGCCGGAGATAGAGATGATATCAAACACTCGGAACGACTTGACGGCTCTTATTGTATGCATAAAAGACCCCCCAGTTTTCGGTTCAAAAAGGATCAACAGTGCAAAGACCATAAGCAGTGATGCCAGTACAAGAATTGTGGGTGTGTTAAGATATCCGAACATTCCAAGCAAAAACAAAACCGAGACGTCGATCATAATTCCCGAACTCAGGGCGAAGAACCATTGAAGATATATATCTCGAGCGCCCGCTAAAGACTCCCAGAGTTTGAGCAGACGGTTCAATGCAGACCCGATGACTGAACAGTGGAGAAGAAAAATTGAAAGGATCAGACACACCAAGATCAGTTCACGGAACTGATGCATCGTAAGGCACCCCAAGCGCAACAGCTTTGAAGCCGTGTTATCGGACTAGCTGGTTTGAATGTGTTATTTCGATTAAGTCTTTAGTGCGAGGCGGAACACGGCCGGACCAAGCCAAGGGGTCGCGTCGACTTGGCTGCCCGATATCGGAGAACGCTTGCTCGCCGCTACTCATAGGATTATCTTCATTGCAGTAAGCATCACAGTTTCCGTGTTAGGTTTCACTTTACGACCGCGAAGCGGTCTCCTCGGCGCCAAACCCTGGGGTCCAAACAGGAAGAAAGCAAGACCGTAGCCGTGCGGCTTCTTGGCGGCCGTGCTGGACCAGAAACCGGTCAAGGCGAGGCTGTCGCACGAGTGGTTCTCGATACAGGGCGCCCCCTGATCGAAGCTGCCCGGGATCGTGGGCCAACTGCGCAGCATAAAGCGACATCGCACGTAGCGCATAAGCCCGCCAATCGGCGCTCGATGATCGATGCTCGCAGGACGCGTCGTTCCTGTTATGCGGTCAGCCGGCGATGCGTAAGACATCCAGCCGACGCGAGCGCGACCGCGATGTGCGAGGCTTGGGAAAGCCGGCCACCACTCGCTCGCGCCAGGCACCTCCTCGAAGCGCCTAGGAGTGTGGGCTGTGAGCCTCAATTCCAACGCATCGGATCAAAGCGGTGGAAGACCCGATCGACACGCTTTTGGGGCGTCATTCGGGGAAAGCACGCCTGCTGCGCGAGTTTCGCGTACCAATGCCGCGCACGGCAGAGAGCAGCACTGCCAACAGGGCCGCAATGAAACTAACATTGATCGTCACGGCTTCTCCTTTTTGCTTTGGAGCCAGGTGCGACGATATAAGGGCACTATCCGGACCAAGATCTGTCTTAGATAATTTGGTGCAACCCACAGGCTGTAGAAAACGGATGCGATCAAGATTGAGACGGCCGCGATCCAGCGCAGCGTCGACATCTCCGCAGTAACATGTAAGGTCAACTGCATCACACCGATCAAGGCCATTCCTGTCCATATCATGGCGAACACTCGGAGCCAAAGGCCGCTTACCCAGAACATCAGCAATGCATCGATTGCTACCCGCAGCACCCAAGCCGAGGCGGCTCCGAGCAAACCCGCCTGGACCACTCCGACCCAGAGGATCGCGATATAGGGTACGAGCTCCAGGGCGTGCAATTTCGCGACGGCGGCCGGCCGTCCCTGTGCCTGGAGCATGACCGCGGGCAACCAGGCGAGGTTGTTGATCCACACACCAATCAACAGAATTCCGCCCACCGGAGCGGAAACCTTTGCGAAGTCCGCACTGATCCATACGCTCAAAAAAGGCTTCATCACTATCAGCGCGGCAATGGTCAATGGCAGAGTGATTGCCGCTAGGCCCGACGCGGCCTGGTGGGCGAGCGCCACGGACTCCTCCCAATCGAGCTGTGAAAAGCGCGGAAACAGCGTTCGTACCAGGCTGGAGGGCAAGATTTGTAGCTTTGTCACCAAATTGTACGGCACGGTGTAATGCGCCACGGCGCTCAGGCCGATTTGAGACCCGATCACGAGTCGGTCCACCGAGACCAGGATAGGACTGATAAGCGCTGTAATGGTCACCCAGCCCCCATACCGAAACAGCGGGTTCGCTAAGGATTTACGGAAGCGCGGTCGGCCTTGCAGCGGAACATAGCGCCGGCAAGCCAGCAAAACCGGCAAGTTGGCGGCGATGCGGCACAACACAGTCGCGGCAATCAAGCCATCGAGCGCTGGGCCCCGCCACCAGGCCACCAGCAAAGGGCAGAGTTGTAGCATCGCGGTGACGAACACCTGCAGCGCGTTGAGGGTGACAAACCGCTCCCGCGCCTCAAGCGCCGCAATACCTATTGCTGAAACCATCCCGACCGGCACGCTGGTGGCCAGCCATGGCAATGCGTTACGGACCTCCTCGTGCAATCTACTCGACAGCTTAGCGCCGATGTAGGCGTTGACGCCGTATTGACCAGCCGCGAGCAACACAAGGCCGCCCAGAACTCCCAACACTCCGTTGATCAGCGCTCCGGTCCAAAATGCTTCCTCTCGCGCCGATATCGGCGCATCTCGGAGCCGAGCCAGGTGATTGGCGGTCGCTTTGCCGATGCCGAAATCGAAGAAATCGAAGTAACCCACGACCAACCAGACCAGTACTAATACCCCATAACGAGTTTCGCCCACCAGTTGCAGATAGAGCGGCACGATCAGCAGCGTTATGAGCATCGGCACCGTTGCTCCCGCAAAATTGACGAGGGTGTTGAGTTTGATGCTCATCGGTGGGTTCCCAAACCGTTCTTGATCAGGAGGCGCATCCGTGTAAGCTACAACCTGCGCGAAAGCAGATTGAGAGCCTCAGAACGTCAGTTGGCCATCATACCGTAATACGAATGTCCCACCTGCCTCGGGCCGCCGCCGAGCCCGCGAAAATGTAGGAAGCACCGCTTCAAAAGATTTGATCATTCTCGACACTGTAAAATACGGCAATAGGAAGGGAGTCCCGTGAGTTCGATATCTGTTGCTATGGCTACATACAACGG
>Ga0210396_10002863_pt1 | contig 17372 bp, 13 predicted proteins | sample IncBWH17OmetaG_FD_155466 | JGI IMG/M metagenome (GOLD analysis project Ga0210396, IMG submission 155466) | Forest soil microbial communities from Barre Woods Harvard Forest LTER site, Petersham, Massachusetts, United States - Inc-BW-H-17-O ... | reverse complement strand
TTAGGTGAAGACGCTTTTAATGGTGCGCTGAAACATTATCTGGAAGTCAATCACGGCAAAAATGTGGTTACGTCTGATTTCGTGAAGGCGGTTGAAGAGTCTACAAATTCGGACGTGGATCAATTCTTCAATCAGTGGGTGTACGGAGCCGGGGCGCCCAAGTTCGATATCAGCTATACGTACGACAACAGCAAGCATCAGGTTGCCGTTACTGTGAAACAAACGCAAAAAGTCGAAGGCCGCGTGGGGCTTTTCCGTGTTCCTACGGATGTGGAAATTACGACCGCGACCGGGGCACACCTTTACCCCATCGTGGTCTCGAAGCAGACAGAAACATTTTCTTTGCCGGCTGGCTCTGAGCCGTTGATGGCCCTGTTTGATAAGGGCGGACATATTTTAAAAAGGGTGGAATTCCACAAAGATAAGAAGGAGTGGTTGTATCAGCTTAAGAATGCCGCCGATTTGTCGGATCGCGCGGACGCCGCTGTGGCGTTGCGTACCTGGAAGGAAGACGCGGGGCACTCTGATGGTAAGACTGAAGCGAAGAACGACGATGTGATTGCGGGGCTGGCGGACGCCGCAAATAACGATAAGGCCTGGGGCGTGCGAGCGGTGGCTGCCGAGAGCCTGGGCGAGATTGGAGGACCGGACGCAGCCAAGAAACTAATTGCCGCTTTGAATTCAGCAAAAGAGCCGTGGCTGCGGGCACGGATGGTAGCGGCCCTGGGGGATTTCAAAGATGACAAAGATGTGGCCGCGAAACTAGAAAGCGTTGCGCAACAGGATTCTTCGTATCGGGCGCGCGCTGCGGCGTTGCAGGCGCTCGGGAAATTAAAAGCTCCGAATGCGTTTGCCATTCTGAGTGCGGCGATCGTCGCGGAGTCACCTGACGATTTTCTTCGCAATGCAGCGTTGCGGTCATTGGGCCCGCTGGGTGACGAGAAAGCTGTGCCGGTTCTTCGTGAGTGGGTTGTTCCCGGGAAACCGATGGAGACGCGCGAGGCGGCGATATTCAGCCTGGCGCGGCTGCAAAAAGAGAACAAGGAGGTTACCACCCAGATCGCGTCGTATTTGCCGGAGCCGCACTTCGGCGTTCGAATGGCGGCGGTGTCCGCATTAGGCGCGCGAGGAGATTCGTCGGCGATTCCTGCTCTCGAGCAATTGCTGAAAAGCGACGACCTTAGCATCGAGTTTGTTCCGATGATCAAGGAGCAAATCGCGCATTTGAAACGGCCTGCGAAAGAAAAAAGGGGCAGCCATGCCGCGGCTGCAGCCGACGATGACGACGATGAAGAGTCTGCTGATAGCAGTTACGGTGGGAACAGGAATACGGCCGTGGTGGACGAGCGTCTAGATAAAATTGAGCATCTTATGCAGGAAATGAACGACCGGCTGAAGACTATCGAAGCACGGCTCCCGGCGGAAAAACATAAATAAAATGTTGGTGGTCGAATTTCAGAGTTTAAGCTTCCGTAGACGAGGAAGCCGCGACGGGCGCAGCGATCAGCACCCGAAAATCGCGCAAGTTGTTTCCGGTCGGGCCGGTAATAATTGCATCGTCCAATCGATCGAAAAAAGTGTAGGCGTCACTGCGCTGAAACGCGTCGCGAGGATCAAGGCCGACGGCGAGCGCGCGGGCCAGTGTTTCACCGTCCGCAACCGCGCCAGCCGCGGGGCTGTTTCCGTCGATGCCGTCCGTTCCCGCGCTAAGAACAGCGATGTTTTTGCCCGCGATTTTCTCGACACAAGAAAGCACGAAGGCGGCATTTCTGCCGCCGATTCCATTGCCAGTGATTGGTGAACTCACTTCGCCATCGGCGATCACCGCTACACATCGCCTAGGGTTATTGACGTGCAATTCTTCCAGTTGCGCCAGCAGATATTCCGCGGCGCGCTCGACCGGCCAGTCATCGGTGGCGTTATCGCAACAGGTTACGCATCCAACTCCTTCTGCTGCGCCATGCGCAGGATGAAACAGATTGTCGAGTCCCAGCAAAATCGAAAAGTGTGCGTTCTCAAAAGCCGGATCACCGACCTTGGGGGTTTCCGGTATAGCCTCTCGCGCAACCCAGCGATGAAACGCTTCCGGAAATTTATCGCGGAGAGCGTATTTATCCAAAACTTCTTCCATGTCAGCCAGCGTGGTTGGGTCGGGCAGCGTGGGGCCGCTGGCCAGCGCCCATTCCTTTCCGGCGGGAACGTCGCTGACTGCTAGTGTAATTTTTGTGGCGCCGTTCGCCGCAGTGGCTAAGCGGCCGCCCTTTACCGCTGAAATATGCTTACGCACAGTATTGATAGCTTCAATGGGAGCGCCGCAACCGATCAGCACGCGGTGTATTTGTTGCATATCCGCAAGGGTAATTAACGGGTCGAGGGGCAGTTCAACAAGAGCCGAGCCTCCGCCAGACAACAGAAAGAAAACTAGAGTCTGATTGTCGCAAGCAGACAACATTTCGAGGATTGCTCTCGCGGCACTCCAGCTGTCTTCATTGGGAATCGGATGTCCGCCAATGAAATATTGAATGGCGGACCGCGGCGTCACCGGAGCAGACGGGGCTGAAGCAATGCCCGCGAAAGAAAAGTCGCGCGGCAAAATAGTTTTGAGGCCGTCCAGCATCGCGTGAGCAGCCTTGCCAATAGCTACCACTCGTACTTTTTTAAAGTTCGATAGATCGATGGCTGCCGAATTGCAACGTAGCAGCGATTCTTCACGCACCAATGTTCGCTGCATAGTCAACGGAATATCGATGGCCGCCAAAGTTTCGTGGAAGATACGGCGGGCGAGTTGCTTCAAATCCGCCATGGAGAATTACCGGCTCACTCGGTGGTTTTCAAAACTTCGGGATTCAAAATATTCGCGGGGCGCTTGCCGTCAAAAAAATCTCGCACGTTGGTTGCCGCGATGCACGCCATCTTGGTGCGTGTCTCCAGCGACGCGGAGGCGAGGTGCGGAGCGAGCACAACATTGGGGCGTTTCAGCCCGGCATGGATGAACGGCTCTCTTTCGTAAACGTCCAAAGCCGCTCCAGCGATCTTTTTGGTCTCCAGGGCGTGCACCAGCGCCGCTTCGTCGACCACGGAACCGCGCGCCGTATTGATGAAGAAGGCGGTCGGCTTCATGCGCGTAAATTTTGCGGTGGTGAATAATCCTTGGGTTTGCGGCAGCAGTGGCACGTGCACACTGATGAAATCGGATTGCGCCAGCAATGTATCGATATCGCGATATTCGGCGTTTAGTTCCTTTTCGAGATCTTCCGACACGCGCGCGACGTCGGTATACAGCACTTTCATTTTGAATCCGCTCGCTCTGCGCGCCACGGCGCGCCCGATACGGCCGAAGCCAACCAAGCCGAGGGTTTTTCCCCACACGTCGGTGCCCACCAACTGATCCAAGTCCCAACCTGTCCATTTGCCGGAGCGCGCGAGAGCTTCACCTTCACCGAGACGGCGCGCCACGGCCATCATTAACGCCCATGCAAAGTCCGCGGTGGTCTCATCAAGGACGCCGGGAGTATTGGTTGCTGCGACCCCGCGTTTGGTGCAAGCCGGGACGTCAATATTGTCGAAGCCCACAGCCACGTTGGCGACGATGCGAAGTTGGGGCGCGGTATGGAGGAATGCTTCGTCGATGCGTTCTGTGAGCAGACACACTACGCCTTGTTTGTCTTGTGCGCGGGCGAAAAGCTCCGCTTTTGGGATGCGCTGCGGCTCAGACCAGTATTCCACCTGGCATTTTTCTTGCAAAATGCGCCGTGCTTCTTCGAAGAGCGGTCTTGTGGCGAGAATTTTTGGCCTAGGCATCCATCATCCTTTTGCGACAGGAAAAATACACTAGCACAGGTCTACCGCGGCGGGGCGTCTGCATTTACGTGCAGGGAGTTGTGCACGTTGATTGCAAGGGCGATGCCAGGCTCACTATAGTGGGGAAGGAGGTTACGTACTTGCTAGCGGAAAACACCGCTCGAAAACCTTTGCATCGCGACGTTATTCGCGGGTTGCAAAACGTTGTCGGGGCTTCCATGGTGCTTCACCGGCCAGAAGATTTGTTGCTCTATGAATATGATGGCTCGGTGGAAAAAGGTCGGCCCGGTGCGGTGGTTTTTCCCACGACAACGCAAGAGGTGTCGCAGGTGTTGCGGTTAGCTGCGCAGCACGATGTTCCGGTCATCGGGCGCGGCGCCGGTACGGGGCTTTCCGGGGGCGCGCTGGCGCGGACCGGTGGGATCGTGATCGTATTTGCGCGCATGAATCGAATTCTGGAACTCGACCTGGAAAATCAGCGCGCTGTCGTTCAGCCGGGAGTGGTCAATTACGAATTGACGCGCGCGGCAGAGGCTGGCGGACTTTATTTCGCGCCGGATCCATCCAGTCAGAAATCGTGCACGATCGGCGGCAATGTTTCTGAGAACGCGGGAGGGCCGCACACGCTCGCGTATGGAGTGACGAGCAATCACGTAACCGCACTGGAGCTGGTTCTGCCCGACGGCGAGATTTGTCGCGTAGGCAGCCGCCACGGTGATTCACTGGGCTACGATCTGGCCGGCCTTTTTGTGGGCTCGGAAGGGACACTTGCGCTGGTCACGGAAATTACCGTAAAGCTTTTGCGCAAACCGGAAAGCGTGAAAACTCTGCTGGCGATTTTTGACCGCGTTGACGATGCTTCGGAGACGGTCGCTGAGATAACGGCGCGCGCGATTACTCCGGCCGCGTGCGAGATGCTCGATGGTTGGACGCTGCGAGCGGTGGAAGACTTCATTCACGCCGGGTTTCCGCTGGACAGCGCCGCGGTGCTGTTGATTGAGCTTGAGGGTCTGGCGGAGGTAGTGGCGGCGCAGGCGTCCGCCGTGGAAGAGGTGTGCGGCGAGCATCATGCGCGTGAAGTGCGAGTAGCTCGCGATGAACAGGAACGCGAATTGCTTTGGAAAGGGCGCAAGAATGCTTTTGGCGCGCTGGGCCGAATCGCACCCAGTAATTACGTGCTCGACGGCGTCATACCAAGATCAAAAATTCCGCAGGCCTTGCGGCGAATTCAGGAAATCGGTGAAAGATACAATTTCAAGATCGGGAATATTTTTCATGCCGGCGACGGCAATTTGCATCCCATTGTTTTGTTCGATCCGCGCGATGCGGGGCAATATCAGCGGGCCATCGAAGCTTCCGCCGAGATCATTCGTTATTGCGTGGAAATTGGCGGAGCGCTGACGGGCGAGCATGGCGTGGGCATGGAAAAAAGCGAATTGATGCCGCTGCTTTTTTCGGATGATGACTTTGACTTGATGCGGCGAATTCATGATGCGTTTAATCCGCGGTCCGCGCTGAACCCCGGCAAGATTTTCCCGCTGAACAAAGGTTGTGGCGAAATTACGCCCCGAGCGCAGGTGGCTGTTCGGGCCATTCCGCTATGAACACAACAGCAATGAGTGTTGCCGCGCGGCTAGAAAGTGTTGTTGGCGCGGACCACGTGAATGGCGGTTCGGAATCCTGCGCAAAGTTTGGCGTGGACGGGGCAGCACCTTCAGTTGTTGTCAGGCCGGTCTCTTCCGCGGAGGTAGTGGAGGTCGCACGCTTCGCGAAGAGCGAAGAATTGGCGCTCATCCCATGTGGCAATTGCACGAAACTGGACATCGGAATGCCGCCGGCTCGTTACGACGTTGCTTTAGACATGACCGGATTGAACGAAATTGCTTATTACGATCCTGATGATCTCACTCTCAGCGTCGATGCTGGAATGAATTTGGCACTATTGGCCGACGCGCTCGCCCAACAAAAACAATTCGTCCCGCTTGGCGTTCCTTTTTTTGAGGAATGCACGGTAGGCGGAACGATCGCATCGAACATCGGTTCGTCGCTGCGGCCCGGTTATGGTTCGGCGCGAGATTTTTTACTTGGAGCTGAATTTGTCAATGGAGCTGGGACTCTTACGAAGAGCGGCGGGCGAGTAGTAAAAAACGTTACTGGATACGATCTGCACAAATTGTTGATCGGTTCGCTCGGGACTCTTGGAGCGATCACGCGTCTCAATTTCCGGACATTTCCATTACCTGAAGGTTACGGCCATGTGGGGAGCACTTTTTCGTCTGTTGATTCCATCGTGCGGTTCCAAACCATGGTTTCTAAATCGCCGCTGTCGCCGAGTTCTTTTGAGATTCTTGGCCCTGAGGCCGCGAAAGTTGTTGCGGGTTTCCAGGGCGATCGCGATTCGGGTTTGCCTTCCTGGTTCACGCAAGGTACTTGGCACGTCTGTGTGGGATTTGAAGGCGTGGAAACTGTTCTTCGGCGATACTCTGCCGAACTTATGCAATACGCGGAAAAATGCGGCGCAAGCAGTGGGGATTTGCTTGAGAAATCCGCTGAAAAATCTCTCCGGAGTGGATTGCGGGAACTGATTAAACTACTTTCTCGCTCCGGCCCGGCCGCAACGATTTTTAGGATCAATACTTTCCCCGGGTTTTCGGCAGACGTCGCAATGCTGGATGCTCTCGCGGCGCGTTTTTCGATTCCAAGTTGTGTCTTTGCAACTTCGTCCGGGCCTTTATATTTCGCGCTACAGCCAGATGACTTGAATGATAAAACGATCACCTCGTTGGCACAGATTTCTTCGGGCGTGTTTGAGTATGCTGCCGCACGCAATGGCTCTGCGTTCATCCTCTTCTGCCCGACCGGACTGAAGCGCGTTATCAATATTTGGGGCCCTGCGAAAAACGACGCTGCTCTTATGCGCCGTGTCAAGAATGCCTTCGATCCTGAAAATGTTTTTGCTCCGGGACGATTCGTCGCCGGGATTTGATCGCAACTCGACTCAATAGCGCAACCGTTTCGCTTTGTTTGAAGACATCGCGGCGATGGGCATTATCATGGACTGAGCGCTGATGGCACTGAGTCCTATTCCTGGCTTGATCCCCATTTACGAAGATTACGCGCGCTGTATTCATTGTGGACTTTGTCTGAATGCTTGCCCAACGTACCGGCTTTGGAATCTGGAGGCCGATTCGCCGCGCGGGCGAATCCATCAAATGATTCACGTGGAGCAAAGCGAAGTTTCAGTCACCGACTCGTTCGTCGATCACATTGATAAGTGTCTCGATTGTCGCGCGTGTGAAACGGCGTGTCCCTCCGGGGTCGAATATGGAAAGCTCGTAGAGTACGCGCGCGCGCGCATCGAGCGTGATTACCGGCGTCCGTTGTTATCGCGGATCACTCGCGACGTGGTCTATCGCCGGTTGCTGCCTTATCCAAAACGCATCGCGACTGTGGCGCGCGTGCTGCGTTTTTATCAGCGCTCTGGATTACAGTCACTAGCCCGGTTAACCGGCATTTTGAAGCTTCTTGGCCTGGATAAACGCGAACGGCTGCTTCCGCGTGTTGATACTCATTTCTTTTACGATCGTCTGGGTAAAACATTTCCGTTTAGCGGCGCCCGGCGCGCCCGGGTTGCATTTTTTGCGGGCTGCGTGGCCAATGTAACTTTTGCCGAACTGAACGCCGCAACGATTCGGGTGTTAACCGCGAACGGTTGCGATGTTATTGTGCCCAACGGGCAACTATGCTGCGGCGCGCTGGCGGCCCACGCGGGTATTCGCGACGTATCTCGCGAGTTGGCGCGCGCAAATCTCCGCGCATTCGTGTTAGATGATGTAGACGCGATTGTGACCAATGCCGCGGGGTGCGGCTCCACGCTCAAGGAATATGATCATCTTTTCACTTCGGACGAACCTGAATACGGGCAAGCGTCAGCCTTCGGAAAGAAAACACGCGACGTTACTGAATTTCTTGCCGTTCTGGGATTGTCCGCGCCGCTTAAGGCCCTGCCGCTGCGCGTCACGTATCAGGACTCCTGCCATTTGCTCCACGGCCAAAAAGTGCGCGAAGCTCCGCGAAACTTGCTGCGCTCGATTCCCGGGCTTGATGTGGTGGAGTTGCCGTACTCCGAACTTTGCTGTGGATCGGCAGGCGTTTACAACGTTACTCAGACCGAAGCTTCTCTTGAGTTGCTCGCTGAGAAAATGCACTACGCCTCGGCTACGCGAGCGCAGATCATCGCCACTTCAAATCCGGGCTGTCTGCTGCAGATGCGTGCGGGCGCGGAAATGCATCACACCGATCAGCAGGTCTTGCACGTGATCGAGTTGTTGGACCAAGCTATTGCGAATTAATCGCGCCAGTACCAATTGCCGCGATTCATGTAAGGAGCGCCTTTACGCCGATCTGGGCGCCGCTAATGTGCTGCCGCAGCAGCGGCCATCCCATCGTTGAAGTTCTTGAAAAATGCATCGTACTGTCCACTCGCCTCGGCAAAGCGCAGCTGCTTGACGCGCTCGACACAAATCTCCGTAGTGTTTGGCGAGTTCTCGAGGATGCTCATAGTTTCGGAAATGAAGTCTTTGAGCGGCATGGCATTCGGATCGCTGGCCATTCTCGGTCCCATCAATTCCGTCTGCACGTAGGGCGGGATAAGTTCGAGAACCTGCGCGGCGGTGTCTTTGAGCTGGTAGCGCATCGATTGGGTATAAGAATGGATCGCGGCCTTGGTCGCACAATAGGTCGGGGTCATGGCCAGCGGTACAAATGCCAGGCCGGACGAAACGGTCATGATCACCGGGTTTGGCTGTTTGAGAAGGAAGGGCAATAACGCTGCGTTCAGGCGAATTGGGCCGAACAAATTTGTTGTCACCATAGCCTCGGCATCCGCAACCGCGGCGTCCTTCAAGGACTCGGGTTTCATAATGCCGGCGTTATGGATGACGACGTTAAGGGTGGGGAAGTCCTTCTTCAGTTTTTCCGCGAAAGTCCGAATCGTTTCACTGTTCTCAATGTCCAGGACCGCGGCTTTCATCCCGGGGTTGGCCGCGACGGTTTCATCTAGGAGGTTCTTGCGGCGGCCTGCAACAACCACTTGATTGCCCTTCGCGTGAAAAGCCTCGGCAAGGCCGCGGCCGATACCAGAGCCTCCACCGGTTATCAGGATTGTGTTGCCAGTTATTTTCATGACGTTTCTCCTTCGCTTGCATACTAAGCCCGACACGAACCAATGGGAAGTGGGTACTTTAGTCGAGCTGACTGGCCCAAGCGAAAGTCCGGCGACGCAAAGGTGATGTAGGAAACCCGATTCTGCACAAGGCCGTCTAACACCCAGCGATCACGCAACTTACCTTCCGCACGAAATGCCGCAAATTCCGGCCGGATTAGACCGGGAACTTTTTGGTGCTTGCTTGGGAAATGCTAGATGAAACGCATAATGCCTGATCAGACCCGATGAAAATTCGACCGAACGATCAGGACGAAGAGCTGCTCAAGCGCTCCGCCAAGGGCGACGAAGAAGCATTTGCAGCTTTGTATCGCAGACATGCGGACGTGCTATACCGCTTTGCGTTTCGCATGACCGGCAGCTCCTGGGGAGCGGAGGAAATTGTTCAGGACGTTTTTATGACGTTGGTTCGCGAGCCGGGCAAATACGACGTTGAACGAGGCACTCTGCCGGCGTTTCTTTTCGGAATCGCGCGCAACAAGATCATGAAGTACAACGAGCGTTTGCCACGAGAGATTTCTTTAGTGGAGCGGCAGGAAGATGGCAGCGGTGGCGGGTTGACGCTCCGGGATTCTTTCACGCCAGCGATGTGGGCGGAACAACGCGAGCGGCTTGAAAAGGTGAGAGCCGCAGTGATGGAACTACCTATCGAATTCCGCGAGACAGTGGTTTTGTGCGAGCTGGAAGAAATGACTTATGACCAGGCCGCGCGGATGCTCGATTGTCCCATTGGCACGATTCGTTCTCGGTTGCATCGCGGGCGCGCGCTGCTGCTCGCCAAGCTGGAAATGCTCCGCGATGCGCCGCGGCGCTGGAGCTCGGTAGCACGATAAGGGAATGGAAGATTGATATGAACTGCGAAGAATTTGAAATTTTAGGCTTGGATTCGCGACGCGACGGCTCAATTGGCAACGACGGCCGCGAGCGTGCGGTGCAGCACGCTCGAGTGTGCGGCCGGTGCGGCGCGCTGGGAGCGTCTTGGGCCGCGGCCCAGGTGGAACTGGCTGCGCTGGCGGAGAGTAGCCGGATACTACACGTGCCGCCTCGCGTAGAAGCGCGAGTATTGCAACAGTTTCGGCTCAGGCACCAGCCCAGGCAAGAGCGCAGAGTTTTGCAGCTTGCGACCTGGGGGCTGGCGGCGGCCGCAGTGATGGTATGCACACTCGGAGTATGGGACTGGCATAAATGGCGGCAAGGTTCGCTGAGCGGAAATATCGCTGCTGCCCCAACTGTGGCTCTCGATGCAGTTTCGAGCCCGACCGGTCCGTCGGGGACCGGCGACAGCGAGAGCATCGTCGGCGATGATTCCGAGATACTGATGGCCGACAATGAAAGCGGCGGCAATGATTTTATCCAGTTGCCCGGGAGTTCTTTACAGGAAGCGGAAGATGGCGCCGTTGTTCGGGTGGGAATGGAACGAGCTTCCCTTGCTGCGTTCGGTTTGCCGGTGAATGAAGACGAAGCCAGTGACTGGATTCAAGTTGACGTCTTAGTAGGCAGCGACGGCTCTGCGCAAGCGGTACGCTTGCCGGAATAATAAATTTCTGCGGTGATGAGTCACCGCATAGGGAGAGAAGAGGAGAGCTGCATGAAGCGAAATGGGTGGATGCATTTACTCTTGGGTGGCGCATTAGTTTTGGGTGTGGGAACGGCGGTTGCGCAAGGGCCAGGCGGCGGCCATCGGGGGCCATTTGGCGGCCCGATGGAGTTGATGGGCTTCGAGGGAATGCACGGCGGGAAAGTCGTAACCGGCGCTCCATTTTCGGCGACCTCCACGTCAACTACCAATCAGACCTTGCAGGACGGAAAGACGACCATCAATCGCACCGTCCAGGGCGCTATTTACCGCGATAGCCAAGGGCGCTCTCGCCGGGAGGTAACTTTTACGGGCGTGGGACCGCTGGCGGCGACAGGCGGCACACATAAAATGGTGGCCATATCCGATCCGGTTGCTGGCGCGCACTACATGCTGAATCCCGATAAGAAGGTTGCTTACAAAATGACCTTGCCGGCGGGCGGAGCCGCCGGGAATACCGCTAAGTCACAGGCCTTTGCACAGAAAATGCAGGCTCGCCAGCAGCAGGAAGAAGCTTCTGGCGCGTTGAAGGTCGATTCTCTCGGAACGCAAGTTATCAATGGCGTGAGCGCCGAAGGCACGCGCACCACGCGCACGATCGCAGCGGGACAAATCGGCAATAGCGCCCCGATACAAATCGTGTCGGAGCGCTGGTATTCGCCGGATCTTCAAACCGTCGTACAGAGCACGCGAACGGATCCGCGATTCGGAACTACCACTTTCTCGCTGACAAATATTCAGACGACCGAGCCCGCCGCGACATTCTTTACCGTACCGGCGGGCTACACCATGCAAGCTGGCGGACCCGGAGGACATGGACATCACGGTGGAGCGGCTGCGGGAGTCACCCCGCCGCCCCCGGCCAATTAACAGTTTTACTTAAGAGCTTCTCTCCTTGAAGACGGCGGCCGCCTTTCTGGAAGCGCAATTTGCTCCCAGGAAGGCGTCGCCGTTTTTGGCGGCTAATTTAGTTGCGGAGGCTGACTTAATTCGGTTGGGCTTGAGCTCTCGCGTTAACGCTCGCGTGGTTTGAACATTCCCGCGGCAATGCGGGTGACCATTCTGCGCGGTACCAGGCGTTCACCCTGGGCGCCAAGATAATTTCCCAGCCCAGAGATCACGTAGCTTTTGCCGGCTGCCAAGGCCTTTAGGCCCGTGCGCGCCACTTTCTCGGCCGTCTCAGCTTTACGCATGAATTTTTCCTGGCCTGCCACCACATGAAATTCCGATTCAGTCGACCCTGGGCAAAGAGCGCAAACGCGAATGCCGTGAGGCTTCATTTCTTCTGCCAGGCCTTCGGCGAAGAGTAGGTCGAAAGCTTTAGTCGCGGCGTAGGTGGAAATGTACGGGACGGCTTGGAAAGCCGCAGTAGAAGCTAAAATCAAAATATCGCCGCTGCGCCGCTTCATCATCTCCCGCAGAAATAGCCACGTCAAATGGACCACCGCAGCGCAATTAACTTGCACCATGTCCAGCAAGCGGCTTACTTCAACTGAAGGCAGCTCGCCGTAAGCGCCGAAACCCGCGTTGTTCACAAGAAGCTCAACGGAGATTCCTTGCGCACGCGTGAACGCGTAGATTTCTTCCGGCGCGGTCACATCGGCAAGATCCGCCGCAAATATGGAAGTTTTAATTTTGTGTTTTGCGGTGAGCTCCCTCGTCAATTCTTCGAGTCGCGCTTGCCGCCGCGCGGTTAGAACGAGGTTCGCGCCACCTGCGGCTAATTCTTTTGCCAAGGCGACGCCGATCCCCGCACTGGCCCCAGTAATTAATGCCCATTTTCCACGCCACTCCGCAGCCATCTCGTTCACCTCATTCTCCTGGCCTGATTGCATACATAAAGGATAAGTCGTTCGCCAGTGTACTTGGGTCCGCCCGAAAATGCGGGATACGATCCAAAAACTGGCCAGAGGCGCTCTTCAAAACGCACACACCAGTGTCAAGCAGGAAAATCGGATGGCGTCAGTCGCAACCCTCGAAAGCGCCCAATTTCCGGCAAAACCAGGTATTCCAGCGGGATACGGCGCGCCGAATGTATTCAAGGGGTTAATAGTGCCGCCGTGCTGGTGGGTCAAATCAGTACTAAGGTCCCATTCAGGAACACTTCGCCGACACCTAAAAACGTACTGATAGTACTAGCTACGTCCAACACGGCCCTTTCGCCGGGTCCGCCGTTGCGAGTGCGCGCAGTTACCAGGTGGCCGAAGGCGGCCACGGAGAAGAAATGCCGCTAGACCAGCTAGATCAGCAAATGGTCGACAGCCTTCCGCAGCTGGCGGACGTGTACGACCGGTATGGCGTGCAAGTAAACGCGCTATCGGTCACCGAAATATTCGCTCTTTATGAGCGCACAGGGTTTCTATACCCGGATAAAGCGGCACGGCTTTTCCCGCATGTTGCACAAGTGCGTGAGAACTGGCGGCGGATGTTAAGAGTCGGCGATTCACTTTTGTATGTGCTGACGGCGGGAGATCACAAACGAGGACTGGCATCTCTAGCGGTGTGGAGAGCGTCGCAGAACGGCTGGATGTCCCAGCACCTGGTGTCCGACAACAACCCCTACGCATCACGAGCGGTATTGCTTGCGGCGGCGGCGGCGAGAATTCGTAAAGATTGCGACGTATCGGCGCAGAACTGGTTTCGTCCTGAGAATCGCTTCCCGGCGCGGGTATTTGGATCGATGGTAAAGACCATCGGGGAGTCACTCTCGTCCGTGCAGCGGCATGCTTATTTCGGGCTACCGCGAACCTTGGTGCTGCCGACGGCGAAACGAATTCGGGTAGTTCCTTACAGCGCGTCGCACAAAAGCGCACTGCTCGAAATTGCTTCCCGGGCGCGGGGCAGAATTTATGTCATCGCAGAGGAATTAGAACAAGACACAGAGTTCGAAACGGTAGCGGAATTGTATCGCAGCGTTGGATTGCGACGTTCGCGGCACGTTTGGCTAGCCTATCGCGCCAACAAAGAAGAACCGATCGGGGCGGCCATCGCGTATCGCGGGCCGTTAGGAATTAATTTCAGCTACCTGGAAAATCGCTGCGACCTGCTGTTACTGCCCACACTTCCGGATTCTGAAGTCGCGGATGTCTCCTCCGCGCTGCTGACCGCCGCTTCCGCCGCTTATATGGATTTTGAATTGGAGGAGATCCCGGTGATTGCGGATGAAATGGCTACGCACGCTTTGGTGAAACTGGGGGGCGAATTTGTCCGCCATTACTGCCAGGGAATCTGGCTCAAGGATGGGCACCCGGGTTTTTACAAACACGTTGACGGTTTTTATTCACGAATATTGGCGCGGCTGGAGAGGCAGCAAGAGCCGCAGCCGGCTTTGATCGGGCAGGAAAAGTAATGAGCAAGGGCGTGTCCGCAGTCGAATACATCATGGAAGATCCGCGCGAGGCGATGCGCCTTGAGGCGAAAGTGGACGCCCATGCGTGGGTGCAAAAGTATTTGGCGCAGCGCGTTGGCGCGGGCGCAGAAGTTCTTTCTGTGGGTTGTGGGCCAGGAGTCATATTGCGCGAGGTGGTCGCGCTCGATAAGTCCATACAAGCAACCGGCGTGGACATTAGCGAGCACCGCATACGGGAAGCGAGACAGCGGCATCGCGGGGTCGAATCAATGAACTTTGTGTGTGGGGACTCTCACGCGATGGAATTCCCGTCGAATCGCTTTGACCTGGTGTATTCGCGGATGCTTATCGAATACCTGAGGAATAAAGAACAGGCCGTACGCGAGATGGTCAGAGTTTGCCGGCCAGGCGGTACGGTTCTTTTGCAAGACCTGGACGGCCAGCTTTTGTGGCACTACCCCGAAGATTCGGAAATGCAACGGACCAGCGAGAAAGTTGTTACCGCGCTGGCTGCCACCGGATTTGATCCCTTCGTTGGAAGAAAACTTTTTTCGTTCGCGCAGCGAGCGGGATTGCAACACATCGATGTGCAGGTGGAGAGCTACCACCTGATAGCAGGAGTGGTTGGTCCGGAAATCTTGAAGCAGTGGGAACTTAAGTTGGAGATAGCGGCACCGCAACTGAAGAAAGTGTTGGGCAGCGAGACGGCCGCGACGGAACACGCGAAAAGATTTCTCGAATATCTGCGCCGGCCGGACACGTTGACGTATTCGACAGTATTCACGGTAAGTGGAAAAAAGCCGCTGCAATAACACTGTGTTTCAGAGGGACTCGGGGAACCAAGGTTGAATGCTGAAATGCAAGGGTTGAATTGGAGTGAACGAGATTAAGGGCCAGAAAGAAAATGAATATCCAGTTTGGGGACCTAACAAGAACGCAGCTTGAGTTTTCAGAGAAGGGAATATAACCATGTTTTCGAAACACCCACCCAGTTTAGCCGCCGCACGGATCGTCGGACGAACCGTGCTTGCGAGTTTCATGACTGTCTTTCTGGCAGCGAACGGCGCTGCTCAAAGCCAGCAGAGCGTGCCGGACGTGACAGCTCTCAGCATGGAAGACCTGATGAACATTCAGGTGACTTCCGTCTCGAAGCGCACACAGAAGGTCGCTGACGCCGCTGCCGCGATTTTCGTCATCACGCAGGAGGACTTGCGACGCTCGGGCGCTACCAGCATTCCCGAAGCGCTGCGACTCGTCCCTGGCCTGGAAGTGGCGCGCATTGACGAAAACAAGTGGGCTATCGGTTCGCGCGGCTTCAATGGACGCTTTGACAACAAGCTGTTGGTGCTGATCGACGGCCGAAGCGTATACACGCCGCTCTTCTCGGGAGTTTACTGGAACGTTCAAGACGTGATGCTCGAGGATATCGATCGCATCGAAGTCATTCGTGGACCCGGAGCAACTTTGTGGGGAGCGAATGCTGTCAACGGCGTAATTAACATCATCACCAAGAAAGCCAAAGCTACACAAGGTGGCCTGGTAACCGCGGGCGGCGGCAACGAAGAACGCGGCTCAGTGGCTGCTCGCTATGGCGACAAGATCGGCGGGGACACCACGTATCGCGTCTACGGGAAGTATTTCGATTGGGCTCCGTCCCAGTATGCCAACGGTGGTACCGCGAACGACGGGTGGGAAGCTCAGCGTGGAGGGTTCCGCGCCGACTATACGCCCGCCGGCTCAAATTCTTTCACGTTACAAGGTGACCTCTACCACAGCGGATACAACGAAACTTTAACGGTGCCATCCTTCGCGGCGCCTTATTCCAACACTTTCCCGAATAGCGGGGCGTACAGCGGCGGAAACGTTCTGGGACGTTGGAACCATTCCTCCGAAGGGGGATCGATGTCGTTGCAGATGTACTACGACAACACGACCCTGTCCGACAATTCGTTATTCGTGGATCACCAAAATCTTTTCGACGTGGACTTTCAGGATGGCTTCCACGTTGGTGATGCCCAACAGATGGTTTGGGGTCTCGGATACCGGTCCATCATGGATCGCAACGACCCCAGTTTTTCCGTTTCGCTGCAGCCCAACCAGCGTTCTTTGAATCAATTCAGCGCTTTCCTGCAGGACGAGATCAGTCTCGTTCACTCTTTGCGTTTAACAGTCGGTTCGAAATTCGAACATAACACCTTCACTGGTTTCGAATTCGAGCCCAACGTCAGACTCCTTTGGACCATGACGCCCAACCAGTCGATATGGACCGCAGTGTCCCGCGCGGTTAGGACCCCGGCGCTAACCGAAGAAGGATTGCGGCTCACGTCGGAGGTAGTGCCTCCTGGAATACCGCAAAATCCGACCCCGTTCCCTGCGTTGGTAACTGTTTATGGGAGCAACAACTTCCAATCGGAAGATCTGCTGGCCTATGAACTGGGCTACCGCGTTCAGGTAACCAACACTCTTTCTACGGACGTTGCCACTTTCTACAACCGCTATTCGAACCTACGGACGGCGGAGCCGGGCGCACCATTTCTCGAAGGCAATCCGGTTCCGACGGACCTAGTTGTTCCCTTTGTGGCGGGCAACAAAATGGGCGGCGGAACGTACGGCGCCGAATTTATTGCTGATTGGAAAGTCACGCCGACCTGGAGACTGGTGGGTTCTTACAGCTATCTGCAAATGGACATAGCGAAGAATGCTAACAGCCTGGACCCCACGGCCGACCTTCCCAACGGATCAAACCCACGTCATCAGTGGTACGTGCGATCTTCGCTGGATTTGCCAAGGCATTTTGACCTCGATAACACGCTGAGATTTGTCGATCACCTCCCGGCGCTGAATATACCGTCGTACTACTCGCTGGATGCGCACGTTGGATGGCGCCCCGTTCCGCGCGTGCAGTTTTCCATTACCGGCCAGGACTTGCTCAACAACCAGCACCTGGAATTTATTCCTGACTTCATCAATACCGCTCCTACGATCGTGAAGCGCGCTGTTTACGGCAGCGTTACTGTAAATTTCAAGTAATTGGAAAGTGAACAGTGAAGCGTTTTGAACATACGAGGCCCGCGGGCGGCATGTTGAGACGGCTGGCAATTTTGATCGCCGTCTTCAGCATGACGTTGAATTGGACGGCATCGGCTGGTGCACAAGCCGGCGATGGGTCCGATTCGTCGGAATATCTCGTCAAGGCGGGCTTCATTTACAACTTCGCGAAATTCGTGGAGTGGCCTTCGACGGCGTTTGCGGAGCCGGATTCTCCCATTGTCATCGGAGTGCTGGGGACGGATCCGTTCGGAGACATCATCAATCACGTTGTGGAAGGCAAGAAAATTGGCACGCGCGGCTTCGTGATCCGGCGGTTCAAGTGGAGCAAAGAGCTTAAGGATTCCAGGGATTTTAAGGACTGCAGGATTCTG
>Ga0210396_10002861_pt1 | contig 17375 bp, 18 predicted proteins | sample IncBWH17OmetaG_FD_155466 | JGI IMG/M metagenome (GOLD analysis project Ga0210396, IMG submission 155466) | Forest soil microbial communities from Barre Woods Harvard Forest LTER site, Petersham, Massachusetts, United States - Inc-BW-H-17-O ... | reverse complement strand
CGATCCATCCTTTCGCGATGGTCCCCTGGCGCTCGCGCTTCTCACTGCCAGTCGGATGGTGCCGCCGCTCGCCCCATCGCCCTCTCTAACACCAGGGTTCATCTCTTCTTACGCGCCGATCATCTGCTGCGCCAGTCCGCAAGGCTCTGGTGGCACGCCCTCAACTCCAGTTGCTCCGATTATTCCGCCTGCTCAGCCTGCTCCAGTGAGCACGCCCGAACCGGCAACAGGCGTCCTTCTTGCCGCTGCTTTGCTGAGTTTTTGCGTCTTTGTGAGAAAGTGCCTTCGAACCACCTGAATAAATCGTCTTTTGCCCCCAAAATTGGCTTCTATCCATAACATTTGACACGCAATTATTTGCGTGTCCATGAAACCAACTTTCCATAACTACATCTAACCATTAGCAGTTAGAATTCCACCATGGATCAGGCTTCCAAAGTGACTCCTTTATCTGCTCTTGGAGATACGGACCGCGGGCTCGGCAGCGTTTTGGTGCCGAAGCCGCAACAGGCCGAGACGCTTGCGCTGCTTTACGACGTGAGCCACGAACTGACTTCCATCCTCGACCGCGAGGAATTGCTTCGTCGCATAGCGGAGCGCGTCAAGAAATTGGTGAATTACCACGCCTTTACGGTGATGCTGTGGAGCGAAGAAGCTCAGGAGTTGGAGAGTGTCTTCTCCATGCGTTACGAAGATAAGGTTCCCCCGCATGCGCGCATTCCCTTCAACCAGGGTATTACCGGCGCCGCCGCAGCGGAACGACGCATCATTCGCGTCGACGATGTGCGGTTGGATTCGCGCTATTTGGCTTGCGGGACCGAAATGCGTGTCCGCTCCGAGCTTGTTGTACCGCTTTTGCTGCACGACCGTTTGATTGGCGTGCTGGATCTGGAAAGCACCGAACTTAAGGCCTTCACGCCCGAGCACGAACGATTGCTGAATATTCTCGGTTCGTACATCGCCGTCGCTCTGGAAAATTCCCGGTTGTTTGAGGAATCACGGCAAACGCAATCTCGCATGCAGGAAGATCTGGAAACGGCGCGTGAGATTCAACGTCAACTTCTGCCCACCGGCGCGCGTGAAGTTCCAGGATTGGATTTAGCCACAGCCTACATTCCGGCGCGAGAGCTGGGCGGCGATTTCTACGACCTGCTTCCCTATGGCATCGGTCGGCTGGCGCTGGCGAATGGCGATGTGTCCGGCAAAGGCACTGCGGCGGCGCTTTACGGTTCGCTGGCGATTGGCGTGTTGCGGGAAGTGGCGAATGATCAGCAGGGATCGCCGTCGGAAATTTTGCGCGTGCTGAACAGCCGCCTGCTCTCAGCTCGACTGGATGCGCGCTTCATCGCTATGCATTTTGCAGTCTACGATGCGGCGCTTCGGGAACTAACCATCAGCAATGCCGGGGGCACGCTACCACTGCTGGTGCGCAACGGCGAAGTCAGCGAAATTGAAGTGCGCGGCATCCCGTTGGGCATGCTACCTGACGTCGAATACGACGAATTGACTATCAATCTGGAAGCGGGGGATGTGGTGGTCTTCGCTTCCGACGGTATTCACGAATCGACGAATCGCGATGATGAAGAATTTGGCGTGGATCGCCTGAAGGCGCTGCTTTCTACCGTGAAGGCGACCGATCCCGGCTACACCATCGCGCAACGCATCGTAAAAGCCACGGACGAATATGCCGGCGTCGGGCGCCCGCCTCACGACGACCGCACCCTGCTGATCCTGCGGTTTATGGATGAAGTCACGGCAGACTTCAGCAAGATGCCGATTATCTACTGACCATTCACTGCAAAATCCCATCATAGAACCTGCTTGGAAGTTGCCGAATCGTGCCCAAAGCAGTATTACATTTCTTTTATATGAAAGTGCGCTATCATTTGCAAGCCTTATAGCGCCCAGCCATGGTTAACCAACTTTTTCCCGCCGCTCCCTTTCAACGGAAGCCCCGTTCGCGCTTTCTGCTGTTTGATCGCGCCGTGTTGATCATTGTGCGCCGGCTGGTTACTCCCTTTTTGCTTTTCCTGATTTTCGTTTTGGGCTGCGTGTTCACCTATATGCGCCTGGAACGACTCAGCTTTGCGGATGCGCTGTTCTGGGTGGGGCACTCCCACGCCATCGAGTATCACCAGGTTCGCTCGATCACGAAGTACTTTTCGATATTCGTCGCGGCGGGAATTTTTGCGTTCGAAATCTGGTTCGCGGAACGAATTTTGCTTACGTTCATCGGTCATCAGGGCCGGGAGGTCTGGAAGTCCATGCTGAACGAAATGAATCTGGAACGGGTGCGCGACCATTTCATTATTTGTGGATACGGACAGGTGGGGCGCACCGTGATCGAGCAGTTGAACGCCGCACACATTCCCTATGTGCTGGTCGAAACTAACGAGGGGTTGTATCGACAATTGCTGCAAGAAGGCGCTCTGGTGATTCAGGGTGACGCCAAGCGGCACAGCGTGTTGCAGGAAGCGGGCATCGCGCGGGCGCGTGGTTTGTGCGTGGTGATTGATAATGACGCGGACAATCTGTATATCACTGTGACCGCGAAGGCGCTGAATCCCAAGTTGAAGGTGATTACGCGAGCCGGGCAGGAGCGTTATGCGGAGGCGATGCGCACCTCCGGAGCCGATGAAGTGGTGATCCCGGAGTACGAAGGCGGGCGCCTCGCCGGGCAATTGATCCAAAAATACGCCAACAACACACGCTGAGGCTGGCGCGAATCAGTTGAACTTAGTGGGATTTGGCGGCGAGACTTGCGGCATATCACCCAATCAGTCTCTCCGCTGCGGCTAAGTCATTTGTCTTCAATCTAAAAATCGATTCTTCGCTGGAACGGTGCGTGCTCATCCATTCCAGTGGAGTCCCTATGACGCTCACTGTTCATCCCGAAGTTCATACCCACAAGCAATTCGAGTATCCCGATTATTCGACCTGCCACCGCACATTTCACGGCAAGAGCGAAGATCAGATTTCTTTACAGCTCTGCGATGAATGCCTGGAAGCGGTGCAATGCGGGAACGAACCAGTGCCCTGCGTTCATGTGAAAGCACGTCCGTCTCGCCTCATTAGACGCTGAGCGCTTTACCTAAATTGCAAAGCTAAGCTCTTCTGGTTTTCGCCCCCAGACACACTATGTAGTCGCCACGAACTAAAGTAACGGCATAGGCGCAGCTCTGCCAGAAAACAATTTCGATTTCAGATGATTTGTTAAGTGTAGGTGAGTGTGGCTTGTCAGTTGCCAGACGCGATGGGCGCCACGACGGTCATCTTGGCCGGATCGCCAAAGTAATTCTGTTCACGCAACCGGCGGTAAATGTTGCCGGCAACCTGCGCAGCGGTTGGACCCTTCACGCGTCGCGTATTTCCACGAAGCAGGACAGCCAGTGCAATCTTGGGATGAGCTTCGTTGGCGTAAGCGTAAGTCACAAACCAGCCGATGCGCGATGGGTTGGTATGGTCATCGCACGTGCCGGTCTTGCCGAACGGCGTTTCGTCGCCGCCCGCGTCATAGCTCAGGCGACCCGTACCGTAAAGCACCGCTGCCAACATGCCTTCGCGCACTTGAGGCAGAACGTCTGCGATGTTCAAATCACGCTTCACGCGCGGCTGGAAAGCGCTCACTTCCTCCGCGGAGTGAGGATATTGCAAATAATAAAGGGTGCCACCATTCGCGAACGCGCCAGCAAGCGCTGCGAGTTGCAGCGGCGTCATCTGGATGCCTTCGCCGAAACTGGACATTCTGGCCACACCGCCAAATGCCGGAGCTTGTGTGGGGAACGAGCCCGGATGCTCATCGGGCAAGTTGTAGCCAGCTAGTTCACCGAGGCCCAACAGGCGGCCATACTTCGAAACGGTCTCAAAACCCATGCGGCGCCCGAGCTCTTCGAAAAATGTGTTGTTGGAATGCGCGAGAGCTTCCGTCAAATTCATGTATTTGCGACGGCCTACTTTCAGCATGGTGTCGCGGGTGATCACGTTTTCCTCTAGAGCGGCAATCGCGATGGTGGGCTTGATCGTCGAACAAGGAATGTACCCGTCACCGAAGGCAAGCTTCTGATTCACGACCGCCAGAATGCGACCAGTGTTGGGATCTACCGCCACGACCGAACCGTTATAGCGGCCCAAGCCATCGACGGCGGCTTTGCGGACTATCGGATCGTCGAATTGCGGATCGTCGGTGCTGGTGGAATCGGCATAGGTCGGCACACCGCGATAGCGTGCAATCGCTCGATGCAAACGGGAAGATTTTTTGGAAGAAGCAGCGGCGCCTGCTTTCGCGGAAGCTTCAGCGGCAGGCAGCGGAGTCGCCAGGTTCGCAACTACACAGCCGGTGAGAATAATTCTAGCTAGGTTCTTGATCATTCGTCCTTTGGGCCCACTGCGAATTTTTGAAACTCAACTTGGACTGTGCCGCTGGCTTTAGTAAATCGATAAACCGGTTCGACCTTGCCGGCTTTGTAGCATTCGACGTACCAGAGCCTACGACAACTCATTACAAACCACTTACACCGACAGAAAGCTCACGTCTCGGCCGCAAACCTGGTGGAGTTTGCAGTTGTGAGACGTAGTCTACCGATGCGCGAGCTACATTGACAATAGCGAAGTTGGCCCAGTACGAGTTATGTGCTTTAGTTTGAACGTTGAACGGAAGTGCAGCCCTTTATGTTAGCACTGGCCGGTTGGTCTACGCAGAGAGATGGTCATCGAGGGACGACGTGCGCCTGTCGCATTTTGAAACGTGCATTAAAAAAGGCGAAGTGTGCACTCGCACACCTCGCCTAAGGTTCTTGCGTTTTGCTTGACTTATCGCGGTCTAGCGCGCGGGGCGAGCTTTCGCCGCTTCCGCACCAGCCGCCGCCGCTACTTTCATTGGTGGTTTTTCCGGTGCAACGTTTCCGTTCGCGTTTCCATTGGTGTTCGCAGGAGCTGCGTTCTGAACCAAACCTGGGATTTCCATCTTCTTGCGCAGGCTGGTTTCCAGTTTTTCGCGAATGTCCTTATTTTCCTTGAGGAAAATGCGAGCATTCTCGCGACCCTGGCCCATTCGCTCGCTACCATAGCTCAGCCACGTGCCCGCCTTTTCGATCAAGCCCTTGTCGACGCCCAGATCGATCAAATCACCTTCGCGGGAAATGCCTTCGCCATAAACGATGTCGAACTCGGCTTCACGGAACGGCGCGGCCACCTTGTTCTTTACCACCTTGGCGCGGGTGCGCGAACCAACCACGCGATCGCCTTCCTTAATGGCCTGAATGCGCCGAATATCCACGCGCATCGATGCGTAGAACTTCAAAGCGCGGCCACCGGTCGTGGTTTCGGGATTGCCAAACATCACGCCAATTTTCTCGCGAATCTGGTTGATGAAGATAAGTGAAGTCTTGGACTTCGAGACGATCGCCGTGAGTTTTCGCAGTGCTTGCGACATCAAGCGAGCTTGCAAGCCCATTTGCGGATCGCCCATTTCGCCCTCTAATTCCGCCTTGGGAACAAGAGCGGCAACGGAGTCAACGACCACAATGTCCACGCCACCAGAACGGATCAGCGTCTCGGCAATTTCCAGCGCCTGTTCGCCATGATCCGGCTGCGACACCAGAAGATTATCGACATCCACACCGAGTTTACGCGCGTAGGACGGATCGAGCGCGTGTTCCGCGTCGATGAACGCTGCCTGGCCGCCCAGCTTCTGCGCTTCGGCGATGACGTGCAGCGTCAACGTGGTTTTACCACCGGATTCCGGGCCATAAATCTCAATGACGCGGCCGCGCGGGAATCCGCCCACGCCGAGTGCCGCATCGAGCGACAGACATCCAGAAGGAATTACGTTGACCGGCACGAGCACATCTTTGTTGCCCAAGCGCATGATCGAGCCCTTGCCGTACGACTTTTCGATCTGCGATATCGCTGCTTCCAGCAATTTTGCTTTATCGTCTGCCATCTGACACCTCGGTCGAGGAAATTAGAAAACTCAGGAAACTGGATCGGTTCCGTTGCTTGAAGCAGCGCGACGCGGGAACATCGCACCACCTCATTTATTTATAATGCGTATACGTTACCACTTTATATTCAGCAGGGCTACCTCTACTTGGCGCTCGACGCCGGATCTTAACCTTGTTTACCGATTGCAGTCGTGCTCCAGATCGTGATCCGCCAGCCGCGCCACTGCAGACCGCTCACGCCGATCCCATTCCGCACGTTCTTCCCGGGAGAGCGCCCGCAACCGCGTCAGATACCGCCCGCGGGTGCGAACCTCCAGCAACTCAAATTCGAGTCTCTCACGATCGATACAGCTTAGAACATTGCGAACCAGAAGAGGCATGGGCGACCTGTTGAAAACGTCGAGTCTCAGCATGCCCCAACAGCGAACAAAAAGCAAACACTATTTTCGCCTATGTTTCGCCCTGAAGCACCGCCCCTCGGCTCGCTCAGGTGTAAGCATAGAAGCCGCGGCCGGACTTGCGGCCTAGCCAGCCGGCGGCTACGTATTTTTTCAGGAGGGGGCAGGCGCGGTATTTGGGATCGCCGAGGCCTTCTTGCAGGACGTGGAGGATGTCGACGCAGACGTCCAGGCCGATGAAGTCGGCGAGTTCGAGCGGGCCCATCGGATGGTTCATGCCGAGCTTCATCACCGCGTCGACAGCGTCTGGAGTCGCAACACCTTCCATCACTGCGTAGGCCGCTTCGTTGATCAGCGGCATCAGCACACGATTGGAGACGAAACCTGGCGCGTCATTCACGGCGACTGGCGTCTTGCCAAGCTTTTTGGCTAGTTCCATCGTGGTGGTGAACGCAGCTTCGCTGGTTTGCAAGGCTCGAATCACTTCGACTAAGACCATTACTGGCACTGGATTCATGAAGTGCATGCCCACAAAGCGGTCCGGACGTGAAGTCAGCGCAGCGAGCGTGGTCATGGAAATAGAAGACGTATTGCTGGCGATGATCACTTCCGGGCGCAGCACCCGGTCTGCTTCCGTGAGGACCGACCTTTTAATCTCCAGCTTTTCTGGCACCGCCTCGACAACGAAGTCGGCGTCGCCAATCGCAGCAAAATCAGTGACCGCTTTTAGGCGCGCCAGGACTTGGGGCTTTTCGGCTTCCGGTAACTTCCCTTTTTTCACTTCGCGGTCCAGGTTTTTGCCAATCGTTTCCAGCCCGCGTTGCAAGAAGCGTTCCTCAATATCGCGCAAAATCACGTTATAACCCGCACGCGCAAAGACATGGGCGATGCCGTTGCCCATCGTTCCCGCACCAAGTACCGCGATGGTCTTTATCTCGTCCACTGTCGTCATGCATTCCCCCATAAATACCAATGCGCGTGATACGAAGCATCATTGCTGGCCTTTTGCTTATTCGTCGTCATCATTTTCCTGCGGCCGACGCTGCAATTTCTCTTCGAGTGGCAGCTCGAGCAGTTTGCAGAACTCCGGGCGATTTTCTTCCGTCGGATGCATCGCGTTGTCTTTATCTTCCGCACTTCCATAAGCGGCCGCAACCGCTGCTTCAGCGCGCTCGAAAAGCGAAAACGGCACTGCCACGCGAAAAACCGGGAATCGGGTTCTGTTGAACAAGTGATCTTGCCATTCCACGGTGCGGTACGGGATGCCCGCTTCCGCCAAAACGTCGCACAATTCTCCGCGCACCCGAGCATCATCTCCCTTCCAGAATTCACAGAAGGGATCTTCCTCTAAATCGCCAGCCGTAGCATTGCCTCGGCCTGATGCGACTATGGCGTCCGGCAACACGTCAACCAGATCCACATCGCAATCGGCGCAGCGCGTGAAACCTGGCCGGTATTCCGCTTTGCATTGCGGGCAAATCATACCTATGCAGTGTATATTCCCCTGCCTCGCCAGGTCGAGTCGGCGGCGACGCGCTAAGTATATGTTGTCACGCCGGTTAGCAACGGCCCCCCGGGTGCGTCTTTCCGCGCCTTTGATTCGTATTCAAGGTAGTATGAGCGCACAGGCATTCACACTTACAGCGAGACAGTCTCCCGTTTTTTTTGCGGGCCTAATGAGCGTCGACACTCAAGCGATCGCCAATGGTTTGCGACAACGCGACCCGGAATTGCTGGACCTGCTGATCGAGCAATTCCAGCACCGGCTGTTCCGTTATTTGGTTTTTCTGACCGGCGATCAGGCACTCTCGGAAGACTTATTTCAAGAAACGTGGATACGCGTGATGGAACGCGGCCACCAGTACAACGCCAAATCGAAGTTTGAGTCGTGGCTCTTTGCAATTGCGCGCAATCTGGTGATCGATGTGTCGCGGCGCAAGAAAATGCGCAGTCTCGAGGAGTTGGCCGATCCCGATTCCAACCAGCCATTTGAGCCGCCCGATCTGCACGGCGTATCCGCGTTGCAAATGTTGGTCGCTCGCGAAAACGAGCAAGCCATTCAACTTTCTTTGTTGAAGATTCCCGCGTATTACCGCGAAGTGCTGCTGCTGCGCTTTCACGAAGAGTTGGGGCTCGAGGAAATCGCCGCGGTGCTGTCGACGCCAATCTCGACGGTCAAATCGCGTCTGTATCGTGGTCTGACTGCGTTAAAGAACGCGCTGCCAGAGAGCGCGCCGCGTGGTGCCGCATGAGCGACAGCCTGCATACACGTGCGCAGCAACTGTTGGCGCAATCGCTGATTGAAGGAATCGCGCCGGCGGATGATGCGTGGTTGCGCAGGCATCTTAAAGATTGCCCCGAGTGCCGTGAACATGCGGCCGCAACAAATGATTTGTTGCGAGCGCTACGTGCTGTGCCTATTGACGTGCCGCGCGATTTGGCCGCGCGCACACAAATGCGCGTTCGTCTGCGCGCGCAAGAAACGGCCGGAGCGTCGGGAAGCGGCTTGATCCTTTGGGGATTGACTGCGATGAGCTGGCTGCTGGGCGTGATGAGCGCTCCGCTGGTGTGGCGTGCGTTTGCATGGATCGGCGAAGAGTTTCGCGTACCCAAGCTCGCCATGGAAATGGGATTTGTCCTGTGGTGGACGATTCCGGCATTGTTTGCCGTGGCCGCCGTGCTTCACCAACGTGGAGTCGCCAGCAACGCGAAAAGATTTTAAGCGATGAGAATTTCCAGTTCACATTTCATGGAAGTGCAGGGGAATAAAAACATGTCCGACTCATTCAATGAACGGCTACGACTCATCCGCTTTCGGCGGAAGCGCGAGCGCACCAAATTCCGCGAAGAGCTGAGGCTGATTCCGGGCTGGCTGGTGTGGACGTGCATCACGCTTTGGGTAGCGGCGATGGGAATCGGCATTCCCGTGAACCTGCAGCTTTCGCCCAACGAACGATTCGCGCCGGAGATGACCAATCCGGTACTGCAATCGTTCGCGTTGGCGGGTGCTATCACGGTAGGCGCGATCTTTCTTTCGATTTGGCTGTTCATGGTCGGCTACGTGTATCGCGATGCGAAACGCCGCGGCATGCATCCGGGATTGTGGGCGCTGCTGGTGCTGATACTTTCGCCAGGCTACATTTTCATTGGCTTGATCATCTATTTGCTGGTGCGTGAGCCTTTGCCATACACCTGTCCACAATGCAGCGCTACGGTGAACGCGCGATTTAATTTCTGTCCCAGTTGCAAATACAATTTGCATCCCGCTTGCCCGCAATGTCAGCGGGAAGTTTCGGACCACGACAAGTTCTGCCCGTATTGCGCGACGGAGCTTCACCACTCACCAACCGTGGCTGCGTCAGTCGAAGCGTCCACGGAGGGCCGGCAGTAGGCTACAGTATGCGGGGCGGAAATTTAACGGACTGAATTTGTGAACCTTCAGGGGCTAAAGCCCCGATTGTGCCCGCTCTTTACGTCGGCTGAAGCCGCCACCTACAAAGCCGCTGGGCTGGGCCGGTTAATCAATTACGACAATCACTTGAACTTTCGTTGAAAGCGCTGAGGATATTTTTTTGCTGTAAATACGGTATGGAGCCGCCCTTGCATTCGGCCACCGTGGAAGAGTATGCGGTCGCTGTTCTGAGGGAAATAATGTGAGGGCCCATGATCAGAAAAGTAGCAGGTGGCTACAAAGTGCTTTCCGAGAACGGCAAGAAAAACCTCGGCGGTCCCTATAAGACAAAAAAGGAAGCCGAGAAGCGCTTGCAGCAGGTGGAATACTTCAAGCATAAGAAATAGAGCAGTCGCGAATTGTCCTGCTGCAAGGAAACGACCAGTTGATCTTCCCCCGACCACCAAACCTTTGGTGGGCACCTGACCAGAAGAGCCGGCGGCTGGGGCGTCTGCTTTTCACTTTTTTCCGGTTGATCTCTAATCGCTCTGGTGGGTTGTGTCACGAGTTCGGGCAAACGTGGGACCTCTCTGATCAAAGCGCGCGTTCGACGGCTAGAGCTACTGCGTTGCCGCCTCCGAGGCAGAGGGCGGCGATGCCACGCTTTAGGTTGCGGCGTTGCAGTTCGTATAGCAACGTGACCAGGATGCGAGCGCCCGAAGCGCCAATGGGATGGCCCAGCGCCACGGCGCCGCCATTGACGTTTACTTTTTCTGGATTCAGCCGCAACTGGCGCGTCACAGCAATCGCGGCAACGGAAAAGGCTTCGTTCAGTTCGATCAGGTCGACGTCTTTGTCGCGATCCCAACCTGTTTTTGCCAGTAGCTTTTCTACAGCTTCGACCGGGGCCATCATCACCCATTTGGGTTCCACGCCACTCACCGCTTGCGCCACAATTCGGGCAATTGGTTGTTTGCCGAGCCGCTGCGCGTTGCGCTCGCTGGTTACAATCAGCGCTGCAGCGCCGTCGTTCGTTCCGGGCGCGTTACCCGCGGTGACTGTGCCATCTTTCTTGAATGCCGGCTTTAGTTTGGCGAGCGCTTCAAGCGTGGTGTCTTCGCGGGGCGATTCGTCATACTTGATCACCAGCGGCTCGCCTTTTTTCTGCGGCACTTCGATGGGAAGAATCTGCGCTTCAAAGAAGCACGATTTGCGCGCACGAATCGCTTTTTGGTGACTCTCAAACGCGAATTTGTCCTGCTCTTCCCGGGTGATGCCGTATTTTTCGGCCACCAGTTCGCCGGTGTTGCCCATGTGGAAGTCTTCGTAGGCGTCCCACAGTCCATCGCGAATCATCGAATCGACCACTTTCTGATCGCCGATGCGATATCCGGTGCGCGCCTGCGGCAGCAAGTAGGGACAATTGGACATGGACTCCATGCCACCGGCGACCTCGATTTCACTTTCGCCAAGCTGCACCGCCTGCGCGGCCAAAGCCACGGCTTTCAGCCCAGAACCACAAACTTTGTTGATGGTCATCGCGGCAACGCGTGGATCACAGCCACCTTTTAATGCCGCCTGACGCGCGGGATTCTGGCCCAGCCCGGCTTGCACCACATTGCCGAGAATCGCTTCGTCGACTTGTTTCGCATCAATGCCGGCGCGACGGATAGCTTCAGCAACGACCTTGCCTCCAAGTTCGGGAGCGGCGAAACCAGCGAGGCCTCCCTGAAATTTTCCAATGGGAGTGCGCACGGCAGAAAGGATGACGGGAGTTTCCATGGAGTTCCTCCGGGAGGGCGAACTTTAATTATACCGGGAAGCGAGGCGGGGAGGAATTTGTGCAGGGACGGCGGAAACCGCCCCTGCGAAGAGTGGTCAATTAATCGGCGGCGGAAGCTTTTGCAGCGGGAGGAGTTGCTTCGTCGGCGCTGGGACCATATAGACCAGGAACCGGAATATCCAATGAACGGAAGTACATGGTCATCTGTGCCCGATGATGGATCAGATGATTAAGGACCATGCCACGAATGCAGGCCACACGCGGCATGGTGAAGATGGTTTGCCCACCGGCGAGAAGCGTCCACGGTTTCATGATGTCTTCGTCGCTGACGTCCGCAAGGGCTTTACGAGTGTCGGCGACGTTCTTGTCAAATTGGGTGAGCAATTCCTTTTGATTGGTGATTTTTGGCGGTTCATATCCCGGTCCGTCAACAGGGGCATAGTCGAGATGGTCGGTATGAATCGTCATGGCGGCCCAGCTCGGAAGATTCGCTACGTGCGAAGCCATCCAACCCATGGTGCCGGACTTCTCATGCGGCTTCCAATCCCACTTGTCGTCGGGAACGCGCTCCAGAACTTTGCGGGTGCCCTGCATTTCCTGATCAAACTCGCCCAACATCATTTGCCCGATGGTCATAGATTTTCTCCTAGCGTGAAGTACGGCTGTCCAATTGGACGTAGCCTACAAGAAAACGGCAGGGGCGGACATTAACATGCAGGCGAACAAAAAGCAAAGACTATTTTTCCTGCCTATCCGTCACCACAGCTTGCTTTGCTTTCTCCTTCGCCGCACAATTCTGCCCATGGCGCACCAATTTACAACTTCTCATCTGAAAGACTCCATCGATTTGTTCCGGTACTACAAGAAATTGGCGGAACGCGCGATGGAGCAGTGCTCGGACGAACAGCTCTTCGCGACTCTGGACGGCGAATCAAATTCCATCGCGGTGGTGGTCAAGCATATGGCGGGGAATATGCGTTCGCGTTTTACAGAGTTTCTAACCACGGATGGAGAGAAACCGGACCGTCACCGCGATTCTGAGTTTGAAGGGCCGGCGAAGTCACGAGAAGAGTTAATGGCGCAGTGGGAAAGTGGCTGGACCTGTGTCTTCAGCGCTCTCGAACCGCTGAACGACGGTGATTTGACGCGCACCGTACTGATTCGCACTGAGCCGCATTCCGTGATGCAGGCGATCACTCGGCAGATCGCTCATTACACCTATCACATAGGCCAAATCACTTTTCTAGTGAAACATTTCGCGGCAGAGAAAGGCAATTGGAAGTCGCTCACCATCCCGCGCAAGCAATCTGCGGAATTCAACGCGAGAGTCACGTCAGGCGAGGCGTCACAGCGTTAAGTAAGCAGGTCCTCGCATTCTATTTAAGTGAGTTCATTAGCCGCTCACAGGGTCAACCCCGAACGGAACATTGAAAACGTGAAGACACTATTTGATTTGGGAAAGCCGGAGGCGGCCAGCGGGCTGCAGATTAATGAGGCGCAGCGGCGGGCGATTACGCATGGAGATGGGCCGCTGCTGGTGATTGCGGGGGCCGGTACCGGGAAAACGCGGGTAATCACCGAGCGGATCCGGCACTTGTTGGAATCGGACAGTTCCCTGCTGGGCGAGACTGTCCCGGGATTGACGTTTAGGAAGAAGGCCGCGGGAGAGATGAAGACCCGTGTGGTTAAGGCTGTGGGCGAACGCGGCAAGGATGTGGTGCTCTCCACGTTCCACTCGTTCTGCGAAACGATTCTGAAGGAAGTGGACCCGAACCGCATGGCGTTGGAGCAGGTGGACCATTGGATATTGTTGCGACGCAACTTGGGCCGGCTGAAGCTGGAAAAATATCGCAGGCTGGCGGAGCCGGGGCAATTCCTTAGCGACTTCATCACGTTTTTCTCGCGTTGCCAGGATGAACTGGTGTCCAGCGAAGAGTATCAGCGCTTTGCGGCGTTGCAACAGGAGATCGCGCGAGCGTACCGCGCCAGCGAAGAACTGCTGAATGAGAAGCGCTATATTGCCTTGAACGGATTGATTGCGGAAGCGGTGACGTTGCTGAAGAGCGACAGCAAGCGGCGGCGCATTCTGCAGGAGCGCTACAAACACATTCTGGTCGACGAATTTCAAGATACCAACATTGCGCAGCTTGAGCTTCTTCATCTACTGAGCCCGGAATCGCGCAACATCGTGGTGGTGGGCGACAACGATCAAGCCATCTACCGCTTCCGCGGCGCTTCGTTTGGCAGCTTCAAACTGTTTTTGCAGCGCTTTACTGGATGGAAAGAGGGGCAGGATTCCACGCCGTATCGCGTGGCGCTGACGGAAAATTATCGCTCCACGCCGAATATTCTGAGGGTGGCCACCCAGGTCATCTCCATGAATGAAGTGAGCCCGGAATTTCCGAAGAAAGTTCTGCAAGCCAACAAAAAGGACGGCGAGAAGATTCGCATCGTGGAACTGGAAGCGCCAGAGGAAGAGGCCGCGTGGGTGGCTGACGAACTTGAACGCCTGCATAAAGCAGGGCGGCGGTGGCACGACTTTGCGGTGCTATATCGTCAGCATGCGCATCGCGACCAACTAGTCGAAGAGCTTTCGCAGCGCAAAGTTCCCTTCGTGATCAGTAAGCTGTCCATTCTGGAGCATCCGCTGGTTCGCGATGTGCTCGCGTACCTGGAGCTCATCGCCAAGCCCTACGACGACATAGCATGCGCACGCGTCCTCTCCGCTCCGGCGTGGCATTTGACGGCAGATGGACTCGTGCGGCTGGCCGAACGCGCGGCAAAGAAGCGCGGCACCGCTTTGTACGACGTGCTGCAAACACCACAGACCCATTTGCCTTTCGATCCATCGCACTCCGCGATTGATACTTTATTGGCTTATCTCGGCGAGCAGCGCAAAACCATGCGGCGGCGTAACGCGCGCGACATCCTTGGCGATCTGATTGAGTGGCTGGAGATTCCGCAGCGGGCCAGCGCGCAGGATCGCAAGTACGTCAACCAACTGGCAAGCTTCATTAAGGATTGGGAACCGAAAAGCGAGACTATGCGCCTGCCGGAGTTCTTGGAGTACCTGGATTACTTCCAACAGGCGGGCGGCACGCTGAGCCTGGAAGATGATTCGCCGGGAGACGCGGTGCAGTTGATGACCGTGCACGGGGCGAAAGGGCTGGAGTTTCCGCATGTGTTCCTGCTGCGCGTGAATTCGAACGCATTCCCGGCACGCAACCGATCTCCGCTATTCGAGTTTCCAGATCGCCTGATGAAAGAGGAGTTGCCCGAGGGCGACTTCCACATTCAGGAGGAGCGGCGCCTGTTTTACGTGGCGCTGACGCGCGCCGAGGACCGGCTGACCATAACCACCTTAACGGAAAAAAAAGGCAAAGTGCCGGTGTTCGTGGAAGACATCGTGATGGATCCCACGGTGAAACGGAAAGATGTGCTGCAACTGGCGCCCAAGCGGCGAGCGGTCCGCGCGGAGAAGACTCCATCCGGTGATGTGGTGACTCCGGAGCTGTTCCCGGCAAGCGAAGAGCCGCCGAAAATCTTCACGCGTATCGCCAAGTGGGCTGAGGAGTTCTATCCGCCTTCACCGGAGCCGTTAAAGCTGAGCGCATCGGCGGTGGAGAACTACCGGAAGTGTCCGCAGCAATACCTGTTCAGCTATCTGTGGTCGCTGAAGGAAGGACCGCGCGCGGCTCTCAGCTTCGGCAGCGTGATTCACACCACCATTAAACGGTTCGTAAACCAACTGAAGAAGGGAGTGAAACTGCCTTTTGATGAAGTGCAGCGCATTTACGAGACGGAATGGTCCAGCGCCGGCTACGAAGACGACTACCAGGAAGAGGAATACAAGAAGGATGGGCTGGAGCAACTCCGGGTCTTCCACGCGGCCATGATTCAGGCTCCGCCGGAGATCATGGAGCAGGAGAAAGGCTTTGAGCTGCCCCTGGAAAACGACGTGATCCTGACCGGGCGGCTGGATCAAGTGAACAGCCTTGGCGGCTTCGACGTTGAAATCGTGGATTACAAAACGGGAAAGCCCCGCAAAGATGCGGATGCGCGCAAGGCGCTGCAGCTGAGCATTTATGCACTGGCGGCGCGAGAGATTTTCGAGTGGAATCCGGTGCGGCTGGTATTTCACTACCTGCAGAACAACCAAATGCAGGTGACCACGCGCGATGCCAAGCAGATCGACGAAGCGGAGCGCATCATCCAGGAAACCGCCGCAGACATCCGTGCTCGCGAGTTCAAGGCATGTCCCGGGTTCGCGTGCCGCAGTTGCGCCTACAAACCAATCTGCCCGGCACATGAAGAATCGCTGACGCCTTCGCTGTAAAACAGAAGAGGCGCCCGGTGAAAGGCGCCTCTTCAAGCAAGTCGCAAAAACCGACTACTTACTTCTTCTTTGCTGGTTTTTTTGCGGCCTTCTTTGCTGGTTTCTTTGCCATTCGGAATCTCCTTCTATCCTCAGTGACACTGGATGCTGGGCTCGAAGGCTTGCAACCGCCACTCTACCCGTTCTCCATATACGAGTGCATCGCACGAGAGTCAAGAGAATTCGTTGCGGGCAAGAAAAATTTCTGGATCAGCGCGGCGGTTCGGCGAAGGTGCCGCCGTAATATCCCTGACGCGTTTTGATGGTGAGACCCTCGCGGCGCACGCGCACTTCGATGGCGTGGTAATCCACTTTGCGGTCGCCCATTGGAGAGAAGGTGAGCGTGTACTGATTGCGAGCCTGTTCGGTAATGCGTGAATAGAAATCTTCGAAGGTGTTGCTCTTAACGCCGAAATAGGCTTCGCCGCCGGTGTCGTTCGCGTAGCTCACCAGGCGGCTGAACTTGCGCTCCAGGTAAGAACTGCCCACGGCGACGGAGTAGACGATGATGCCTTGGCGAAACAGCTCGGAGCGCACTTCCTCGTACTTGTGGGTGTTGAATTTCGCGCCATTCTCGCCATCGGAGATCAGCAAGATGATCTTGCGGCGGTGCTCACTGGAGCGCTCCTTGAGGATTTGCGTGGCCGAAAAGACGGCGTCGTCCAGCGCCTTTGTGGATTGCCCCTTGATCAGCCGGACTCCGGGATCGGTGTTGATCGGATTGACGCCGGGCGCCGGCGCATTGTTGATGGTGGGTCCACTAAAAGGATCGCCGGGAGCCGGGGCGCCGTTTTTCGCGGAGGCGGCAACGTCTTTCGAGACCCGTTTCAGCTGGGTTAAGAGTTTGTCCTGATCCCTGGTAAATCCGTCGCCTTCGTGAAAATTCTGGTCGAAGCGGCACACTGTGGCTTCGTCGTTGGTGCTCATACCCCCGACGATGGCGCGAAGGCTGGGTTCGACCTGGTCCGCGTCTTTCTGCTTGAGGTCATTATCAATGAGGACGACGATGGAGAGAGGGTAGGCTTCCGCGGTAAAGGAGAAGACCTGCTGCTCAACGCCGTCTTCGAAGATGCGAAATTCATCTTTTTTGAGATCAGGTACCAGGTTGCCGGAACGATCTTTCACCGTGACAGGAAGGACCACTAGAGTCGTAACCGTGACGATCTTGCCGGGAGACGGGACTTGAATACCGGACTTTGGAGTTTGCGTGTCGGGCGGCGTCTTAGGAGTTGGCGCCGAGGGAACGGGCTGCTGCGCGTAGCTTTGGGCGGCAGCGAACAGGGAAAAGCAGGTGGCCAAGGTGAGGAGCGCGATATTCCGTGGACATTTCAGGGTCATGGGGCCAAACTTTCCGGGCTAGATTAGAATGCTTGCATGTACCGGCTTGCTCGTAGGACGCATCCCGCAAGCTGGCTGGTTGCATCGTATAGCCAGCCACCCCGCGACATGGGAGTAGGAACGAACGACACAACCTGCCGGGTTCGAG
>Ga0210396_10002860_pt1 | contig 17377 bp, 17 predicted proteins | sample IncBWH17OmetaG_FD_155466 | JGI IMG/M metagenome (GOLD analysis project Ga0210396, IMG submission 155466) | Forest soil microbial communities from Barre Woods Harvard Forest LTER site, Petersham, Massachusetts, United States - Inc-BW-H-17-O ... | reverse complement strand
ACACGCTCGAGGGCACGGTTGCCGACGATTTGTGGCCGCTGGCGACCTACCAGGAGATGCTCTTCATCATGTAGCCCGGCTTGGGGGTTCCCATGAAAACGAAGGAGAAAAAACACAAGAAGGAGAAAAAAAAGGAGTCGCCGAACGGCGCGGCCAATGGCGTCCCCCTGGAAATCCACCACGGGGACGTCAAAGCCGCAGCTCGCAAAATCAAAAACGACATCTACGAGAAGGAGTTGGAGCGCCTGCAGATCGAGCTCGTCAAAATGCAGAACTGGATCAAGCACAAAGGCTTGCGCGTGCTGGTCCTGTTCGAGGGGCGCGACGCGGCCGGCAAGGGCGGCGTGATCAAACGGATCACGGAGAGCCTCAATCCACGGATTTGCAGAGTTGTCGCGCTGGGCACGCCGACCGAACGCGAGAAGACCCAGTGGTATTTTCAGCGTTACGTGGCGCAATTGCCCTCGGCCGGCGAAATGGTGCTGTTCGATCGCAGTTGGTACAACCGCGCGGGCGTCGAGCATGTGATGGGATTTTGCACGGACGAGCAATACCAGGAATTTCTGCGCAGTTGTCCTGAGTTCGAGCAGATGCTGTGCCGCTCCGGCCTGCTGATCGTGAAGTACTGGTTCTCGGTCAGCGATGACGAGCAGGAACGGCGCTTCCAGGGCCGCATGAACGATCCGACGCGCAGCTGGAAGCTCCGCCCGATGGACATCGAGTCGCGCTCGAAATGGGTCGAGTACTCGATGGCGAAGGACATAATGTTCCGCCACACCGATCATAAGATGGCGCCGTGGCGGGTCGTGAAGGCGGACAATAAGAAGTTGGCGCGGCTCAACTGTATTCGGCATTTGTTGAGCCTGATCCCTTACGAGGACCTGCCGCCGACTCCCTTGGCGCTCGCGCCGCGGCCGGACATACCGACCGACTACAAGCGTCCGCCGCTCGAGGATCAGACGTTCGTGCCGGATTATTATTGAGCCGAGGCTGGCGGGCTAGCCGAAGAAGTTCGCGAGGATGGCCGCGTTTACGAGGAGGAATACTCCCGGGTAGATCCATCGTGAGATTCTTCGCAGGTTAGACGCGCGGCGATGGTTGTTACGCTTGACCATCGTGTGGATCAGGATGAGGACGAGCAGCGCCAGGAAGACGATCACGTAGGTGGCAAGAAAGAAGCAGTCGATATAGGTCAGGTACGGAACCTTGGGCATGCTGCTTTCGACGGAGAAGGAAAAAGCGATTACGGTGAGGATGGTGGTCAGCGCGATCGTTATCTGGGTGTAGTGGTCGGTGACGTCGATGAAGTAGGCGCTGTAGGAAACAATCACCATCAGTATCAGCGGAAAAAAAATCTTCCACAGGTAGTACGAGTACTCGCGCTTTACCGTCAGCGTGAAGACCAGATCGGGACGCGTGGGCATGCGGCCGCCGTAAACCAGGTTGCTGTTGACGATGCTCACGCCGACGATGTTCCATTGCGCCAGCCCGGTCCATCGCTCGTTCGCGACGCCCGTCAGTGTAGGGTCGGCAATCAGCCGCACCCTGTTGGTTTCCGCATCGGCCAGCACGGGCTGCAAAATTATGTGCAGGTGCTCGGTATCGAAGGGGAACTTGCGCAGATTCAGCTCTGCGCTCAGATGCGAGACGAATTCTTCCTGGTAACGGACGGTGCCGTCCGGATCGACGAAGGCAAGCTTCGAGATGGATTCGCGCGCGCCGTGATGATTGACGAGAGTGAGCGTAGGAACCCAGATGCTGTCCAGCGCAACCTCGCGGCGCGTTTCCGAAGATGCGGGAGTGTAGGACAGCCGCGGATCTCTCCACGTCATAAATAGATAAGCGGTCACAGTAAATTGCTCGGCCAGCTCGTCGAGCTCACTCAGGTTGGTCATGAAGACGGCGACGCTGACGCTTATCGGGGAACCTTGCGCGGGGATTTCTTTGACGCCAACAGGCGGCCATTGCGTCGTTTGCGATTGGGCGTGTGCAGTACCATGGGACAGCGTCGCGCAAAGAATCGCGATGAGCGCAGCGACGGAAGATCGCGCTGCAAGACGAAGCGGAGAACTCATCCAGCGATATCGCCTACCGGCCCGAAAGGCGGAGTTCGCTAAGGCCGCGCAAGGCCATTGAGCCGCGATATTCCAGCTTGGCTTGCGGGTTGGCGAGTTGCAGGCGCGGGAATTTTTCGAGCATCAGCTCCATTGCGATTGCGCCTTCGAGGCGTGCCAGCGGCGCGCCGAGGCAGAAGTGGATTCCCTCGCCGAAGGCTACATGCTCGTTGGGATCGCGCGCGACGTCGAAGTTTTCAGGCTGCGGAAAATGCGCGGGATCGCGATTCGCCGCGGCCAGCAGGATAAAGCACAGGCTGCCGGCCGGAATGTCGGTGCCGCTGACGTTGGTAGCAGCCGTCGGCACCCGCAGCGTCATCTGCACAGGCGGGTCGAAGCGCAGCATCTCTTCGATCGCGCTCGGAATCAGATCGCGATTCGCGCGGAGACGTTGCTGCTGTTCTGGATGACGGCATAGCGCGAGCAGGCCGTTGCCGATGAGATTGGTCGTCGTTTCGTTGCCGGCGAGCAGCAGCAATACGACGAATGCGAGCAGCTCGTCCTCGCTGAGCGCATCGGATTCGTCGCGCGCGGTAACCAGTGCGCTGATCAAATCTTCGGCGGGATCCGCGCTGCGTTGCTTGATCGCCTCGGCAAGGTAGCCTCGCAGCGCATTGCGGGCCGCGATGCCGGCGGCTGATGGTCCGCTAGTGATGCTTTCCTGGCCGAAGGAGCTGATGAGATCGTTAGACCATTGCTTGAACTGCGCGTGATCGCCGGCTGAGACGCCGAGCATTTCCGCGATTACAATGACCGGTAGCGGATTGGCCAGCGCGGCCATCGCTTCAATCTCTGAGGAGTTGTTCGCCTGGCTCAACAGGTCAGCGGTTATCTCGCGAACTCGCGGCTCGAGTTCACGCACTCGTCTTGGCGTAAAGGCCTTACTGACCAGTTTTCGCAGGCGAGAGTGAATCGGAGGATCGGCGGTCAGTATCGTCGGCGCACCGCCGAACGGATCGATCCGCTGGCGGCCGGGAATTTCCGGGCGGCGAACGGTGAAGCCGTCGTGGTCGTGCAGCACGGCGACGACGTCGTCATAGCGGGCGATGAGCGTGGTCGGCATCATTAGATTGAGCTGTCGCGGCGGACCGTCGAGCAGCGCGGGAAAGTGCGGATAGGGATTGGCGCGGAAGTCAGGATCGAAGGGATTGAAGTAGAATTCGGATTGGGACATCGGCACCTCCGCAAGCAGATTAAGAATGAACAGGAACTAATACTATGTGAAACCCGCTATGGGATTCACGCTGCCATGGGCAGGACGTGACCCTCTGCAGCCAGTAGTAGAAAATTTCTGGTCGGGCTGTGCATATGCTGCCCCGAGCTGTGCATTGACAGCGAAAAACAGCATCAATAACATCGCAATTCCTGCACGCAGGCTGCTAAAGTCGAAATGTACGGGCAGGCCCGCCGTGACGTTGGTGCAGTGCGGGATCGCGGCGGTTCGGTCCGAAAAGATTGTTGCTCGAATGCCGGCTGAGCGCCCGAATGGCGTTTCGCCGGTTGTCAATTTTAATGTTACACGGAAGTGACTGGGAGAGATTCGCGGACGCTGAGCCTTTGAATCCAAATGCGCTGGGCGGTCGCCAAGCTGGTAAGGCACCAGGCTTTGGACCTGGCATTCGAAGGTTCGAATCCTTCCCGCCCAGCCAAGCTCAAGGTGATTTGCGAGAACTGACGGATCGCATGATGATCGCGACGCGGGGTAACTGAAGATGTCGGACAGGGTTAAGGACCAACTCGAAGTTTTCACCGGGAACTCGAATCCCGCGCTTGCGCGCGAGGTGACGCAGCACCTCGGCGTGAAGATGGGTGAAGCCGAGGTTGGGCGCTTTCCCGACGGCGAAGTGATGATTGAAGTCCGCGAGAACGTTCGCGGCGGCGACTGCTTCATCATCCAGTCGATATGCACTCCGCCCAACGAAAACCTGATGGAGCTGATCCTGCTGACCGATGCGCTGCGGCGCGCGTCGGCGGGACGTATCACCGCAGTAATCCCCTACTTCGGCTATTCGCGGCAGGATCGCAAAGTGGCGCCGCGCGTGCCGATCAGCGCGAAAGTCGTCGCCGACCTGATCACGACGGCGGGTGTCAATCGTGTGCTGACGGTCGATCTCCACGCCGGACAAATCCAGGGCTTCTTCAATATCCCGGTGGACAACCTGTACGCGATGCCGGTGTTGCTCACGTACTTGCGCAAGCGAATCGACGGCAAAAAAGTCTCGGTGGTGTCGCCGGACGCGGGCGGCGTCGAACGCGCGCGCGCCTACGCGCGGCGGCTGAATGCGAACCTCGCGATTATCGACAAACGGCGCCGGCGCGCGAGCGAAGTGGCCGAGATGCAATTGGTCGGCGAAGTGAACGACTCGATCGCGCTGCTGGTGGACGACATGATCGACACGGCCGGAACTATCACCGAAGCGGCCAAGGTCGTCTCCAAAGCGGGCGCGACCGAAGTGATCGCGGTCGCGACGCATCCGATATTGTCGGACCCGGCGTGCGACCGTCTCAACAAATCGAACATCACTGAAATTGTCACAACCAATACGATTCCGCTGCGCGCCAAGGCGCAGGCTGAGCTCACCAAGATGCACAGCCTGTCGGTCGCGAGCCTGCTGGCGGAAGCGATGAAGCGAATTCATAATGAGGAGTCGGTGAGCTCGCTCTTTGCCTGAGCAAGCCGAACCATCAAGCGAGGAAACAATGGAGACCGGTGAATTAGCCTGCGAGAAACGTGCGACCCGACCCAAGGGTCAGAACAACGCGCTGCGGCGCAGCGGCCGCGTGCCCGCGGTATTGTACGGACCGACGACGACGCCGATGGCGTTGGCGATCGATCGAATCGAGCTGAAGGCGAGGATTTCGGCCGCCGCCCATACGCGGATCATCAAGCTCAAATCGAGCACCGCGGAGCTCGACGGCAAGCACGTGATCTTCAAGGACGTGCAGCGCGCCCCGGTCTCGGGCGAAATCCTGCACGCGGACTTGTACGAAGTGGATCTCAACCGCGCGATTCGCGTCGAAGTTCCATTCAAGTTCGTCGGCAAGGCCAAGGGCGTCGCCAACGGTGGAATCCTGGCGCCGCTCGAACGCACGGCGACGGTCGAATGCCTGCCGCTGGAAATTCCCGACTTGATCGAAGTCGACGTCACCGAAGTCGACATCCACAACGTTATTCACGTCTCGGCGGTGAAGTTCCCCGACAAGGTGAAGCCGATTTTCGATACGGATTATCCAGTGGTCACCGTGCTGCCGCCTACCGTTGCGGAAGTCGCGGTTGCCGCAGTCGCGGAAGCAGTTGAAGGCGCTGCAGTCGAAGGCGCGCCGGCGGAAGGCGCTGCTGCCGCAGCTCCCGCCGAGGGTGCGGCCGCTAAAGAGGGCGGCGACAAGGCGGCCGGCAAGAAGCCGGAGGCGGCCGAGAAGAAGAAGTAGTTTTGGCGATTCACTCGCGCGCGTCGCGCAGCCTTCGCGGGCCGCGACGCGCGCGAGCAATATTAGATGTGAGGGGAACGGGCGCGCAGCGCAACGCTGCAAACCCGGTGCAGGGGGAGGGGCCGCTATGAGTTTCGTCCATCTTCACGTCCACACGCAGTACAGCCTCCTCGACGGCGCCAACAAAATCGGGCCGCTAATCGAGCACGCCAAGGCGTCGGGGATGGAAGCGATCGCGATGACCGACCATGGCAACATGTTCGGCGCGGTCGAGTTCTATCAGAAGGCGAAAGCGGCCGGGATCAAACCGATCATCGGATGCGAGGTGTATCTCGCGCCGGGCAAGCGGACCGATCGCACGCAAGTTCCGCGCAGCGACGACTTCGACGGCGGCGGCAACTTCCACCTGATAGTCCTCGCGCAGAATCGCGAGGGCTACCGGAATCTTTGCCGGCTGCTGACGACGGCGTACCAGGACGGCCTTTACTACAAGCCGCGCGTCGACAAGGAGATCCTCGGCGAGCTGTCTAACGGATTGATCGTCCTGTCGGGATGCCTGTCGGGTGAGATTGCGCGGTGGCTCCGGCAGGATCGCAGGGACAAGGCGCGAGAGACGGCCGAAGCGTACGCGAAAATGTTTCCGGGGCGCTACTATCTCGAGCTGCAGGACAACAAACTTCATTCGCCGTACAACGATGCCCTGCGTGAAATCGGCAAGCAGGTCGGGCTGCCGCTGGTGGCGACCAATGATTGCCACTATCTGCATCGCGACGACGCTAAGGCGCACGAGGTCCTGCTCTGCATCCAGACCGGCAAGACGATGGCCGACGAGACTCGCTGGCGGTTCGACACCGACGAGCTCTACGTCAAGACGCCCGACGAGATGGCGAGCGCGTTCGGCGCGGACGCCGAGGAGTTGCGCAACAGCGTCGAGATAGCGCGGCGGATCGATTTCGAATTCGAATTCGGCAAATTTCACTTTCCGGTTTTCAAGTCGGGACCGGGCGTTGACCTCGACGCCGAAATGGAGACGCGTGCGCGCGAGGGTTTGACCGCGCGCCTGACAGAAATTCGCGCGCGGCGGGCGGATGTCGACGAGTCGCAGTACCAGGAGCGCATCGATCGCGAAATTCCCGTCATTCGCGACATGGGCTTCTCCGGCTACATGCTGATCGTCGCCGACTTTATCGGTTACGCGCGCGGGCTGGGAATTCCGGTAGGTCCCGGTCGCGGCTCGGTGGTGGGCAGCCTGGTTTCGTACGCGCTGGGAATCACCGAGGTCGACCCGGTCGAGCATCGCCTGCTGTTCGAGCGATGGCTGAATCCGGGGCGCAAGTCGATGCCGGATATCGACGTCGATTTTTGCTTCGAGCGGCGCGACGAGGTGCTCGAATACGTGCGCAAGAAGTACGGCGACGATCGCGTGGCGCAGATAATCACGTTCGGCACGATCAAGGGCAAGCAGGCGATTCGCGATGTCGGGCGCGTGCTCGGGCTGTCGTTCGCCGAAACCGACAAAATCGTCAAGCTGTATCCGGCGCCCAAGCAGGGCCGCGATTTTCCGTTGGTCGACGCACTCGAGATGGAGCCGCGGCTCAAGGCCGAGCGCAAGCTGCATCCTGATCTTTTCAACTACGCGTTCAAGCTCGAAGGACTGCTGCGGCATGCGTCGCGCCACGCAGCGGGCGTCGTCATTTCCGATCAGCCGCTCACCGACCTGGTGCCGCTGTACGTCGATAAGGAACGCGACCAGGCCGCGCTGGCGATCACGCAGTACTCGATGAAGGGCGTCGAGGAAATCGGGCTCATCAAGTTCGACTTCCTGGCGCTCAAGAACCTGACGCTGATAACCGACACACTCACCTTGATCAAGGCGGGCGGCAAAGAGGCGCCCGACCTGAATCGGCTGCGGCTCGACGACGCCGACACCTACAAGATGCTCTCGCGCGGCGACACGGTGGGAGTGTTCCAGCTCGAGAGCTCGGGCATGCGGCGGTTTATTACCGAGCTCAAGCCGACCTGCTTCGACGACGTGATCGCGGCGGGATCGCTGTTCCGTCCGGGTCCGCTCGACGCTATTCAGGACGGCAAGACGATGGTGCAGCACTACGTCGATCGCAAGCACGGCAAGGAGCCGGTCGAATACGATCATCCGCTGCTGGAGCCTGTGCTACGCGATACCTACGGCGTGATCGTCTACCAGGAACAGGTCATGCGCGCAGCGCAGGCGCTGGCGGGATACTCCCTCGAGCAGGCCGATATCCTGCGCGCCGCGATGGGCAAGAAGAACAAAGCGGTCATGGAGAAAGAGCGCGTGCGATTTATCGACGGCGCCAAGAAGAATGGCGTCAACGCTGCGCTCGCCACTTCGATTTTCGAAAAGATCGAAACCTTCGCGTCGTACGGATTCAACCGATCGCACGCCGCTGCCTACGCGCTGACGACCTACACGACCGGCTACCTGAAGGCGCACTATCCGCACGAGTTCATGGCGGCGCTGATGTCGCTCGACATGGACGACGTCGACAAGACCTACAAGAATATCGCGGCGCTGCGCGATATGAAGATTGCGATTCTGCCGCCGGACGTGAATCAGAGCCGGGTGAAATTCGCGGTTACCGATGGCGCGATTCGCTTCGGGCTGGCCGCGATTCGCGGCGTCGGAGCCAAGCCGGGAGAGGCGGTTGTTGCCGATCGCGAGGCCAACGGCCCGTTCGAGAGCATGGCGGATTTCTGCATGCGCGTAGGCACGCAACTGATCAGCCGCCGCGTGCTCGATGCGCTGATCAAATGCGGCGCGTTCGATTCGGTGAGCGCCGTGCGCGCCGCGCTGATGGCCGAGGCGGAGCAGGCGATCAAGCTGGCGCAGAAGGCGCAGAGCGACGCCGAGAAAAATCAGATCGGGCTGTTCGGCGGCGCGGTCAAGGTGCCCAAGCCGATGGCGCGCGAGCCGATTCCCGAATGGGACGCGCGGGAGAAACTGAAGTACGAGAAAGAAGCGCTGGGGTTCTACATCACGGCGCATCCGCTGGACAAGTACGATCGCGAGCTCGCGCGAATCAGCAAAGTCACTACGGCCGACCTGTCGTCGGCGCCTGACGGCAGTCCGGTGCAGATTGCCGGCGTGATCCACGCTGTGAAGCTGAAGAACAATAAATCGGGCAAGCGCTATGCGACGTTCTCGCTCGAGGATCGCGAGGGGGCGGTCGAGGCGATCGCGTGGTCGGAGACCTACCAGAAATTCGAGGCGATCATCATGGGCGACGAGCCGGTGGTCGCGCGCGGCAAGCTGGACGTTGACGACGAACGCGCGCAGATAATCCTCGAAGGGCTGGTACCGCTGGATTCGGCGCTGGTCGATTCCATTCGCGAGGTAAGAATTTCAGCGCCGATGCGCCGGCTGGAAAAGGGTGGCCTCGACGCGCTGAAGGCGATGCTCGCGCGGTATCGCGGCAAATCGATGACCTATCTGCATCTGGGGCTCGACGACGGCCGCGAGGCGGTAATGCTGTTGGGCGACAGCTATCGCGTCACGCCGACCGACACGTTCGTCGCCGAGATGGAGCAAATACTGCCGCCGGGTTCCATAGAGTTGAGATAACACAGCGTACCTCGGAGCGACGGTATCTGATAAGCTGAATTCCTTAGATCTTCGACGATTGAGGTATTCACCTGGCTAAGTCTTACGACGTTGCTCACGAGCATCACGAAAGCGCCGTCCTGGTTGGAATCGAACTTGGTTCCGAAGCGGGAATCGGCAGCGAAGAATCGCTCGACGAACTTAAAGCTTTGACCGAGAGCGCTGGCGCCGAAGTGGCCGGCGTTGTTCGGCAGCGCTTGAAGGCGCCGGACCCGCGCACTTTTATCGGCAAGGGCAAGGCGGGCGAGGTCCGCGAGCTGGCGTCGGCGAAAGGCGCGACGCTCGCGATTTTCGACGACGCGCTCAGCCCTGCGCAGGCGCGCAATCTCGAGAACGAACTCAAGATTCGTGTGATCGATCGCAGCCAGCTGATTCTCGACATTTTCGCGCAGCGCGCGCATACGCTCGAGGGCAAGCTGCAGGTCGAAATCGCGCAGCTCAGTTACCTGCAGCCGCGGCTCACGCGCCAGTGGTCGCATCTTTCACGCGTTCGCGGCGGCGGGGCGGGCGGCGGCGGCGTGGGCACCCGCGGTCCCGGTGAAACGCAGCTCGAAGTTGACCGGCGCCGGTTGCGCGAGCGGCTCACGCGCCTCAAGGTGCGGCTGGGACAGGTCGAGCGAACGCGCACGATTCAGCGCCGGCGCCGACTCGAGGTACCGTTCCCGACCGTCGCACTGGTGGGTTATACGAACTCCGGTAAATCGACGCTGATGAACGCGCTGACCGACGCGGGTGTCGAGGTGGCGAATCGTCCGTTCTCGACGCTCGATCCGACGATTCGGCGCCTCAAGCTGCCAGGCGGAATGAACGTGATGCTGGTCGATACGGTCGGATTTATCCATCGCCTGCCCCACATGCTGATCGACGCGTTCAAGGCCACGCTCGAGGAAGTGCGCACTGCGACGATGCTGCTGCACGTGGTCGATGCGAGTTCGCCGCTGGCGTCTGAGCGCATGACGATCGTCGACGACGTGTTGCAGGAAATCGGCGCGGGTGCGTCGCCGCGAATCGTTGTCATGAACAAGGCTGACCTGGCCGAGCATGGAGCGAATCGAAATGGGGCGCATGATGCGGTCTCGATCTCAGCGCTGAAGAAGGCCGGCCTCGACGACTTGCTCGGCACGATCGAAAGCCATCTCGGCGGCTCCCGCGAAGAAATATCGGTCACTTTGCCTGCCCGGCGTGGCGACCTCGTAGCAATGGCGCGACGGGACGGAGAAGTGCTAAGCGAGGAGTACCGCGACGGCGTGGTTTCGGTGCGGGCGCGCGTGAGCGCATCGGTCGCGGGGCGCCTCCGCAAGGCCGCGGACGCCGCAATCTGAGCTTGATTTGAAAGTGATTTACGATGGCAGCGCCTTCACATAGCAGCATCCGCGCGCGGCAAAGCTCGCTGCCGACGGTATCGTACGGCAAACTGCTGAATGTGCCGAACTTCCTGACCCTGTGCCGGCTCGCATCGATTCCGCTGTTCCTGACGTTCCTCACGCGCCAGCGCTACGAAGCGGCGCTCTACGTTTTTGCGGCGGCGGCGGTGACCGACGGGCTCGACGGCGCGGTGGCGCGATGGTTCGACTCGCGTACGGAGTTGGGCGCATTTCTCGATCCGTTCGCGGACAAGCTGATGCTCGTGTCGGCCTTCGTCGTGCTGACGATCGACGGCGACCTGCCCGGCTACCTGCTCAGCGTGGTGCTGATCCGCGATATCGTGATCGTCGTCGGCTACCTGATGATTTCGTTCTTCACCGGCGAGCGGGTGCCCGTGCGGCCGAGCTATCTCGGAAAGCTGAGCACGTTCATGCAGCTCGCATGCGTGATCGCCGTGCTAGCGCGGGTGGGAAACTACCGGCCGGGGGGGTTCAACGCGCTGCTGCTATTGACGGTCGCAGTGACGGCGGCGTCATTCGTACATTATATGTATCGCGGGCTGGTGTGGTTGAGATCGCGCGAGCCGCAGATGTTCGAGTAGGGCCCTCCCCTACTTCCTTTCCCCTAAATTCAAACGATTACTTTCGCGGCGCGTAGTTCTTCTACCTGGCTGCGTTCGATTCCGGCTTCGCGCAGGATTTCGTCGGTGTGCTCGCCCAACTTCGGCGGGACGCGCCACATCTTCGCCGGCGTTTCGGAGAATCGCGCACCCGGGTTCACCGTGCGGACGCGACCGGCGGTCGGATGGTCGTAAACCTGGAAGCTTTCGTTTTCAACGATTTCAGGATCCGTCAGCAGCGTTTCGTAATTGTGCACCGGGCCGCATGGAATGTCGGCCTCCTCGAGCACCGGCAGCCATTCGGCCGTATTCTTTTCGGGGAAAAGCTTGGCCAGACCGCGCATCAGATTGCGGCCGCGCTCGGCGCGCTGCTCGCGGTCCGACGTCTCCGGCCACCATTCAGCATGACCGACTGCCTCGGCCAAGCGCTTGGACTGCGCGTCGGTAAACGGCGCGATCGTGAGCCATCCATCCTTCGTCTTGAAAGGATCGAGCGTCGTGCTCTTGGGCGCGAGGTGCTTGAACTCGTCTTCGGGCAGCAGCGTGTAGCCGTAGATCGAATCGTTGGCCGTGAACGCCATCATCGCTTCGAGCATCGGGACCTTGATGTACTGGCCGACGCCGCGGGCGCGCGCCGCATGCAATGCGCTGACAACCGACAGCGCCGCGGTCATGCCGCTGACTTTGTCGGCTAGCGCCATCTTGACGGCGGTCGGCTGGCCGGCTTTGAGCCCTTGAATGTAAGCCATGCCCGAGTAGCCCTGGATGACGGGATCGTAGGCGGGAAAATTCGCGAGGCGGCCCTTCGGGGGGAAGCCGCAAATCGAGCAATAAACGACCTTGGGATTGGCGCGGCGAATGTCGGCGTATCCGATTCCGAGGCGATCGGCGACGCCGGGACGATTGTTCTCGACCAGCGCGTCGGCCTTCACTGCCAGGCGGCGCACGAGATCGCGGCCGTGTTCCTTCTTGATGTCGATGACGATGCTGCGCTTGTTGCGGTTGAAGTTCAGAAACGCCGCGGTGAGACCGCCGCGCTGCGGGCCGACGTTACGGCGCATCGAGTCGCCCTCGGGCGGTTCGATTTTGATTACGTCAGCGCCGAGGTCGCCGAGCAATTGCGTGCAGAACGGCCCCGAGATGACAGCGGTCAAATCAAGAATGCGAAAACCAATCAGCGGTCCATCAGCCATTGTAAAAATCCTTCAAGCGCGCGCGTTCGAGCGTAAAAGATACTAGCCGCGATTGAGCGGGGTGTCACTTGAGCCGCGAAAGGGCTTTCACGCGAAGCCTGCTTAACCCGCGCGGGTGTGCGGCGTCAAGCCGTTTTTGCTGGACGGGAAAAAGTGCCGCCAATTTTGAGATCTGTCGTCAGTTCGCGGGCGGCGGCGGGACGCTCATGCCGTAGGCCACTTTCAGGTCGTCGCCGTTGAACGGGTATACGTGGACCATCCAGCCGAACGCCTGTTTGAGGAAGTGGCCGCCTGCCGCTTCGCATTCGGTGGGGTCGGCGATTTTTCCGGTGAAGCCGAAGCGTCCGTCGGCCATGAAGCCGAGGCGTTGGTTGATAGCGGGGGCGTACGTGCTCGACGATGCCGGGATCATGCCGGGCATGTCGAGATGCGATGCGCCGACATCGCCGCGCATAACGTCGTTGAGCGTGATGCCGTTGGGCAGGCAGATGTTGGTGTGCGCGTGCCAGTGCGCGACGCTCAGCGGAATGATCGCGTCGAGCTGATCGTAGGTGTAGTCGGCGGGCGCGCTATACATCGCGCCGACGAGGACGTAGTCGCCGCTCGCATTTTTGACGTACAGGATGGAGCCGGGATGGGCGGGATCGAAATGGCCCATGTACTCCTGCTGGGAGGCGGCGTAGTCGGTGAAATGGTAAACGGTCTGCGGGACCGTCGGCAGAAAAATCTGGTAACCCTCCGACAACGGGACGCGCGAATCGTGATACTTGGCGAGCGCGGTGCGAAGCTCGGCCATCACGTCGCGCGCGCGCTCAAGGTCCTGCGGCGTTTGCGGACGCGACGGCGTCATCACCATGTGCGCGCCCACCCCATCTGCCCGCCCATCGCGTTGGGCGCCGTGTCGCCGTCCATATCGCCCATCGCAGCCATATCGTGCGCGAACGCGGGCGCGTTGAATGTAAGCGCCAGCGTTACAGCCAGGAGTCCCAACTTTTTCATGCTACCAACCCCGACGTAGAGTTTCATTCGCGATTGCCTTGCAGGCGTGCGTGTTTCAATGCGGGCAGCTCGCGGCGCATGCGCTCCTGGTACTCAAGATCGATCGGCGCGACCACGACGCCTTCCTGATCTGCGGCGCGCGCAATCACGCGTCCCCATGGATCGACGATCATCGAATTGCCGTAGTCGCTGTAGCCGTAGACGTTGGGGCCGAATTGGGCAGGTGCGATCACATACGCCTGGTTCTCGATTGCGCGCGCGCGGAGCAACGGCTCCCAATGCGCCTCGCCGGTGGGGAAGGTGAACGCGCTCGGGATTGCGATAATTTGTGCGCCGGCAAAAGTGAGGCGGCGATAGAGTTCCGGGAAGCGAAGGTCATAGCAGATGCTGAGTCCGATCGTGCCGAGCGAAGTCGCGCCGGTGACGACATCGGCGCCGGCGAGTTTGGCATCGGACTCGCGCACCGTGACGCGGCCGGGAAGATCGACGTCGAACAGATGAATCTTGCGATAGGCGGCGATACGTCCGCCGTCGGGCCCAAACAGCGCCGACGTGTTGTAGCATCGCGACTCGCCCTCGATTTGTTCGGTGATCGATCCGGCGACGATGTGAATTCGCAGCTCGCGCGCCAACCGCGATATCAGCATCAGCGATTGGCCGTCGAGCGTTTCGGCCGCGGCTGCCTGCTCGTTACGCTTGCCGCGCCAATTGAAAACCTCTGGCAGCGCGACGAGATTTGCACCGCGCGCGGCGCCCACGCGGACCAGCCGTTCGGCGCGCTCCAGGTTCGCCGCCTTGTCGGCACCGGCGTTCATCTGGATCGCTGCGGCGAGGTAAGTCATCGCGGACATTATTGCGCGTTGGGCATCCGGTTAGTAGCGCGGGGTTGTCGGATCGGCGTCGGACCACGCATCGATTCCACCCGACAGATTGAGCACATGCTCGAAGCCCATGCGCGCCAGGTACATCGCGACCTGCGCGCTGCGGACGCCGTGATGGCAAACAACGATAGTCTCGCGATCGGGATCGAGCTCGGCCAGGCGCGATGGAATATCACCCATCGGAATGTGGCTCGCACCGGGAAAAGGGGCAAGCGAAATTTCGAAAGGTTCGCGCACGTCAAGGATGAAGACGCGCTCGCCTCGATCGAGACGAGCCTTGAGCGCCGCCGGTTCGATTGCGCCGATATCAGGCATCACGCGACCCGCGCGCGCGCCGCGCTACTGTTTGATGTCGTTCGAAAACAGTTCGACCTTCGAGAACACCGGCAGCTCGGTGCACGAAACCGAAAATCCGAACGTGTCGGTCTGACCCGGCAGGATCGGTTTGAAATGCGGCTTCTCGTTCAGAATTTTCTGAATGTTCTCGTCGTCAGCCAGGCTCGCCGCTTGATGGTTGTAGAGGCTCTCGCCGTGGAGGACTTTGCCGTTCTTGTCCTCGAACGCGAAGTGCAGAAGCACGTAGTCGATCGGCCGGTCGCTGATGTTGGTGATCTTGCCCGAGACGAGCAGGCTCGGCGGCATGCAGCACGAATGCATAATCACGTCGCGCGTGACGACGACCTGGAGCTGGTCGTTGGGCACGACCTGGGTCTTCGGATGATCGTAGCGGCGGTGCATGTCAGCCTCAGCTGCCGCCTGCTCGCTGTTCTTCACCTCGACGCGAGTGCCAGCAAACGCGGCGCCTGCAACGCTGAAGGCCAAAAGAGTCGCTACTGCGATGAGCTTTTTCATGGCGCGATCCCCATTGTCTGACGCTATCCCCACCCGGATCTTGGTGCGGGACTTCGCCAATGTCAATCTACTATTCACATGGCGGTTGCTGAACATTCACGGTTCATGGCCGAGGCGATTGCCGAAGCGCGTCGTGCAGAGGCCGAGGGCGAAGTTCCAGTCGGCGCAATCGCGGTCGCCGACGGGCTAATCGTTGGCGTTGGACACAACCGGCCGATTGGGCTCGCCGATCCTACCGCGCACGCGGAAATCCTTGCAGTCCGCGCGGCCGCATCGACGCTCAAAACGTACCGGCTGACCGGCGTATCGATATACGTCACGCTCGAGCCTTGCGTGATGTGCGTCGGCGCGATGCTGAACGCGCGAATCGCGCGAGTCGTTTACGGCGCGCGCGACGACAAAGCCGGTGCGCTCGGCTCAGTGTACGACATCGGCCGCGATGGCGTCCTGAACCATCGATTCGAAGTCGTCGGCGGCGTGATGGAGGCGGAGTGCGCCGAGATGATGCGCGCGTTTTTTGAGGCGCGTCGCGGCGGGGAATAACAGGAGGCGGCGGGGGTGATGGGGAACTTCAGATTTTATCGGCGCGTTTCGATTTTTCCGGGACTGTCGGTCAACGTATCGAAATCGGGGCCGAGCCTGACCGTCGGGATGCGCGGTGCCCACGTCACGGTCGGCAGCAATGGAATTCGCCGCACGGTCGGCATCCCCGGCACCGGCATCTACTATACGTCGCACAGCGGATACCATTCGGGAGCGCATTCGGCGCACGTCGATCAGCCGATCTCCCAGAGTCAGCAGACGACGGCGCACGGCATTGCGCAGTTTGTCGCCCTACTTTGCATCATCGGCGTCGTCGCATTCGCGATCGCCTTGGCGGGCATGGTCGCAGGCGGCAAGTGACCCCGGGTACTCAGAGAGATTTAGGACCGGTAGATGCGCTCGCCGCCCTGGTCGGGCTGATCCGCAGGAGCAGCGTGCCTTCGCTGGACTGCTGTCCGGTCAGCGCGAAGGTGTCCCCGCTCTGGAGCTTGAGATTGGCCGTCATCGTAGGCCGCGTTCCGTCGAACAGGACCACCTCCATCGCGATCATGCCGCCGTCGATAGCTCGCGGCTGAACGTGAAGGGTCTTGCCGCCCGGCAGCTGAAACACGATCATGCGGCCGGACTTGGTCCGCTGATAGCGATGAATGAAAGCGCCGGGGTCGTGCGCGCTCGCGACGAAAGCCGAGTCGACTTGCACGTCAACCAACCTGACAGGTCGCGTGACACTCGATGGAGCTGCGGGCCTGCTGGCCACTGTCTTCGCGATTTGTTCGGTAGTCGGAAAGACTACCGCGTGGACCGCTATCGCCATCATGGCAACGACCACCAGCTTTGCGATTACGTCGAGAACGGATTTGGTGAATCCTTCGAGTGAGGGCAGGACTGCGATCGCCTTCAGTTCGCGGCCGATCGTCGAGTAGTCGGATAGTTCGCCGGTGCACGACGCGCATCCATTAAGATGATGGGTGACCTCGCGGAGGGCGCTCTGCTCGAGTTCGCCGTCGCCGGCCGCTCCCAGCATTAAACCGATTTCGCTACATTCTGGCATCTGACCGTTTACGGTCGCACAGACCAATAGACGATGTCAGGGGGTCGAAATTCAACCCCCGGGCCGTACCGCAACAAGCCGATCGGGCGCCTGCGGGATAGTCTTCCACAGGTCGGGGTCGTGACCCGTGATGATCATTGCGCCGCCGTCCCGTAGCGTGCGCAACCGGCGTATCGATTCGAGCATCTGCTCGCGATCGTACATGGCGGTCGGCAGGTGAAAGTTGTCGAGCGTGCGGCGCAGGTAGCATGCGTCGCCCGTCATCACGACTTCGTCGCCGCCGATGCGAACGCGCAACGATTGATGTCCGGGAGTGTGGCCGGGAGTGGGAATGCATACCACCGAGCCGTCGCCGAAGACGTCATGCTCGCCGTCGATCATTTTCACGCGATGCCCGTGGTCGTAGTCGTGCGGATCGTAAAAGACGCTTTCGATCAGGTCGGCGTTGTGGCCGGCCTCCCACTCGCGGCGCTGAATCAGCAGGGTCGCGTTGGGCAACTGCTGGTTGCCGCCGCAGTGATCGAAATGCAGATGCGAATTGATGACGAAATCGATCTTCGACGGCGCGACGCTGAGCGACTCGAGGCGCGCCGCGATCTCCTCGCCGGGTTTGAATCCGACTGTGTGATACTTCGCGAGACGTCCGAGGCGGCCATTCGGATCGATCTGCGTATCGACGTGAAGACCGCTG
>Ga0210396_10002858_pt1 | contig 17401 bp, 12 predicted proteins | sample IncBWH17OmetaG_FD_155466 | JGI IMG/M metagenome (GOLD analysis project Ga0210396, IMG submission 155466) | Forest soil microbial communities from Barre Woods Harvard Forest LTER site, Petersham, Massachusetts, United States - Inc-BW-H-17-O ... | reverse complement strand
CGTCTGACAGCACGACGCATCGATAGCCGCGGTCATTCGCCTCGCGAACCGTGGTGTTGACGCACACCTCGGTGGTGACGCCGCAGACCAGCAGATTTTCGATGCCGTATTTCTGCAGGATGTCGCCGAGTTCGGTGGCGTAGAACGCGCCCTTCCCCGGCTTGTCGATCACGACCTCGCCATCGATCGGATACAACGCGGGAATAATGTCGTGCCCGGCCTCGCCACGGATCAGGATCCGTCCCATCGGGCCGGGATCGCCGATGCGCAGGCTCGGCGCGCCACGCTCGACCTTTGCGGGCGGCGCATCCGACAAATCGGGCGAATGGCCTTCACGGGTGTGAATGACGAGCATGCCGCTGTCTCGGGCGGCCTTCAGCACGGAAGCGATCGGTTTGACGGCCGTGGCCAATCGCGACACGTCGTTGCCGAGCGTCTCGCCGAAACCGCCCGGCTCCATGAAATCGCGCTGCATATCGATGATGACCAGCGCCGTCACCGACCAGTCGAGCGCAATCGGCTCAGGTTCTGCGGCGATGACGCCCTTTGGCAGTTGCTTTAAGGTTGCCACGAGTTACGCCCCTCGACGCTTGAGAACTCTGAAAACACGAAAGCAAGACCCAAGATGGAGTTAAGCAAAGGCTGTGCCATTGTGTACAACGCGCATGGGCGGCGGCCTGCGTTGAAATTCGCCTTGTTTTCAGCCGGTTGCGTCTCCGGCCGATCGCGGTTGCGGTAATCCGCACCCGACTTTCGCCGCTCACTTGCTCATTCATTGAGCGCGGTGATGCATGCAAGGCGTCCCCGGCAGCCTTCGCCACACCGGCTTGAACTGACACGACACGTCGTCTCAATCCTCGGAGGACCCGATTGAGTTGACCACCGTCCTTGTGCCTGAAACATTGGCTTTTTCGTCGTCACGACGAGAGATCGGGGCCTATTCTGAAATTTCTGGCGTGGAATTTGCTGCTCTGGCCAAGGGCTTGAAGATATCTGGATCGAAGGGGGACGTTCGATGGCCACCATTACGACGACGACCGCGGTCGCGCGAAAGCCACTCTATTCATCGCTGTTCGTTCAGGTCCTTGCCGCGCTGGTGCTGGGGATCGTGCTCGGAATGGCCGTTCCCGATTTCGCCGTCAGCCTGAAGATCCTGAGCGACGCCTTCCTAAAACTGATCACCATGATCGTCGCGCCGATCGTGTTTTGCGTTGTCGTCCACGGTATCGCCGGCGCAGGCGACCTCAAGAAAGTTGGGCGGGTCGGCGTCAAAGCGCTGATCTATTTCGAGGTCATGACGACGGTCGCGCTGGTCGTCGGTCTCCTGCTCGCCTTTATCTTCGGGCCCGGCCACGGCATGAACATCGACACCTCCCATCTCGATGCCAACGCGCTCTCCAGCTACGCCAACAACGCCAGCAGACTGAAAGGCGAAGGCATCGGCTCCTTCCTGCTGAACATCATCCCCACGACCTCCTTCGACGCGCTGTCGCGCAACGATGTATTGCAGGTGCTGTTCTTCGCGATCATTTTCGGGGTCAGCCTCGCTTTGGTCGGCGGCGAAAAGGGTGAGAAGGTCGCCTCGCTGATCGACGCGGTTTCGACGGTGCTGTTCCGCGCGATGGGATTGATCGTGCGCATCGCGCCGCTCGGCGTGCTGGGCGCGGTCGCCTATACCGTCGGCAAATACGGCGTCGGTTCGCTCAAGCAACTGATCTCGCTGGTGGCCTTGTTCTACGTCTCGGTCGCGATCTTCGTTCTCGGGGTGCTTGGCAGCGTGATGGCGCTTGCCGGGCTCAACATTTTCAAATTCCTGGCCTACCTGCGCGAAGAATTGACGATCGTGCTGGCGACCGCTTCGTCGGATGCCGTGCTGCCGCAGATCATGCGCAAACTCGAATGGCTTGGCGTGAAGAAGTCGGTCGTTGGCCTCGTGATCCCAACCGGCTATTCCTTCAACCTGGATGCGTTCTCGATCTACCTGACACTGGCGGTGGTCTTCATCGCGCAAGCGACCAACACCCCGCTCTCGTTCGGCGATCTCCTGCTGGTTCTCGGCATCTCGCTGATCACCTCGAAAGGCGCGCACGGCGTCCCCGGCTCGGCGATCGTGATCCTGGCAGCGACGTTGAACGCGGTGCCGAGCATTCCGGCGATCGGGCTGGTGCTGGTGCTTTCCGTCGACTGGTTCATCGGCATGGCGCGCGCGCTCGGCAACCTGATCGGCAATTGCGTCGCCACCGTCGTGGTTGCGGCATGGGAGGGTGACCTCGACCGCGACAAGGCGCATCGGGTGCTCGACGGCAACGAAGTCGTCGACGTAACCGCGGGCTAATTAGAAGCATGATCTCCGCGCAAACGCTTTCGCGTTTGTCGCGAGGGAAAACCGCTACACACTTTTCCGGATCATGCTTGGCGCGGCCGGAAGTTCTCGATCAGCCGCAGCAACACCCGCGCGCCGGCATCGGCGTCGGCCAATTCGACATGCTCGTCGGGATGGTGGCTGATGCCCCCACGACATCGCACGAACACCATCGCGACGTCGGCGATGTCGACCATCGCCATCCCATCATGGCCGGCGCCGCTCGGCAATTCGAACACGGGATAGCCTTCGCCCGCCACGGCTTCGGCGACCTGCGCCTTCAGCCAGGGCGCACAGGGAACGGTGCGGTTCTCATGCGTCACATCGAGCCGCAATTCCAGCTTTCGGCGTTTGGCGATCGCTTCGATCTGGCGAACGATATCGGCCACCGCGCGATTTCGATGCACGTCGGTCGGTGCGCGCAGATCGATGGTAAAATGGACCTGTCCAGGGATGACGTTGGTCGCGCCGGGCGTGGCGTGGATATAGCCGACCGTGCCGACCAGGCCGCGCCCGTCGGTCAGGCATAGTTCCTCGATCTTGGTGATGAGTTCGGCCGCGCCGGCCAAGGCATCGCGACGCAATTCCATCGGCACGGTGCCGGCATGACCGGCCATGCCGGTCACCCTTGCCGCCATGCGGGTTGCACCGGCAATGGCGCTGACGACCCCGACCGGCAATCCTTTGGCCTCGAGCACCGGGCCTTGCTCGATGTGAAGCTCGACATAGGCCAATAATTCGCTGCGCGCCCGTGCGGCAGCACCAATATGATCGGGGTCGAGGCCAAACTGAACCATCGCCTCGCGCATCGAGATTTCGGCGCTGTCTTTGGAAGCGAGCACGCGCTCGTTGAAAGTACCGGCCACCGCCCGGCTACCGAGCAGGGTCGACGCAAATCGCACCCCCTCCTCGTCGGCGAAGCCGGTCACCTCGATGGCGAAGGGAAACCGCTTACCGCGCTTGTTGAGGTCGGCGACACAGGAGATCGCGGTGATGACCCCGAGCGGACCGTCCCATCTGCCGGCGTCACGCACCGTGTCGTAGTGCGAACCCAGCATCAGGCACGGCAAGCCCGGTCGTTCGCCTTCGTAACGCCCGCAGACATTGCCGATGGCATCGAGATGGGCGCTCATGCCGGCTTCGACCATCCAGGCCATGATCAGATCGGCCGCCGCGCGATGTTCGGGCGTGAGAAAGATGCGCGTCAGGTTATCCGGCGTCTCAGAAATCGCGGCCAGCCGATTGATCCGGCCGACGATTTCGTCGCCAAGCGGCAAGGCCTGTCGTCCAGCGGTGGCTGCGTTCTTCTCGCTCATGTCTTCCCAACAATGGAAACTGAAAGGCTATCCGACTTGACGCGCGTCGGCTGCTAAATGCGAAAGATTGGCGTGCCAGTGCCGTGCGATTTGCAGCCCCGTCGCGACCCAGACCCGGTCATGCCCCTTGATATAGTCGAGAAACCGCATCAGCGCTGCCGCACGTCCGGGACGGCCGACGAGTCGGCAATGCAGACCGATCGACATCATCTTCGGCGAGGTTTCGCCTTCGGCGTAAAGCACGTCGAAAGCGTCCTTGAGATAGCCGTAGAACTGGTCGCCGTTGCCAAAGCCTTGCGCGTTGACGAAGCGCATGTCGTTGAGGTCGAGGCTATAGGGGATGATCAGATGCGGCCCTGACGGCCCCTTGATCCAGTACGGCAAATCGTCGGCGTAAGAGTCGCAGGAATAAAGGAAACCGCCGGCTTCCATCACCAGCCTGACGGTGTTGATCGAGGTCCGCCCCGTATACCAGCCGAGCGGCCGCTCACCGGTCACCTCGGTGTGCAGACGAATGGCGTCGGCGATTTCCACCCGCTCTTCGGCCTCCGACATGTCCTTGTGCTCGACCCACTTCAGGCTGTGGCTGGCAATATCCCAGCCTGCCTCTTTCATCGCGGCGACCACTTCCGGGTTTCGCTTCAAGGCGGTTGCCACGCCGAACACGGTGGTCGGTAGTTTTCGTTCGGTGAAAATCCGCCATAGCCGCCAGAAGCCCGCACGCGAGCCGTATTCGAACATCGATTCAATATTGGCGTGGCGTTGCCCGGGCCACGGCTGCGCACCGAGCACGTCCGACAGGAATGCTTCGGAGGCTCGGTCGCCGTGCAGGATATTGTTCTCGCCGCCTTCCTCGAAATTCACCACGAACTGTACGGCGATGCGTGCATTGCCCGGCCAGTGCGGATGCGGCGGATTGCGGCCGTAGCCACGGAGATCCCTGGGATACCCGTCCCCGGACATTCTACACTTCCTCGATGCGGACCTTTTGCGCACCTTTGTAGAGCACCGTCCTGCCGAGCGTGTACAGGTTCTCAAGTCCCGACGTCAGCGTGATGAAGTGATTGCCGGCCAATTGGCCCATCTTGCTTGCAAAATGCACCCCACCATAGGCCAGTAGAATTTCGGTCTCGCTGATGCCGCCGGGATAAAGGATCATCTGGCCCGGCGCCGGATAGCTGGTGTGGTTCTCATAGCCGACGCCAAAGTCCAGATCGCCGAGCGGCATCCAGACTCCCTCGCCGCTCCAGCGCACATGGACAAATTCGCTATTGAACGGCATGGCCTTGCGGAAGGCCGCACAAGTTTTGGGCGCTAACTGTTCTTCAAAGCGGGCCTGGAACGTGAAGTCTCCGGCGTGGACGATCAATTGGCTCATTCAAATACCCGCAATGGCGTTTTCGAGAGATTCCCTACCCCTCGATAGCCGAATTCCAGGGTCTTTTGCTACCCCACAAAGGCGGATTGGCAGCAATCCGGCGTCCTCTCCAACAGCCTCACGCGTTAGAGGCGCCGCGGCAAATGATGCCGTGCCGCGATAGGAGCAGGCTCTGGCCGATGACCCCTGCGGTATTTTGTCGATTTTATCGGTCGATAAACTGAGCTAGTCTGTTAGACCAATGTCGGTTCCTTCCCGTCCCAAAAGTGCAATGCGGCCATATCGACAGGCTTGGCCGCTGCGGGTAGGGTCGCGGCCCTAAAAAGACTTAGTCCCTAAAAAGACTTGGTCCCTAAAGAGACTTGGGAGAGACGCCGTTGTCGGAGAAGTTTACCTGGAAGCGGGACTACTACGCCGGCGGCCTGATGCTGCTGCTCGGGGTAGGAGCTGCTGTGACCGGTTCGGGCTACAAGTTCGGCAGCCTCGCCCGAATGGGCCCCGGGTTTATGCCGGTCGTGCTCGGCGTGGTCCTTGCCTTCATTGGTCTGCTGATCGCAGGCACGGCGCTTGGATCATCCGAGCCGGACGACGGCAAATTTCTGCCTGACAATCCGCAATGGTTCGGCTGGCTGTGCATCATTGCAGGCCCCGTCCTGTTCATCGTCCTCGGACAATTTGGCGGGATGATCCCCGCGGTGTTCGCCTGTGTGTTCGTCTGCGCGCTCGGAGACAAGACGGCGACCTATAAGTCATCGTTCATTCTCGCCTGCGGCGTCACCGTGTTCGGCGTCGTGCTGTTCCACTACCTGCTGAACATTCCCTTTCAGTTGTTGCGCGGGGTGAACCTGTGATTTCGACCGCGCTCACCGATCTCTGGTACGGCTTCGGCGTCGCTCTCGAGCCGCACAACCTGATGTACTGTTTCCTCGGCGTGCTGGTCGGCAATCTCGTCGGCGTGCTGCCGGGCATGGGCCCCGTCGCCACGATCTCGATCCTGCTGCCGCTCACCTTCGGCATGCATCCGGTGCCGGCGATCCTGATGCTTTCCGGGGTCTATTACGGCGCCCAATATGGCGGGGCGATCTGTTCGATCCTGCTCAACCTGCCGTGCCATCCGCCGCACGCCGTCACCTGTCTGGATGGTTTTCCGCTGACCAAACAAGGCAAAGGCGGAACGGCGCTCGGTATCACCGTCGTCGCCGCCTTCATCGGTGCTTCCTTCGGCATCACCGAGATGATTTTCCTCGCGCCCTTCCTGGTCAAGATGGCGCTGGAATTCGGTCCGGCGGAGGTGTGCTCGCTGATGCTGGTGGGCCTGATCGCGGGATCGACGCTTGCCAAGGGCTCCCCGCTCAAGGGCATCGCCATGACGGTGTTCGGCCTCCTGATCGGGATTGTCGGCTCCGACATCGAGACCGGCCAGCCGCGCTTCACGTTCGGCATCACCGAACTGTTCGACGGCATTGAAATCGTTGCGCTTGCGCTCGGCATGTTCGGCATCGCCGAATTCCTGAACAGCGTCAACAACACTGAAAAGGTCGACATGAAGTATGCCAAGGTCGGCATCTCCGACATGTTCCCGTCGAAGGCCGACCTGAAGCTCGCGTTCTGGCCGATGATTCGCGGCACTGTCATCGGCAGCCTCTGCGCGTTGATCCCGGGCACCGGCCCGACCATCGCCTCGTTCGTGTCCTATGCCACCGAAAAGAAAATCTCGAAGACACCGGAGCGCTTCGGTCACGGCGCCATCGAAGGCGTCGCCTGCCCCGAAGCTTCGACGCATTCCTCGGTGCAAGGCGACTTCATTCCGACCATGAGCCTCGGTATCCCCGGCGACACCGTGATGGCGCTATTGCTGGGCGCGCTGATCATCCACGGCATCGTGCCGGGACCGCAGTTGATCACCCAGCACGCGGACATCTTCTGGGGCCTGATTGCCAGCTTCTGGATCGGCAATATCCTGCTCGTCGTCCTCAACGTGCCGATGATCGGGCTGTGGGTGAAGCTGCTCTCGATCCCTTATCGCTACCTTTATCCGAGCGCGATGTTCTTCGTCTGCATTGGCGTCTATGCGGCGAGCAACGACATGTTCCAGGTCGGCGAGACGCTGGTGATCGGCATTGTCGGATACATCCTGCTGCGCCTGGATTTCCACCCGGCGCCGATCCTGCTCGGCTTCGTGCTGGGGCCGCGCTTTGAGGAAAATTTCCGCCGCAGCCTCCTGATTTCCCGCGGCGACCTGATGACCTTCATCGAGCGTCCGATCAGCGCGTTCTTCCTTTTCATCTGCGTCGTGCTGCTTTCTGCCCAGATCTACGTCTGGCTGCGCAAGCCGAAGATCGTCCAGGAAGAGAAGGCACTCGAGGCGCAGGTTTCCGCAACGCCCTATTCCGGACTGGCGGAATAACCGCCAAGCGCGGAGCGGCCATAAACAGCGGGACCACGCGATCCCGGCGGATCGCCGGTCAGCGCCGGCCGTAGCAGTGGAATCCGCCGTAGATCCCTGAGCGATCCAGCTCAAATCCGACCGCGCTTCGTTCATCGTCGCGACGCCATATCCGCTGCAGCGATGCCAGTTCGTCGCTTTCGATCGGCGATCCCTCGCCTGCGGTGCGGAAAATCACGTGGACATTGTCGCTGCCGGCGCGATCGATCGCATTCCACAGGGCCCGAATTTCGTCGATCGCCATCCAGTCCTGCGAGTCCAGCAGGATGACGGCATCGACTTCGCGCGCGGGCAAACCATCCAGGAATTGCCGAAGGCTGGCGTGGTGCGGAATGATCAATCCCGCGCCATTGCGCATGCGCTCATATTGGCGGCGCTGCAGATATGGCGGCAGGCAACGATCGCCTGGACCGGCATAGCCGCGATGGAGCGCCTGCCAGGCAAAATAATTGGTTTCGTTCGGATGACCGTCGATCAGACGCAACAGGCGCGCGTGAAGCACGTCGTTCAGCGGCGCACCGCCGCCGAGCAAGGCTCGCTGTCGCGGCGGGATGCCAAGGCCGAACAGCAAAGCCGGCGTTGCCGTAATCAGCCGGACCAGCGGCGAATGGAACACGCGATCGAGGCGCTTCAGCGCCGCAATGCGCGCGGGCGCATCCGGCTTGCCGTTCAAAAGTATCGCGGGATCGATCCCGCTCATTTTGGCTGCAAAATGCGCGAGACCGATGAAACGGCCGAGCATGCCGTGACGATAAAAGCCGTTGGCGAAATAAGCGTGGCGCGGGCGGCCGATGATATTTCGCTTGTCCCAATAAGCACGCGCCTGCGCATCCAGCCATGGCCGCAGCCGCTCGCGATAAAGGTCCGAATTGGCCGGCTTGTCGGCCGCGCCGAAGAACTGCCAGAAATCCGAATAATCGGAGAAGGCACGCAAGCCGGCTAATTTGAGTTTGATGAGCGCGAGGTGCGCCTCGTTGAGATCGACCGCATAGACCTGCGCGGGTTGCGCTGTCAGATAAGACAGCGCATTGCATCCACCTGACGAGAGCGTCACGATGGTCGAGCCTACGGCCAAGCGGAGCGCCGCGAGATCGGCAACCGGGTCTTCCCAGATCTGGGTGTAGACCAGGCGACGGAACCAGAACGCGTAAAGCCTGTCCCAAACCGTCGTTTCTTCGTCGTCTTTCGTGTTGCGGACGGCATTTGCGATAAGTCGACTGTTCATCCGCGCCTCGAATCAACAATCCAACCAGGATATCGCGCCCTCGCTTCAGTTTTGCGACAGCAGCGGTGATGCGATCCTGTCGTTAATTCCGGAACTCGCTTTCCGTTTTGAGGATGTGCGCTAGTGGAGTGGATTTGACATTCGCCCCTGTCACATCTTTGTCGCGCGAACATCGCAAGGAGGTGTGAGATGAACCGCGACGAGGTGGATCATGTCGGCGCTGACGAAGGGTACCGGCGTAAAATCGAGCATTGAGAAGTCGCCTCGCAGGCCACAAAGCCGCCTTCCCGCTTTTTCGCCATCGCCGAGGTCGGCATGACCGGCTGGCTTGCGGTTTTCGCGGCAGGGCTGTTCGAGATCGCCTGGGCTTTCGGTCTGAAATATTCCGACGGCCTCACCCGGTTCTGGCCGACGCTTGCGACAGCGTTAGCGATTTTGGCAAGCTTTGCGCTGATGGCGTTTGCGCTTCGGTCGCTGCCCTTTGGCACCGCCTATGCGATCTGGACCGGCATCGGGGCGGCCGGCAGCATCGTCGTCGGAATGGTGATCTTCAGCGAACCGACCGATCCGGTGCGCATCATCTGCCTGACGTTGATCGTCGCCGGCGTGGTCGGGCTGAAACTCAATTCGCCGGTGTAAAGCTTTAGCTGTTTCGCCGGCGGCGCAAACTTCGCCATCCCTCGACAACGCCAAATACGCTGAGCGCGAATATGAACGGAAGGAAGTGATACATCAGGCGGAACATCAAAAGCGCTGCGACCAGCGGCTCTTTGTCGTCCTTGCCGAGCCCGATCAGGAATGTCGCATCGAAAACCCCAATACCCGCCGGCGTGTGGCTTGCAAATCCCAATAAAGTCGCCGCGATGAAAACGGCCATGATCGGGAAAATCCCGATATTGGGTCCGGCGGGAATCAGCACATACATCGCCAGCGCCGCAGCCCCGAGATCGAAAACGCCGATCAGGATTTGCAGCACCACCAATGGCCCCGACGGAAGCCGGACGGGCCAGCGTTTGGTGCCGATATTGCGCGGAAACCAGCACCAGGCCAGGAAGCCTGCGACGCCCAGAAGCAGCGCAGCGGCAATCCACTGATTGACCCTGGGCGGCAGAAAGTCGACCAGGCTGATCGCGTCAGGCGCAAAGAATAATCCGATTCCGAGCGCGGTCAGGTTGCCGAGCCAGAACGTCAGCCCGGTCAGAAAGCAGATGTTGGCGACCTCGAACGCGCCCAGGCCGTAATACGAATAAACCCGATAGCGGATCACCGGCGAGATCAGCGAAACCGCGCCGATGCCGTGCGCGATCGGATAGCTGGTAAAGCTGGCAAGCGCTGCGATCCGATAAGGAATCTCGGAGCGGCCGATGGTCCGCAGTGCGAGCAGGTCATAGAACGTCAAGCTCGCGTAGGAGGTGATCACCAGCACGGCTGCCAGCGCGATGAGCGAAGTATCCGTGTGCCTGATGACCTCGAATACTTCGTGGGTATCGATGCTCTTAAGCGTGTGGGTCAGTGCGAAGATTGCAATCGCAGCGATGGCGATACTGACGACAATGCCGAGGCCCTTCAGCCTAGTGCCGTTGCGGTGCGATTTTGTCGGTGCGATTACCTTCAGTGTGTTCATCCGGGCAGGCAAGCACATCCATTGTCTCGCCACCTGATTCGCGATGGCGATATCGTCCATTGACACGGAGATGTGACAATCGCGTTACCTGGTGGTCCCAATCCAGCATTCGCATCCCCTTCAGCGGCCACTTTCGAATGCTGGAATCAAAGGACCACTGGCCTCAACAAAAGTTGCGTGCACAAGCCTATTGCCGACGCATTGTGGTCGCATCGGAGTCACGCATCGTCCGTAAGAAAGCGACACGAGGCGACCAGTCAATCGAGGCAGCATGAGCGACGAGAGCGATTTCGATCTCAGGCCCGACCAATGGGAAGCGTTGAAAGCACTCCGCGCACCCTTCGCCGGGCTGCCTGTCTCAACCCGATGGGCGCTCGACGATCTGGTTGCGCTCGGCCTCGCGACCGTGAACGACCGCGGGCCGGCGATCACATTGAAGGGACGCAAGGCACTGGTCAGGGGCTCGTTCAGCTTGTTGGATGCGGCCGCCTGAGGCCGGGGTGATTTTCGTGAAGGCGCCAGACCCACAGATTGCCGATGGCGCGGCCTTGTCGCCAACCTCGGATCGGTTCAAAATGCACTGTTTGAGCCTGATCACCGCCCTGATCTTTGAACCCAATGAATGGCTCAGACGACGTCTTCATTGTTGCCCGGCAGTCGCGGTCTGAACCAAAAGTGCAATTCTTTCCTATTGTTAATGCGACAACCGCAGCAGGGACGATCAAATAAGGGGGCTCGCGGACCCTGGAGGCGGTTCCCGCGACGAGTTGCGGAAAACGCCCGCAATCGCTCACAGTTCTCATCTCAATGGCAGGTTCATGGACCAACCGATTAAGAATTTCCAGAAGACACCTTCGATTGGTCCCGCGCAGACCGCCAAGCCGCGGTCGGGCCGACGGTTTGTCCTGACATCCATCGCCATCCTGCTGATCGTCGGCGGCGTCGTCTGGTGGACCAAGCAGGCTGCGCCACCGCAAGGTAACGGCCGCAATTCCGCGCCGATGTCGAGCGTTCCGGAAGTCGTCGGCAAAGGCGACATCGGAATCAACATCAACGCGCTGGGTACCGTGACGTCGCTCGCCACCGTGACGATCCGCACGCAGATTAGCGGTTACATGCAGAAGATCGATTTCACGGAAGGTAATGACGTCAAGAAAGGCGACCTGCTCGCCGAAATCGATCCGCGGCCATATGAAGCGGCATTGGCGCAGGCCAAGGGACAACTGGCACGCGACGAGGCCATGCTCAAGGGTGCGCAGGTCGACCTGGCGCGATACCAGGGGCTGGCGGCGCAGAACGCCGTGCCGCATCAAACGCTGGACACTCAAATTGCTCTCGTCGCCCAGGATCAGGGCACAGTGGAAGCAGACAAGGCAGCAGTGAAATCCGCCGAGGTCAACTTGGCCTACTGCCGGATCCTGTCGCCGCTCGACGGCCGCGTCGGGATACGTCAGGTCGATCAGGGTAACTATGTCACGCCGGGCGACACCAATGGTATCGTCGTCATTACGCAGTTGCATCCGATCAGCGTCCTGTTCACCGTTCCTGAGGACAATCTGCAAGCGATCGCCACACGCCTGAAGGCTGGCGCCGTGCTGCCCGCAACCGCGCTCGATCGTGCCGCCTCCACCAAGATCGAAGAGGGATCGACGCAGACCTTCGACAGCCAGATCGACCCGACGACCGGAACGATCAGGCTGAGGGCGCAATTCTCCAACGACGAGCGGCTGCTTTTCCCGAACCAGTTCGTCAACATCCGCCTGCTGCTCGACACCCACAAGGACGTCACGACGATGTCGACGGCTGGCATCCAGCGCGGCGCGCCCGGGACCTTCGTCTACCTCGTCAATGCCGACAGCACGGTATCAGTTCGGCCGGTCAAGCTCGGCGTCACCGACGGCGACCATGTGGAAGTTCTATCCGGTCTTGCGCCAGGAGATCGCATCGTGATCGACGGCGCCGACAAGCTTCGCGACGGCGCCAAGATCGTCATTCGGTCGGAGAGCAACCCGGCGCAAACCACCAATCCGACTCAAGCCCCGGCCAACCCCGAGAAATCGGGCGGCGGCAAAAAACGGCGCTCCGACGGTGAGCAGAAGCAATGAGCCCGTCGCAACCGTTCATTTTACGACCGGTCGCAACCACCCTGCTGATGATCGCCATCATGCTGTCCGGCCTGCTGGCGTTCAGGTTTTTGCCGGTCGCAGCATTGCCTGAGGTCGACTATCCGACCATTCAGGTCCAGACCTTTTATCCCGGTGCGAGCCCCGACGTGATGACGTCCTCCGTCACCGCGCCGCTGGAAGTGCAGTTCGGGCAGATGCCGAACCTCAACCAGATGAGTTCGATCAGTTCGGCAGGCGCTTCCGTCATCACCTTGCAGTTCGGACTGACCATCTCACTCGACGTCGCCGAGCAGGAAGTGCAGGCCGCGATCAACGCGGCAGGCAATCTGCTTCCGGCCGACCTGCCCGCGCCCCCAATCTATGCCAAGGTCAATCCGGCCGACGCGCCGATCCTGACCCTCGGCCTGACATCGAAAACCATGAAGCTGACGGATGTTCAGGATTCCGTTAACACGCGTCTGGCGCAAAAGATCTCGCAGCTTCCCGGGGTTGGCCTCGTCAGCCTCAGCGGTGGCCACCGGCCCGCGGTACGTGTGCAGGCCGATATCCGAAAGCTTGCCGCCTACGGCCTCAACATAGACGATCTGCGCACCACGCTTGGCAACGCCAACACCAATACGCCGAAAGGAAACTTCGACGGCGCGATGCGCGCCTACACCATCAACGCCAACGACCAGATCAGGAACGCGAGCGACTATCAATCGCTGGTCATCGCCTACAGGAACGGCTCGCCCGTTCGTCTTAGCGACGTCGGCGACGTCATCGAAGGCGCGGAAAACGACAAGCTCGGCGCCTGGATGAACGAAACGCCGGCCATCATCCTCAATATCCAGCGCCAGCCGGGCGCCAATGTCATCGCGGTGGTCGAAGGCATCAAGACGCTGCTGCCGCAATTGCAGGCCTCGTTGCCCGCGGCCATCGACCTCAACGTCCTGACCGATCGCACCGTCACCATTCGCGCCTCCGTGGAGGACGTCGAATTCGAGCTGACGCTCGCCGTGATCCTCGTGGTGCTGGTGATTTTCGTATTCCTGCGTAACGCCCGCGCGACGCTGATCCCGAGCCTGTCGGTTCCGCTGTCGCTGGTCGGCACGCTGGGCGCGATGTACCTGCTCGGCTTCAGTCTCAACAATCTGTCCTTGATGGCGCTGACGATTGCGACCGGCTTCGTGGTCGACGACGCCATCGTCGTGGTCGAGAATATTTCCCGCTATCTCGAGGAAGGCGACACCCCGTTGCAGGCAGCCCTCAAGGGCTCCGAGCAGATCGGCTTCACCATCATCTCGCTGACGGTCTCGCTGATTGCGGTGCTGATCCCGCTATTGTTCATGGGCGACGTGGTCGGCCGCCTGTTCCGCGAATTCGCGATCACGCTCTCGGTCACGATCCTGATCTCGGCGGTGGTTTCGCTCACGCTGGTGCCGATGGCTTGCGCCAAATTGCTCAAGCCGGAAACCCCTCACGATCAGGAAAACGTTTTCCAGCGCGGTAGCCGCGAAGCATTCGACTGGATCATCGAGATGTATGGCCATGCCCTCACCTGGGTGCTGGACCATCAACCCTTCACCCTGCTGGTCGCGCTCGCCACCTTCGCCCTGACGGCGATGCTTTATATCATGATCCCGAAGGGCTTCTTCCCGCTTCAGGACACCGGCGTCATTCAGGCGATTTCCGAAGCGCCACAGTCGGTGTCCTACGCGGCGATGGCGGAACGTCAGCAGCAACTCGCTTCGATCATCCTGAAAGATCCTGACGTCGTCAGCCTTTCTTCCTTTATCGGGGTGGACGGAACCAACAACACGCTCAACAGCGGGCGAATTCTGATCAACCTCAAGCCTTATAACGAACGCAAGTCCGACATCGCGACCGTGATGCGGCGGATCCAGAACGCGACTGGTCCGCTCGCCGGCATCACATTATATATGCAGCCGGTCCAGGACCTGACGATCGAAGGTACCGTCAGCAAGACGCAATACCAGTTCATCCTACAGGATGCCGACCCCGTCCAGCTTTCGGAATGGACGCAAAAACTGGTCGACAAGCTGAGGCAACTTCCGCAGCTTGGCGATGTCGCCAGCGATATTTCCGATCAGGGGCTTTCGGTCTTTGTGGAGATCGATCGCGATCAGGCCGCCCGTTTCGGCATTACGCCGGCGACCGTGGATAACGCGCTCTACGATTCCTATGGTCAGCGGATCGTTTCCACCATCTTCACCAATTCCAACCAGTACCGCGTCATCCTCGAGGCCGATCCGCGTCTGCAAACGTCGCTGCAATCGCTCTCGGACATCTATCTGCCCTCCTCGGTCGGCACTACCCCCGTGCCGCTCGCAACGCTCGCCAAGTTCCGCGAGGAAACCGCACCGTTGCAGGTCTCGCATCTCGGGCAATTCCCGGCGGCTACGGTGTCGTTCAACCTTGCGCCGGGCGCCGCTCTCGGCGACGCGGTAGAGGCGATCAAGCAGGCGCAGGTCGACATCGGCCAGCCCGCGAGCGTGATCACCAGCTTCCAGGGCGCCGCACTGGCGTTTCAATCCTCGCTTTCCAATCAGCTCTTCCTGATTCTGGCCGCGATCATCACCGTCTACATCGTGCTCGGCGTGCTCTATGAGAGCTTCATTCACCCGCTCACGATTCTATCGACGCTGCCATCGGCCGGTATCGGCGCGCTGCTGGCGTTGATGATGGCCGGCGACGATCTCACCATCGTTGCGATCATCGGCATCATTCTGCTCATCGGCATCGTGAAGAAGAACGCGATCATGATGATCGACTTCGCGCTCGATGCCGAACGCCATGAAGGAAAATCACCGCGGGAGGCGATCTACCAGGCCTGCCTGTTGCGCTTCCGCCCGATCCTGATGACGACGATGGCGGCAGTCCTTGGCGCGTTGCCGCTGATGCTCGGCACCGGCGCGGGCTCCGAACTGCGCCACCCTCTCGGCATCTCCATCGTCGGCGGCCTCTTGCTCAGCCAGTTGCTGACGCTGTTCACGACGCCGGTGATCTATCTTTGGTTCGACCGCCTGGCGATCCGGTTTTCCGGCCGCGCGGGCGACGCCACCCAGCCGGCGGAATGAGGGCAACCGATGGGTCCCTCAACACCATTCATTCGCCGGCCCATCGGGACGACGCTGCTTACCTTTGGCCTGGCGGCGGCCGGCGCGGTGGCTTTCTTCAAGCTGCCGGTTTCACCCTTGCCGCAGGTCGACTTCCCGACCATTTCCGTTCAGGCGACGTTGCCCGGCGGCAGCCCGCAGGACGTCGCCGTCACGGTGGCGAGCCCGCTCGAACGTCATCTCGGGCAGATCGCCGACGTGACCGAGATGACGTCGTCGAGCACGGTGGGTGCGGTTCGCATCACCCTTCAATTCGGTCTCAACCGTGACATCAACGGTGCCGCGCGCGACGTGCAGGCCGCCATCAACGCGGCCCGCGCCGACCTGCCGACCAGCCTGCGAAGCAATCCGACCTATCGCAAGGTCAATCCGGCCGACGCGCCGATTCTGATCCTCGCGCTCACCTCCGACACCATGACGCGCGGCGACCTCTATGACGCCGCATCGACCGTGCTGGCACAGAAGCTGTCGCAGGTCGACGGCATTGGCGAAGTGGTCGTCGGCGGCAGTTCGCTACCGGCCGTGCGCGCCGAACTCATCCCGCAGGCGCTCTTTAAATACGGCGTCGGCCTCGAGGACGTGCGCGCCGCGCTTTCCAGCGCCAATGCCCACAGCCCGAAAGGCGGTATCGACGTCGGTGATCAGCGCTTCCAGATCTACGCCAATGACCAGGCCAACAAGTCCGATGACTACAAAGGCCTGATCGTCGCCTACCGCAACGGCGCCCCGATCCGCCTGTCGGATGTCGGTCAAGTCACGGATTCGGTCGAAAATCTGCGCAATGCCGGGCTCGCCAACGGCAAGCCGGCGGTGCTGATCATTCTCTACCGGCAGCCGGGCGCCAACATCATCTCTACCGTCGATCTCGTGAAGGGATTGATGCCCCAGCTCAAAGCTTCGGTTTCGCCGGCCATCGACATCAGCCTCGCCGTCGACCGCTCGATCACGATTCGTACCTCGCTGCGAGATGTCGAACGCACCCTCGTTCTGGCGGTACTGCTGGTGATCGTCGTGGTGTTTGCTTTCCTGCGGAGCCTGCGCGCAACGCTGGTGCCGGTCGTGGCGGTCTCGGTCTCGCTGATCGCGACCTTTGCCGCAATGTATCTGTGCGGTTACAGTCTCGACAATCTCTCGCTCATGGCGCTGACGGTCGCGACGGGCTTTGTCGTCGATGACGCCATCGTCGTTCTCGAAAATATCACCCGCCATATCGAAGACGGCATGACACCGCTGGAGGCGTCCCTCAAGGGCGCCAGCGAAGTCGGATTTACCGTGCTGTCGATGAGCATCTCGCTGATCGCCGTCTTCATCCCGATCCTCCTGATGGGCGGCATTATCGGCCGTCTGTTCCGCGAATTCGCGATGGTGATCTCGATTTCCATCATGATCTCACTCGCCGTCTCGCTCGCCACCACGCCGATGATGTGCGCGGTATTGCTGCGTAGCGATACCGGAGAGGGCCACGGATGGTTCTATCGAACGAGCGAGCGCTTTTTCGACGCCATGCTCGAAGCCTACCGCCGCACGCTGACCATCGCACTTCGGCATCCGGCCTTGATGATGCTGGTTCTGGCCGCGGTGCTCGGTCTCAACTTTTATCTCTACGATGTGATTCCGAAAGGCTTCTTCCCGCAGCAAGACACCGGGCGGCTGACCGGCTCGATCCAGGCGGATCAGAGCATCTCCTTCCAGCTGATGCAGAAGAAGCTGACGCAGTTCATCACCATCATCAAAAACGATCCTGCCGTCGAAACCGCCGTTGGATTTACCGGCAACGGTCAGACCAACTCCGGTTTCGTTTTCGT
>Ga0210396_10002851_pt1 | contig 17424 bp, 16 predicted proteins | sample IncBWH17OmetaG_FD_155466 | JGI IMG/M metagenome (GOLD analysis project Ga0210396, IMG submission 155466) | Forest soil microbial communities from Barre Woods Harvard Forest LTER site, Petersham, Massachusetts, United States - Inc-BW-H-17-O ... | reverse complement strand
CCCCCAGATCGCGATACCATCTGCCGCCCGGCCATGCTTCCAGTTTCATCGGCATTGGCTTGTCCACTTGAGTCTCGTTGTACGGTCCAAGCTGATCCAGCAGCGCGGCAAACGTCACTTCAATCGACACGCGCACTGCAATCTCCTCCGCTATATGGATCGTTGTCGCTTCCAGCGATAGTGCAGGTGAACTCACGATTTCCTCCTCGTTTGAAACTCAATAAGACTATTGTTTCTCTGCATTCTTGGCCTCAGCCCGTTCCTTGATTCGCAGAAGTTGGTGTTTCCACAGCCGCTCGAACGTGCTCGTCCATTCGTGCAACGGCCGGATCGCCATAGCATTCACTTTGTAAAGCATCTGCCGGCCATCCCGGCGGGCCTCCACCAGGCCAACACCTTTCAAAACTTTCAGGTGCTTCGAGACCGAAGGCTGCTCCATCTCCATGGCATCCACAATCTCGGTGACGGACCTCTCCTGCATCGCTAGATAGTTCAGGATGTCGCGCCGCCGAGGTTCCGCCACGGCATTGAACGCGTCTGAGGTTGTCGCCGCCCTTGCCATGCTCCCAATATATTCTCATATAGGAATATGTCAAGCTCTTTTTTGCCAATCTTTCCGCCACCCCTTTTTCCTCTGCTACTTGCCGCTCAAAATGGGTTGTCCAAGTGACGGGGCAACCTGGAAGTTATCAGCTCGCCGGTCGGGGTAGTACCGACAAACGCGCGAGTGTCCGCAACAAGATTATTCCCGGGTGGTCGGCTACTCGGAAGTTCTGGGCGTGTCCGGCGATTATTCCGGGTTACTGATGTCTCTGAAGAGGTTGCTCTGCGGGTCGAATGAGAAGGCAACGCTCGGGAAGGAAAATCTGGTATGCTCGCGGCACCTGTTTCTTCGGCCGAATCCAATCAAGAGGAGCGTACGAAAAATGAGAACCAAGTCCCTGGCAGGGGTGTTGATGACGTTGGTTTTGATGGGTGGAGCAGCGGCGGCGTCAGCGCAAGATGTGACGCAGGCGGAGAAGGACCGCGCGCTGCAGTACCTGGAAACGACGAAGAAGGGTGTGCTGGATGCGACGAAGGGATTGTCCGAGGCGCAATGGAACTTCAAGGCGGGGCCGGACCGCTGGTCGGTGGCGCAGGTGATGGAGCATATCGCGGCGGCGGAGGATTTCATCCGGGGAGCCTTGAAGGAAAAGGTCATGATGGCGCCGGCTGGGGAGCCGGGGCGCGACGTGAAGAGGACCGACGATGCCGTGATGGCGATGGTTCCAGACCGCACGACCAAGGCCCAAGCGCCGGAGCCGTTGGTACCGACGAATCGGTTTGGGTCGCCGGAAGGTTCGGTCAAGCATTTTGTGGAGAGCCGGGCGACGACCGAGGAGTTCCTGAAAACGACGCCGGGGCTGCGCGATCACGTGACGGACAGCCCGCTGGGGAAGATGGATGGGTATGAGTTTATTCTGCTCATCGCGGCGCACAGCGAACGGCACACCAAACAGATCAATGAAGTGAAGGCGGATCCTAATTTTCCGAAGAACTAAGAAGAGAAAAACTTAACATAAAGAACTCAGAGGATGCAGAGTTCACAGAGAAGAGAATGCGCCGCGCTTGGGCAGAAGGAGATTGCTTCAACGCGGCGCAGTTGTGTTTACGAGAAATTTTCAGCGGGTGGCCGCGTAGCCGTTATTTGCGGCGGTGGTGGATGGGACGGTGATGGTGTTGTCCATGCGGACGAGCATGCCGGTTTGCGCGGGAAGCTCCACGTCCTTTCCTTTGCGTGAAACGATGTAGACGGCGCTGCCGGCGAGACCAAAGCCGAAGCCGCGAACGACGTGGCTGAAGACCGCGCCGATGAGGGTGCCGCCGCCGGTGCCGATGGTTGCGCCGAGAACGTCCCCTTTAATGTCGTGCTTTTCCTGGACAACCTGCCCTTCTTCGATTCTCACATCTTTGCGGCGCTTGCCGTCGGTCTGCCCGTGGGGCTGCTCGATGGCGATGATGCTCATCTGTACGGGAATGAGGCGACTATCCACTTCGATGGAACGGAACGTGAGGTTCATGTAGGCCTGGCCGCGAAATAAGGAAAAGTGGCGGGCTCTTTCCACGGTGCCGATGACGCCGTTGATGCGCGTGCCGGCGGGGAGAAGCAACTGGCTGCCCAGATAGACGGGTTCGGCGACTACGGCAACGAATGGATCGCCGTCGCGCGAAACAGTGCTGCTGATGCCGCTCAAGAGAGTGAGATGGACCTGCGTGCCTTGGATGACTTGATGCGGCTCTGCGTAGGACGGGGGCGGGGTGAAGCAAAAGAGTGCTGCCGCCAAAAAAAGTGATGACGCAATTTTCATGGGTTCCTCCTGTGCGCACGAGGTGTGCGACGTGGCCTCGTCACGTGAGGCGACACCAAGGCGATGCCTCGGAGTGTTCCGCTGGCGCAGCGGACCTGGCGTCCCGGCTGGGGCGGGAACGAGGCGGATGGGGAGGAACTCCATCCGAGGGTAGGTTAGCTGAATTCAGGATGCGGCCGCGGAGGATTTTGAGAATGTTTCGTGAGAATTACGGCGAGGAGATGAGGCGCGGCAATGTCTTGCCGAGGAGCTTGCGAAGGAGTATGGTTTGGCCAATTCGCTGTCATTCCCTACCTACGAAGGAGCTTTCTATGAAAATGAATCGAGTCTGGAATGTTCTTGCGGTGATGGCTGCGGCAGTGGCGATCACGGCGACAGTCTCCAGCCAGGAAAAGAAAGAGATGGCGGAGGCGCACATGATTGTGCGCTACGGCGATTTGAAATGGACGCCGATTCTAAAAGGGTGCGATCTGGCGACAGTATCCGGCGATTCCAGCGCCGATGGGGCGCCATTTGTGGTGCGCCTCCGGTGCGTGGATGGAGCAAAGATTCCGGCGCACTGGCATCCGACGGACGAAAACGTGACGGTGCTGAAGGGTACGTTTCTTGTGGGGATGGGAGAGACGTTCGACGAAAGCAAGCTTCAGCCGATGAATGTGGGGAGCTTCGTGTCCATGCCGAAGGAGATGCGGCACTATGGAATGATCAAGGGCGAGACGATTGTGCAGGTTCACGGAATGGGGCCGTTCAAGGTGAATTGGGTGAATCCGTCCGAAGTGCAGCCACCGGATGCGCCGGCCGCGAGCGCGGCGAAACCGAAGTCGTGAACTTGATCGCCGTCGAGAATTTAAAGAGAGACTGTCGCTTCACAATCCCGCGCAAAAAAAACTGAGCGAAGGGAGCCGCACGTTCTGGCTGCGTTCGAATCGCTGTGCTAGACTTTTCTTCGCACTCGCGGAAAATCTGCGCGAGTGCCGGAGCGTGGAACTTCGGGCTCTGTGCAACGAGGTCCCGCGAACCCCGCCAGGCCCGGAAGGGAGCAACGGTATCGGGAACGCCTCGGGTGCCGCAGATCACCCGAAGTTCCTCTCACTGAGAACTGTTACAGTGGTCAGTTGTCAGTTTTCAGTGGGAAAGAGAAACATGAGTGCTGCGAGTTTTTGCTCTACCGGGTCCACTGACAACTGAATACTGATCACTGAAAACTTTCGAATGAGCTATCAAGTCATTGCGCGCAAGTGGCGGCCGCAGACGTTCGCGGATCTTGTGGGGCAGCAGCACGTCACGGAGACGCTGGCGAACGCGATCAAGAATAATCGTGTGGCGCATGCATACATTTTCTCCGGGGCGCGCGGCGTGGGAAAGACGACGGCCGCGCGCATTCTGGCCAAGGCCATGAATTGCGTGAAGGGGCCGACGGCGGAGCCTTGCGGAGAATGCGATTCGTGCAAAGAGATTGCGGCGGGGACTTCGCTGGACGTGATTGAAATTGACGCGGCATCGAACCGTGGCATCGATCAGATTCGCGAGCTGCGCGAGATGGTGCGGTACGCGCCGGCGGCGTCGCGAAGCAAAGTGGTGATCCTTGACGAAGCGCACATGCTGACGGGCGAGGCTTCGAACGCGTTGCTGAAAACTTTGGAAGAGCCACCAGACCGCGTGATTTTTGTGATGGCGACGACGCAGCCGGAGGACTTGGCGGACACCATCCGGTCGAGGTCGCAGCATTTTCATTTTCGCGCGCTGACCTTTGCGGAGATCAGCGGGCGGCTGGAAGAGATCGCGCGAAAAGAGAATTTGCAAATCGAGCCGGGCGCGATGGCGGTGATCGCGCGGATGGCGGAAGGCAGCTTGCGCGATGCGCTGTCGCTGCTGGAGCAGGCGCGGGCGTATTGCGGCGACACGATTCCGGATAAGGAAGTGCGCGAACTTTTGGGCGTGGTGCCGGAAGATGCGCTGAATGAATTGGTGGGCGCGATTGCGGAAGGATCGGCGGACCGGGCGATGGGGCTGGTGCACACATTCCAAAAAGAGGGACGCAACCTGCAGCATTTCTCCCGCGAAGCCATCCGGCACATGAGGAACCTGTTGATTGCGCGCGTGTGCGGGGCGGATTCGGATTTGATCGCGGCAACGGCGGACCAGCGTCCGGCGCTGGAAAAGGCTGCGGCGCAATTCAGCGAAGAAGATTTGACGCGATTTTTTCAGATTTTACTGCAGACGGATGATGATCTGCGGAGGAAACCCGATCCGCGCGTGCACCTGGAAATGGGATTGTTGCGGCTGATTAACGCGGCGCGGCTGGCACCGCTCGAAGAATTGTTGAGTGAATTGAAGAGTGGCGCGCCGGGCGGCGGGACGAATTCCGGGATGGCGCGCAACGCGGCACAATCTGCGTCGAGTGTTCCAGCGCCGGCGCGGTTCGTAAGTTCGCCAAGTGCGGCGACGGGACTTGGGGCGTCCGGGTTTGCGGCGGCGGCAAAATCTTCGTCGGCGGGTTTTGCTGCAGCGGCACCTGCGCCGGCGTTTGCATCTCCGGTGGCCGTGCCAGCGGCGGCTAAGAACGAAATTGTGGATGAAACGCGCGATGCTGCGACCAAAAGCAATGGCGCTGCGATGCAAGTCAGCGGGATCACGCTGGAGCAGGTTGCGGAAATCAAGTCAGCGATCCAGGCACAACAGAAATTTCTTGGCGAATTGGTGGAACAGAGCAGCCGGTGGGAACTCGAAGGCGCGGAGCTGCGAATTTATTTTTCGCCGGAGAAGCGGCCGTTCGCGGAAATGATGGAAGGACGCGAGACGCTGGAAAAGATCCGTGTCATTTCGAGCAAGGTGCTGGGGCGAACGGTGCGCGTCTGTGCTAAACTGAAAGCAGTTGCAGCAGCAACTGCGTCAGCGTCGCGTTCGGGAGCCGGCACGCAGGAATTGCGGGCACAGTTCGAGCGCGATCCGATGGTGCAGTCGATGTTGCAGCGCTTCGGCGGTAAGATTTCCGAAGTGAAGCGGCGTCAAGAGGGATCATGATGGAAGTCAGCGCTCTCCAACAAATGCTTTCGCGCTTCCGGCAACTGCAGGAAGACTTGCAGCGGCAGGTGAATTCCGTGACGGTGGAAGCTTCGGCCGGAGGCGGAATGGTCACGGTGAAGATGAACGGCCAGAAGCAGATTGTGGACGTGCGCATCGAGCCGGACGTTTTTGCCAGCAAGGACCAGGAGATGCTGCAGGACCTGGTGCGCGCGGCGGTGAATGAAGCGTCGCGGCGAGTGGATGAAGAGCTCTCCAACCAGATGAAGAACCTTACCGGCGGTATTCCAGGAATTGCCGGCATGAAAATCCCGGGCTTATTCTAGCTGGCAAAAAATTCCCTGCCCTGATCTCCGTTCCGCTGCATACTTCACGTATTCCCCGTTATACGCTTCGTGCTCGACCTGGAATAACTTCTCTGTTACGCAATCCTCTTGTAGACTTGAGACTAATAAAAAGCAACGCTAGCCGCTAATGGCCGCGTTGCCAGACAAAATACTAGATAACGTCCCGTCTGCACCCCGCCCCCCATCGCGCGATTTTGGCGCGATGAATCCTGGCTATGCACCGCAAATGACGGCAACGCCGAATCCATCAAGCACAACCTCACGCCCGCGACAAAGGACGCCTGTTTCGCTCACTAGTCCATTAACTCTCAAGCTAAAGCACCGTTGTGATTGAAACTGCCTGCAACCATCATGGAGCTGTACTGTCGGCAACTCCCGAGGGTAAGATCTCAGAACCTAGCAGGGGCGAATCATGCTGATGGCTTACGACGATCTGGGATACACAATCAAAGATATTCCGACCGACGACCAGAGAGTAGTCCTGTTCCCTATCGAAAGTCTCTCTAAAGCGAAGAAAATATTGGCCTGGGCGAGGAAGGAACGCCCTGAGGTTCATTGGATGATCGAGAGCAAAGGCCAAGGCCCATTTCGCGTTCGTGGGACCAATCCATGACCATTACTAGCCCTTCTAGATCAGTGAAACTCCTTATTCTGTTTCTCGTCATTCCGAGCGCTGTCGCCGGACAGACCGCGCCGCTGCGGAAAGACATACCAGCGATAGCTAAAGCTGCTAATGGAGCAATTGTAACCATCATCACGGCGGCCAACGATAAACCCGTAGCACAGGGCACTGGTTTCGTTGTCAGCGCGAACGGGGTGATCGTGACGAACTACCACGTGATCGCGACTGGCAACGTCGCTGTCGTTAAGTTTCCTGACGGCACGGTCCTGACCGTTGATGGCGTACTGGCAGCCGATAAAGTCCGTGATCTCGCCATCATCAAAATACACGGCAAAAGTTTTCGAACGCTCACGCTTGGCAATTCAGATCATATTCAAGTCGGTGAAGAGGTCGTTGCGATTGGTAATCCACTCGGCTTGGAACTGACGGTTTCGAACGGTATCTTGAGCGCAGTCCGGACAGACAAGGAGGAAGGCGGCAAACTCTTGCAAGTTACAGCGCCGATATCTCCCGGTAGCAGCGGAGGCCCGTTGTTCAACATGGCTGGCGAAGTAATTGGAATCACAACGTTGTTTCTCAAAGGCGGCGAGAATCTGAACTTTTCTATCCCCATCAACGATGCGAAACGGTTGCTCTCGAATCAGCCCACAAAGCTCCAGAACTTACCTAATGAAGCGGAAGAAACGTCGAAGGATACTTCGGAGGAACCGCACGTCGAAGCTACGCCAGCACAGGAGCAGATATGCAACGAACGAGCCACGAAGTTCGTTCACTATAAACGCGCTCAATATGGCGCAGACAAGCCTAGAGTTGAGCAAACAAGTCATTATGATATTAAGTTAGGTATATGTTTAGTAGAGAACGGTTTCTATTTTGTCGAAGGAAACAAATATCCTTCTGGCCGCAGCTATGACAGTTGGATAGATATCGACAATGCTTTTTCCGAAGGCAGTGGAGGTGAAATCTACGGTCATTTCAGCTTCGAATCAGGCCGATGTAAAATCAAGCCGCCCAACGCGCAAGAGATATCATGCAGGTCCAAAGAAAAATTTTTCGACCTGGCGCTAAAATACTTCGGCATAGCAGAACGACTTCCGGAATCTGTCACAAAAATCGCGGAATCTATTCCTGATTTTGAACATGCCTCGCCGGAACAAAACTGGAAAGACGTAGCGTACTGCCATCAACATCCGCATAACTTCCTACAATTTCTTGGTAAAGAAGATTTACTTAGTTGCATGTATTTAAATTCAGATTTCGAAGAAATGGCTAGACGTTGCAAGAGTCCGCAATCTGCTAAAACTGAACATTGTGAGAGTTTTTTGCTGAACTTCGCAAAGTTTGTAGCTGGTGGCTCCTTGCCCCCAAACACGAAAATATCAGCAATGCCAGCGGAGGGTCTCCCTACGTGGGAACAGTATTGGGAAGACGTTAAATACTGCTATCAAAATCCGACCAACAATTTACAAGGGGCGGACGGTACCTTGAGCAGTTGCGGAGATTTGATTGCTAAGACAGAAAAGCGCAAGCAAGACTGTCAGAGCAAAAACCATAAAGATAATCGTGAAACCTGTAAAAATCTTCTAAAGCTACAAAGACCTTAAAGCAGATCGTCTATGAGCGAGCCTGTGGCCGATGGGCCCGATAGGGACGGACGGGAAGTTCCCTGCCCTTTCGAAACCGTGAAAGAAAGCACCAACAATTAAATCTACTCGGATTGGCCGCGTTGTGTTATACTTCGTTTGCGCTTAATACCTCGGTTGTGTTGTGCGGTCCCTCTGGTGCAGTACTTGATCTGAGATTCCCGCCTCCAGTTTCCTCCGTACGTTTTACGCGTAATCTAAAACAAGACTGGCAAAGCAAGCCGCCGGCCGCCCGAGAATTCGTGTGCGCACCGCGACGGCTTCTGCCAGTAAGAAAGTAATATTGAATGTTGACAGTTTCAGAAGTGAATGCAGAAGGCTCCAAGGAGCCTCTGAAAGAACGCTCCACGGAGCGATTCTCAGAAATGAAGATTTCTCTCTATGTGAAGGAAAGATTGGCGGCGGCGAAGTTTACGACGCCGACTCCGGTGCAAGCGGCAGCCATTCCGCAGGCGCTGGAAGGTAAGGATGTGCTGGCTACAGCGCAGACAGGGACCGGCAAAACGCTGGCGTTCCTGATTCCCATCATCGAGCGTTTGCTGGCAGACAAGACGCCGGGAATTTCGGCGCTGGTGCTGGTTCCGACGCGCGAACTCGCGATGCAGGTGGTCGAACAATTCAACGCGCTGCGTGGCAAGCAATTGCTGCCGGCGGCGTTGGTGGTCGGCGGATTGTCCGAAGGAGCGCAGCTCCAGTCCATTCGCAAGGGCGCGCGGCTGGTGGTGGCGACTCCGGGCCGACTCGAAGATTACCTCGACCGCAGGCTTTTCCATTTCAACGCGTTGCGCACGCTCATCCTCGACGAAGCGGACCGCATGCTGGACATGGGATTCCTTCCGGCAATTCGGCGAATCGTTTCGATTCTGCCGAAGGAACGCCAGACGATGTGTTTTTCGGCGACGATGGAAGGCGACATGGTGCGCATTGTAAAGGACTACTTGCGCAATGCCGTGCGGCTTTCGTTTGGCTCGACATCGAAGCCATCCGAAAATGTGCGCGTGCAAGCGTTTGAAGTGGCCATGGACCGCAAGCAGGAGATGCTGCAGCGATTGCTGGCCAAGGAAACGGGCAAGTGCCTGGTGTTCGCGCGGACCAAGCGCGGAACCGAGCGTATTGCCGAAAGCTTGAACCGCAAGGGATTTTCCGCGGCCATGATTCACGGCGACCGCTCGCAATCGCAACGCACTTCAGCGCTGACGGGATTCCAGCAGGGGCGCTTCCGCGTGCTGGTGGCGACGGACCTGGCTTCACGCGGGATTCATGTGCAGGACATCGCGCACGTCATCAATTACGATTTGCCGGAAGTAGCGGAGAATTTCATTCACCGCGTCGGGCGAACCGGACGAAATGGCGGACACGGCGTGGCTTCGACACTTTTCGTGAAGGAGCAGCGATCGGAATTGTTCCACCTGGAGCGTTCGCTGGGCATCAAGATTGAGCGGATGCGCGCGGATGAGACGGGTTCCCTTCCGGAAAAACAGGAACGCAGGCCGGTCAATTTGCCCACTGCTCAGGATCATAGACCCATCAACCCTCCTCGTGTGGAGTCTGGTCAAGTGCCCGAAAGATTCGTGCTTCCCGGCGAAGTTTTTCAGACGCACATGGAGAACTAGTTCGGCCACGACGGGTCGATCATCGGATAAAAAACAATCCAGTCTGCGATCGAAATCTTCGCCGCCTGGATTTTCTCTTGGGGATGCCTCTTGGCAGCCCACCAGGGACCACAGGTCTCGCGGGAAGGAGCGCCCGGAAACGGGAACGTGGGCGGGACCGATTTACTTCTGCGCGGCTTGTGATTCGACCGTGTCAATCACGATGGCAACCGAGCCGCCCCGCTTATAGAGCGTGCCGCTGACATTCACTTTTTGCCCGGCGAAGGGAAGCAGCTTGGGGTTCTGCCCGCTGGATGGAGTCGTGCCCGCGATCGGCCAATAAATCGTGCCGTCTTCGGCGAGAATCACGAGTGCGGATCCCGCGTTTGCACAAGAAATCGCGCATTCCTTGCTGATGGGCTTGTCGAGACCTTTGGTAAAGGCACAGGCCGAATCGAGGACGTAACCTTTGACGGTCGCAGGGGCAGAGAAGGCAACGCCCGCGCAGACTGCAGCGGCCAATACAAGAAGCAAACAGAATTTCGCAGTCAAACTGATGGTCTTCAATGGACACCTCCGTGTTTGGAGCAGATTGGCCCAGTCACGACGTTACAAGAACTCGCCAGAGGATAGCAGAATAATGCCCGACTTTAGTTATGCCCGGCCTGGTGGGCAATACTAGAAAAATACTAGAGATTCAGAGACAGAGTGCCTAGCTCGCGGGCAAGGAAGCGCTAGGGCCAGTCCGCGGCGGGAGTCGTGGCAGAATACGGCCATGCTGATTCGAATCGCAGCGATAGCGGATAGCGATGCCATCTGGGAAATCATGAAGCCAATCGTGCGGGCGGGTGAAACGTATACCTTGCCGCGCGATATCGGCAAAGAGAACGGGCTGACCTATTGGTTTTCGGCCGAGCATGAGGTTTTCGTGGCAGAAGAGAACGGCGACATTGTGGGCACGTATTTCCTGCAAGCGAACCAAAAGGGCGGCGGGGCGCACGTCGCGAATTGCGGGTACATGACGGCGTTTTCAGCGACGGGCCGTGGCGTGGCGCGGGCGATGTGTACGCATTCGCTGGAGCGAGCCCGGGAACGCGGATTTCGCGCGATGCAATTTAATTTCGTGGTCAGTTCGAACGAGCGCGCGGTTCGATTGTGGCAAAGTTTTGGTTTTGAGACCGTCGGCCGGCTTCCGAAGGCGTTCCTTCATCCAACACTGGGCTACGTGGATGCGTACATCATGTATCGCGATCTCTAGGGGCGTTTGCGCGGATACGCGCGGCTATGCTACACATGCTGCATGCCTGATTTTGCCGCTCCTGTGGAACGACTCATTGATGAACTGAAACATTTGCCGGGGATTGGCCAGAAGACCGCGCAACGGCTGGCGTTTCACCTGCTGCGCGCAGCGCCGGAAGACGCGCTGGCGCTGGCGGAGGCAATTCGCGACGCCAAGGAAAAAATTCGCGCTTGCTCTGTGTGCCAGAACATCACGGACACGGATCCGTGCCTGTACTGCGTGGGACCGACGCGCAGCAAGAAAACGATTTGCGTGGTGGAAGAAGCGCACAACATCATGGCGATCGAAAAGACGCGGACCTACACCGGGATGTATCACGTGCTGGGCGGTTCGCTTTCGCCGCTTTCGGGACGCGGGCCTGACCAGCTGCATATCAAAACTTTGATCGAGCGATTGAAGGGCGGGGCGGTCGAAGAGATTATCATTGCCACGAACCCGACCGCGGAAGGCGAAGCCACGGCAGTCTATCTGTCAAAGTTGCTGAAGCCGCTTGGGGTGCGAGTTACCAGGATTGGCGTGGGGATTCCCGTCGGCGCAGACCTGGAATACGCGGACGAAGTAACCATGCTGAAAGCCATGGAAGGGCGGCGAGATCTGTAGGTTTTGCGAGCGGCGACTGGGGTTGAGATAGCGTACCATCTCGATAAAGTCATGCATTTCAATGCCTTCCAGTTGAGTCGCGCATGCACGGCTTCTAGTACGCCCAGGACGCTCTAGCCAATTTTTCCGTTCAGGTATAGAGTGTAATTCCCAAGGTCGCAGTCCTCCCGCCGACCGAATGGCAGCTCCCGTGCCGCTGACAGGAGGTGCGCTTATGCCGAACTTAGCGCATTACATGGCGCAATACGATCACGAGCATGAATCCGGCTGGAACAAGTTCCTGCACGGCGTAGGCATCCCCATGATTTTCGCGGGTCTCATCCTTTTCCTTTTCACCAAATGGTTGTGGGGAGCAGGATTTTTTGTCGGCGGATGGGTGTTCCTGTTACTCGGTCACAAGATCGAAGGTAACCATCCGGCGTTTTTCCAGGGACCGATCTATTTGCTGGTAGGGCCGATCTGGGTCGCAAAAGAAGCGTGGATGTTCCTGACGGGAGCACACCGCCGGCCGACCTCGGAAGGCACCCACTAAGACAGTGCGGCAGAGCGGCCGGACTGGCGTCCGTTGTTCAAAGAAAATCTGAGGGAACTGAGGGCGGCGGCGGTTTGTATGGATGACTTTAGCGGCAATTTTGCCGACGAGACAACTGAAATGGTGTCCGAAAGCGCGGCCAATACGAGCTCGGAATTGAGGAAGCGCCGAAGCACGCGCATCGTGCAAGCGGTGCCGCTGGTCGTCACGGGCGTGGACGCACTGGGGCGGCCGTTTGTGGAACGAACTTCGTCGCTAATTGTGAATTGCCATGGATGCCGCTACCAATCGAAGCATTACGTTTTGAAAAATATGTGGGTGACGATGGAGATTCCTCACCCGGAGACGGGCCAGCCGCCGCGGACAGTGCGCGGGCGCGTGGCGTGGATTCAGAGGCCGCGAACAGTGCGGCAGCTTTTTCAAGTGGCGCTGGAGCTGGAAGTTTCCGGGAATGTGTGGGGAATCGCGTTTCCGCCGGAAGATTGGCTCGCCATGTCCGTGACGGCGCAAGTTGCGCCGAGAACGGACGCGGCAGCGGAAGCGCCGCCGCTAACGCCTCAAGCGGCTGAAACCGATATCACACTGGCCTTGAATGAGCCCGAGGTTTCGCCCGCAGCCGGGGCGGACAAGGTAAGAGTGTTCCCTTCTCCGGCGAGCACCACGGATGCTTCCTTGCAGCTTGCGCGGCAAGTAGCGCGACTGGTGGCCGATGCGAAGCAGCAGATCCAGGCGGCCACGCGAGAAGCGGCCTCGCAGGCGGTGTCGGCGGAGCGGCGGCTTTCGTTCGAACAGTGGGAGCAGAAATTTGCGGCCGGGCGGGCGGAGATTTCCAACGAGACGTCGCATGCAATCGAGAAACTCCAGCAGGAAGTCGGCGAGTATTCGCGGACGCTGCACGCGGCGGCGGCCGAGACATTGCGAAATGAGTTGCCGCGGTGGCTGGCGCCACAACTGGAGCAGTTAACACGCGATCTCACCTCGAGGCTCTGGCAAGAGGGCGAGGCACAACGCAAAGAGCACGCGCAGAAATTGGAAAGCACTGCGGATACTCTGCGTGGTGTCCGCCAACAGGCGGAAGAGACAACTGCGCGATTGAAGGCCCAGGCGGAACAGACGGAAGCGCAGTTGGCGGCGCGCGCGGAAGCAGCGACACAGAAGGAAGAGACTGTTATGGGGCAGCGCGAGGCGTTGCTCGCGGCGGCCAATGAGATTCAACAGCAGGTGTCGGTCGCTTTGTCCACCGCTCGATCGTCGTGGCATGACCAGCTTGCCGGCGAACTGGAAGCCGCCCAGGCGCGGTGGCGGACGGCCGTCAAGAGCACGCTCGCCGAAGCGCAGGATCGCGCCGCGGGTGGATTGAACGAGCACGCGAGCAGCTTGATGTCTCAGTTGCGCGAGGAGATGGAGCGGCACGCGGCGGCGGTGAAGGAAGGAGCGGCGAGTGCCACGGCGGAATCGGAACAGCGCATGGCTGGGCTACGGGATGGACTGCAAGAGCTTTCGCAACGACTGGAAGAGGCGCTGAAGCGAGGGGGCGAGGTCAGCGAAAAGCTCGAGCATCATTCCGAGCAGCTTGAGACGGCACGGCAGCAGGCGCTTGGCGAGTTTCAGTCGCAATTGGGCGACCTTGCAAACTTGCAGCGGAATGAATTGCACCGCGAATCGGGAGCGTTCTTCGAAGAAATCAACACGCGAATTCGCGCCACCTTCGACGAAGCGAGCCGTGAGGCGGTAGCGCAGTTCGACAGGCAAATTGAGGAAATGGTGCAGCCGCACGTTTCGCGAACCGAGGAAGCGATTCACCGGCTGGCCGGTGGGCGGGCCTTGCTGGATGCGGCGCTGACGATGCAACAGGATCGTATTCGCAACACCGCCGACGAAGCGTTTGCGGAATCGCTGGGGCGATTCCGGGAGAATTTGGGAAGCGTGGAGCAACTGCTGCAGGAGTCTTCTCAAACGATTACGGGACGCAACCTGACGGAGCTGGAAGGAAAAGTTTTCGATTTGAAGCATCAAGTGGTTGAAGAGATTTTCAAGTCCGCGGAATGGTACGAAAAAAAGGCGCAGACGCAGATACAGAATCAAGCGGACCGAGCCGTGGAGCAAGCGGCGAACCAAATGCGGGAAAAAGCGGGCGAAATTTCCAGCGTATTTGCGGGCGAACTGGACCATTCGAGCCGGAATTTCGTGGGACACACGCAGACGCAGATGGAAGAAGTGGTGCGGGATGCGTTCGAACGCGCGCGCGGGCTTTTCGCGGATGCGGCGGATACCACGGCGGCGGCATTCACGGATGAAGTTCAACGTACGGGCCGGCAGGAACTCGACGGCTTTGGCGATGAATTGCGGCGGTCGGTGGAAGCCACTGGCGCACAGATGGAAGCGGCGCGGGCGGAGTTTTCACAACACGTGACGGCCGAGCAAGAGAATTTCCTGCGGCGCTTCCAAGGGGCCATGGGCGGAGCGATCGAAGCGGGAATTGCGGAAGCGCAAACGCGGGTGCAGGAAGGATTCGGGCCGCTGCTGGATTCGTGGAAGGCCATGACGGAAGCGCATCAGAAGGAAATGGAAGGCGTCTACAGGCAGATGGGCGAGCACGCGGCGGAACAGTACAAAGGCAAGCTGGAGAATGTTTCGAACCAATGGATGCTGGCGACGGTGACGTCGCTGGATCATCAGTCGCGCGAGATGATTTCAGGCATCGCCGCCACGGCGGAAGAGAAACTGCGTGCGGCCTGCGCCCAGGTGTTTGCCGGCATCGGAGAATCGTTGCGGGAGCGGTTGAAAGAAATTGCGCAGAGTTTTACGCCGCCCTCGGAGCCGTCCACGCGCGCGAAGAGTGCGAACAGCGGGAACTGAATAGCTGCAGGGATTTATTCCGTATCTCCTCCCTGAGCTGATTCGCCACTTCCCTGTCCGCCCGGTATAATCCCATAGGTATAAACCCTAATGGCCAACCATGCGTACTTGCGCGTGTGGACGCGCGATTTTTCACTGGAAACCATGCTAGCGGAGTTCGCGCGGTTCCTGACGACCGCGCCGCTTTCGGCAACGCAGAATTCCTTCACCGAGCTAATCGTGCAGGCGGTGGACGCGACGGAGATCCCCGTCGCGGAGTGGGATTTGCGTCCGCTGAAAATGGGGCCCGCGGAAGTCACAGCGATGGCGGTCCAACACCTGAATGCGGACACGGCGTACCTTGTGAACGCAAAATGGGACTTGTGGGGGTTTGATATCGAAAACCTGAAGTGGCAGCACAAGCCGGAGCCGCTGATGCTGGCGTGCCACGGGCTGCAATATGAGGACGGGCTCGCGGCGAACTCGGGGCATTTCATGGCCGATCTGGGGTTCGAACACTTTTTTACGGGCCACGGCGGATTGCTGGCGCCGGGAGCGGCCTCGAATCCGTTTAACTCCTCGGATCATCCGATTGAGCATACGTTTCGTCAATGGATGGCAACGAGCGCGAACCTTAAGGAATATCACGCAAAGACGCGGGAAAACATCCAACTATTGTTCCAATGGATGGAAGCGGTGGAGCGGGCGCTGCCGGTGGAGCGCAGCGAATTGTGGTCCGAGGGTGAAGAAAACTTTGAAGCCCGGCTGGATGCGATTCTGGCGCCGCGCTGATGCGTTCAAGCCTGAGCAAGCCCGTTTCGAGGAGTTCTTCCACGAAGGGGCAGCAACGGATAGAATTGAAGCAGTGCGCGGTCAGTTGGCGCGGACAAGTAGTTGAAATGGAACTTGCGGCGTTACTTCGCTGATGGAAAAAAACTCACAAAGCGACTGTTGGCGTGCTAACGGGGCGGGCAGCTTTCCGTCCTTCGTAAGAGGGGGCTGGCGCGTCGGCACGTCCCGGATCGGGAGACTCCCACTGAAATCCTCGTTGAGTGTCTTGTGCCTGGCTATTCTCCTGGGCGGGTGCGGGGCGGATGCGCCCAAACCCACGCCGCAAGCGGAGGCCAAGCCCGCGGAGCCTGCCGTGCCGGAAGAGATTCAGGCAGCGGCAACGGCGCTACTGGGAAGCGAGTCGCAGGTGCTCGTTTTTGGAGACCTGGCGAAGAACGGGAAGCAGGAATTCCTTGTGGCCAACGTGGTGCCAAAAACGCCGACCAACAATCTGCCGGGAACAATCGTGACGCGCGTGGTGGTGGCGGAAAATGCGGATGGGAAATGGGCGGAAGTGCTGCGCTGCGACGAGCACTTGAAAAACCAGAAGGGCTATCTGGGGCTTTCGCCGCTAACGCCGGTGACCGGCTGGCGCCTGCAATACGAGCAGAACGCTGAGAAGGGCCTGCAACTCTATTTCACGCCGCTGAAGGGGAGTCTCGAGACGCACGTGCTGCCGATCGGCGTGCGTTACAATCCGGCGACGAAGCGCTATCAATCACTCGACCGGACGTATGAACACTTTGTTCTGGAGTCGGCAACCTTGCAGGATGTGAGGTCGACCCTGCGATGAGCGCGGCCGCATCCGATACCGCAAAACGGGCGTCGAAGAGCAGCCTGGACGCGCCGCCCAAGAAGGACTTGAGCGGACTGGTGCCGTACCTGCGGCGCTATACAGGCGGAATTGTCTTCGGTCTCCTTACCGTGTTGCTGATGGGCATTATCGGAAACGTGCTCCCTCTTGCGACCGGCGTCATGACGGACACCCTAGCGGGCAATCACGTTCCGTTCGAACACAACACAGAAACCGGAGTTCCGGCGGTCCTGGGCCTGAATTCGTCGGCACTTAGCCGCTTCATTCCATACTACGCGGCAAGCAGCCGGCGCACGCTGGGCATCTATTGCTTGATCGTCGTTCTCTGCGTGGCCATCAAGGGCCTGCTGTCCTTCTCCGCGCGCTGGATACTGATCGGCGTATCGCGCGACATTGAATTCGACATTCGCAATGATCTGCTGAAGCGGCTGCTGATCCTAGAGCCGGAATTTTACGTACGTAATCGCACCGGCGAGCTGATGTCGCGGGCAACAAATGACTTGAACGCGGTGCGCATGGTGCTGGGGCCCGGCATCATGTACAGCGCGACGACGATCATTACGATGATCATGGCCATCCTGGTGATGGTCACCCTGTCGCCTTCTCTGACGCTGTGGGTGCTGCTTCCCGCGCCGATAGTGGCCGTCGCCGTGTGGTTCTTTGGCAAGACGATTCACGATCTCTACGAAAAAATCCAGGCGGCGCTCGCGACGCTGACGGCGCGCGTGCAGGAGAATCTTGCCGGTGTGCGCGTGGTGCGGGCGTACGCGCAGGAAGAGGCGGAGATTCGGGGCTTCGACGAGCCCAACCGCGAATATGTCTCGCGAAACATTCGCCTGATTCGAATCTGGAGCATGTTCATGCCCTCGCTTCAGGCGCTGATTGGCACATCCTTTTTGATCGTCTTGTGGCAGGGCGGTCATCAGGTTTTCA
>Ga0210396_10002849_pt1 | contig 17428 bp, 17 predicted proteins | sample IncBWH17OmetaG_FD_155466 | JGI IMG/M metagenome (GOLD analysis project Ga0210396, IMG submission 155466) | Forest soil microbial communities from Barre Woods Harvard Forest LTER site, Petersham, Massachusetts, United States - Inc-BW-H-17-O ... | reverse complement strand
CATTCCTGACGAAATAACCCCTGACTCCTGGATTCTGGCTCCTGACTCCTTTGTGTTTATTTCGGTGGTTCGTGGATGATCAAGGCCGTTTTGTTCCCGAGCGAGATGCGGTCACCGTCTTTAAGTTTCACGGGATTGTTGGCTGAGATCAATTGACCGTTCAGCATTGTGCCGTTGGTAGAACCTACATCGACAAGAAAGGCGTTACCGTCCGGATCCAGTTCGATCTTGGCGTGCCGGTGGGAAACCGCAGCATCCCAATCGCAAGCGATGTCCGGATGAAGATTTCGTTTTTGGCTGCTTCGGCCGATTTGAGTCACCGGGTTTTTCAGGATCATCTCAGTCGGGGTTTCGTAAGCAGGGCGAGGGGTAGATTGATCCGGACTAGTATCTGAAAAAACGCGACATTCTACTCGCCAGTCGGCCACGGGCGGGTCACCGGGCACTTCTGGTTCAAAGTCAGCGGTCATCTTGACACCCCGAAAGATCGCAAAGAACGCAAAGAAAACAAACCGCGAATGGACACGAATGGACGCGAATAAAAAACGTAACGGCAGATCAACACGGATTTACGCAAATCTAGGCTGTGTCCTTCGACTACGGCAGCGACCGCTGACGACTGCTGAGCCGCCTGCAACGTCCGAATAGCTCCAGTGGTTCGTTGCTTTATTCGCGTTCATTCGTGTCCATTCGCGGTTTGTTTTCTCCTTTTGCGGCTATTTCTTCTTTCTTGAATGAAAATTGAGCGTCTTGATCACCTGGTACTGACCGTGGCCGACCTTACGAAAACCTGTGAATTCTATGAAAGAGTTCTGGGCATGGAGACGGTTACCTTTGGAGCCGGTCGTAAAGCCCTTGCGTTTGGCCAACAGAAAATCAACCTGCATCAAGCCGGCAAAGAATTTGAACCGAAAGCGGTCAAACCGACGCGTGGATCGGCGACCTCTGTTTTCATCGCTTCAACGCCGCTGGCAGAGGTTATCGAACACCTGAAGAGAGAGGGGATCGATATCGTGCAAGGTCCCGTCCCGCGAACCGGGGCGACTGGACCGATGCAATCGGTTTATTTCCGCGATCCGGATGGGAATCTGATCGAGGTATCGAATTACGTTTAGGCGCGGGGAGGCGAATGGGCGAAACCGCGGCGACCTCGGGTTTCGCACCGATCACCTGATGCACGGTCAATTGTTATGTGCCGCCTTCACATAGGCGACGCGGAATCGATCACTGAATTTTGCGATCGGCTGACATCGGCATGATTCAGCACAACGTTACGGAACGAGCTATGAGAGCAATTCGAATCTACGGTTCCAGCGCGCAGGCAAAAGTCTCCCTCGATGAAGTAGCGGTTCCCAAGCCAGCAGCGGGTGAAATTCTCATGCGGGTGCACGCCACTGCAGTGACACCGGGTGAACTTGAATGGTATCCGACGTGGCATACCCGGAATGTCCAAGCGGCGGTTGTGCCGATCTCCGGGTTGACCGCTTGGCAAGCCTTATTCGACCACGGAAAACTAACCGCTGGCCAGAAAGTCCTGATCCACGGTGGAGCGGGAGGGGTGGGGAGTTTCGCTATCCAATTGGCTGCTTGGACAGGTGGATTCGTCGCGACCACGGTCTCTGGGGCGAACATCGAGTTTGCCCGGTCGCTGGGCGCCAGCCAAGTGATCGATTATCAAAAGATCAAATTTGAGGACCAGGTCACGGATGCGGACTTGGTTTTGGATCTGGTTGGAGGCGATACTTTTCGCCGTTCATTCAGTGCCATCAAAGAAGGCGGGAAAGTAGTGACCGTCGCAGCGAGTTCAGAATCGACCGACGACCCGAAGGCAAAAGCGGCTTTCTTCATTGTGGAACCCAGCCAACCACAATTGACCGAGTTGGCACGCTTGCTCGACGCCGGAATTCTGCGGCCGATTGTCAGTGAAGTCGTCCCGATGGCGACTGCTGCCGAGGCGTTTCTTGTCTCGAAGAAAGCGGCACCCGGGAAAATTGTGCTGCGTGTCCTGACCGAATGATTTTGAATCTTGGATCTGCGGATCTGCTTTCAGATCCGCGGATCCCGTCGTTCTAGCGAGCCGCTTCTTCGATCTCTTTCAACTCCTTATCTGAAAGCACGATCTCTGCCGATTTCATGTTCTCCTCCAGATGAACAGCTGAGGAGGTACCGGGGATGGGAAGCATTACAGGACTGCGATAAAGGAGCCACGCAATAGACAACTGTGCCACGGTTGCACCATGCCGTTTCGCGATGGTGTCGAGTGTTCCACCAGGCCGAGCAAGTTTACCGGCAGCGACAGGATACCAGGGTATGAATCCGAGGTTGTGCTTTTCGCAATACTCGAGCACATCTTCATGTTCCCTATCGCCAACATTGTACCGGTTTTGTACGCTGACGATTTCGAGCACTTTGCGGGCTTGATCGATTTCAGCCGGCTTCACTTCGCTCAAGCCAACGTGACGGATTTTGCCCGCTTTCTGAAGTTTGGCGATCACGCCTAGCGATTCCTCCACCGGGACTTTGGGATCAATCCGGTGAAGCTGCCAAAGGTCAATCACGTCTGTCTTCAGACGGCGAAGACTCAGCTCAACCTGTTGCGCCAGGTATTCCGGTCTTCCGACGGGTAGCCATTCGTCTGGACCCTGCCGAGTCAAACCTCCTTTAGTCGCTATGACTAAGCCCTTTGGATAGGGGGCAAGCGCCTCTCCGATAAGACGTTCGCTGACTTCCGGACCGTAGCTATCGGCCGTATCAATAAAATTGACTCCCAGTTCCAACGCCCGTTTTAGAACGCGTTTCGCGTCTTCCGCGCTCTGAGGTTCACCCCAGATCCCTTTCCCGGTGATTCGCATCGCTCCGAAGCCGAGACGATTCACTTCGAAGTCGCCTCCGATCTTAAATGTCCGTGCCGGTGTACCCACCTTTGTTGTCATGAACCTAATCTAACATGATCCAAGGGATGCTCTGTCGGGCTTTTGCGCGTCCTGTCGCAGTCTTGCGGTGGAATGAAAACGGCGAAGCGTTTACCCCGAAGCATTTCGGGGCTGAAAGATTTATAGCCAGCAGGCTCTCGAAAAATGGACGCTTTTCTGTCCCGGAGGGACTAACTGATTGTAGCCTGGCAATTCATTGCCAGGGAATTTGTCAGAGATTCCGTCCCGTAGGGAACGGTGTGATTTGTTTCGCAGCGTGACAATTCGGAACTCACACCTATTGACTTTCATACATATACCACGTTATATAACACGGTATATATATGACGATGGATATACTGTTTGATCTGGGACCGATCTTCCTCGGCAGCCGCTTGAAACGGTTAGCCGAGCGATTCCAAGCAGGAGCCGCTCGCGTCGTTACAGATGCGGGACTGCCGATGCAGCCAGCCCATATGCCATTGCTAGCCGCGCTCGACCGCGGGCCGCTGACAGTCGGCCAACTGGCGGAGGCGGTCGGCACTAGTCAGCCGGGCGTTACACGCACCGTCGGCCAACTGATCGACATGGGATTGGTTCAGTCGGCATCCGGCGCCGATCAGCGCCAGCGTACTCTATCCCTGACTGAGGCCGGCGAGGCCGCGATGGCGCGGACGAAAATGTTGCTCTGGCCGCGTGTCGAGATCGCCGTGAGAGAGATCTGCGACGGCTTATCCGGTCCTCTGCTCGATCAAATCGCAGCCATAGAGACAGCCTTGGCCGCCAAACCATTCGACGAGCGTGTTGCTAATACGGCAAAGGCGGCGCTGATCATTCGAGAATACAGCGACGATCTTGCGCGAGATTTTTACGAGATCAATGCGGAGTGGATCAACACCATGTTTCGCCTAGAAGAAACCGACCGGGAAGTTCTAGAGAACCCACGTGAGCGGATTGTCGAACCTGGTGGCGCGATCCTTTTCGTTGAGGCTCCCGGTCTCGGGATTGTTGGTACCTGTGCTCTACAAAAGACCGGAGAGGGCAGCTTTGAGCTCACAAAAATGGGCGTGCGGGCAAGCGCACGCGGCCTGAAGGCAGGAGAATTCCTACTGGCTGCAATCATCGATCGGGCGAAGGCGATGGGCGCTGAGACCCTTTATCTGCTAACCAACAGGCGCTGTGAGGCCGCCATCCATCTCTACGAGAAGCTCGGGTTTGAGCATGATGCCGAGATTATGGCCAAGTACGGTTCTCGATATGAGCGCTCCGACGTCGCTATGAGGTATAGGAGAGCTAAAAAACGCGTACTGGCCCCGATTGCAGCTCGGTAAGGATCAGCTCCGTTCGTAAGAGACTCACAGGGAAGGGGAAAGTTCCCAGGAAAGGAAGCTAGCCTCTGACACCCGTCCTCCGGTGCGAATCAGTGTCCGCATTCAATCGGCGCTGGCGGCAAAGGAGCTTCGCCACGGACGGCCACAGCGGTTAAAAACCAAAAACGCCCCAGAATTCGATTAGAGCGCCTTTTCCAAGGCCGGCCGCTGTCCTGACATGCGGAAATTATGGGAGGTAAGTACGAAGTTTCTGCCTCCAGGGACGGGAGCCGAAACCGTATCGGCCTCGCAACGAGGCAGCGCTCCACGGGGAGCCGACCGTTTAAATGGCTCCGCCACTCTATTTTACATGACATATATTGTATGATGTTATAGATATAGGCAACAACTCCAGGGATTTACAGGCTTGTGAATAACTTGTGAATTCTTGGAATCTGTTCCGAGATTCGGTCCTCGACGCTGAACTTATTGACAGCCTCCCGCGCTTAACGAGATAAGGCTTTCGGGTGCTTTAATGAAACCGGACTATCTTTCTAAAGGGTTCGACAAAATCCACGAGGACCTCTCCTTCTTGATGCACTGCTTTCGTGAAGTGCTTGAGGAACTCGGCGAAGTCGAACTGGCGCAATCGTTGCCATGGATCAGCGAAGTCAAAGTCTCTTCGGAACCAAACCCGCGGCTTTCTCAAACCTATTCCATCGCGTTTCAGCTTTTGAATATGGTCGAGGAAAATGTGGCTGCTCAGGTCCGCCGAGAACGGGAATCGGATCTGGGGTTAGCCAGTGAGCCCGGGCTTTGGGCGGATCAATTAGAGCGATTGAAAAAGGCCGGGATTAGCGAACCGGATATTGCCGCTCAAATGGCATCGATCCGCGTGGAACCGGTGCTGACCGCCCACCCGACCGAAGCCAAGCGACTCGCGGTGCTCGATCAGCATCGAGCGCTCTACTATCTCTTGGTTCAGCGGGAAAATCAGATGTACACCCCGCACGAACAGATCGCGATCCGGGACGAGATCAAGGTCACTTTGGAACGCCTTTGGCGTACCGGCGAGGTTCATCGGACAAAGCCCATTGTGGCCGAGGAACGCCGGAATGTGCTGCATTATTTGAGGGATGTTTTCCCCATCGTTCTCCGCGATGTCGATCTGCGTCTCCGGCAATCCTGGTCCGAAGCCGGCTTTGACCTCGAGGCGTTAAACTCGCCGGATCGTTTCCCCAGGATTCGTTTCGGTACGTGGGTTGGCGGCGATCGAGATGGCCATCCTTTGGTCACCGCAGAAGTCACGCGAGAGACATTTTTCGAACTGCGGCAAGCCGCTTTAGAGACACTGATCAACGCTATGACCCGGGTCGTCGAACAATTGACGCTATCCGGCAACGATCAGATTGCCCCACCTGCCTTACTCGAAGGAATTGAGCGACTTACAAAAGAAACTTCGGTCGGAATCGAGCGTTTGCTCTACCGCGAAGAACCATGGCGACAGTTTGCCTTTCTGATTCAGAAGAAACTTCAGCAATCCCTTCAAGATCAAGGCTATAGATCAACTCATGACCTGAGAAATGATCTAATTTTGCTGAATTCGTCGTTGGACGCCGTTGGGGCGACCCGAATCGGGCGTACCGAAGTTTGGCCAGTCATTCGAATCGTCGATGTTTTCGGTTTCCATGGGGCGGTTCTGGATATCCGGCAGAACAGCCAATTCCATGATCAAGCAATCGCCCAGCTATTGGCGGCCGCTGGAATTGTTTTACCAAAACCGTACGCGGAACACACCCAGTCGGAACGGCTTCCCCTGCTCCAGACCGAACTGAATTCTCGCAGACCTTTCCTGGCGCCGGATGTCTCGGTCGGCCCGGAAGCGGACGCAGTTCTGAGCTGTTATCGCGTCTTGAAAGAATACCGGGACCGATTTGGATTACGTGGCATCGGTTCGCTGATCGTCAGCATGACCCGGGGCGTTGCGGACCTGTTCGCGGTTTACCTTTTCGCACGCGAGGTTGGCCTTTGGCGGGAAACTCCGGATGGACCTGCTTCGGAGATCCATGTGGTTCCCCTGTTCGAAACCATCGAAGATCTGGAGGCAGCGCCTGCCATTGTGGCCGAATATCTGCAGCACCCATTCGTACAACGAAGCGGGAGGCTTCAGGCTGAAGTCCGGGGTAGCGAGTACCCGGTCCAGCAGATCATGCTGGGCTATAGCGACAGCAACAAAGACTCAGGGCTTTTAACCAGCCAATGGGCACTGCACCGAGCCCAAAAAGAAATCACTAAGGTCGCGGATGCGGTCGGGATCCAAGTTCGCTATTTCCACGGCCGGGGCGGTACGATTAGCCGGGGCGCCGGGCCGACTCACCGGTTTTTAGAAGCGCTCCCTCACCGGACGATCCGGGGCGATGTCCGTCTGACCGAACAAGGCGAGACCATCGCTCAGAAATACGCGAATCGGATCACTGCAGCCTACAATCTGGAGATCTTACTGGCCGGTGTCGGCGGGATCACTCTGCTCCAAAAGCAGCAAGCCGAGCCGCTAGATCGGACCGGGGAGATTGCCTCCGAACTATCGGAAGCCAGCCGGAACGCCTATCGCAACCTGTTGAACCACCCCAAGTTTATCGACTTTTTCCGTACGGCTACGCCAATCGATGCGCTGGAGCTGAGCAGTATTGGTTCACGTCCCAGCCGGCGAACCGGCCAACATACCCTCGCCGATTTGCGGGCGATCCCATGGGTCTTCAGCTGGACGCAGTCGCGCTACTATCTACCTGGCTGGTTCGGGATCGGGACAGCCTTACAAGCCATGGAAAACGATGAGAGCAAGCACAAGTTGCTCTTAGCCCTTGGGAAGAGCTCGTCTTTTTTACGGTTTGTGCTGACAAATGCCGAGACAAATATCTGCAGCGCCTCCGCCTCCCTCATGGAAATGTATGCGTCCTTATGTCCTAATGATGAAGGAGTTAAATACGTTTATTCGTTAATTAGAGAAGAATTCGATTTAACCCATAAATCGCTTTCTAAGGTGCTCGGAGGCGCTTCGGCCGATCGTCGACCCCGTTTTACTAAGACGCTTCAAATCAGAGCAGACGGTCTTCGAGCCCTTCACGTGCAACAAGTCGGCCTACTTCGAACTTGGCGGCAAGCGATGGCCGCTGGCGCTATCTCCGATACGGACCGTCTCTTTGCGGAAGTGATGCTTTCGATTAATGCAATCGCTAGCGGTTTAAGAACGACGGGATAAGGCGTGACGAAGGTCTGGGACGGGCCGAGCGAACGGCGCGGACGCGGAAAGTAATCAGTAATCAGTGGGACAGTAATCAGTAAAAGAAAATCTGAACTGACCTACTGATTACTGATTACTGATTACTGATTACTCGGTGCCAACCGCAATTCTTGCCAAGACGGTTGCCGCAGTCCCCTCTACTATTTCCACGGGTAAACAGAACGGAGATTCCAAATGATTGTGAGAAAATGGCGTGGATGGGCGGACAAGGATCGAGCGGACGGCTATCTGCAACATTTTGCAGCGCATGTACAAGCGAAGCTAGGAACACTCCGAGGTTATCGAAAGGCGCTCGTTCTGACTCGAGAACAAGGCGGAGAAACAGAAATCGTCACGATGACGTTCTTCGATCGACTAGAGGACGTGAAAGGGTTCGCGGGCGAACAATACGAAGTCGCGAAAGTGGATCCGGTCGCGCAAGGCTTGCTGACTCGGTACGATGAGACCGTCACCCATTTCGAAATCGCATTCGAGCTGGCGTCGAATGCGGATCTTTAAACTCGTTTATCCGTGGTTGAGATCTCCGTTCTTACCTCTAGCCGGTCGTTGGGACTTTTTCCTGGGACGGGCGGTGCTTGCCCGTTGGATTAACGTGGGGACGATCGTATAGGTCCGGGTGGCGCGGGAACTGGAACGGATTTCCTCAAGCAGACATTGGACACCGAGCTTACCGACCCGCGGAAAATCCTGCCGAATTGTGGTAAGTGGCGGCAATAAATAGCCCGACTCGGGGATGTCATCGAACCCGACAACCGAGATATCGTCCGGGACCGAGATACCGGCTTCATGGAAAGCGCGAATTGCTCCCAGAGCCATTTGGTCGTTGGCCACGACCAAAGCGGTGAATTCACCCCAGTGATCCTTTATCAGAGTCTGGGCCGCCTGAAATCCGCTTAACGGTGACCAGTCGCCTTCTATACAAGGTCCGGGGATCATGCGTGCTTCTTTCAAAGCGGAAAGCCAACCCTGGTAACGTAAGCGACCTGGTCTCCAAGCCTGCGAAGCTCGGATACACGCAATTCGCCGGTGCCCAAGATTGATCAGATGCTCTGTCGCGATCCTGGAGCCGCTCTTCTGTTGCACCATCACAGCAGTGGTCTTGAAGTTCAGGTCTGAATCCATGGCCACCACCGGGATATTCTGACAAAGGCTGCGCAACACGCTCAGGTCAATCTCCAGCGGCAGATAGATCAAGATGCCGGCAAGCCGATGCGAGCAGAGCTCATTCACCGCTCGGGAAATCTCGTTGATGTTAGGGTCAACTACCCCAGAAAACATGACCCTGTAACCTGCCTGTTTGGCGGATTCCTCGACATTGACCATCGTCTGGGACGGCCCGTAGAGTCCAATGGCGAAACTGACATGACCAAGCACTGTGGAACGCCGGCTGACGAGATGGCGCGCGGTCATGTTGGGCCGGTAACCGAGTTGCTCGATGGCGCGTCGAACCCGCGTACGAGTGGCGTCTGCCACTTCGGGCATTTCGTTGATTACCCTTGAGACGGTTTGATAGGAAACACCGCACCGAGCCGCGACGTCGGTCATGGTTACTTCCCGCTTATGATCAGTTCGAGACATTAGAGACAAGAGCGATAATGACAAAACCGATTATTTGCTGAAGAAATCGGTAATGTCGAAGAAAACTATGCGTTGCTTCCCGTTCTCATCTGTTATTTCCATCCGGTCATAAACCCGGCCTTTTTGGTTGACGAGCATCTGGTGTTTCAGAAACCAGGAACCGAAGTTTTGGGATAGATAAAGGTGTTCGGCTGCGATCCCATCTTTTTCGTGGCTGGCTCCCCGAATAACCACAGCCGATTCGACAGAATGCCCGTCCCCGCCAGCGAATTGCACAGGTCCAGCGGAAAGAGGCGACCCATTCATAATGAAGAAAAAGCCGAGAAATCCTAGCGTTTTCAGGATGCCACTATACTACGGCGTTTGAAGAGGCTTCAAGGGGCGTGTCGGCGTGTCGGCGTATCGGCGCGTCGGTGTGTGGGGCGTGTGGGCGATGCGGCGAATGGTGGCGCTGCGCCCATATTTGGTGGTCCATACACTCCCGAAAGACCGCGCGTTTCATCAGCGGAATCGACGGATACCAACTGACTCGCTCGATTACATTGAAAAACGCGCCGAGCCGTGACACTGCGCTAGACCACGGCTCGGCACGTCTCTAGTTCTAGCGTTACGCCTTTTCAAATCCGACCAATCGCTTCGCCAAAACCTTGTGGATTTCGGGAGCCTCGCCCCACCAATCACCAATCACCAATCACCTTTCGCCCTTTCCCCGGTGCTCCATTGCGCCCATTCGCCTCATTCGCTATCCGCCGAGCACCTCAGGAGCGGTGGCCGCAATCCGTGCGATATGCTTCTGGAAATCGGGATCTTCCCCTTCTAAGAGTTCCGGCAAAGCTTTTCTGAAATCGACACGTTGGCACCATTCCCGCATGTAGTCTTCCCAGGAGGACCAGAGACGCTTCGTCTGTTTGTCCATGCGTTCTTCGTAAACCAGGATATAGGCTCGCTCGAAGATCGACACCAGGATCCCGAACAGCGCCAGCCGCCGTTCTTTCTGTTCCTCACTAAGCTCGCGAACCGGCGCTTGTTTGCTCAAGAGCTGCAGGTCCGCGTTATCGAGCACTAATTTGAGAAAGTTTGTGTATTCGTCCGACAGACGCTGATAAAGCTCTTCCTGGTCAGCGATTCGTTCTTTGCGGCGTTCAAAGACGAAGACCAGGATCGCGAAAGGCAGAGCAAAAGTCTCGACGAGGTAGAACGAGAACTCGACCACGTTCATCCAACTCATCAAGCGAACTCGCCTGAAGCTCGTTCGATGACAAATGACAAATCACAAATGACAGATTTCGCGAAGGGAAGTTGCGGTATTTCGGCGACCGGGCCGAGGTTTGTCATCTGTCATCTGATCTCGGCAGCCGCCGGATCATGCGCGAACGAGCCTAAGGCGAGTTGGCGCGCTGGGACCCGCTCGGCGAGCGTATCAGCCTCAAGAAACAGTGAGCTAGAGAGCACGCGACTCTTCGCCGGACATTTTTGGGTCCTTCGGGAGCCTCGCCCTACCGTGATCTTTTACGGATCACTGCTTCCCGTTGATCGCGTTGTCGAAGATTTTGATATCTTTCTCGACAATGTTGGGATCCAAATGCTGGTACTGCAGGCCCAGGTAACTAGGCTGGAGACCGCCCTCGGGCTGTAAATTGGATCCTCCCAGGCCAAGACCGACGCCGCCATTGAAAAGCTTAACCTGCTGCGGCTGATCTTTCTTAGCGGCCTCAGCCTGTTTCTTCTCCTCCACGGCTTTGTTGATTTCTTTCTGAGCGGAGTGGACTGCCTTATCTCGGGTAGAGTCATCCAGGAAGGTCGGCTTTTCGCCGATGACGGTCAGAGCCGGTAACTCGATCGATTTCGCCAGGGTCTTGGAGTACTTATCGCGATCGGCAGGCTTCAATTCATCGTAAGAAATCGCGGTATCGCCTTCATCGCTTCGAATCAACATGGCGGATGCGTTCCGGGTCAGAACCTCGGCATGATGATAAACCTTGCCGTTGACGGTCGCGATGTCGTCGGCCTGAGCGTGATTCATTAAGGCTGGCGCGAAGGCGAAGAGAATGGCGCCAAGGCAAGGAAGCAAAGCACGGGAATACGCGAGGGTTGTTATTGTGTGACCCAGGACTAACCCATCGCCGAGTGATCGCAACGCGTACCGGGAAAACATCACGTGTACGGATAGATGACAACACGGCTCGGCGCGAGTCGTTTTTTCGGTTGCAATGCCTACTCAGTTAGTAGAGTTAGAGCAATTGTGCCTATGTCCGCCACTAGGATTGACGTTTCCGGTTCGTGCGAGCAACTCGCTTGTTCCCCTCACCACAACGGGCGTCGATCTCCATTTCAGAACGAATTCTGGCGGCGGACATTCCCGGGACTAAAGCCCTGGACGATAATCTTTAGCCGCTTCGCGGCCTTTGCCTGCATCGCCTTGTTCGTGTTAGCGCCACTCACACGGGCAGACGATCAGAAATTGTCCTCCGTGCGTGTAGGGTACCAAAAGTATGGCACCCTGAACGTCGTTAAGGCTGAGGGCAGCTTTGAGAAATCGTTAGCCGCACGGGGAATCAGCGTAACCTGGATCCTGTTCCCGGCTGGACCGCAACTGCTGGAAGCTTTGAATGCAGGCAGCATCGACTTGGGAAATGCGGGCGAAGCACCGCCGGTTTTCGCGCAGGCAGCGGGTGTAAATCTGGTCTACTTCGGCAATCAACCGCCATTCCCGAAGGGTGAAGGCGTGTTAGTAAAAAAGGATTCCCCGATCCAGAAAGTTTCGGACCTGAAAGGTAAACGGGTCGCCTTTAACCGAGGATCAAATGTCCATTTCTTTCTGGTGAAACTCTTGGAAAAGAATGGGCTTAAGACGGAAGACATCAAGCCCGTCTTCTTAGCTCCGGCCGACGCCTGGGCTGCCCTCGAAGGAGGCAGTGTCGATGCCTGGGTCATCTGGGATCCGTATATGACTGCAGCCATCGACCGCTCCGGCGCCCGCATCTTGCAGGACGCGGATGGGGTCGCAGCAAACCGGGAATTTTTTCTGGCCGATCGCCGTTTCGCGCAGGCGCATCAAGACATCTTGCTGGCTGTCCATGATGCAGTTAACCGGTCTGGAACGTGGGTGACCACGAAACCGGAAGAGGTTGTTCGTTACTTGGCTCCGCAATTAGGGATGAGCGAAGAAGTGCTCACCAAAGTGATCCGCGCCCAACCTTGGGGGTTTCAGCCCATTAACGATCAGGTCGTTTCGGATCAACAGACCATCGGCGACACTTTCTTTGGGTTAAAACTGATTCCGAAAACGATCCGGGTAGCAGACGCCGTTGTGCGAATTCCGGACTAGCCGGCAAGAACCAAACTTCGGATGAAGAGAAAACCGAATTGCGGGCTAGATGGTCTTCAAACAGACGCGCCTGCGTCCTTTTTGAAGGCGAGCCGTTTTTAAGAAAATGACGAAGATCTCAGTCCTGGTAACACAAAGCAGCAAAATACTCCGGAGGCGGAGGTGCATTTTGCTGCCACAGCCTGCATCGCGGAAAACTGCAGGCGCATTCTTCTGCGAGGCAGGCTAATGAAATTACTTTGGTTTCTCCCAACGTTCGGCGATGGCCGGTATCTCGGTTCAGCTCAAGGCGCGCGTGACACGAACTACGCTTATTTGCGGCAGATTGCCGAGGCGGTCGACAGCCTCGGGTTTTATGGTGCGCTGTTGCCCACCGGGCGAACCTGCGATGATTCCTGGATTGCCGCATCCGCTCTCATCCCATCCACGCAGCGGATGCGTTTCTTGATTGCGGTCCGGCCCGGACTAATGACGCCGACAATGGCTGCTCGAATGGTGGCGACCTTCGACCAATATTCTGGCGGGAGATTGCTTCTCAACGTTGTGACCGGCGGCGACCCAGTGGAATTGGCTGGCGACGGTTTACATTTGAAGCACGACGAGCGGTACGCTTTGACGGGTGAGTTTCTCACGATCTTCCGCCGAGTTCTTGCAGGGGAGTCGGTCGATTTCAATGGCACTTATCTGCAGGTGCAGGAGGCCAAACTTTTTCGTCCGGGTCTGCAAAAACCGTATCCGGAGCTTTGGTTTGGCGGCGCCTCGCCGGCGGGCCATCGGATTGCAGCGGAGCATGTGGATGTTTCGCTCACCTGGGGAGAGCCACCAGAAGCTGTTGCCGCTAAGATCGCAGAAGTACGGGAGCTTGCGGCCTCGGTCGGGAGAACTCTCCGGTTCGGTCTGAGGGTGCACATCATCGTACGCGAGACCGACAAAGAAGCTTGGCAGGCGGCGGACGATCTCTTGCGTCATGTTTCCGACGAGAGCATTAGCGCTGCCCAAAAGACTTTTGCCCGATTCGATTCCGAAGGACAGAAGCGAATGAGCCAGCTGCACGGTGGAAGACGGGACCGGCTTGAAATCAGTCCCAATCTTTGGGCCGGAGTCGGGCTGGTACGTGGTGGCGCCGGTACCGCGCTAGTCGGAAACCCGGAAACCGTGGCGTCTCGAATGAAAGAATACGCTGAACTCGGGATCGAATGTTTCATTCTTTCCGGATACCCGAATTTGGAAGAAGCCTATCGGGTGGCCGAGCTGTTATTTCCTTTGCTTCCGGTAGACCATTTACCGGCACAAACCGCGGCGGCTTATGCAGGGCCATTCGGGGATTACAGGTTGTAGGTTCTAAGTTTTAAGTTGTAGGTTTTAGGTTGCGGGTTGCGGGCCGCCCTGATTGGTGGGGCGAGGCTCCCGAATGATTCAACGGATTCGCAGGGGGACAGATTATCTCGTGAGCATCGTGCGGCTAGAACGATAGGCGCGCCGAACCGTGATTAAGCGGTGGGTCACGGCTCGGCGTTTGCATTCGACCCAACCCACAAATATTGGTTCGACAGCGCACTCCCTGGAGACGCGACAAGGCCGCGCGGAGCCTCGCCCCACCAAACAAGGCGGCAGCCCTACCAATCACCAATCACTCATCACCTTTTCCGGCGGCCGCCCCACCAATTTAGCCGAAGAAACTAGGAGCGGCTTACTGGCGTCTACTTATACTGGCCGGCGGCTCATTTGAGCTGCTGATGTCCAAGAAACGATCCATCGAATGAATCGCTACTTCGTTCTTCTCCTGGCGCTGCTTCCCCTCACCGTCTTTTCCCAACAGCCTCAGCAACCGCTTCAGCCGACGCCGGCTCCTAGTCCCACTGCAACTCCGCCGGTGGCGGCGCCGCCATCGTCCCAACCAGTCACTGTCAACCTGACTGCGGAAGACTTGGGGCCATTCCTCGATGGCTTAATGAATGCGGAGTTGACCTGGCACGACATCGCCGGGGGCGTCGTCACCGTCGTTAAGGATGGACAAATTTTGCTCTGCAAAGGTTTCGGTTACGCCGACTTCGCCCGGCGGCAAACTGTGGTGGCTGACCGCACATTGTTCCGTCCGGGTGCGATCACGAAACTTTTTACCGGGATTGCTGTGATGCAGTTGGTTGAAGCCGGCAAAATTGATCTGGACCGGGACATCAACGATTACCTCGATTTCAAGATCCCGGGCACGTTCATACAGCCGATCACGATGCGAAATCTGCTTACACACAGCGCGGGCTTTGATCAGCGTTTGAGAAATCTCTTTGTGACCCGCCGTGAAGACCTGCGGCCCCTTCGGGACTACTTGATCGCAGAAATGCCTGACCGCCTTTTCTCTCCGGGCGCTGTCCCAGCTTACTCTAACTATGGCTTAGCCCTAGCCGGATACATCGTCGAACGGGTCTCAGGCGTGCCCTACAAGGAGTATATCCGGTACCAGATTTTTCGGCCTTTGCAGATGGAGCACAGCACTTTTGACCAGCCGTTACCGGAAGATCTCTTGCCGGACATGTCCAACGGCTACAAGACCACATCCGATCCAGCAGGCGGCTTCGAGTTTGTTCAGGCAGTCCCGGCGGGTGCTCTTTCCACAACTGGCGTCGATATGGGTCGGTTTATGGCTGCGTTGTTGAATCAAGGAGCATTGGAAGGCGCGCAGATCATCAGTCCGGATTCTCTGCAAAAAATGGAGGATCGCGTCTTAGTACTTGATCCCAACTTGAATGCGATGGGCCTGGTGTTTACCGAGCTTAGGCCATCAGACCCGCGAATCATTGGCCACGGAGGCGATACTGTCTACTTCCACAGTAACCTCATTCTGCTACCGGAACGACGTGTCGGATTCTTCGTTTCACTGAATAGCACTGGCACAAATGGGCGCGGCATTCCGGAGCAAATTGGGCAAGCATTCATCGACCGCTATTTTCCCGCGACCAGTGTTGAAAACGGACCGATCTCGTCTCAAAGCCAAGATGGCGACCTGGTGCAAGGTTATTACCAGGCTAGCACCCGATCCGACTCCACCATCCTTCGATTCACGTCCTTAGCTCAGCAGCTTAATGTGACGGCGGATACAAACGGCGTCCTGACCATTGATTTGCTCAAAGATAGCCGAGGATCAGCGACCCGGTGGCAAGAAGTCGCTCCCTTGATCTATCGAGAAATCAACGGCGAACGGATGATCGGCTTCCGCCACGGTCCTAATGAACAAATTTCAGACCTGGTGCCTCCGTGGCCGGTCGCCGTTTTTCAAAAGGTGAGTTTAACGCAGTCGCGCCCGTTCATTTTTTGGTTAGTCGTTCCGGCGTTCGGGCTGGTTGCCATAACCGCTTTGTTGTTCCCGGTAGCGGCGATCGTCCGGTGGCGATACAAGAAGCCGCTTTTCGAGACCAATACAGGAGCTAAGGTCCTGTACTTTTTCACCCGACTCTGGTGTCTGATCATCACCGCATTTGCGGTCGCGGTATACCTGTTCTTAAGCAGCGTTATCGGCAACTTAGCCCAAGTCTCCCCTTCTCAGGATCGCTGGCTCGACACAATTCATTGGCTTGCTTGGATTGGTCTCGGCGGCGGAGTTGTCGTAATGGGAATCGCGGCTTTTTATTTTTTGATCGGCCAATACGGTACCGTGCTAAATCGGCTACACACGTTGCTCTTGTTTGCCGCATCTGGCGTTCTGTTGTGGTTCGGCCAGACGTATCATTTTATGGACAGTTCGCTGAGATTCTGATTGCTGAGGAGCTAGGAGTTAGCATCTAGGAGCTAGTAGAGGACGTGCTGGCGCATCGCGAATGAGCGAATGCACTTAGTCCCGGAGGGACAGAATGATCGTAGCCTGGTCCGGCAGCGACCGGACCAGAAGCCCCCTGTCCAATAATGGAGCCGTCCCGTAGGGTACGGCCTGATTCGCCGCGTCGCGATCGCGATCGGTCTCCCCGCATAATAACGCGGATGTCTACTACAAACCGATCAGACCGTTCCCTACGGGACGGCTCCGGTCTTGCGTGCATTCCTGGCAATGAATTGCCAGGCTACGATCATTCAATCCCTCCGGGACAAACGCGCGTTTCGCGCATTCGCGATGGACCGACGCGCCCTCCTGACTCCTGACTCCTGACTCCTGACTCCTGACTCCTGACTCCTAGCTCCTAGCTCCTAGCTCCTAGCTCCTAGCTCCTAGCTCCTGACTCCCAGCCCGCCCCCACATTGGCCATGCTTCTAACGGAATCCCTAAACGCTGGCCATTTTCCGGTACATTTCCGGACATGAGGTCGCGATAATAATCGGTCCAACCTGACACCGGCGATTGTTTGTACCCATGCCTGCCGCCTCCATCAGCGTCACCATCGGGCATGGGGATACCTCGATCGGCAAAGAAGCCGCACACACCGTGCAACCATTCATGTAACCAAACTTCGCCCGAGCGCGGAACTTTCCAGGTCGCCGCGCGCGCATTGGCGACCGTTGCATAGGTTGCCCAGTTCGACCATGGACCGGCGGAGATCGCCAGTCCCCAACCAGCCGAAGGAATTGAACTGCCGGTTGCGAGGTTACTCTGCGGCCAAAGGACAAAGACAGAATCGTATCGAGAAGCCGGCGCCAGGGTGTCGAGTTCCGGCCGGCTATCGTCCGGCGACGGCCAATACTGATGAGGCCCAGTAGCGGTCAATGTGGCCAGACTTCGTTCCGAAAAGACAATCTCAGATTCGATAACAACCAGACGATGAGTCAGTTCCGTAACTAATTCCGGAAAATGCCGAAATGATTCAATAGCATCTTCAATCTCGGCGTCTGCGAGTGCGTGTACAAACCGCGCCTTCTGCGAATCTGCCAGGAAGTCGATCCGCCGGTAAATCAGCAGTATTGCCTTTCGTGATGCCGGATGTGGTGAGCCGCTCATGGGTGGTAATCAGTAATTTACGGTAGGGACGAGCTCCCGCTCGTCCGGTGTCGCAAGCCTGCAGCCTTCAAAAACGCG
>Ga0210396_10002846_pt1 | contig 17434 bp, 18 predicted proteins | sample IncBWH17OmetaG_FD_155466 | JGI IMG/M metagenome (GOLD analysis project Ga0210396, IMG submission 155466) | Forest soil microbial communities from Barre Woods Harvard Forest LTER site, Petersham, Massachusetts, United States - Inc-BW-H-17-O ... | reverse complement strand
CATCGTGCCACGCGGAACCGTCACGCCATACTTCTTGAGAATCGCTTTTCCCTGGTACTCGTGGATTTTCATAATGACGATCGCGCTCGTTGCTCGTTAGCTAAGAATCGGAAGGAACCTGCTTGCGGCTTTGAACTGAGGGCAGCAAACCCTTGATTTTATAGAAGGGCAGAGGATTAGGGCAAACCGTGATGCTTCCCGGTAGTGGGCTACTTTGAAAGTAGCCCACTACCATGCTTCCCTTGCAGAATCATCGGGAGCTAATGCTGTGGAGAGGACTGGTCTTTCTTCGGAGTCGAGGGCGTCGACGTGCTGAGAGGGAGGGAGTCAATCAGATACTTGCCCTGGTCGCTATCGACTATGCCAAGAAAGAAATATAAATCGGACGTTGCACCGTAAACGACGCGCCCGTCGAAGTAATAAATCTTTCCTGCCTCGGCCGTGAAATGCACAAGCCCCACGGGATGCCCCCGATGAGACTGCACGTTCGCGCACACGTGATGCTCTCCCGGGACTACGGAGGCGGCGAAATAGGAGCTATTCTTGTTTGCTCCCACCCATGCTCCGTCGATCCCGATGTTCGTCGTCACGGCGAAGGCGTCCGAACCCTTTTCCTGGATAAAGTAAACCAGCGCCTTCCCCGAATCGGGCTGGGCCAGCGTGTGTTGGGTCTTGTCCAGCTTCACATCGAAGCTGGCATTCTTCGGACCACAGGCCGATGTCGCGGTGCCAGACGGCGTTTGGCTAAACGCCAATGCCGCAAAAAACATTACGACGAGAGCGCTTTTCATGACTCTTCCCCCAAGCATGTTGCATTGTCACTCGATCGTTTCTGTCGGCACCTCTGGAAATGAGATGTGCGTACACTTATAGGAACACCATTCCCGCGGGAAAGTGGTAAAGAGTTCGTCAGTTCGGGTAAAGTTTTGTCTCGCACAAGCTCCGGGTCCTCATCGCTCGGTACTGGAAGAATCGCTTTTAGTGTTCCAGTCGGAGCATTTGAGTTGCATATGATCCTCGACGCCCTTCATCGCGTAGCCAACCACGGCCAATCCTTGGCACGAGCGGAAGCGCGTGAAGTGATGGCGGAGGTGCTTGACGGAAGCTGCACTGACGCGCAGATTGCGGCGCTGCTCATGGCTTTGCGCATGAAAGGTGAAACGGTCGAGGAGATCGTCGGCTTCGCCGAGGCAATCCGTGCCGCAGCCACGCCTTTGCCCATCGTATCCCGCGGCGCCCTCGACCTCAGCGGCACCGGTCGAGATGCGCTGACTGAATCATCTCTCGTTGACACCAGCGGAACGGGCGGCGACGCCAGCGGAACCTTCAACATTTCGACGGCCACGGCATTCGTGACCGCCGGGGCCGGAGTGCGCGTGGCCAAGCACGGTAACCGCAGCATCAGCTCAAAGTGCGGCTCGGCGGACGTGATGGAGGCGCTGGGCGTGAACATCCAGTTGACCCCGGAACGTGCGGCGCAATGCCTGCGCGAAGTCGGAATGTGTTTTCTATACGCGCCCGATCTGCATTCCTCGATGAAGCAGGTGCAGAAGGTGCGGCGCGAACTGCGCCTGCGTACCATGTTCAACTTGCTCGGGCCGCTCACTAATCCCGCGCAGGCTACGGGACAAGTCGTGGGCGTGTACTCGCTCGACATGGTCGAGAAGCTGGCTGAAGCGCTCAGCATGCTGGGCCTGCACCGCGCGCTGGTAGTGCATGGACTCGACGGGCTCGACGAGATCACCATCACCGGGCCGACGCGCGTGGCCGAAGCCCGCGACGGAACCGTGCGCAGTTACGAGGTCGATCCCGAGGAGTTCGGCATGAAACGGGCCACGCTGGCCGAGATTTCTGGCGGGGATGCCGTGGAGAATGCCGCCATTGTTCGTGAGGTCTTAAGCGGAAAGAAATCTCCGCGCCGCGACGTTGTGGTGCTGAACTCCGCGGCGGCGCTAGTAGCGGCCGGATGCGCAGACCGCTTGGCGGATGGGATTCCCGTGGCGGAGAAGTCGATCGATTCCGGCGCGGCGGCTGCGAAGCTGGAGGTGCTGGTCAGGGTTACGAGCGCTCACCGCTGAATCTCGGCAGCATGAAAGTCTTAGGTTGTAGACAAGGACAAAGGAGGCGGTTATGGAACGAAAAGTGTTGGTACTCGCTCTGCTTTTGTTCGCATGGATCGCGTCGGCTCAAGACATCCAGGTCAATCGTCAGAACAAAACCATCGCGGTCACCGCCGACGACTCTGTGACGGCGGATGCTGAAGTTGCCGTTCTCACCGTCGGATATCACAACTATGCTTCCACCCAGGACGCTGCGTTTCACGAAAATGTGCGCGCTGCCGAGCAGATCACGAAAGCAATGCTGAATGCGAAGGTTCCTGAGGGAAACGTCGAAACGGATAAGTTGAGTTTGGGGCGGGCGGAAGCCGAGGAGAAATGGACTGAGGACATGAAAAAGGAGCGTCGATTTCAGGCCCAGCAGTCTTGGCACGTCACGGTGCCTGCGTCTCAAGCCCAGACAATCGTCGATCTCTGCGTGAATGCTGGGGCGAATGAAGTCGACGATGTGCAGTGGAATGTTGCCGACCCCGTGGCGCTCCAGGCGAAAGCTGGGAGCCTGGCGTTGTCCAAGGCCAGAGCGATCGCTGAGCAGATGGCCAAAGGGCTCGGGACGAAGTTGGGCGAGTTAGTCTATGCGAGTAACCACGCGCCGGCAGCCAGAATGTTGAGGGGAATGCAAACGGTTGAGGTCTCTGCCTCGCTGGGAGCCTTGCCGAATTCTCAGCTGAAGCTGAAACTGTTTCCGCAGAAAGTGAAAAGCGATGCGACGGTCTATGCAGTGTTCTCGATTGAGTAACGTAGTCTAGAGCCTCATCTATTTCGCATCGTCGCTCGCCTCGATCTTGAACACGTGGTTCGTGGTTTCGCGCTCCGGCACGCTGCCGTCGTTCACGGAAACTTCCTCTGGCGCCTTCGGAACCTCAACGCGAATCACGCCGTTGCTTTTGCCGCGCACCACCAGCCGTTGAGCGACTTCTCCACCGGCATACTTCACCGTGAGCGGAACTTCCGCCCCCGCCGCGCCCAGGTTATTCACCGTGATGGTAAGTATGTAAGCTCCGGGCGCGGTCTTGCGCGTGAAAGCTGATTCTATTTTGAAATCGGGCAAGCCGCGGTCGTGGTAAACCCAGTCGTCGAAGAGCCACTCCAGTTCCTTCTTCGTCTGCGCCTGGATTAAGCGCTGCATGTAGGACGGTTCGGTATCCTCATCGGGACGATAAGATGCGAGAGCTTTTTTCAGGGCCGGGTCGCCAACCATGTCGCGCAGCATCCACCACACACACATCGCTTTGCTGCGGTAAAGTTCCTCATCGACTGTGTTCACTAACGACCGCTGCGTTTCATCTTCGGATCTGGAGGCGGTTGTCAGGTTCTCTTTTTCTTTCTCAACCACGCTCAACGCGGAGCGGTGTAACCCCATGTAATCGACCGCGGCTTGCCGTCCACTCAGATGTTCCAGATAGATTGCTTGCGCGAAATGAGCCAGGCCTTCGTAAATCCATGGTCGTGGTGAGAAAACAGCCGCGTGAGTTAGCTGGTGCGCCGCAGTAAGCCCTGCCAGCTTGGGGTCCGTGCTGGTCAGCGGCGTCAGCAGAAGCGAGCCGCTCTCAAAGGGCGGCGCGTTCGGGTCGGCCAGATCGGCGGTTTGCGCTTTGCTTCTCGCTTTCCCGAACCACTCAGTGATGAACGGAGCGGCCTTCTCCGCCGCATCTGCATAATTCGTCGCCGCAGCGTCGTGGCCACGCAGGAAATGAACTTGGGCCGTGTTCCGGTCCAACACCTCATAGTCGGCGATCAAAAACATTGGCACGACCATCCCCAGCGATCGGTATGTGCAATCCGCCTGGAACTGGTGCCGCACTTCGAGCGCAGTCGGGCAAGTCGTGGCATTGACCAGAAGCTCAGGTTTATCGCCTTCATCATCGCTCGGCACCGAAACCTTCAGATGCATAGTGGATTGGGTCTCCTGTGCTTTCCACCTGCCAACGATATCGAATGCGCTTGTACCTTCCGAAAGACTCGCGGCTTCGGTCGCGATCGGGTACCAGGCTACGTATCCCGCTCCGCGGACCGCGGTGAATTTCGCACTGATCTGGTCCCAATCGGTGCTGTTGGCGATAGGTTCCGGGGTATCGATTCGTGTGAGGCGAGTGGCGTCGAGCACGATCACGCCTTCATAGGCGATCTCCAGATCGATGGTTCCCTTAGGAGGAACCGCCTCGGGCAGAGTCACGATCGCTTCGGAAAGTGCTCCCGTATGATCGATGTCGGATGTGTAGGACTGCGAGACGAATTGCAACTGCTTGCCGCCCGCCCGGATAGAACGCCAGTCCAGCGAAGAAGAAATCTGCAGCGCCGCGACCTTCTGTGGAGCCTGCGAGTCGTTCCTCAGCGTGATTGTGCCTCGCACGCCCAGCCGCTGCAGGGCGGGCTCCACGCGCGCGTCCAGGTCGTACTTGGTGAAGGTGAATGCTTCGCGGTCGAGAGAGAATGCACTTACCGCAGTGATGCCAAAAATAAAGAGGAGGCCAAAACGCAAACTGCGCAACTTCATTTCGCACCCGGCGACGCGTCTTTCTCGCGTGCTCGGTCTTGCCCGCGTCTCTGCCGGACGATTTCATACATCACGATGGCGCCTGCGACCGACACGTTCAGCGAAGAAACTTTGCCCAGCATCGGAATCGACACCAGAAAATCGCACTTTTTTTTGACCAGGTCGTGCAGTCCCTTGCCTTCAGCGCCCAGAACCAGCGCGCAATCCATGTTGTAATCGAGAGCGTCGTAGGTCTGCGGGCCACGCTCATCCAGACCCACCGTCCAGATGTTGCGCTCCTTCAATTCTTCCACCGTGCGAGCGATGTTGGTGACCTTCGCAATCGGCAAGTGTTCGCTCGCACCCGCCGAAGCTTTGGTGACGGTCCCGGTGACGGCCGCGGCACGGCGCTCGGGAATGACAACGCCATCGGCGCCGGCGGCATCTGCCGTGCGCAAGAGCGCGCCCAGATTGTGCGGATCTTCCACTCCGTCGAGCACGATCATGAAGGAATACCGTCCGCGCTTACCGCCGACCACATCGTCGAGATCGCTGTACTGCTTGGCTGAGGTGACGGCAACCACTCCCTGATGGGCAGCGTTGCCGGCCATGCGGTCGAGTTCCACGCGAGTGAGAAAGCGCACGGGCACGCCCAGCTTGCGACACTCTTCGATCATGCGCTGCAAGCGGATGTCGTGCCGCTCCTTCGCCATGCCGACCCACTGAAAAGCCCGTCCGCGGGCCTTGAGTGCCTCGGTGACGGCGTTGATGCCGTAGATATAGTTCATAGGAAGAGTTGCCAGTTGCCGGTTGTCAGTCGCCAGTCTAGAATCCGCGTGCTTCAAGTGTACCGAAACCTGAAGATTCAGACAGCGCCTGTTCGCCGTGCAAGCGATAGATCGGGAAGGGCACGACTTCAGTCGTGCCGTAAGATGCCGAGGAAGAGAATGGGCTTTAGCCCTTGAAGATCGCGTCCACGAAGTGCACGACGTCTGCCGGCTCAGGCCGCTCGGTGTAATCCTCGTTCGCGTAAGCGTAGAGCACCGAGCCGTCGCGGTCGATGACGTACACGGCAGGAATCGGCAATTCCCAACTGTCGTCGCCGTTCACGAAAGGCAGGTTGACGAATGCCCGTTGATAGACTGCCCGCTGTTCATCGGGAACGCGGTAAGTCAGACCGAACCGCCGCGCCAATTTGTTCCCTGGATCAGAAAACAGCGGAAAACGCAGCTTGTGCTGATCGCGCATGAAGAAAGATTGCTTCACGGTCTGTGGAGAAACAGCCGCCAGCGTCGCGCCTGCTTGCTCGATCTCCGGCAGGATGAGATTCATGGCTTCCATCTGCCCAACGCAGAACGGGCACCAGCGGCCGCGGATGAAGCAGAGCACGAGGCGTCCTTGGGCGAGCAAGGCGGAGGAAGAGATGGTGTTGCCATCGTGATCTCGAAGTTGAAATTCTGGAACGTTCGATCCGACAGGCGGAACATTCGCGGCTAACCGCTGTTGCTTCAGTTCCGCAACGGCGCGCGCGTGAATCGCTTGCGTCTCCGCCGGAACATACTTCGCGATCAACTCCTTGCGTTCAGCAAAAATCTCGCGCAGAGGGCGAATGTCGGCTTCCGGATTGGCTTCTTCGAAGGAGCGCCATTTCATCATTGGGGTTTCGAACTCGATCTTGCGGGTGACGGCTCGGTTTCGTAGGGTGTCAGGCAGATGGAATCGACGATTCGGTCGAAGAGAACAATATCTTCCGGCCCTGTAGCCCTGTACCGGGATCCTCCCCCACCCGCGATCACGGTCTGACGCCACTTCTCCTGGTCGCGGCGCCGGCCCCAACTGTCCGTGCCAACCACTCCCACGCCGGGCGCAACGATCCGCCTCTGCCAAAATTCGATCGAACCGACGAAGTCATCATCAGGAGGCTCTGTGCTCATCGCATAAGGCCCGAACCACAACTCTAGATAGGCGTCACCCGTCTTCGGCTTGATCAAGTAACGAACATAGTCCACATCAGTCTTTCCGTCGAGCATCTTCACCGCGTGGCGGGGCACGTCGAATCGGACTCGCCATCCGATTTGCTTGGTACCCGGCCGATGCGCTCCGCAAGGTGGAGCAGTGAGGTCATTGCCCGGAGCCGAGAGGGTTACGTGAACTTGCGACGTGCCGGGCGGAATAACCAGAGCTTCAAGCTCAAAACCTTGCTTGAAAAAGTGTACGACGGCTCCGGGATGTTCGAGGCGGAAAAGACCTTTTTCGTCGGTGGCCGCATTCTCGCTCTTAAACGGGCCACAGGTTTTCAGCTCGCTTCCGTGCACAGACACTCCCGCGATAGGCTGCCCGCTCTTCGTAGTCACGATGCCGTCTATGCCCGAATCGGTCTGGCACATTGCCGAGGGAAAGAGTAGAAATCCGAGAAAGGGTAGAAGGAAATAAAACGACCACCGCGACCGCCCTTCAAGAGCATTCCGGAGCATATCGATTTGCCCTGCCCCTACATTCCCGGCAGCTTCATCCCCGCCATCCGTCGCGCGAAGCTGGGTTTGCCCATTTGCTTGAACATCTTTTTCATCTGCGCGTATTGGCGAAGCAGGTTGTTCACTTCCTGCACGCTGGTGCCGGAGCCGCGGGCGATGCGCTTGCGGCGGCTGCCGTTGATCACTTCATGATGATTGCGCTCATGCGCCGTCATCGAATTGATGATGGCCTCGACGCGGTTGATTTGTTTTTCGTCCACATGGTCGGCGGCTTTCTGCAAACCGGAAAACGGGCCGATTGAAGGCATCATGCCGATCAGGTTCTTGATCGAGCCCATCTTCTTCACGTGCCGCAGCTGATCGCGAAAGTCTTCGAGCGAAAAGCCGTCTCCGGTGAGGGCCTTGGTGGCCATCTCCTGCGCCTTCTTTTTGTCGATCTGCGATTCGGCGCGCTCGATCAGCGAAAGGATGTCGCCCATGCCCAGAATGCGCGACACGATGCGATCCGGATGAAACGGCTCCAGCGCATCGTACTTCTCGCCCACGCCGATGAACTTGATGGGCTGCCCCGTGACCTGCCGGATGGAAAGTGCCGCGCCGCCGCGGGCGTCGCCGTCCATCTTGGTCAGGATGACGCCGGTCAGCGAGAGCTTTTTGTGAAACTCATCCGCGGAGCGCACCGCGTCCTGCCCGGTCATGGCATCGGCAACGAACAAAATCTCTGACGGGTTCAGCAGCTTCTTCAGCGACTGCATCTCGTTCATCAGTTCGTCGTCGATGTGCAGACGTCCGGCGGTGTCGACGATCAGCACGTCGCAGCCGGAAACGATGGCTTCGCGGCGCGCTTCTTTTACCAGCCGCTCGACCGCTTGCGTGAGCTCCGCAGGCGTTTTTGCCTCGCCAACTTCACCTTCGTAAATCTGGGCCTTAACCGCCTGCGCCACAACTTTCAACTGCTCGCGCGCCGCGGGGCGGTAAACGTCCACCGAAACCAGCAGCGGACGATGTCCGCCAACCTTGAACCAGTTCGCCAGCTTTCCAGATGTCGTTGTCTTGCCGGAACCTTGCAGTCCGGCCATGAGCACGACCGTCGGCGGCTGTGATGCGAACTTCATGCGGGCCGTGTCTTTGCCGAGGGTGTCGACCAGTTCATCGCGCACGATCTTGATGACCTGCTCGCCGGGAGAAAGGGCAGTCAGCACCTCCTGGCCCACAGCCTTGGCCTGGATGCGGTCGATCAGCTCCTTGACCACTTTGAAGTTGACGTCGGCTTCCAGCAGTGCCAGACGGATTTCGCGCAGGGCCTCGCTAATGTTTTCCTCAGTGAGCCGGGCTTGGCCGCGAAGGCTCTTGAACGCGCGCTGCAGTTTTTCTTGGAGATTCTCGAACATAAGGATGATTTATTTTAGCAGTGTCTACCCAACCTTAGGCCGCACCATCTCGAACTTCTGCGTGGTCCTCGTGTACTGCAGTCCGCCCATGCGTCCGATGAGATCCAACGAATTCCGATCCAGCTTTCCATCTTTGAGATGCGCATCGCTAATGTGAATCGAGACAACCTGGCCGATTACGAGGCTGCTACTGGTCGGCCGAGAGGAGAAGTCGAGAATCTGATGAAGCCTGCACTCGAAGCTGACCGGAGACTCCGCGACTCTGGGCGGGCGCACAATCTTCGATGGTTGCGGAGTGAGCTTTGTCAATTCGAATTCGTCCACCGACGCGTCGTATTCGCCGCTGGTTAGATTCATCGCCTCGCGAAGGTCATACGTGACGATGTTCACGACGAACTCTTTGGTCTCGCGAACGTTCCGCAACGTGTCCTTAGCTTCGCCGTGGACACCTTCCGCGTGCTTGGGCTGCCGCAGCCCAGGCGCGAACGCCAGCAGCGGAGGATCGACGCATACTGCATTGAAAAAAGAAAAGGGCGCAAGATTGAGGTCTCCGGACGCGCTTACGGTGGATACCCATGCAATTGGCCGTGGCGCCACGGAATTGAGCACGATGCTATAAAGCTCGCTGTGCGAAAGGTCTGACGGGCTGACGATCATGTCCTCGAGTATAGCTTGCGATCATGGCCACACGTGGCGCCCACGCCACAGCGTCTTGATTTGCGAACTACTTTTCGGACGGAATAGGAGGCTCCAGGCTCACCGCAATGTCTTCCAGACATTTCTCTGAGATCAGGCGATACTGAATTTTGCGACGGCCGCGAACCAATGGCATGGTTACAGCGTCACAAAATATGAGGTCCATTCCTTCAAGGGCAATGCGGCGTTCCGGAGAAAGAAGAAACATTTCCATCACATGCCGCCGTCCTACTACCGGGGCAAGCAAGCTGCGCGCTGTCTTAAGAAACGTCTTGCTGATGGATGCGACTCCGATCGATGAAGGATTCGCGAGACTCCTGATCAAGTCCAGATGCTCCTGGGCGCTTGCAAATGCGAGGGCGATGCACGGGAGTTTGGGAGAAAGCGCCAGGTTTATCGAAGGCACTCGTCGTTCTGGAGCAACCACCTGGGATCCGAGCGCTAGCTCTGGCCTTGCAGATAATTGTTCCTCCGTGCAGGACTCCACGCGTTTTCCGACCGTCGAACAAATCTCCGCGCAAATTACCTGACGTAGCTCTGCCTCATGCTCAATGACCAGAATGTGGTCCGGAGGTTGTGTCTGAAGGCGCTCCAGTGCGTGAGAGCGTAATTCCTGCAGCGAATATCCTAGTTCGCTGGCCCGTCGAATCGTCTGGTTGATAAGTTCGTCGAGGTCGACATGGGTTGCCTGCGTTCCCGACGATAGTGTGGATTCCACACACAGTCGGCTGCCACGATGCTGCTTCAGCCACCCGCGCTCAACGAGATCGTGGTAACTCTTGCTTACCGTGTTGTGGTGAATTCCGAGCTGTCTCGCGAACGAGCGCACACTGGGCAACTGCTCTCCAGGCTGTAACTTCCCCGTAGTGATCAGGAACACGAGTTGTTCGGCAAGCTGCTGGTGCAGAGGGACATCGCTTTGCTTGTTGAGCGCAACCTGCATGATGACTTGCAGTGCATTCTATCCTTTTCGCTTGCCCCCGAGCCGGACTTGGTTCGGCAGACTCACCGCATCTCGTGTGACAGTTGCAGAAAGCATCACTGGGACTGTCGCGAGCTTGTTCTCATCCGAAGTACTCTCCTGAGTGTCGGCTCGATGGATTGAGAGGAGTCGAGGAGGAAGATATGATCCAGATCGCATGCATTGTCGCCGCAACTATTGTGTTCTTTGTTCTTGAGCGCGCACTGCCCGGGCGGGAACTGCCCGAATCGCCCGGCTGGTACCTGCGCGCCGCCTTCCTGAACGGCTGCCAACTCGGAATCGTCGTGCTCGCAGCGCTTGCCTGGGGTCGGTGGTTTCAGGGGCACTCGTTGTTTCACCTGTCGCAGCTACCAGCCCTTGCACAGGGTGCGACCGGCTGGTTCGTCGGAACGTTCGTGTTTTACTGGTGGCATCGCGTGCGCCACGACTCAGACCTGCTCTGGCGACTTTTCCATCAAGTCCACCACAGCCCTTCGCGCATTGAATTGCTCACGGCTTTCTACAAGCACCCCGTCGAGATTGCCGCCGACTCGATCATTTCCAGCGCTCTCTTGCTGTTAGTGCTGGGTGCGTCCCCGGCTGGTGCCGCGTGGTTCAATGTATTTGCGACCATCGGCGAGTACTTCTATCACAGTAATTTACGCACACCGCACTGGTGGGGTTACTTCTTGCAACGCCCTGAGCATCATTCGATTCACCATCAGTGCGATCTCCACTCCTTCAATTACGGCGACATTACCTGGTGGGACCGCCTCTTCGGCACATTCCGGGAAGCCGACGTATTTGCTGCCCAGTGCGGCTTTCCCGAAGATCATGAACAAAGGCTTGCACAGATGCTCGCATTTCGGGATGCCTACTGAGTGATATGGCGGGTGACTGTACCGCTGGAAGAGCAAGGCCCGGACTCAACGTCCGGGCCTTATGTTCGTGACCTGAACACTTCCTTCGCCGCGATGACCGTGTTGCAATGAATGGTCACCGTATCTTCCACATTCCGCGCGTAGCCGCCTGCGTAGGTCACCATGACCGGAATATCGCGGGCGCGAGCCACGCGGAACACGAGTTCATCGCGCTTCTTCAATCCCTCGATGGTCAGCGAAAGTCCGCCGAGTTGATCTTCGCGGTAAGGATCGGCGCCCGCGATGTAGCACAGCAGATCAGGTTCGAACTGCCGCAGCCCGGAACTGAGCGCGTTGTCGAGCCAGGCCAGGTAATCGTCGTCTCCAATGCCGTCGGGCAGGTCCACATCAATCGAAGACGGCGGCTTCCACTGCGGATAGTTGTTGGCCTGGTGCAGCGAAATCGTGAAGACGTCGCCCGCATGGGCTCCGCGAATGTTTCCACGCCGCGCGGAGTCTAATTCGGAGCCCAGCGAAGACGCATCAAGAGTCGAAGCTCCCGCCGAGGGCAAAGGCGCGCTCGCGGTTCGTGTTCCGGCAAAGATCGCCGCCGTGCCATTGCCCTGATGAACATCACAGTCCACCGTCATCGCAGTGCGAATCTTATCGTCGCGCTGCAGCCGCCGGATGGCGACGGCAACGTCGTGAATCATGCAGAAGCCTTCGCCATGGTCAGGGAAAGCATGGTGAAATCCACCGCCAATGCTGATGGCGACGCCGTCGGTCAAAGCCTGCCTCGCCGCGAGGATCGACCCCCCGGCCGCCAGCCAGAATGCCTTCACCAGCTCGGGAGAAAAGGGAACCTCCAGCTCCATCTCCTCGCGGGGGGTAAGCGTGCCGGTCTTCAGCTTGTTCACATACTCTGGCTTGTGGACGAGCAGAATGTCCTGATCAGTGGCTGGCTCAGGTTCCAGAAAGTCACTGGCTTCGGCGACGCCGTCGGCCAGCAGCCGGTCGTGGACGCGCTTATATTTTTCTGCGGGAAAAACGTGCTGGCCGATGGGAAGGTAGTACGCGTCGCTGTAGATCAGCCTGAAGGGAAGCATGGAAGTAACAACCCATGATACTGCGGGGACAGCGCCGCACGCCTGTCATGGATACTAGCGCTTCTTACCCGGCTGCACTGCCGGCATCACCATCGGTCGTCTCACCGGCACGATCGCACCCCTCGCGGGATCAGTGGCCGCGTGGGCGCGGACCAGCACTTCTTCCTGGATATACTGCACGAACTCCTGAATCTGGCGCTGCATTTCCTCCATCCGCTCCCGCATTTGCAGGATAATCGCCATGCCGCTGATGTTCACGCCCAAGTCGCGCGCCAGTGAGAGGATGAACTCCAACCGCTGCAAGTCTTCGTCCGTATACAGACGTGTATTGCCCTCGGTGCGCGACGGCTTGAGCAGCCCCTCGCGCTCGTAAAGCCGCAGAGTCTGAGGATGGATGCCATACATCTCGGCGACAGCGGAAATCATGTAGGCCCCCTTCGATTTCCGTTTGGTCATAGCTCTCCTTCGATCGATTTTAGAGCAGGATAGCTTTTCTTCCTAATTGCACGAGAATCACGCCAACCCTTACTCGCTGCTGGCATCCAACTTCGGGAGGTCAATTTCATGGATGAAAATAATGCTATCAGCGTAATCGAAAATCTCATCGAGACTTGCAAAGACGGGCAGAAGGGATACCAGGATGCCGCGGCTCACGCGAAGCGGCCTGATTTGAAGACCTACTTCAACGAGCAAAGTCTGGAGCGGGCGCGCTTTGCCGGGGAGTTGGAAGCGGAGCTAATCCGGTTGGGCAAGCCCGACAAGAAAGTTTCCGGCTCCGTATCCGGTACGCTTCGCCGCGCCTGGATCGATACCAAAGTTAGTCTTGGCGGAGGCGATAAGACCATCCTGGAATCGGTTGAGGCCGGCGAGGACAATGCCAAGGAAAGTTACCAGAAGGCATTGAGCGGTTCGCTGCCGGACAACGTGACAGAAATCATCCGGCGCCAGGCAGCCAGCGTGCAAACAGCGCATGACAAAGTGAAACGCCTGAGGAACGAGGCAAGGGCGGCTGCATAGCTCGGAAGAGGTTCGGAAGTAGTTCGGGAAAATGCGCTAAAGACTAAAGCTAAGGAGGACCGGGGATTTCCCGGTCCTCATTTTCTTGAACGTGGTGAACCGGCTCACGCAGCGGGTTGAGGTTTTTCCGTTGTCGTCGTCCAGCCATGCGGCTTCAGCAAATGATTGACGGCATAAGCCACAAAGCCCGCCGCGATCAGAATCATGCCGAACGCGAAGGAACTCATGTTCCACACCTGCTCGTGCTCGCTACGGATAATAGAGAACCCGAGCAGCAGCATGGGCGGAATGCCGATCGCGATCGCTCCAAACAACCCGCCTGGAACGCGGAAGGGACGTGGCAGATCCGGTTCGCGCAAGCGCAACACGGCTAGCGCAACGAACTCCAGCAGCAGGCTAAAACCATAAAGAAGAATGTCGAGCGTCACCAGCCGGGCAAAGCCCAGACCGAGACACATCGCCCATCCGATTGCGAGAGCGATAATGGCAACCCAAGGCGCGCGCGACTTCTTTTGCAGCTTGCCGAAGATACCAGGCAGCATGCCATCCTGAGCCATGGCCAGAGGCAGCCGCGAATAGCTCATCACCAGCGCATTGAACATGCCGAAGGCGCTGATCACGCCGCCGAGAACCACGCCGATCCGCAGCAGCGGGCCGCCCAGCAGGCCGGCAATGTCCGCCCAGGATCCAGTCTCCCATGCGGTCGGAGTCAGTCCGGTCATCCACATCGCGGCGAAGGGAAGCACGTAGCTTAATGCCACAATCACCACGGCCACCAGCATCGCACGTGGGTAGGTCCGCTGTGGGCGCTCTACTTCCGTGGCGATGGTCGAGGCGTTGTCCCATCCCATGTAATTCCACATGCAGATGAGCAGGCCGCCGAGAATGTCGACGCTGGAAGTGGTCGGTTTGGTCACGGCGTTCGCCAGCGCGCCGATCTTGAACGGAGCCAGCACTACGATCGCGACGAACGGCGCGGTCAGCGCGAAGAATAACCACAGCGACGTGAGTGAAACCACTTTCACGCCGGCAATATTCAGTACCGCGCAGGCAATCACCACGGCCAGAGCGACCCACCATCCGCGATTTCCCTGTTGGAAATACGGGAACATGCGGGTCAGGTAAGCCACGAACAGCGTCGGATAGATCGCCATATCGAAAATGGAGGCGACCAGCGAGAGCCAGGCTTCCTGAAATCCCCAGAAATTTCCCATGGCGCGGCGCACCCAGGCGTAGTAGCCGCCTTCGTAGGGCAGCGCGCTCGAAAGTTCGCCGATCATGAAGGCTGTAGGCAGGCTCCAGAGCAGCGGCGTGAGCAGCAGGATCAGGATGGCTCGTCCGTACCCGGCGCCGTGCACAATGTCTTCCGTGCCATAAGTTCCGCCTGACACCATAAAGAAGGTGGCGGCGACCAGAGGCCACAAGGTAAGGCGCACGAATCTTTTCCGGTTGGGTGCCTGATTAGGAACGGCGGCGAGAGGCTGGGGGTTCTCTATTTGGTGACGCGGGGCGCTAGCTGTTGCCAATTTCTATGTCTTCCTCCTCAAGCGACTCACTCTCAGCTACTCCGCAGCGGCTGGACCATGCTCGAGTTTTCTGGTTTGTTTAGATTCCAGAAATCGCGCTGGAGTTAGTTCGCATGTAAGAGATTACGGGAATTTTCCACAGATGCAATCTTTTTTTCAGTTTTCTCGGAAATTTTTTGCCAAGGAGGTCAGGGACGGAGGTAACGCGCTTTTCGCTGCAGGTCACAGCTTCAGTTCCCAGGTCTCGGCAACCAGACCCTTCCGGCTCCAGCTGTCGTGCTTTTTTGCACCCACCAGTTTGAAACCTGCGTTCTGGTAAATACCCCGCGCCGCGGCCAGCTCACTTTGGGTCCACAACAGGATTTTCTTGTATCGCGCTCGACGGGCAAATCGCACGCACTCGGAAACCAGCTGTTTCCCAATCCCCAGCCCCCGCGCCGAAGGTTCCACCAGCAGCAGGCGGAGTTTCGCCACAGTTTGAGATTTCTTCACGAGAAATACCGACCCAACATTTTCCCCGTCCCGTTCGGCGATCCAGCAGCGCTCGCGCGCCGGATCGAGCTTCTCCACGAACTCGGCCACAATTTCAGCGACCAGGGCCTCAAAGCGCTCGTCGTAGCCATATTCCTGGGAGTATAAAAGCCCGTGGCGCCACACCACCCAGCCCATGTCCCCGGGATGGTGTTGCCGGAGCACGTAGGGAGTCACGCTGTCGGTGCCGGGATTCAGCAGCGCCTCGACCGTCTGCATAGAGTGCAGAAGATCATCCTGCCTGACGGGCGAGAGTTTGCCGAGGATGGCCCTGACTTGCTCTTCAGATCGAGCGTTCAGGGGCACGAACGCCTGCCGGCCTTTCTTAGTGAGCTCCAGCAGGATCTGACGCGCGTCCTTGGGCGACTCCTTCTTTTCGATGAAACGAGTTTTCTCGAAACCACTCAAGATCCGGCTCAGGTATCCCGGATCGAGACCAAGCGCGTCGCAGAGCTCTGCCGCCGTCGACTCTTTGCGGTTCGCCAGCTCATACAAGGTTCGCGACTGAGTGAGGGAAAATGGACTGTTAAGCAGGCCTTCATCCAGAAGCCCAATGTGGCGGGTATAGAAACGGTTGAATCGACGCACGGCCGCGACCCGAGCGGCCGCAACTTGGGTGCGCGACCGGGAAGCTGCGGGCTGGGGCGTACGAGCCATAGGTTGACTGAGTCAATTAAATTATATGACAAAGGCAACGATAAAGCTAGCGCCGAACTAGCCGGCGGACTTTACCAGAAAACGCAACCGATTTATGATGCCGCCACCGCTCAGGAGGCGGATTATGAGACTGCCGTTTCTCGCCGTTCTAGCTCTATCGATGACTATGCTCTTCGCGGCGCAGCCGATTCACGCTCAAAACGCCTTCACGCCTGATCAGGTGAAGTACGGCCCAGCCCCGCCGTTCCTGCCTGCCGGAGCGCAACTCGCCGTTCTGGAAGGCGACCCCATGGCTCCCTCCGGCGATTTCACCATTCGCCTCAAAATGCCGGATGGCTACAAGATCGCCCCACACACCCATCCCCACCGTGAGAATGTCACCGTCTTGTCGGGGACTTTGAAAGTTGGTATGGGAGATCAGTTCGACGCGGGCAAGATGATGAGTTTCGGGGCGGGCAGTTTCGCCTACCTCGATCCCACTGTGCACCACTACGCCGCAGCTTCAGGAGAGACTGTGATCCAGATCCATGGCATGTCGCCGGCCAAGTTCAACTACATCAACCCGGCGGACGACCCCAGCCTGAAGAAATGAACGAATGAATTGAAAAGGGCCCGGCTTCGGCCGGGCCCTAGTCAGCGACGTAGGTGACGCGCACCCCTTGATAGTCGGATACCTTCTGGAAGACTTGGGCTGCGCTAGGGTAGCTGACGATCAGCGCGTTGTCGCCTTTCCACTCCGCCGTGATGTGCATTGCTCCGCGGGAGTCTAATGGAACCCCCTTCTTACCCTCCGCCACGAAGACGTTTCCAGTCTCGTTCTTGAGCCTCCCAGTTGCCGGCAATATCGAGATCTGAGTACTGAATCCCGTCGTGGCACCACAGTCCCGCTCAAAGACTACTGCGCGAAAGGTACCGCCTGGTGAAGCCACTTCTTGGGCAATCCGATTGCCGCAAAGGCTCTCGTCGCAGCCCAGGGCTGAAGCCAGGCACATTCCAATACATGCAAACAGGAGGCGGCTCATCAGACCTTCTTCCAAAGCTCTTCCCGAGGATCTTCCGGGTTCAGCTTGGCCAGTTCCTTCAGCAGTTCTTTGGTGCGTTCGTCCCGTGGCATGGGCACAGTCACTGTGATCTCGACAATCTCATCGCCGCGCACACCCTCTTTAGTGGCCGAGGGCACGCCCTTCTCGCGCAAACGCAGTTTCTGTCCGGACTGCGTACCAGGAGGAATCTTCAGCAGCGCCCGCCCATCGATGGTTGGCACTTCAATCTTGGCCCCGAGAGCGGCCTCGGTGGCGCTGACCGGCACGGTGAGGTAAATGTCGTCCCCGTCGCGCCGGAAAATAGGATGCTCCCCGGTCCGGATGATCACGTAAAGGTCGCCGGCCGCGCCGCCGTGAGCTCCTGCATTGCCTTTGCCGGCCAGCCGGATGCGCTGCCCGTCCCGCGTCCCCGCCTTGATGCGCACTTCCAGCGGCTCGGTCCGGCTCACCGTGCCCTCGCCGTGGCACGTGGGACAGGTAGAAATGTTCTTGCCCGTTCCCTGGCAGTTCGGGCACGGCACATTGAACTTCATTCGGCCGCCGGTCTGGGTGACCTGCCCGGTTCCGTCGCACTCTGTG
>Ga0210396_10002844_pt1 | contig 17443 bp, 19 predicted proteins | sample IncBWH17OmetaG_FD_155466 | JGI IMG/M metagenome (GOLD analysis project Ga0210396, IMG submission 155466) | Forest soil microbial communities from Barre Woods Harvard Forest LTER site, Petersham, Massachusetts, United States - Inc-BW-H-17-O ... | reverse complement strand
GCGACTGGTACGGCAGCCCGGTCAATCTCGCCAGCCGAGTCACCGGCGCGGCACCGGCCAGCACGGTGCGGGTGACGGAGCCTGCGCGCAAGGCGATTGGCGATCCCGCCGGCATCGAGTGGTCGGCCCCGGAAACGCGGCATCTCAAAGGGATACGCGGTGAGGTGCTGCTATATGGCGCTCACCGACGTTCCGCCGCTGAGGCGCCGTGAAGCCGATATGAGACGGGGTGCTGCAACCATACGTCGGCACTACCCGGGGGCAGCTCAGGGTCGCTCGAGGGTGCGGCGAAAAACCGTGAGTTTTCCCAAGGCAGTGATCGACTGACGATCGGGACGCAGATCTACCGATCCAGTTCCGCCAGCATGTTCGTAGCCGTGCGGTGCGCGAGAGCCATGACCGACAGCATCGGGTTGACCCCGGAACAGCAGGGCATTCCGCTGGAGTCGGCGATCCAGACCCCGGTCGTGTCGTACAACTCGCCATTCGGTTTCGCAACGCACGTCTGCGGGTCGCCGCCCAGCTTGGCGCTGCACATCTGGTGGGCACTGAACACCGGGGTACCACCCGGGCCGATCGGGACCTGGTTCACCTTCTCGATGAACGCCTCGAGGTCCTCGCCGCGCTGCCACGGCGCAAAGGGCTGGCCGGCAAGGAAGATCTGCTGAGCACCTGCGGCCTCTTGCATGCGGATCGAGGTCTCCGCGGCTTCGCGGAAGTGGCGACGATCGAGTTCGTCGGTGAACGGGTATCGGTGTATGGACTGCCCGTTCTCGTCGATGGTGACAGTTCCGGCCCCGCGGTCCTTGACGATGAACACCCAGTCGGCTCGGTACCGATATTTGCGGGTGAGCTCCTTGTGCTGCTCGCCGCTGAGCCAGGGCACGACCGTGGTGAACAGGCCGGGCAGGTGCTGCACGCATTCGACGATGTAGCCGTGGCAGTCATTCACCTCGGCGAACTCGTTCATGATGCCGGCCATCCCGGGGCCGAACCACGGGTCCTGGGGTTCGTCATAGATACCGGTGACGAGGCTGGCGGGATGCAGTCGCAGCTCGGCGCCGACGGCGGGCCCACCGATGCCCGACCGGAGGAGAAGCGCAGGGGTTTCCAGGGCGCCGGCCGCGGCCACGACGGTGGACGCGTGGATGACGACGCGGGAGTTCTCCTGCGTCTGTGGGTCGGTGTATGTCGCCTCGACCCCAACGGCTTTGCCGTTCTCGGTGAGGATCCGGTCAGCGCGGGTGTTGGGCAGCAGTTTCGCTCCTGCGTCCGACGCGTCCTGGAGATAGGTGCGCAGGGTGCCCTGCTTGGCGCCGGTCTGATCGCCCATCCCGCTCCACCCGATCAGGTTCGGATCGTATCTGCCTGGGTCGATGTTGAGCATGGCGACGCGGTAGGAGTATCCGAGCTTGGCCGCGCCCGCGGCCAACCGCTGGTGGGGGGCGTTCTGGGTGGCCACTTTGTCGTTGCAGTTGATGCGGTCGAACACCGCCTGCAGGTGCTCGTCGAACGCCGGGGTGTCGACGTCGGTGAGTCCGTCCGCGGCCCAGCTGCGGCGGACTGTGGCCGGGGTCAGCAACGAGTTGGACCAGTTGATGGTGCTGCTGCCGCCCACGGTGCTCCCGGCGGCGATGCTGACCATGCCGTCGGCGGAGGGGAAGAATCCGCCGCGCAGGAAAAGGTTCCGATAGGCCAGCGGTTCCAGCTGAACGAAGTCGGACTCGTTGAAATAGCCACCTGCTTCCAGCGTGATGACCCGCTTGCCGGCCTGCGCCAACACGGCGGCGGCGACCCCGCCGCCGCTGCCGGAGCCGACCACCACGACATCCGCCTGAAGCGTCGTCTCGCCGGACGGGGCGATGACGTCAAGTGTCTTGGGCGTCTGCGGCGGGGCCTGGACCGGGCCCGGGTATCCCATGCCGACCCACAGCGGGTTGTGGCCCTGTGGACCCGGCAGGCTGTAGGCGAAGATCACCGAAAGCTGATACAGCGCGGCGATCGCCCCCGCGGTCTCCGGCGAGATACCAGCGAGGTTGGCGACGATCGCCTCCCGGACGGCCTGGGGTTGATTCTTCAACCCGATCAGGCCGGCGGCATCGAGCAATTGGAGCAAGCCGGCGAGCTGCGCATCGGGCAGGTGGCTCACGAGGTACTGCTCCGTGGCGATGTCGGCGCCGATGTCGCTGCCCTTGGCGGCGTAGAACCCGGTTGGGTCGTCCTCGCGTGGAACGGCCGCGACGAAGGTGTCGACGATCGCGGTCAGAGTCTTGCGCTGGAGAGCGTTGAATTCGAGGCCCATGGAGGTGACCTTTCCTGGTCGGTCGGGTGCAGGGACGACGCGCAGCCCTAGGGGAGCTGCATTGATTTGGTCTCTAGGAACTCCTCGAGTCCCCATTCGCCGAACTCTCGGCCGTTGCCCGACTGCTTGTAGCCGCCGAAGGGCGCGTGGATATTGAAGGCCCCGTCGTTGATCTGGACCTGGCCCGCCCGAATCCGACGGGCGACCCTGATCGCATGCTCCTCGTCGCCGGAGAAGACCCCCGCGTTCAGACCAAAGATCGTGTCGTTGGCCAGTCGAACGGCCTCGTCCTCGTCGTCATAGGCCTGGATCACCAAAACGGGACCGAAAATCTCCTCGCCCACGATCGCCATGTCCGGCGTGACGTCGGAGAAGATGGTCGGCCGGACGAAGAAACCCGTCTCCAGCCCGTCCGGCGGAGTAGGCCCTCCGGTGACGAGTCGCGCGCCCTCGGCGATGCCCTTCTCGATGTAGCCGACCACCCGGTCGCGCTGCACAGCCGACACCAACGGGCCCATAACTGTGGCGGGGTCGAACGGATCACCGACGACCAGCGACTCGGCACCCGCCTTGGCCACCGCTTCGACCTCCGCCAGCTTGGACCGAGGGACGATCATTCGCGACAGGGCGATGCAGGTCTGGCCCGAGTTGAGGAAGCCGGCCAACAACCCAGCCGAGACCGCCTCGGTGATATCGGCGTCATCCAGCACGATCAACGGCGATTTTCCGCCAAGCTCCAGGGCGACCCGTTTGACGGTTTCCGCGGCGACCGCGCCGATGCGGCGACCCGCAACCGTCGACCCGGTCAGTGAAACCATGTCAACTTCGGGGTGGGCGACGAGCGTCTCCCCGACCCCGGCACCGGTCCCGGTGACCAGATTGAACACGCCCGGCGGCAGGCCGATCGAATCGAGCACCTCGGCCAGCACGTAGGCATTCAGCGGCGCGACCTCGCTCGGCTTGAGAACCACGGTGCAACCGGCGGCCAGGGCCGGCGCAACCTTCGCTGCGATCTGGTGTAGCGGGTAGTTCCAGGGTGTGATCGCGACGACAACCCCGATCGGTTCGCGCACCACCAAGGAGTTGTAGACCTGGCGTTCGAACGGGAACGCCAGCGCAACATCAGCGATCGACACAAACGACTGCACCGGCAAGCCGACCTGAATCACGTTGCTGTACGCAAACGGCATCCCGACCTCTTGACTGACCAGCATCGCGATTTCGCTCTGCCGAAGCTGCAGCCCCTCCGCCGCCTTCTTCAAATAACCGGCGCGCTCGGGCACCGACGTCGTCGACCATGAGGCAAACGCCTCGCGGGCCGCGCGTACCGCGTTGTTGGCGTCCTCGGCGTTCCCCGCCGGGATCGACCCCAGCACCTCCTCGGTGGCCGCGTTGACTACTTCGAGCCGATCCCGGCCATTCGAAGGTTGCCATTGTCCGGCGATGTAGTGCGCGCCATGCTCGAGCACGAGGCTCTCCAGTCCGGTCGGTTCCGCCCACCACCCCGGCGGGTCAGTGTGTGATATCCGTCACACCGTACACTGCTCGCGGACCGTCCGGCGGTCATTGTGCGGCGGAACAGAATCCAGCCGGCAGATGTGCAATCAATACAAAGCGCGGTGATCTGAAGGGAGATCAGGTGTCTATTGCTCAACGCGAACGCGCCGCCCTCGTCGAAACCCTGCGCGGCGTCGGGCCGGAAGCGCCCACCCTGTGCGAAGGCTGGACCACCCGCGACCTGGCCGCCCACCTGATGATCCGGGAGTACCGCCTCGACGCCGCACCCGGCATCGTCATCCCCTTCTTCGCCGGCCACACCGCCCAGGTGCAAAACAACGTGGCCCAGCACACCGACTGGAACGAGCTGGTCGACAAAGTCGCATCCGGCCCGCCGATCTACTCACCGCTTAAATTGCTCGACCCGGTGGCCAATGTCGCCGAGATGTTCATCCACCATGAGGATGTGCGCCGCGCGCAGCCAGGCTGGCAGCCGCGCGCGCTCGAACCCGCCCTGAGCACCATGCTGCGCCGCACCCTGCCGCTGATGGGCCGGATGACGCTGGCGAAGGTCCCCGGGTGCGTGGTGTTGCGCACCCCGGACGGCAAGACAGTGCTGACCGCCGGCCGCGGCCCCGCCGTCACGGTGACCGGTGCACCCGAGGAGCTGCTGCTGTTCTCCGTCGGGCGACAGGCCCGAGTCGACTTCGACGGCGATGCGGCGGCGGTGCAGGCGGTTCGTGACGCGCCTAAGGGAATATAGCCACTTACGTTGGCGGACATGGATTTTCGGCGCAGAGTAGGAACAGTGTACGCCCGGAGTCCGCGGCCGCCAGCGTGTGGAGGGAAGCTCAGTCCCGCGCGGTGGTAATCGAGTTGATCTCGAGCAGTTCTGCCAGTTGCTCCGCGGAGTAATGGCTTGGCCCGAGGCCGTCCCAGACCGCTGCGCGCGCTGCGCGTGCCAACGCGGCGTTGAGCGGCGCCGTGATGCCATGCCGGTGAGCGAGCCGGACGATCTCCCCGTTGAGGAAGTCGGTCTCCACGTTGCCGGTGTTGCGGCTCAACGACTGCCAGGTGGAGTTGCTCGGTCCTACGTTCCATCCGGGTACCGGGCGTATTGTCGGTCCGTTCGCCCGCGCCGCCGTGGAAATCTCGAATGAGACGAATTCGATTCCCGCATGCCGCAGTACGTTTTCGCCTTCCCTGCGCACCGCGGCCACCACTTCACCTGCGTCGGCCGATTCAGCGGTCAGGGCGCCCACGGCATTCCCGAGATTGCTCAGCAGCTTGTTGTACTTCCAGGGGGCGACGTCATCGGGAGAATTCACCCGGATGCCCGCAGCGCTCCACGCCTCGGCGAGCCTCTTCAACAAATCGGCGTCGGCCTGCGTGCTGATCGACGCGGGCCACCGTGCGATATGGAACTGGCCGGCCACCGGCCAGGATCGCACGATCACCTCCCCAGGTTCCAGGTGCACGGCGGGCAACCACACACAGATACCGAATACTCGGCGGAAATAGCGCAGCGCTTTCTCCTCGGCGGCAACGCCGTTGAGTGCGGTCATCGCAGGCAGTCGCTCGCCTGCGGTTCCGACGACCCCATGCGGGCCTTCGACGGGCTGATCCACCCATTCCTGCAGCGCAGCGTCGAGTTGTTGGGTCTTGGTCGCAAAGACGAGCACGTCGCGATCGGTCAACCGCACATCTTCGGCCCGGGACACCGCGGTGACCGCGGTGCGGAATGTTCCGTCCGGCGTTCTCAGCGTTATGCCCGAGGCTGCTAAAACCTCGGCGTGTCTACCCCGTGCAACCAACACCGTGGAAATACCGACCCGCGCCAGCATCGCGCCAACGGTGCCGCCGATAGCACCGGCACCAATGATCACGTATCGGTGGTCGCTTCGAGAGGACATTGCCTCTTCCAATGCCGCGCCTTCCGTCGGTTCTGAGCCTTCCCCCTACTGCGCGAGGTTACGTCTCCTACCGCGGACGCGTCGCGGCGGCGCAGCGCAGACGTGACGACAGGCCCTCTATCAGATGACGACACTTGGGATCTGGCGACAGTGCCGGCGCCACTTTCCGGTGGGTTTCAGTAGGGCCGAACTCCCTCGGGCATCACGTACTCCGAGATCGGCGCGGAGGCACCGTTGACCGTCGTTCCCCCGTTGATGATGCTTGCGGCCATCGCCAGCATGTCGTGGGGGAACCCGAAGGTCGGCCTGGTGAGGGTGTCGAGCCGGGCCAGTTCCTCGGCGGTGAGTTCCACATCGACGGCCCGGAGGTTGTCGTCCAGCTGCGAGAGCCGGCGCGCCCCGATGATGACCGACGACACGGCAGGCTGTGCGCGGACCCAGGCCAGGGCCACGCTGGCGACCGTGGTCTCGTGCGCCTTCGCAATGAGCTCGAGTTCGTCAATGAGCGCGTAGGTCTCCTCGTTGAGCGAGGAATCGATGAGCGCGCCGCGATCGGCCTTGTGCTGGCCGTCATTGCGCCGGGTGTACTTGCCGCTGAGCACGCCGCCTTTCAGCGGTGACCACGGTGTGATCCCGAGGCCGAATTCGCTGGCCATGGGGACCAGTTCTTGCTCAACGCTGCGCTGGAGCAACGAATACTCGATCTGCAGGCCGACGAATTGTGACCAGCCGCGGAAGCGGGCGATGAGGTTTGCTTCAACGATCTTCCACGCTGGGGTGTCCGAAACGCCGATGTAGCGCACCTTGCCCGCCCGGACGAGGTCGTCGAGTGCGGCCATTGTCTCCTCGATGGGGGTATTCGCGTCCCACATGTGCAGCCAGTACAGGTCGATGTAGTCGGTTTGCAGGCGCCGCAGCGAGTTTTCGCAGGCACTGATCAGTGATTTGCGGCCCGAACCACCACCGTTGGGATCACCCGGATACAGGTTGCCGCTGAATTTCGTCGCGATCACCAAGCGATCGCGTCGGGCAGGGTGGCGCCCGACGTGGTCACCGATGATCTTTTCGGAGTGACTCCTTGTGTAGAAGTTGGCGGTGTCGATGAAGTTGCCGCCGAGTTCGATGTATCGGTCGGTGATCTGTTGGGACTCTTCCACACTGGTGCCCCAGCCGAGGTCATCTCCGAAGGTCATCGCTCCCAGGCACAACGGGCTGACGCGTAAGCCGGACCGTCCGAGTGTCACGTAGTGATCCAAAGGCACGGTGGCCGCCTTTCTGCTAGATTGTTCACTTATGCGTTTGTCTATTTCTAAACTAGTTTATCTCTGAACTATCTGGATGGCAACTCGATGTCCGCGGTCGACGCGGCCAAGATCTGGTCGCTGAACTACCGGTTACTGCTGTCGGTAATCGCCAGCGTCGAAGCCGACATCACCACGCTGGGGCTCGACTCCAAGGAGTTGTTCCTGATTGCGGAGATCGACGAGCATCCCTACCCCGCCGAACTCGCTGCGACACTGAGCATGCCCAAGGCGACGGTGACGGTTTACCTGAAGCGGCTTGAGGCCGCGGGATTCGTGCGCCGCGAGATCGAACCTGCCGATCTGCGGCGCCATCGCCTCCTGCTCACCCCGGCCGGCCGGCAAGCCGCCACGGACGGCCTTTCGCTGCTTGCAGAAGCGTTCGATGAGCGTCTTCGACGCCTTACCGTCGCGCAGCAAAAGGACCTCAAGAACCTGCTCGAAAAGATTCTGTGACGCAATCATGGTGACCGCGGTTGGTCGTGGGCAAATGTCGCCCAGTTGATTGCCAATATAGCCGAGTCTGGGGCAGTCCCGGCGCCGCATGTTGGCCAGCGATGCGCTCTCGCGCAGTCTATTTCGTGTCACGGCCCTTGAGTTGTCGGCACCCTCACAAGCCATCTTCACGTTGGCACAGCCGATCGGTTGGACCGCACGAAGTTGGGTATTGGACACCGCTGACTCCGGATGGATCACGTGACACGTGAAAGCAGCTCCGCGTCAGCGCTCGGGGAGTCGGGTTGCGTCGGTCATGGTGCCGACGAGCAGGCATGGCGCGTTCGAACGGTTGCTCCATGCGTGATTGACCCCGCGGATGATCACCATGTCACCGGGCTGCATGAGCACCTCATCGGTGTCGGTGATGAGGTAGATCTCGCCGCGCACGCACGTGAGGCAGTCCAGCGTATCGGTGCGGTGCATGCTCGGATGACGGGCCAAGTCGGCCTGAGTGGGCAGGTGCTTTTGGTGCACCTTTTGGTTCAGTTCGGCCAGAACGCGGCGGTGCTCAGCAGCGTCGGGATCATCAGGCGGGATTTCCAATGCGCGGCAGATCAATCCGTTCGGGAACGGTTCACGGCGTGCGCCCAGACCCGGCGTCTGCGACCGGTCGCCATCGATCGTGTTGTCGACGGGGCTCTCCGCGGTCGCCCACAGCGTGGCGCGCCAGTAGAACCCGTCGCGGGATACGTTGGTCAGTCCGCGCTGCAAGACCGCAGAGCGGTTTTGCGCGTCGGGTCCGACCACGAACCCGTTGACATGTGTAGCCACAGCAGTATTCCTTTCAATCTCGAGGGATGGGTGTTACACGGCCACGCGGGCCAGATTGACTCCGAACAGCTCGTGGACTAGTTCTGCACTGGCCACGATGCCGTCGGGCCGCACCGCGATGGGCTGTGAAATATCTTTGGACACAGTCGCTTTGAACCAAGAGGGCAGATCCGGCGCCGCTGCATCAGGTGTGAGCAGCGACCACCCGAGGTCGTCAGCATTGACGGTGTCGGGATTGACCCGTGTGCCTGGCGCAAAGGGTTCATTGCTGCCGCCGTAACCGATCGCGATTTGGGAGAGCAGAAGAGACAAAGCCTCACTGACACCGGGCACCGCACTGACCGCCGCCAAAATATCGTCGCGCATGGTTTGCTCCTTGCGTCCCGCAAGCGTGGCCACGGTGACGATCTGATGGGTGAACTCGACGAGCTTTTGTGCGTTGGGAAGGCGTTCGGCTTCATAGGAGTCAAGAAGCGACTCAGACGCACCCAAGGACAGCACGTGATGCAGTTTCCACGCGAGGTTGCCCGCGTCTTGGATTCCGGTGTTCATTCCTTGTCCGCCCGCCGGGCTGTGAGTATGGGCGGCGTCGCCCAACAGGAAGGTGTTGCCGTGCCGGAATTGGGCAGCGAGGCGCTCGTGGACATGCCATGTCGAACTGGACAGCAGTTCTTTGACCTTGCTTTCGCGCATCCAGCCGGGGCCGCGGGTCTGGATCAGATCATCGATGTCTTGAACGGTGGGGGCAGCGGTGCCCGGTGCCACCGAGGCCACCACCCGCACCATGTCTTTTGGCAGGGGCGAGGCGATGAGCATCCCGTCCGGTGAGAGGCAGAACGCGGTCTCGACTCGATCGGAAGGCCAACCCTCCAACCTCACGTCCGACACCGCAAACATCTGCGCCGGTGAGGTGCCGGGGAACCCGATGCCCAGTTGAGTGCGAACGCGCGAGTGCAGCCCGTCGCAGCCGGCAACAAAGCGGGCATTGATGACGCGCAGCGCGCCATCCGAATCCACCACGGTGGCAGCACTTCCGGGAAATTCCGGCGCAAGATCCAACAGGCGCACCCCACGCAGAACCGAGCCGCCGAGGTCTGCGAATCGCTGGTCCAGGTGACGCTGGGTCTGCGATTGAGGAATCATCAGCAGGAACGGATACGGGCTGTCGAGGGTGTCATAAGACACTCGAATCAGGTCGCGGTCGACATCTGCAAATGCGGCCCCGCGGCCCTTTAGCCCGTCGTCGATCATCGGACCGGCAACGCCTATCCGACGCAGGTATTCCAGGGTGCGCGGCTGTACGAAGGCCGCGCGGGTGTCGTCCGGAGCGTCGGGTAGCTGGTCGATGACGACGCAATCCACCCCAAGCTGCTTGAGACTGGTAGCCAACGTCATACCGGCGGGCCCGGCCCCGACGATCAGAACGTCGGTCGACTTCGGAAACTCTTGCTTGTTTTTCATCGGATGATCCTTTCTTTGTTGGTGCGGCGACCCATGTGGGTTCCGTTAGCGCTGCCGAGCGGGGTTGCGTCTGTATTGGTGCCGACGAGCAGGCATGGCGCGCTCGAACGGTTGCTCCATGCGTGCTTGACGCCGCGAATGATCACGGTGTCACCGGGCTGCATGAGCACCTCATCGGTATCGGTGACGAGGTAGATCTCCCCGCGCACGCACGTGAGGCAGTCCAGCGTGTCGGTGTGGTGCATTGGAAATCCCGACCCGGGCTCGATTTCCAATGCGCGACAAATCAATCCGTTCGGGAAGGGTTGGAGACTGTTGCCCGGATCCGCTGTCTTCGACCGGTCGCCGTCGATCGTGTTGTTGACTGGGGTCTCCTCGGTCGCCCACAGCGTGGCGCTCCAGTAGAGCCCCTCTTGTGATTGCACGTTGGTCAGTCCGCGCCGCAAGACCGCCGAGCGGTTTTCAGCATTGAGTCCGACCACGAACCGGTTCACATGTGTGGTCACAGCAGTATTCCTTTCAATCTCGTTGCGGTTAGGGTTTTCAGGAGTGCGTGCGCGGTGCAAAGTCACGTGGTGGCGCTTCTGGACGGCGGCGAGGTCGTGGCCTCCTTCTGTGAGGACGGCTCTTGCCTGGCTGCGAGCCCGCGCTGCGCGATGGCATCAGGGTGTTGTGTCTTGGCTGGACGCCACCGCGACGGTCATCGGTGGGTACTGCCCGCTTCTTGCGTGCTGCAGCGCGGCCTCGACGATCGTGCGCGCGTCGTTCAGGCTGATTGCGACGGACCCGTGGGCTGGCATATTCCCTCCAAACAAGAACGCTCGTTTGCGCTTGATGATCAATGTATACGCTCCTCGACCATAGCGCAAACGGTCGTTTTCGTTTAAGCTCTATGCTATGCCACGGCTCAGCGAAACGACCCGCGCCCAGCGCCGGCAGCACATCCTCACCAGCGCCTGGAGGTGCTTCTCGCGTGACGGCTTCCACGCCACCTCGATGGACGACATCATCGCCGCCACGGGAATGTCGTCGAGCGCGGTCTACCGGTACTTCCGCAGCAAGGAGCAGATCATCCACGCGTCCGCCGAAGAAGGAGTCATAAGGGTGCGGGAGATCTTTGTTGCCTTGCTCGACCACGACCCCTGTCCGGATCCAGCCGAGACCCTGACCCTCGTGGTGGCCGAGCTGCACCACAGGAGCGACAACCCCGACTACGACATGACCCGACTCGCACTGCAGACGTGGGCGGAGACATTGCGGGATCCCGTCCTGCACCACCGCGTCCGTCAGCTATTCGTCGACACCCTCGAGCACATTGCCGAATTGGCGCAACGGTGGTGCGACAACGGATATCTGCCACCCGATGCAGACACCAAAGCGGTTGCAGCCACCTTACTTTCGATCATGCAGGGCCTCATCGTGATGCACCACGTCGTGGACGATGTACCGGCGCATGCGCTGCGGACCGGGGTTGCGCTACTCGGGGCCGCAACCCGCTCCCCGGCGCCGACCTCTACTCATGCAAAGCAGACCACACCATGACCGACGAGCGCCAAAACCATTGCTGCACAAACCATTGGCGCAACATAAGATGCGGTATCAAAGGCTTACCACTCGACCCCGGTGGAGACGCAGAACTCATTCTGCTCGGGGTCAGACATTCTCACCCATCGGGTTCCCCCGAAGCTCTGCACGCCTTCGTCGATGCGATGGGCGCCGAGCGCCTGCAGCCGGTGGACCTCGGCCTCGATGTCGTCGACGATAATGTCGAGGTGCATGCGGTTTTTGCCTGCTTTGGGTTCGGGTACCGCTTGAAGGAGAAGCGGTGAAGCGATCCCTTCTTTGGGGACAAGCACAGCCAGATTTGCGTCCGTGTAGTACTCGCGATAGTCGAGCGCCTCGCGCCAGAATTTAGCAAGCCTCTTTGGCTCTGCACAGTCGAGCACGAGTTCCACAGTTGACTTGTGCCCCATCGCGCGCCTCCCGGTGGAATCGGACTCGGCCACCGACGATAAGGATACGGGGCCAGCCAGAACGGGACCTCCAACCATCGCGAACAACCCACACAGCCATTGCCGCAACATAGGAGTATCTGCTATCTAGCGAGGACGGGCGCCATCGAGTGTGAGGTCGACCAACCGGCTGATGTAGTCATGATCTGCGGGCAAATGGACGACAGAACTCACCCGCTGTGGTCCGGAAAAGTGAATTTTGACAACAACTCTGGAGGAAGATCATGAACTGCGCCCGCTACGATCACACTGCCATCTACACAGTGGCACACAGCCCCGTCTCGGGGGTGTGGGAAGTGTACGGATGTCGGCGCTGCTTCTACATCTGGCGCAGCACCGAACCGGTTGATCGCTCCACCCGCGAGGGGTATCCCGTTGAATTCCGGATAACTCAAGGCGATATCGACAAGGCAATCATCGAGCCCGAGATTCAGGCACCTGCGCGGTGAGCGCCACGATGGGCCGGCCCACGCGCATGTGGGAGGTCGTCGCGGCCCACGGAGCCTTCGATGCTCTCGTCACATGGGTTCGCACCACGATGCTGCCCGCCGAACGGGAAAAAGACCCGACCTTTTCAGCAGAGACCTATGTATCCGACGACGAACGGGTGTGCGTCATCGCGCGCGCGGCGGGGGGCGCACCCGAGCTGGCGGAGCCACCCGTGCACCTGGTCACCAGAGCGGTGCATCAGTGGGTTTTTTACCGACTCGAGGATTGATAGCGCCCTGGAAAGCGCGGTCGGCATCTGAGAATGCGCCGAATTGTTCTAGGACCAATCTGGTCTCGATGACCACGCGGATCTGTCCCCGCGGGAGAAGGCTTGGGTGACACGGCACCTCTCGTGCAGCCAAGTCGTATCGCGCTGGTGTGCGCGATCGCACATCGTGAACCGCGGGTGCGCGGGATCGCAGGAAACGAAATGGATCTCGTCCGCGTCAGATTTAGGTATGACGTTCGACGGCAATCGGAACACCACCGACTTTCCCAGCCGTTCGGCGTGCCCGCCGGGGCCAACTTCGTTCAGTCATGCCACCGCCGGCTGGCAGGACCTGATGGCCGTATGCAAACAGGAGACTCATCATGTCAATCGAGCATCTAAAACGGTCAGCTGTCGGATTGCTGAACCTCGACCCGAGGGTTCCGATCACGAAAACACTGATCAGCGCTGCTATCGTTGTCGGCTTTTGTGTTGTGAGCGCAGCACCGGCCAGCGCCGACCCGGACCCGTCCAGCACCTACCCGAACCCGTTCAGCGGCCTCAGCTGTGACTGTCAAGAGACCGTTCCACCCGATAACCCTGCCCTGAGGGAACAAGAGATACGTCGCGGAATCGAGGCGGGTCTGTCTGCCTTGCGAGTAATACCGCAGCCGAGCTAGGCCAGGCAACCCCGCGCGTTCGCCGCCATCCCCTCGCGCGACCAGCACGAAGCCTCGGCAGGGGTGGCTAGATATCTGAAGCTCGAGATTCCCACGCCCGCAGGCACGCTCGCGTACGCAGCCCTCCCTCGGGCGACGGATCGAACGGGTCGCCGACGAACTCGTCCACGCCCGCGTCCCGAAGCTCATCGAGGTACTGCCAAACTGTTTCCTCGTCGCCGATCAACGCGACGTCTTCCGGGCCGGAGTAGCCCTCTCTGTCGAGCATCGCGCGGTAGGACGGCAGATGGCCGTACATCACAAATTGCTGAGCGGCAATCGACCGCACGGCGTCGATGTCGTCCGTCACGCTCACCGGCAGCACGGCTGCGACCGCGACCGAACCGTCCGCGCGTCCCGCATCGGCGGCCGCAGCGCGCAGCGTGGGTCCGACGTGTTCTCGCAGCGTCTTTCGGCCCGTCATCCAGGTGATCGTGCCCGCGGTACGCCGACCGGCGACCCTCAGCATCTGCGGACCGAGCGCCGCGACGTATACCTGGGGGGTTGGCGCGTTGGGGATTTGCAGCGCGCCCCTGGTCGTCACGAGCTCGCCGGGGGCGTCGACCTGCTCCTTGGCGAGCAGGGGCAGCAGGCCGTCGAGGTATTCGGACAGCCGCTTCACCGATTTGTCCCAAGAGATGCCCCACATTCCCTCGGTCACTGCCCTGTGGGTAACTCCGATGCCGAGCGTGAACCGCCCGTCGCCAATGATGTTGAGCGTTAACGCCCGTTGCGCAAGCAGCGTGGGGTGCTGGTTTTGGATCGGCACCACGCCGCTGGCGACCTCGATGTCAGGAACTTCACGCAAGGCGGCCGCCAGAACGGTCAGTAAATCGACGTCGAACGGCATCTGGGTCATCCACAGCCGTCCGAACCCCTCGTCGCGTGCTCGCGTCAACGCGCGGACACAGGATTCGACCGGCGATTCGTTGTTGAGGCCGGCTACCAGGCTGATTCGCATGGACTGACCTTTCGCCGTAGTGCTGTGGATGAAGCGTAGGCCACGGCGAGCAGCGTCGCCCCGTCGTGGTAAGAGTCATGCCGTTTATGCGAAAGTAGCCACGGTGCATGTGGGACCGCTTTTCTGGTGCTAGTGGCGGACCCCAGAACCGTACGGTTATGCGGGATTCGTACGCTGCATGAAGGTCGCGCTGATCGCCACATAAGTCGGTCGGGACATGACGGAGGTTTGTATGGCTGGGCAGATCCCATTGGTCGACTATCTGGTGCTCGACGACGGCGAACCGCACCTCATCGCGAGGGAATGCTCCAACTGCAGCGCCCGGTTCTTCGACCGGCGCAACGCTTGCGCCAGCTGCTTCGCGACCGAATTCACGACCGTCCCGGTCGCGACCCACGGCACGGTGCGGACATTCACGATCGTCACCTTCGCCGCGCCGGGGATCCCCACCCCATTCGTTGCTTCCGTAGTCGACTGCGACGGCACCCAGGTCCGCGCCAACCACATCAACGTCGAGCCCGATCCCGAACATGTCCGTGATGGGATGAGGGTGCGGCTCGCCACCTACCCGATCGGCACCGACTCAGAGGGGACCGAGGCGATTGGCTTCGGCTTCGAGCCCGCCACCTGACCAACCATCAGCGAATCACCTGACGAAGGAGCAGCGACGATGAGCGCCAGCGACGAAATTTGGATCCTCGGGATCCGGATGACCAAGTTCGGCAAGCACCCCGCTCTGGACACCGTTGACCTGGCTGCCGAGGCCGCGACCGGCGCGCTCTCCGACGCCGGCGTGACGATGGCCGACATCGGTGTGCTGGCGGCCGGCAGTCTGATGAATGCGAGTGCCGGGCTCGGTCAGCAGCTTCAGAAACAGATCGGCCAGACCGGCATCCCGGTCTACAACGTGGCTAACGCCTGTGCCACCGGAGCTACCGCGCTGCGCACAGCCATCATGGCCGTTAAGGCCGGCGAGGTCGACTACGGCATGGCCGTCGGCGTGGAGAAGCTGTCCGGCGCTGGGCTGCTCGGCGGGGGCGGCAAGAAGAAGGCGGACGCCGACGTCTGGGCGCCCGCCGGCCGCTACGGTGCGGTCGCGCCCGTCGACGGGCGGATCGGCACCGAGGCCATGCCGGGTGTGTTCGCCCAGATCGGCACCGAGTACGGCCATAAGTACGGCGGCACGAGCTTCGAACTATTCGCCAAGATCAGCGAGAAGAACCACGCCCACTCGACATTGAATCCGCTGGCCGCCTACCAGAAGCGGTTCACACTGGAGCAGATCATGAACGACGTCATGATCGCCTACCCGAACACTCGGTCGATGTGCTCGGCCAACTGTGACGGTGCCGCGGCCGCGATCGTCTGCAACGGCGAGACGTTGAAGTCGCTCTCGCTCGAACAGCGTCGGCGTGCGGTGAAGGTGTCGGCTTCGGTGCTGACCACCGACCCCTACGAGGCTGGTTGCCAGGTCCTTCCGAATGTCAACACGCTCACCCGCAACGCCGCCGCGACCGCCTATGAGCAGGCCGGGGTCGGTCCGAGCGAGCTCGATCTGGTCGAGCTGCATGACTGCTTCGCCACCGCCGAGCTCGTGCACTACGACAACCTGATGCTGTGCGCAGAGGGCGGCGCCGCTGACTTTTTCAACTCAGGTGCTCCCTGGCGCGATGGCGCGACGCCGGTGAACGTGTCGGGCGGACTGCAGTCCAAGGGCCACCCCATCGCGGCCACCGGCATCGCAAACATCTGGGAAATCTGCCACCACCTTCGCGGGGAGGCTGGCGATCGTCAGATCGAGAACGCCAAGATCGGGCTGGCCCACGTGATCGGCCTGGGCTCAGCCTGCGGTGTCCACATCCTCGAAAAATCGGCGGTCTAGTGGCGATCGCGAGTGGTGATTCGCTGCTCGCGTAGCGTCCTTAGCGGGAAACTGGCGCCAGGTCCTGGTCCGCCAGCATCGTGAAATCCGTAAGGCGGACTTCATGCAGAGCGACACAAGCATGCGGGCATGGCGCGTATTCCGGTACGGTCGGCCGTCGGAAGCGCTCAGGCTCGACCGCATCGCGGTACCCGAGCCAGGACCCGGCGAGGTGCGGGTAAGAACCTGCGCAATGGCACTCAACTACAACGAAATCGACGGCTGTCATGGGCGCTATCTGACGGTGAACCCGCCGATTCCCTACACACTTGGCATGGAAGTGACCGGAACGGTCGATGCTGCGGGACCAGGAGCGGAGCGCTGGGTTGGGCGGCGCGTAATCGCCTGCGCCAAACGCGCTTACGGCGGCTACGCAGACTTCGTCGTCGCCGACGCCGGCATGGTGTTCGACGCGCCCGCGCAGCTGGACGACACACAAGCCGCGGCGTTCTTCATGCCGTTCCATCTGGCGTGGCTGGGACTGCACCAGCGGGGCGGATTGAAATCGGGAGAAACGGTGCTGATTCACGCTGGCGCGGGCGGCGTCGGGTCTGCCGCGATCCAGCTGGCCAACGCCGCCGGTGCGCGGGTCCTGGCCACCGCGGGCGGACCCGTGAAGACAGCCAAGTGCCTCGAGCTCGGCGCCAACGTCGCCATCGATTATCTTGCAAGCGATTTCGTGCCCGCCGTGCTGGCGGCAACCGACGGACGCGGTGTCGACCTCGTGTTCGACGGCGTCGGCGGCGCGGTGACCGAAGCGTCGGTGCGCTGCCTCAAGCTCTATGGCCGCCTCTTGATGATCGGCTTCGCCGGCGGCATCGAGGCTGAGGACCGCCCGATGCTGACACCACGCGCGATCATGTTCGGCAGCATTTCGTTCATCGGCGTGATGCTGGCCTACACCGCCGACCCCAGGATGTTAAACCCGATGCCTGGCATCCACATTCAGCCGCGCGAGGTCGGCGAGGAGGTGCAGCGTGCGCTGGATGATCTTCTGGCGCAGGGACGGATAAAGCCGTTCGTCGGTAAGGTGGTCGGCTTTGAGGAGCTGCCGGCCGCGCTCGACGAGATGGATCAGCGGCTGACGATGGGGCGGACGGTGGTGCGGGTCTAAGCGGCAGCCTACGGAGTTGAGGAGTTCGGCCGTGGCACCCCACAGCCTTGCCTCTCGGCCCGGATCCTTCGCGAACGGCTTCACGTCGCGCTCCTTGTCTTTGACAACGAATGCGCCGTCTCGCAAGTGCGCCCAGCGGTCGTCGAGGATGATCGACGCGAGCGCCGGACCGGATCGGGTCGGCGACGAGATGCCGGGAATTCGCTGTATGAAGCGCCCGACCCGCTGAATGCCGGGGCTGTGTGCTCTCCCCAGGCCGGTGCCAGGCATGAATCC
>Ga0210396_10002843_pt1 | contig 17444 bp, 18 predicted proteins | sample IncBWH17OmetaG_FD_155466 | JGI IMG/M metagenome (GOLD analysis project Ga0210396, IMG submission 155466) | Forest soil microbial communities from Barre Woods Harvard Forest LTER site, Petersham, Massachusetts, United States - Inc-BW-H-17-O ... | reverse complement strand
GGCGCGTGACGCAGGACCATCCGACGCTGGTCAGACCAGCCCCGTTGGCATGCCGCGACCAGAGACCGGCTGCACAGGAGGAAGAGTGCTTTCGGCTTTCATCTCATCGCTGCGAACAGTCGACCTGAGGCGGAAGATCCTGTTCACGCTGGGCATTGTCGTGCTTTACCGGGTGGGTGCGACCGTGCCGTCGCCCGGTGTGAACTACCCGAATGTGCAGAAGTGCATCGCGCAGGTCAGCGGCGGCGAAGCTGCCCAGATCTACTCGCTGATCAATCTGTTTTCCGGCGGTGCGCTATTGCAGCTGACCGTGTTCGCGGTCGGGGTGATGCCCTACATCACCGCGAGCATCATCGTGCAGCTGCTCACCGTGGTCATCCCGAGGTTCGAGGAACTGCGCAAAGAAGGCCAATCCGGCCAGGTCAAGATGACGCAGTACACCCGTTATCTGGCGATCGCGCTGGCCATCCTGCAAGCCACCAGCATCGTGGCGCTGGCCGCCAACGGCGGGCTGCTGCAGGGCTGCAGCCTGGACATCATCGCCGACCAGAGCATCTTCACCTTGGTCGTCATCGTGCTGGTGATGACCGCGGGCGCAGCACTGGTGATGTGGATGGGCGAGCTGATCACCGAGCGCGGCATCGGCAATGGCATGTCGCTGCTGATCTTCGCCGGTATCGCCGCCCGCATCCCCGGTGAAGGCAAAAGCATCCTGGACAGCCGCGGCGGGGTGACGTTCGCCTTGGTCTGTGTGGCAGCGCTGATCATCGTCATCGGCGTGGTGTTCGTCGAGCAGGGCCAGCGCCGCATCCCGGTGCAGTACGCCAAGCGTATGGTGGGCCGCCGCATGTACGGCGGCACCTCGACGTATCTGCCGCTGAAGGTCAACCAGGCCGGTGTTATCCCGGTCATTTTCGCCTCCTCGCTGATCTACATTCCGCATCTGATCACCCAGCTGATCCGCAGCGGCACCGGCGGCCTGGGCAACAGCTGGTGGGACAAATTCGTCGCCAACTACCTGTCGAACCCGGCCAGCCCGGTGTACATCGGCATCTATTTCGGTCTGATCATCTTCTTCACGTATTTCTACGTCTCGATCACGTTCAACCCCGACGAACGTGCCGACGAAATGAAGAAGTTCGGTGGATTTATCCCCGGCATCCGCCCGGGCAAGCCGACCGCCGACTACCTGCGTTATGTGCTCGGCAGGATCACGCTGCCGGGTTCGATTTACCTCGGCGTCATCGCGGTGCTGCCTAATCTGTTCCTCAAGATCGGCAGCACGGGAACGGTGCAGAACCTACCGTTCGGCGGCACCGCGGTGCTGATCGCGATCGGCGTCGGCTTGGATACGGTCAAACAGATTGAGAGTCAGCTCATGCAGCGCAACTACGAAGGGTTCCTCAAATGAGAGTTGTGTTGCTCGGCAACCTACCGTTCGGTGGCACCGCGGTGCTGATCGCGATCGGCGTCGGCTTGGATACGGTCAAACAGATTGAGAGTCAGCTCATGCAGCGCAACTACGAAGGGTTCCTCAAATGAGAGTTGTGTTGCTCGGCCCCCCCGGAGCGGGTAAGGGCACGCAGGCCGAGAAGTTGGCGGAGAAACTCCAGATACCGCACCTGTCCACTGGCGAGCTCTTCAGACACAACATCAGCACCGGCACCAAGCTGGGTCTGGAGGCCAAGCGCTACCTGGACGCCGGTGATCTGGTGCCCTCCGAACTGACCAACGAACTCGTCGACGACCGTCTGACCGAGCCAGATACCGCCGACGGTTTCATTCTGGACGGATACCCACGCTCGGTGCCGCAGGCCCAAGCGCTGCACGACATGCTCGAGCGACGAGGGACCCAGCTGGATGCGGTAGTGGAGTTTCGCGTGCCCGAAGACGAGTTGCTCGAGCGGCTCAGGTCCCGCGGCCGCGCCGACGATACCGACGAGGTCATCCTCAATCGGATGAACGTCTACCGCGACGAAACCGCGCCGTTGCTGGAGTACTACCGCCGCGAGCTGAGAACCGTCGACGCGGTCGGCACCGTCGACGAAGTTTTCGCCCGCGCGCTGCGAGCCCTGGGAAAGTAACTGTGATCGCCCTTGGGGGCCTGCGCAGTCGCAAGGTCGTGCCGCAGCGCAACGCCGACGAACTCGACGCGATGGCAGCGGCGGGCGCCGTGGTCGCCGCCGCGCTGGCGGCGGTGCGTGCGGCCGCAGTGCCGGGGGCGTCGACGCACCATCTCGACGAGATCGCCGAATCGGTGATCCGCGAGGCGGGTGCGACGCCGTCATTCCTGGGCTACCACGGCTACCCGGCGTCCATCTGCGCATCGGTCAACGACCGCGTAGTGCATGGCATCCCGTCTGGCGGCGAGACACTCGCCTCCGGTGACTTGGTGTCCGTCGACTGTGGCGCAATCCTGGACGGTTGGCACGGAGACGCCGCGATCACCTTCGGCGTCGGCCCGCTCATCCCGGCCGACGAAGTGCTGTCGCAGGCGACCAGGGAATCGATGGAGGCCGGAATCGCCGCCATGGTTCCCGGAAACCGCCTGACCGACGTATCACACGCCATCGAAACCGCTACCCACGCGGCCGAGGCCCGCTACGGGCGGGCGTTCGGCATTGTCGAGGGCTACGGCGGACACGGCATCGGCAGGCAGATGCACATGGATCCGTTTCTGCCCAACGAGGGCGCTCCAGGACGCGGTCCGCTGCTGGCCCACGGATCGGTGCTGGCCATCGAGCCAATGCTGACGTTGGGAACCGGCAAGACGGTCGTGCTCGATGACCAGTGGACGGTCACTACCGCCGACGGTTCGCGTGCTGCACACTGGGAGCACACCGTCGCGGCCACCGATGACGGGCCACGCATTCTGACCCTCGGCTAGCTTCGCAGGCTCGGCGCCGGACGGGCGCGCTGTGAACCCCGCAGTGAACCGAACGGACACTTGAACCGTGTCATCAGCGGGAGGCTGGTGATTTAGATACCGGAAACCGGCGATGCGAACGCTATCAAGCGGCTGTGGGATGAACACGCCGCCGCTTTGTGGCGCTACGTGTGGCGGTTGACCGGTGATCCCGCCCGTGCCGAGGACGTGGTGCAGGAGACCTTGCTGCGGGCGTGGCAACACCCGCACGTCCTGAACAACGGGCAGTCCCCACGCGGCTGGCTTTTCACCGTTGCCCGGAACATGGTCATCGACGAGCGCCGCAGCGCGCGATTCCGCAACGAGGTGATGTCGTTCGACGGCTCAGGCCCGCCGGAACCGGCCGGTCCCGACGAGGTGAGTGGGGCGTTGAATCGGGCGCTGGTCGGGGACGCGATGGCGCAGCTGTCCGCAGACCACCGGGCGGTGGTCGGCCGCTCGTACTATCAGGGCTGGACCACCGCGCAGATCGCCGCCGACCTCGGGATTGCCGAAGGCACGGTGAAGTCGCGGCTGCATTACGCATTACGAGCCCTGCGCCAGGCTTTGTTTGAGATGGGGGTGACGCAATGACGGATTCTCGGGACGGGGAACTACCCCGCGGCCATGAACCCGACAGCCCCGACATGCTCGACGGCGAGCACGACTACGCGATGTGGGACGCGGCGTATGTGTTGCCGCGGCCATGAACCCGACAGCCCCGACATGCTCGACGGCGAGCACGACTACGCGATGTGGGACGCGGCGTATGTGTTGGGCTCACTAGCAGACGCCGACCGGCAAGAATTCGAGACGCACCTGGTCGGCTGCGCCTCGTGTCGCCAGGCCGTCGCCGAGCTGACCACCGTCTCACCGCTGCTGTCGCTGCTCGACTACGACCACGTTGTTGCGCCCGACTTCGCCGACGGGTCGGCCGCCGCGCCGCCGTGCCCTGACCTGATGACGTCGCTGCTGGCGAGGGCGGACCAGCGGTTGGCCGTTGCGTCGGAGCCGGTGGAACCGCGACCGGCGCTGATGACGGCAACGACCGTGGATCCGCAGACCGTCTTCCCGGTCTTTCGCACCGGCAACTACGCTCCCGTCCACGACGAACTGACGGCCTTCGATCTACCGGTGCAAGGCTGCATCCCCGCCGAACTCAACGGCTGGTACCTGCGCAACGGCCCAAACCCGCGCTCAGGCGCGGGCCACTGGTGCGTGGGTGACGGCATGGTCCACGGAGTTCGGTTGGAGAACGGCCGCGCCGCCTGGTACCGCAACCGCTGGGTGCGCACCGAAAGCTTCGAGCGTCCCTTTCCGAACTACAACGATGACGGCAGCCGAAATTTGCACTCCAGCATCGCCAATACCCATGTCGTCCGCCACGCCGGCAAAACCCTTGCGCTGATGGAATTCTCGCTGCCCTACGAAATCAGCAACGACCTGGAAACATTGGGCGCCTATGACTTCGGCGGCAAGTTGATGGACTCGATGACCGCGCACCCGAAGATCTGCCCGGCTACCGGCGAAATGCATTTCTTCGGGAGTGGCAACATCTTCGAACCCCATGTGATCTACCACCGCGCTGACGCCGACGGCCAGTTGACAATCAATCGTCCTATCGACGTGCCCGCGCTGACGTTGATGCACGACTTCGCGCTGACCGCAGACCACGTGGTGTTCATGGACCTGCCGCTGCTGTTCAACCTGAGCCTTGCGCTCACGCAGCAAAACGAGCGGGATTTACCGTACCGATGGGACGACCAGCACCAGGCCCGCCTGGGCGTGCTGCGCCGCGACGACCCCGATGGCCGGTTGCAGTGGTTCGACGTCGACCCGTGCTTCGTCTTCCACGTCGCCAACTCCTATGACGAGGGGAACTCGGTTGTGCTGGAAGTCCTCCGCTATCCGGAGATGTGGCGCGACAGCAGCGAGTTCGGGACCGATGCCGAGTTGTGGCGCTGGAGCATCAACCTGGACACCGGAATGGTGCAGGAGAGCCAACTCGACGACCGCGGTGTGGAGTTCCCGCGCGTAGACGACCGGCTGGCCGGCGCGGCCGCCCGTTATTCCGTGGCCGTCGGTAGCGGCGCGCTAGTCCGCTATGACCTGCAGCGTGATACCGCCTCCGAGCACCGCTTCGCAGCCCGCGGCAGCCTTGGAGCGCCGAGTGCGCCAGGTGAGGCGGTGTTCGCGCCGGCCGTCGGGGAGTCCGACGAGCTCGCCGGCTGGTACCTGACTTACGTCTACGACCCGGTAACCGACGGCAGTGACCTGGTCATCATCGATGCTTCGGACTTCGAGGGCGACCCGGTGGCTCGCGTCCGCCTGCCCCGCCGGGTCCCGCACGGATTCCACGGCAACTGGATCCCCGACTAAATGCCTGACCTGCGGGAGTGCCGCCGCGGTGAACTGGAACGACGCCTAGCTCGTATCACTATCAGTATCAGGAGGTGATCGAGTGAGTCGGGCTACCAGCGCATCTAACAGCGAGGCCGCTTTGATGAAGGCGCTCTACGACGAGCACGCCGGAGCTTTGTGGCGTTATGCGCTTCGGTTGACCAACGACGCGGCCCGGGCCGAAGACGTGGTCCAGGAGACCCTGTTGCGGGCATGGCAGCATCCAGAGGTCATGACCGACAGCGAGCGCTCGCCGCGTGCGTGGATGTTCACCGTCGCCCGCAACATGATCATCGACGAGCGACGCAGCCCACGGTTCCGCAATTTCGGTGGTTCGCTGGACGAAGAAGGGGCACCCGAGCAACCGGCTCCCGACGAAGTCGACGCGGCGCTGGACCGGATGCTGATCGCCGACGCCATGGCCCAAATGTCGGCTGATCATCGAGCCGTTGTCGAGCGGTCCTACTACCGGGGCTGGACCACCGCGCAGATCGCCGCCGATCTTGATATCGCCGAAGGCACCGTGAAATCGCGACTACACTATGCCATGCGCGCAATGCGACTCACTCTGCAGGAGATGGGGGTGACCCGATGACGATTCTCCGGGCCATCCAGAAGGCCGTCGGCTTCGAATACTCGTTTATGGCAGCAGATGGAGGGACACGATGAAGGTGATCCGAGGTCTCGGCCCGCCCGGCGACAGCGGCTTGCCCACCGGCGACAGCCACGAGTACGCAATGTGGGATGCCGCCTACGTGCTCGGATCGTTGTCACCGTCCGATCGACTTGAGTTCGAGGCGCACCTGAGCGTGTGCCCGTTGTGCAGGGAGGCCGTCGCCGAACTCAGCGGCATGCCGGCCCTACTGTCGAAGCTCGATAGCGACACGGTGGCTGCGATCAACGTGGCCGACCAAACCGCCGAGCCCCTGGCGACGGCTCCGGACTTACTGCCGTCGTTGCTGTTCGCAGTCCGCCGGCAGCGGCACCGCTCGCGCGTGATGACGTGGTCAGCTTCGGCCGCCGCTGCCGCTGTGCTGGCGATCGGTGTGTTCGTCGGCGTTGCGAACCATTCCCCGACGTCTGCGCCGCCGCAGGCGAGCGTGTCGGCGCTGCCGATGGCCCAGATTGGAACGAAGGAGCTGGCCTCCACGGTGTCGTTCAGCAGCCAAAACTGGGGCACCGTAATCGACCTGCGGTGCGTCTGCCTGGCGCCGGTGTACGCCCACCACGACAGGCTGGCGATGGTGGTCGTGAACCGCGACGGCACCCACACCCAGCTGGCGACCTGGGTAGCCGACCCCGGCCATACCGCGACGCCCGGCGGCAGCATCTCGACGCCGGTCGGCCAGATCGCGGCGGTGCAAGTGGTTTCCGCCGACAACGGCCACGTACTACTCGAGCGCTCGCTGTAAATCCCGGTCGGACAATAGGATTCGACTCGGTGGACTACCCGCGGGCCATCCAACTGTGAAACAGGCTAGCCGGGTCGTAGGCGGCGCGCACCTGATCTAGGCGCGCCATGTTCGGATCGGTGATGAACTTCGCCGGACGTCTGGTCAGATTCTCGTCGGCTGGGTCCAATCGCAATCGCGTTGATCGTCAGCCGGATCGCGCCACCCAGTGAAGAGCGCCAGGTAGATCTCGCCCCTCCAAACCGTAGACCCTATCTGTACGGTCCGCGGTCAGCTACGTGGGGCCAGCACGCCCTGGCACTGAAAGAACTTACGCAGCAACGGGTTCGACGGAGACCGGGTTTGGCATTGCGACTGGTTCGGGCCTATCTGCTCAGCCGCCGAGGTGCAGTCGACCGCCGCTCGAATCCGGCGACGCCACATTGTCTATCGCGGTGAACTTCTCGTCGACGTCCTGCGTGGTACTAGTAGGAGGTTTGAGATGAATCCGTTGCTGATGGTCTACTTTTCGGTGGGCATGTCGTTCGCTGGACTTGGCCTGCTGAAGTTGCAAGCGCGACTTGAGCAATGGGCTTACGAACGCCACGCAGAGGACTGAAGTGAGCCGTCAATTGAGGCGTTCCTCGGAGCTGATGCCAGTGCCGAAAGGTCGACCGACTCGGTCGCTTCGGATCCTCGTTGTCGGCGCCGGTGTGGGTGGCATTTCCATTGCTCGGGGATTGTTGCGCGACGGACATGACGTCACCGTCTTCGAACGGCGGCCGGATGTGACGGCAGGTGGGGGCGCCGTAACCATCTGGCCCAATGGCGCGACCGTTCTGGGGCAGCTGGGGGTCGATATGGATGGGGCCGGTCAGCTGTTGTCCACCCTGCGGGTCATGACGTCCACGGGTCGCCCGGTCGCCACTTTGGACCTGACGGCGATCGTGGACCGGCTCGGGGCACCGGTTCGGATGGTCCCCACTTTGGACCTGACGGCGATCGTGGACCGGCTCGGGGCACCGGTTCGGATGGTCCCACGTCGGGTCCTGCTGGAACGACTGTTGGAGGGCTTTCCGACCGATCGCATCTGGTGCAATGCCCGTGCGGTCGGGGTCGTCAGTACGCAAGACGGAGTTCGGCTCGAGTTCGACGACGGCAGCTGGACCGAAGGAGATTTGTTGATCGGTGCGGATGGCCTGCACTCAATGGTTCGAGACGTCGTCGGCGCGCAATCCGCGGAGCCGACCGGCTGGTGCAGCTGGCAGGGACTGGTCACCCTGCCACACGTCGCCGACAAGCATGTCGCGCAAATGATTATCGGCGCGCACGGAAGCCTGGGCCTGTGGCCGGCTGGAGGTTCGGATGTGCAGTGGTGGTTCGATTTGCCATGGTCGCCCGACTTCGTCAGACCGGGACGTCCGATCGACATGATCCGTTCCAATTTCAAAGGATGGTTTGCCATGGTCGCCCGACTTCGTCAGACCGGGACGTCCGATCGACATGATCCGTTCCAATTTCAAAGGATGGTCCGAGTCGGTCGATCGAGTACTCGCGACATTGACCGACGAGGATCTGGCCCGGTCGCCGTTCCCGCATTTTCGGCATCCGATCCCCCGCTCGGGCCAGGGCGCGGTGACGTTGCTCGGCGATGCCGCACACACGATGCCGCCTACCCTTGCGCAAGGGACCAATCAGGCGCTCCTCGACACAATGGTGTTGTGCAAGGCGCTGTCAGGCTTCCGGAACGGTCAGGCTTCCGGAACGGCGTGAACGGCAGTAACGGTGATCTCTCCGGCGCCCTGCGCTGGTACGAGAACACCAGGCGACGCAAGGTCAAGGCCGTGTCCTGGGTGACCACGCAGCAAGTGTCCCGCAGTGAGTCCGTGCTGAGACCGGTGGCGATGATCTCGGACCGGTTCATGACCTGGGCACTGACAAGGTTTCTGCGTTCGGTAAGTCACCGCCGGTTGTCCGCGGAAATCAGTCGAGAACTCGCGGCCGCGACAACCACCCATCTTGTCCATGCCAATGAATAAATTGAACAAGTCGCCCCGCACGAGCCCTGAAGGTGCGGCGGTATCCATGCCAATGAATAAATTGAACAAGTCGCCCCGCACGAGCCCTGAAGGTGCGGCGGTATCAACGACCACCAAGGTGCCACCCGCCAAGCTGGCCCGCATTGTCGAGTGGATTCGCCACCACCTGTATCGGCTCCATCAACGGCTGACACCCGCGCCGGCAGCAATGATGGAAATGATCGTTGCCACCTGGACGTCGCAGGCGATCACCGTGGCGGCCCAACTCGGCGTCGCCGATGCCCTCGCCAACGGCCCGCTGCCGATCGACGAATTGGCGGCCCGGGTGGACGCGGACACGGACGCGCTACGCCGGCTGCTGCGGGCGTTGATCGGCCGAGGCATCTTCCGTCATCGCCGCGACGGCCGCTATGAGCTGAATTCCCTTGCGCGCACCCTGCGTTCGGACGCGCCGATCTCGATGACTTGGGCGGCCCAGTTCTACGGGTCGCGGGAGCAGCGCGAACGCTGGACCCTGCTGGTGGACTCAATCCGAACCGGGATTTCGGTCGTCCCGGCATTGCGCGGCAAGGAGAGCTTCGACTACTTCGCCGACCAGCCCGAGCTTGCCGAACTTTTCAACCAGACGATGACCAGCGTTTCGGAGCTGACGGACGCTCCGGTGGTCGCTGGCTACAACTTCAGCGCCTACCCCACGATCGTCGACGTCGGCGGCGGGCACGGCCCACTGCTGGCCGCCATCCTGGCCGGGGCGCCGGCTTCGCGGGGCGTCCTGTACGACCTGCCGCGGGTCGTCGCGAGCGCCCCAAACCTGTTGCGCGAGCGCCCCAAACCTGTTGCGCGAGCAGAACGTCGCCGACCGGGTGGGTATCGTGGAGGGGTCGTTTTTTGACAGCGTTCCCGGCGGCGGTGACGCCTACATCCTCAAGAACATCATCCACGACTGGCCCGACGAGGAGGCGGTGCAGATCCTGCGTAACGTTCGCAGCGCAGCCGGCCCCCAAGCCACGGTGCTGCTGATCGAATTAGTCATCCCCGACCACGACCGTGACTTCCCCGGGAAATGGGTGGATTTGGAGATGCTGCTGAACTTGGGGGCCCGCGAACGCACCGCGGCCGAGTACCGAGACCTGCTCAGCCGAGCCGGATTTCAGATGACACGTGTGGTGGAAACCGCTTCACCCCTCAGCGTGGTCGAGGCCCGACCGGCGTAACTGCAAGCACCGTGAGGCTGGCCGTGAGGCTGGCAAGTCGGGTTAGCCCTTACCCCGTATGCAAACCATCGAGGCCGATGGGAACCGTCCTGGTCGCCTTGGCGCAACGCGTGAACTTCCGGGCCCCGCCCGACGTCGTAGTAGATATAGGAGGCGGTAACGACGATGCGCAACTCAGACCGAGCGTGGGTGGCACTGGCCGGTGGCGTGGCGGCCTACGACCTGATCGCCACCGATGACGAGCAGCTGACCAACGCGGCCCGCCGGTACTTCAAGTCTCAGCCGATTGCCACCGCGTCGATGATCTTGGTGACAGCCCTGCATCTGGTCGGCGGCATACCGCCATGGTGCGACCCGATCACGCTGACGTTCGCCGCGTATCGACGGCTGCTGCGGCGGCAATTCTGGCTTCGCCCAAAAGCAGAACAGCGGGACAGCCTGCTGGCTGCGACCGTTGTTCGCAAGTTTGCCGCGTGAAGCACGGTAGCCGGCTCTAGGTGAAGAACGGGCGGGGATTCTATGCAGCGGTCCTGTTCTGCCCGACTGAACCGCTAGCGGTTCTGCATCGTGTAATTACTGGGACCCGAGGTCCTGGCCACCCAAGAAAACGACCGGAGATCGCGGATGACTAAAGAGACCCAGCACAACCACGACGCCGTTGTCATCGGCGCGGGGCCCGCGGGTCTGGCTGTCGCACGCGAACTCGATCATCAGCATGGCATCAAAGCGCTCGTTCTGGACCGCGCAGCGGCCCCGGCGATTTCGTGGCGCGGACGCTATGACAACTTCCGGCTCAACACGACCGGGTTCTTGTCGCACCTCCCCGGACAACGGATTCCCTTGAACGCCGGCCGCTGGCCGACCAAGGAGGACATGGTCCGCTATTTCGATCACTACGTTCAGCGGCAGAACATCGCGCTCCTGCTCGGATGTGAAGTCCATCGCGTCGACCGTGGAGGGGGAGTCTGGCAACTTGACACTTCGTCGGGTGAAATCCGCACCCCGGCAATCGTCCTCGCCACGGGCAACTATAGCGCGCCCACCATCCCTGCATGGCCTGGACTCAATCGCTTCGACGGCGAGATCGTTCACTCCGGGAACTTCACAAACGCGTGGCCCTACCGTGGCCGCGACGTCCTCGTTGTTGGCGCAGGCAATTCGGCCGCCGACATCGCTGTTCAGCTCGTTAACGACGGCGCGCGACGGATCTGGCTTGCGGTGCGCACACCGCCGCACCTCGTGCGGCGGGCCATAGGTCCGTTTCCGTCGGATATCTTCCTTGAGCTGTCCTCGAGGATCCCGGCACGCATGATCGATCCGCTGATCGCGCGCATGAACCGCCTGATGTGGGGTGACCTGTCGGCCTACGGCTTCCAGCGACCGCCGCTCGGGCTGAAGGCTACGGTGGAAAAACGAGGTCGCATCCCGACGCTGGCCGACGAGCTCATCGACGTCGTGCGGGTCGGGCGTGTCGAGGTCGTCGGCGCCGTCAAGGCGATCGAATCCCGCGGCGTGATCCTCGCCGACGGCACGTCCGTTGCGCCGCAGGTGATCATCGCCGCCACCGGGTTCGGCACGGATCTCGACGGTTTGGTCGGACATCTTGGCGTCCTCGACGAGCACGGTAACCCGCGCGGCGGCTTTGCCTCGCACGTCGGCGACGGAATGTTCGCGCTCGGATACGGCATTCCGCCCAATGGCCCACTCCGGGCCATCCGCGTCAACGCGACGCCATTGGCCGCCGAGGTTGCGGCCTACCTAAACCGGATTGGTCCATCCGTCCGGGCGCCACTTGCCTGTGCGTCCGCGGACCTCGGAGCACCAGGGCGGCAGTTTCGAACGTTTGACGGCGGTGTCTCCATCGCGATGCAGGCTTTGATGGCGCGCACGAGAAGCAAAGGTGCACAGTGATTTTACTTTCGACCGAAAAGACCTTCTTGCGTGGCGCAGACGGTTACGAAACGGCCCGTCGGGAAACGGTTTGGAATGGCCTTCTGCCGGAACGCTTTCCCGATGTAATCGTGCAGGCGCAAGACACCGACGACGTGGTTGCAGCGATCCGTTATGCGCGGGCCAACGGACATCACGTCGGCGTATGTTCGGGCGGACGCAGCTGGGCGGCCAGTCACCTACGCGACGGTGGCCTGCTGCTCGACGTCAGCCGCCTCGATCACTGCACTGTCGAACCGGATCGGATGACCGCGAACGTCGGCCCGGGCAAATCCGCCAGCGCCTTCGCGACCGACCTGGACGCGCAAGGGCTCTTCTTTCCCGCGGGTCACTGTGAAGGCATTCGCCTCGGTGGCTATCTTTTGCAGGGCGGATACGGCTGGAACAGTTCGGTGGTCGGGCCGGCGTGCGAGAGTGTGCTTGGACTGGAAGTCGTCACCGCCGAGGGTGAACAGATCTACTGCGACCCCGAAAACCATCCAGACCTGTATTGGGCAGCCCGCGGCTCGGGGCCGGGCTTCTTCGGTGTCGTCACTTCTTTCAAACTGCGTATTTACCCACGTCCGGCGGTTTGGGGTACCTGCCTGTACATGTACCCGATCGAGGTCGCCGACGAGGTGTTCACCTGGGCGCGCTCGATCAGTTCTGAACTCGACGACCGGGTAGAACTGCAGATCCACACCGCGCGCAGCTTTCCGGGAGCCGGGCTCAACCAACCCGGCATCACGATCGCCTCGCCAGTATTCGCCGATTCGGAGGAAGAGGCGGTGAAAGCCCTTGCCCCGCTGGGTACTTGCCCGGTCATCGATAGGGCGATCGTCAACCTCCCTTATGCTCCGACAAATTTGGCCAATTGGTATACCGCCGTGATGACCAGCTACCCGGAGGGGCACCGCTACATCGCCGACAGCATGTTCACGTCCGCTTCCGCCGCAGAATTGCTGCCGGGCATTCGCAGAATCATCGAAACCATGCCGCCGCACCCCTCGCACTTCATTTTCACGGGCTGGAAGACGTCCCCGGAGCGTGCGGACATGGTGTACGGCTTGGAAGACGAGATCTACCTGGCGCTCTTTACCATCTGGCAGGATCCGGCCGACGACGAACGGTATCGCGACTGGGCCGGGTCCAACATGGCGGCGATGTCGCATTTGGCGACCGGCATCTCGCTCGCCGACGAGAATTTGTGCCGGCGTCCGGCGCGATTCATCACCGAACCGAACATGGCACGTGTCGAGAAGGTGCGCTCGGCCTACGACCCGGATGGTCGATTTCACAGCTGGATGGGCGGCGTCTGACCGCTGGCGGCCGTGGCCGGTGTGTCGCATGTGAACCAAACAGGCGCTGCGATCGTTTCACCAGTAAGGAGGTGAACGCAGTGCCTATGCCAACCAGTTCGCCGGGTGCGGAAGCCGAGCTGATGACGACATTCTACGACGCACACGTGTTCACCGTCGCCGCAACATAGTTCAATAGTGCAGCGGCGAGAGCCGCACCGCACACCGACTACTGATCGCTGACGCGACGGCACAACTAGCCGCCGAACGTCGCGCGATGGTACGCCGGTCTCGACATCGCAGAAGGCGCTATGACGCCGCGCCCGCACCATGCGGTGCGGCCATGCGACTCACAAGCAAGAAATGGGGATTACGAAATGCAGGACGTGCCAGGGGAGATGAGAGTTACACGATGATGCCGCGATGGCGGCCCGAAACGCCGCATGGCGGCGACCTATCCGGGCATAACGAGTACGCGATGTGGGATGCCGCATACGTGCTGGGATCATTGTCGTCCGTCGAACGGCGGGAATTCGAAACACACATGACCGACTGCCCGTTGTGCGGCAGCGCCGTTGGAGACCTCAGCGGCATGCCGGCCCTGCTGTCGCAGCTGGATCGCGACGAGTTGGCGGCGATCGACGACCGCAGTGGCGTAGCACCGTTGCTGCCTGACGAGTTGCTGCCGTCCGTGCTGGCCAAGGTGAGCTGGCGGCGGCGCCGGTCCCGCATCGTGACTTGGACGGCTGGGGCCGCCGCAGCCGCGGTGCTGGCGATCGGTGTACTTGTCGGCGTTGCGGGCCAATACCCGACACAGGTGCCCACGCCGCCGCAGGCGAGCGTGTCGGTTCAGCCGATGGCGCAGGTCGGGACGAACAGGCTTGCCTCGACGGTCTCGCTCAGCAGCCGGCAGTGGGGAACGTTCATCTCGATGAACTGCGTCTGCCTGGCCTCGCTGAACACCCATCACGACACGCTAGCGATGGTCGTGGTAGGTCGCGACGGGAGCCACACGCGGATGGCGACCTGGGTGGCTAACCCAGGACATACCGCGACGCCCGCTGGCAGCATATCGACACCTGTTGATCAAATCGCCTCTGTGCAGGTGGTTTCCGCCGACGACGGCCAGGTCCTCCTTGAGCGTTCGCTGTAGATTTCGCCCCCGGGTGAACCGAAGTCACCCGCAGGTCGTGTCACTCACATACAAGTTCGGCAAGTTAGGTGAGCAGATGCCCAGGAGCCAGAGGGTGGTCGACCATATCGTCGAGCACCTGGCGAGAATCGACATCCGTTACATATTCGGTGTCGACGGCGCCAACATCGAGGATCTTTACGATGCCGCACATTTCCGTTCGGACATTACCGCGGTGTTGGCCAAGCACGAGTTCTCCGCGGCCACGATGGCCGACGGGTACAGCCGCAGCGGCGCTGGTTTGGGTGTGGTGGCGGCGACGTCTGGTGGGGGCGCGCTTAACCTCGTTGCCGGCCTTGGGGAATCATTGGCCAGCCGGGTGCCGGTGCTGGCGTTGGTCGGTCAGACGGCCACCACGATGGATGGCCGGGGTAGCTTTCAAGACACCAGTGGTCGCAACGGTTCGCTGAATGCCGAGGCGCTGTTTTCTGCGGTATCGGTCTTCTGCCGACGGGTGTTGACGCCCGCCGATATCGTTTCGGCATTGCCCGACGCTATAGCGGCGGCACGAACCGGCGGCCCAGCAGTACTGTTGTTGCCCAAGGATATTCAGCAGTCGATGGTGAGCCTCAACGGCTACGACAAACGTAACGGGCGTGGTGTTGACCCGCAGCGGTCGCGCATCGGTGATCCACATCCGATCGTGCGCGCTCTGCGTCGTGCCAACGGACCCGTCACGATCATCGCTGGCGAGCAGGTGGCCCGCGATGACGCCCGAGGCCAACTCGAGGAGCTGCGGGCCCTGCTGCGCGCGCAGGTGGCATGTGTGCCCGACGCCAAAGACGTAGCCGGTATACCAGGTTTGGGTTCGTCGTCAGCACTCGGTGTGACCGGCGTGATGGGCCACCCCGGTGTGGCCGACGCGGTGGCAGAGAGTGCCGTCTGCCTGGTCGTCGGCACCCGCCTTTCGGTGACAGCTCGCACCGGCCTGGACGACGCGCTCGCCTCGGTGCCGACGTTCTCGATCGGCTCGGCACCCCCGTACCTGCCGTGCACGCACGTGCACACCGAAGATTTGCGAGGGTCGCTGACGATGCTGACCCGAGCGTTGTCCGGGCCGGGGCGGCCAAGGGGCCTTCGCGTACCCGATTTCGTGGCAGACGCCGAACTGAGTCCGCCGGCCTTCGCCGGTACGGGGGTGCGCTACCGCGATGCCATGAACGTGCTCGATCGCGTGTTGCCCGACGGGGCGGATATCGTCGTCGACGCCGGCAATACCGGCGCGGCTGCCATCCATTACCTGCCCGTTCGCCGGGACGGTCGGTTCGCAGTGGCGCTCGGCATGGGCGGTATGGGCTACAGCTTCGGTGCCGGTATCGGGATGGCTTTCGGCCGTGCCAACGACGGGTCTAGCCGGCGCACCGTGGTGATCGCCGGGGACGGTGCGTTCTTTATGCACGGCATGGAGGTGCACACCGCGGTGCAGTACCGACTTCCGGTGACTTTCGTACTGTTCAACAACAACGCCCACGCCATGTGTGTGACCCGCGAGCAGCTGTTCTACGACGACCTGTACAGCTACAACCGGTTCGCTCCCAGCCAGCTGGGGGCCGGGTTGGCGGGCATGTTCCCCGGGCTGTCTTCGGTCGACGTGGCCGACATCGACGCACTACCCGCAGCACTGGAACGGGCAATGGCCGTCGACGGTCCGTCCGTGGTCACCGTCGAGTGCTCCGCAGACGAGATCCCGCCATTCGCGGCATTCCTGAACAGACAATCTGCCAATCAGGTTGTCGAACAACAGATCACAACTCTAAAGGAGAACTACACCCATGTCCCTGCCCGCGCTTGACGACATTCACACTCACTCCGGCAGCACCGAGCCGATCGAGGGAGTGGTCCGCATCGAGACCACGCCGCTGGAGCAGACCGCCCCGATGTTCATGGCGAAGATGCGGTCGGCGTACCCGCACGAAGAGGTCTTCGGTCAGTACTGCACGGTCAACGATTATGTCGACTGCCCGCCCGACGAGCTGTTCGAATGGCTGTCGGACACCAGAAGCCTCGAGGAGTGGACCTACACGCTGCGTGACTTCACCCCTACCGATGAGCCCGGGCTCTGGCTGGCCTATGACCGGTTGCTTCCGGACACCGAGATCTACACCCGGACAGTTTCCAACGCCGAGGCCCGTACCGTCGACTACCACTGTGCCTGGGACCAGGGCAAGCACCTGTGGATGATCTACCTGATGCGGGTACTCGATGCGCAGGTGGTGCTCGGCAAGCCCGGTTCGGTGGTGCTGTGGACCAATTGCCGTCACCCGTTCTACGACCACAACCCTTATCCCGAGGCCGGTCCGCCGCAGCGCACGGGCTGGGTCGGCGACTTTTGGGACTTGTTCGGTGCCGGCCATGGGCTGGAGCTGAACAACCTCAAGACCATCGCCGAATACCGCCACCGTAACGGCCTGCCGATCACGCCGGCTTGGATGAAGTGAGTACTGCCATGAATCAACCCACCGTCAGCCTGACCGACGTTTCCACCTACCTGCCCGGCGAACCCATCGGCGCAGACTATTACGCGCAGTTCGCCGGCTCGGATGACCTCGCGGCCAACCTGATGTTCCGCGCGCCCAAGTTCCGCCATCACGTCGGGCCGGACGAAACCGCGACCGACATGATCGAGCGAGCCGCCGCCGGATTGATCGAACGGCACGGCCAGGACGTCCTCGCTAACGTCGACGTGCTGATCACCCACACCCAGGTGCCGGACATGGCGTTCTACGGCGCGGGCGGCGGCATCGCGCACCGCTTGGGCATGCGTCCCGGCTGGGTGCTGGATCTGCACAACGGCGGGTGCGCGGCGTTCGTGCTGGGCCTTAAAGTGGCTCGTCAACTGCTGGCGTCCGGAGAAGGGCGCACAGCGCTGATCGCGGTCGCCCAGAACGCGGCGGGCCAGGTTTTCGACCAGCCCGGGGTGCGCCGCAAGGCGCAATCGTCCGTGCCCGGCGACGGGGCCGCGGTCGGTTTGGTCACGCTGTCGGACGAGTCGCCCATACTCGACATCGAGTGCCGCACCTACGGCGAATACGCCGGCGACATGACGCTCGCCATCGACCCACCCCGCAAGTGGTGG
>Ga0210396_10002842_pt1 | contig 17445 bp, 19 predicted proteins | sample IncBWH17OmetaG_FD_155466 | JGI IMG/M metagenome (GOLD analysis project Ga0210396, IMG submission 155466) | Forest soil microbial communities from Barre Woods Harvard Forest LTER site, Petersham, Massachusetts, United States - Inc-BW-H-17-O ... | reverse complement strand
AGGCCCGCGCCCCGTTTTTCCGCGATGGCAATGGCAGCGCCGGTCGCCGAGCCCGGCGAAGCGATGGTCCGGGTGACGATCGAGGCCGAGCTGCTCCTTGCTCCGCCGCGACCGTAAGACAAGGCCTGCGATGAGGCTACCGGTTCCGCCACTGCTGGTCATATCGGACCGGCGCCAGGCGGGCGGGTCCCTCGAGGAGCTCGCCGAGGCAATTTTCGGGGGCGGATGCCGGTGGCTCAGTCTGCGCGAGAAGGACCTCCCGGCTGCGGAACGCCTCGCCCTGCTGAGCGCCGTGATGGCGCTCGGCCGCCGCTGGGAAGCTACAGTTACCGTCCACGAGGATGTCGATGCGGCGGTGATGGCTGGCGCGCGCGGAGTGCATCTGCCAAGCTCAGGAAACCCCGAAGCGGCCCGCGCCCGCCTTCCCGGAGGGTTGATCGGTGCATCGGCGCATTCTGCCGCAGAGGCTTCGGCCCTGCTCGGTTCCGGCGCCGATTACGTCACCATCAGCCCGGTCTTCCCGACCGTCAGCAAGCCGGGCTACGGCCCGGCGATTGGTCTCGACGGCTTGGAGGCGATCGCAGCGCAGGTACCAGGCCCGGTGATTGCGCTGGGCGGGATAAATGCTGCGAACGCACCGCTTTGCCTGTCTGCCGGAGCGCGCGGAGTTGCGGTTATGGGCGAGGTGATGCGGGCCACAGACCCGCGGGCGGTGATGGAGGCGATGCTGGCGGTGATTTCCCGAGGCCAATAAATTTGTGGTTAAAGGGAGTAATTCGACTTGCCTCCTCGTTATGCTGTCAGTTGACAAGCATCAAGGAGGTAAAGGGATGAGGAAATTCGTCCTGGCGACGCTCGCCGCCTTGGCGATCGGCACCGCTGCCTTCGCTCAACCGGCAGAAGCGCGGTGCTGGTGGAATGGATACTCTTGGCATTGCTGGGGTGGACCGCATGCCTGGTGGTGGCGTCATCATCATCCCTACTGGCGCCATTATGGGTGGGGCTATGGCCCCCATTGGCACCACAACTACTGGTATCGCTGATTTCACTATGGTGCATCCTCGCCCTCCCCAACCCGGGGGCGGGGATGCCGAACCAACGTTGGCTGATTTTGCTGTTTTGTCACCAAATTATCAGCCACGGATCAATTCTTCTCCGCAGAATTCCGCGATTTCCAGCGACCCGGTGCCATAAGAACAGCGGGAACCCTTCGCCGATCCTGGCTGATCTGCGCTGTTATGGGGGCGGGGAAAATCATTAAGTCCACCATGGTTTATGGTTTAATGTCGTAAGGATTCTAGCATATCAGTATCAATTTAGCAATCCATTTCGCTCATCGCCGCAGGACTACAGTTCCGGCGGTGGTTCCGGCGATCTTGCCGAATACCGAGCCGGAAACGAGCCCGGTCCCGCCCGGGTAATTGAAATAGAAGAGCCCACCGACGAGCTCGCCGGCAGCGTAAAGGCCGGGGATCGGCTTTTGCGCCGTATCGAGCACTCGCCCGTCGGTGTCGATGCGCAAGCCGCCAAAGGTGAAGGTGACGCCGCAGGTCGTGCAATAGGCCTCGAAGGGGGGCTTCTCGATCGGCATGGCCCAGTTGGTCTTGTTGATCGCGAGACCCTTGGTCGTACGGCCGTCCTTGACTGTCGGATTGTACGGGATGTCGCGCTGCACCGCGGCGTTGTACTCGCGGACGGTTTCGAGAAACCGGGCCCTATCGACCGGCGCGTATTCGGCCATCTTGTCGGCCAGCCCCTCGATCGTGTCGGCGGTAACTTTAGTCACTTGCCGAATACGGTACTCGTCGCGCTGCAGGTGCACGACCTGCTGGTCGAAGATCTGCCAGGCGAACTGATGCGGCTGGTTGAGGATTTCGCGGCCGTATTTGGCATAGGTGTAATTGCGGAAATCGGCTCCTTCGTCGCAAAACCGCACGCCGTCGGCATTGACCATGATCGCGAACGGGTAGCTGTGCTTCTGAAAATTGTCGCCGACCGCGAGGTCGCCGAATTCGGGCGCGTTGTAGTCCCAGCCGACCGCGTGGCAACCGGACCAGTTGCCGTAGGGCATCGCGCCGATGTCGAGCGCCATCTTGATGCCGGCGCCGGTATTGAACCGGGTACCCCGGACCTTCGCGAGGTCCCAGCCGGGGCCGAGATAGCGGGTGCGCATCTCGGCATTGGCCTCGAACCCGCCGCTGGCGAGGATGACGGCCTTGGCCGGGATCCGCGTGGTCTTGCCCTCGACCTTGGCGATAACCCCGTGCACGCCGTCATCATCGGCGATCAGCGCCTCGCCGCGGGCTTCGTAGGCGAGCTGGATCTGCCGCTCTTCGGCCGCCTTGAAGAGGCCCTCGACGAGCCCCGGACCGCCGCCCCAGGCTTCGAGCGCAAGGCCGCCCCAGAACACGAACTTGCCTTCGTGCTTGAAGGCTTGCCGCGAATACATCGGCGCAAAACGGATGCCTTGGCTGCGCATCCACAACAGCGTCTCCTGGCTCTTCGTCACAAGCAATTCGGCCATGTCCGGATTGCTGCGATAATCGGTCAGCCTCCCGAGATCGTCGTAGTACTGGTCGGTGGTGTAGGTGCCAAAATCGCTGGTCGCGAGCTCTGTCTCGCTGAGGTCGCAGAGCTTCAGGAGGTCGTCGACGCCGTTATAGACAAACCGCAGCGCGCCCGCGGTAAACCGGCTGTTGCCGCCGCGCTCGTCGAACGGCGCCGCCTCGAGAACGAGAACCCGCGCCCCCTCCCCGCGCGCCGCCAGCGCCGCGCACATCCCCGCATTGCCCGCTCCGACGACGACGACATCGAACTCGCCCGCAATCATCCCGTTCCCTCCGCGTACATTGGCTGCCGAACGAGTAGCGCGATGTCGGCGACGGAGGCAAGCGCAACGCCGCCCTGACCCCTACAAGAGGTTTCTATCTATTCGCCGCTCCGACGCTCACACCGAGCCGCTCGGCAGTAGCCCCGTCGAGGATGCCTGTTTCGGTCAGACTCTCCTTACGCTGAAATGCGCGCAGGGCTTCAGCCATTAGCCTTGTGTCTTGACCATTCACTGTGTAAGGCCAGAAACCTCGCTGCAGCAAGGCGAGCTGTGCGCGCATCAGCTGTAATTGTTCGTCCAGCTGATCCGGCATCCGCGTTGCGGCCAGTCTTCTAACGTCAACCAATACATTTCGCGCCTCGGGTTCATGTCCGGCAGCCAGATACGCGGCCGAAAGGTTGATCCGGGAGATCATGAGATCGGGGTTGGCAACTAGGGATTTTCGGATCGTCGCGATCGCTTGATCGTAGTGGCCCATCTGCAGTTGCGACGAGCCGATTTGATAGAGCCAATTCGCCGTATTGGGGTCCCGCGGGCTGAGCCGCATAGCCTGCTCAACCAGCGCAGCCGTCCGCTCGGGGCGCCCAGCCTTGGCATACAGCCTTCCTAGCCATCCATAAGCACCGGCGAGATTAGGATCGAGCGCGATGGCAATTTCAGCCGCATCAATCGCCTCGTCGATCTGGCCGCGATAATCGAGTTCATTGCTGTAAGCGAAGATCCGCGACTTGACCCAAAATGCGCGAGCGTTACGTGGATCAATTGCCAGCGCACGGCTCACGGCATCCTTCGCCTTCTGTGTCCATTCATAATCGTCAGGGACATTCAGATCATAGACACCGACGAAATAGCTAGCAGCGAGACCGACTAGCGCGTCGACATTCTTTGGCTCTATCACTAATGCCTCGCATAGCTGCCGAATTTTTGCGCTCTGCTCGGGCGAGTTTGGTTTGTTCAACAACGCCCGCGCCTGCATCGCGAGGTCGATCGCATCGGGATTGTTCGGGTGTTCTCGCATTGCCCGCTTGCTTTCGGCTTCAACGAGCTCGGCTCTGAGCTCTGACGCAATGCGCAGGGTTATGTCGTCCTGGACTTGTAGTAGATCAGAGGCCGCGCAGTCGAACCGTTCGGCCCAGAGATGGGCGCCAGTTTCGGAATTGACGAGCTGCGTGTTGACGCGAACCTGTTGACCCGACCGACGAATGCTGCCCTCCAGGACATACCGCACACCCAGTTCGCGACCAATCTGCTTCGCATCTACCGCTTTGCCCTTATAGGTGAAGGCGGTGTTGCGGGCGATCACGAAGCTACCGGAAATCCGCGAGAGATCGGTCGTCAGGTCCTCGGTTATCCCATCGGCGAAATATTCCTGCTCCGGATCGCTCGACAGGTTCGCGAAGGGCAGAACGACAACCGACAGTCGTGGCGTGGTAAACGCGGTGACGTGCTTGCCCGCATCGCTCGTGCTCGTTACGAGAGAGGAACTCGATGGCTTTACGTTTACCCGAGCCCGCCAGCCGGCTATCCCACTGCCGACGATGCCCGCAATCCGGGAGGCCATGCCCCACGGTGCCGAAATTGGTTGCGCCGCGGTTCCAACCTGAGGCAACGAGGCTACGGCATCCGCGCTCATGGCATAGACGCGCACCGGTCTCGCGATGTTTTTGACGCTCTGTTCCCCCATATCCTCGAAGGCATAGGGCAACTTGTCGCGGATCTGGTCCCGCACCACCCGCGAAATGCAGATGCCGCCGGGCTGTGCCAACGCCTCCAATCGTGCCGCTATGTTGACCCCATCGCCGAAGATGTCGTCGCCATCGACGATGATGTCGCCGAGATTGATGCCGATACGAAATACGATGCGCCGTTCTTCTGCCAGTTCGGAGTTGCGGTCGACCATCGCTCGCTGGATATCGGCAGCACAGCGCACGGCATCCACCACGCTCGCGAACTCCGCCAGCATCCCGTCACCCGTGGTTTTAACGATGCGACCGTGATGCTCGTTAATCTTCGGATCAACCAGCTGACGGTGATGCAGCCTCAGGCGATCGTGCGTCCCCTCCTCGTCTACTCCCATCAGCCGCGAGTAGGCGGACACGTCAGCGGCTAGGATAGCGGCAAGACGGCGGGTGGCGCTCATCGCTCGGATCGCGATCTATTACTGGTTAAGGTTACTCTGATTCGAGATGATTTCCCATCTCTAGAAATGGCGGCCCGGCCCAGCGCCCTTGCTCTGCAGCGGTCTTAGGGTCAGCTAACTGGCATGGGATTCTCTTCCACAGATCAATAAGCCCTCGCCGCTGCCTAGTAAGGCTGATTCCGGCGAAGGACTACGCCCATGTAGGATGCTCGGGCTCCGCAGCCCGACCGAACCTTCGCGGGGCGGGCGGAAGGTGAGGGCGGTGGCGACGGCTCCGAAACCGGTGCCGAAGGAGCCAGTAATAGCTGCCGTAGGCGTCGTAGAGCCAGCCGCCGGCCCAGGGACCGATCGCCATTCCCACGGTCGAGGCCACGTTGACCGCCCCGAACATCGTTCCCATGATCCGGGCGTCGAAATATTCGCGCACGAGAATGGCGTAGAGCGGCATCACCGCGTAGGAAAACCCGAACATCAGCGCGAGGCCATAAAAGCTCGCGAGGTCGCGCGTGAACGCATAAAGGCTCGCCGACGAGGCCTGCAGCGCGAGGCCAAAGATGATCATCCGCTTCGCGCCGATGCGGTCGGCCGCGAGCCCGCCGACGATGCGGCCGCTGAGCGATGCGACGCCCGCCGCGCCGGAGACGGCGGCGGCCGCCATCGCCGGCAAGACCCGGTAGCTCTCGATTATGGGGTCTTCTCCGTCGGAAGGTCTTTAAGCGCTCGCTCGATTGCGGACACGAACTCCAGCGCGCGGAGTGCCGCTAGGTCACGTCGTCGGGAGGATCCAGTGGGCTCCTAAGGGTTCACCTGTCCCAAGCTCGTGTACGGCGCATACCGAAAACCTCCGCCTACAGGATTTATGTGCCCGACATTAATGTTCGACCCATCGTAAAAGCCGCCGCCCGGATCGGGTCCCGCATCGGCGTCCCCGACTGCTCCTGCGCATCCGGCGAGCAGTATCGTCAAACAAATGACAGCCAGTCCACGTCTGAGGTCATTCATTAGTCTCTCTCGCTAACGCTGGTTTTTGATAGGGGCCGAGGCGAGCCGGTCGGCCCAATTCGGTCGGCGAGGTCGCATCCAATCGGCCTCACTTTGATCGGTGGCCCGCGTGCCATCTTCGAGCAGCGGTCGCACGACCAGCAAATCCTATGCGGGCGAATACTCGTCCGCGCCCTCCCGGTCAAATAAACAGCATCTCGGCGAGGTCAAATTAAAGGAGGTAAATCTTGGTAAATCTTGGAATCGAACATTGATGCTTTAGGTGCACGCCGGTGGATCAGGAGCGCTCGCTGCAATGATGGGGGTGGCTCGGAGGGCTCGCGCCCCGCCGCCGGCTTGCGGCGCTTGCCGGGCAAGACCCGGCAGCTCTCAATTATGAATTTTCCCCCATCGGAGGGCTCTGAAGCGCGCGCTCCACGGCTTGCCGAAGGCTACCGAGGTCATCGCGCACGATTCGACAGATCACGGCCGGGTCGACGCCGTCATAGGCATGACGCAATACATTGCCCAGGTCGCGAATGGCGCGCCAGGTGGTCCAGGGGCCAGCTTTTCTGCCTCGGTCCCCAATCTACGAGCAGACTCGCTGATGATCAGCAACGCGTGCAGAACGGCGAAGAAAATTTGTTCTTCTTCGCCCAACTTGGCGAGGTCCATGCCTGCCGTGAACCGTTCGATTCGGCCAATGTTCGCCAGGATGTCTTCGAACCAGCGGACCCGCTTTTCAGAAGACAAGCACTGAATCCGTTTCGATATTGCGGCGCAGCTGGGGCCTCCGCACCGGCTCGACGACGACGTCCACCGGCCGGCCGAGGATCTCGTGGAGGCGCTGGCCGAGGGCTTCGAGCCGAGCGAAATAAACAAAACCCTCGTTTGCGGCTGCCGAGCCGAAGCGGACGAGCACATCCACGTCTGACCCGTCTGTCGCCTCTCCGCGCGCAGCCGAGCCGAATATCGACAACTCCGCGACGCCCGAGGCGCGGAGTTCCGCCTCATGCGCGCGGAGCATCGTCAAAATCTGACCTTTATCCATGTGCAAACAGATAGCGGGTCCGGGCGACAGTTGCCAGATGCGTGGCAGCCGGGCGTTATTGTCTGAGCCGCGGCCCTTTAGTGGCCCGCGGCGGTGCGGCCCGCCCAGCTATCCATGTTTATCCCGACTCCGCTCGCCCAGGCCGGCACGACGTCGCCGCGCCGCATGACGCCAATGTAGTAGATGCGCGAGCGGGAGTTCGCTGGGGTGCGCAGCCATCGACTAAAACGATCGAGAGCCCCGCCGTCTCGATCATCTCACGAAAAGGTCTCGGCCGTAGAGCCTAAATTGTTCTCTTGCAGCACTATGATCCCGCCGGGGCCCAGAAAACGGCCGATCGTCGCGAAGAACTCGCAATGAAGCTGCCACCCTCTGTCGTGTGCCCGCAAATGGAACGCTCCGTTGTCGAAAAACGGCGGGTTGCCCACGACCAAGTCCGACCGCTCCTCGATGGGGATCGCCGACAGATTGTCGGTAGACCGTGACCCTTCCGCCCAACCCGACATAGAGCGCAACGCGCCACGGCTCGAAGTGACTGTGCAGCCAGCTTTTTGAAGCGCCGGCGGGTTCGCGAAAGCGAATTGGTTTTCTTTGCCAGCGGTCTACCCCAGTCTCATTATTCAACAAACCATTTCCTGCCGTGCCATTTCTGTCCCCGCAAAGGCGGAGGCCAGGGCTGCAACCGCGTGACATCGATCACCCTGGATACCCGCTTTCACGGGTATGACGGCGTGATGCACGAGTCCCAAGCGTTTACGCGCGTTGCGTGACACTCGCGATCGGCAGCGCCAGCGAAATTTCGCGGGGCGGGCGGAAGGTGAGGGCGATGGCGACGGCTCCCAGACCGATGCCGAACGAGCCGATGTAGAGCCAGAAATAGCTGCCGTAGGCGTCGTAGAGCCAGCCGCCGGCCCATGGACCGATCGCCATGCCCAGGGTCGAGGCCATGTTGACCGCGCCGAACATCGTTCCCATGATCCGCGCGCCGAAATATTCGCGCACGAGAATGGCGTAGAGCGGCATCACCGCGCCGTAGGAAAAGCCGAACATTAGCGCGAGGCCGTAGAAGCTCGCGAGGTCGCGGGTGAATACGTAAAGGCTCACCGAGATGGCCTGGAGCGCGAGCCCGAAGACGATCATGCGCTTGGCGCCGATCCGGTCGGCCGCGAGCCCGCCGATGACCCGGCCGCTGAGAGAGGCTACACCCGCCGCGCCGAACACGGTCGCGGCGGCCATTGCCGGCACGCCGCAGTCGATCGCGTAGCTCACCATGTGGAAGATCGGCCCCGAATGGGCCGCGCAACACGCAAAGTAGGTGAACGATATGGCGGCGAATTGCGGCGTGCACAGCGCCCGCGCCACGGTGAACTCGCGGTCGGCTGGGATCATTCCCGCGGCGGTGCCGGCGGCGCGCGACAATGCGGGGGGTTTGCGCACCAGCAACGCGGCAGGAATGACGAACACCCAGGAGAGAGCACCCAGAGTAAACATCGCGGTGCGCCAGCCGTAATCGTCGATGAGCCAGCGCGCGAGCGGCGATATCGTCATCGAGCCGACCGCGAAACCGGCCGAGATGAGGGCCACCGCGAGGCTGCGATGCCGGGTGAACCAGTGCGTGGCGGTCGCGGTCAGCGGCGCATAAAAGCTCCCGGCCGCCACACCGATGATCATCCCGAACAGGATCTGGAATTCACCGACCGTGCCGGCCTGGCTCGCTGCTACGAGACCGAGCCCCAGCAACGCCCCACCCGAGAGCACGACCGCTCGCGTTCCGAACCGGTCGGAGAGCGCTCCCCAGAGGAACGACGCCGGGCCCATGCACAGGAAATTGAGCAACGCCGCGGTCGAAATGCTCGTCCGCGACCAGCCCGTCGCCGCCGACATGGGCTGCAGAAAGATGCCGAGCGACATCATCGTGCCCATCCCGAGGCAGGTTATGACGATGCCGGCGCCAACGATTATCCAACCGTAGAAGATCTTCATCGCTCGGTCGAGCCGTCGGCCGGCACGTAGCGCCCGGTCGGAGCAACATAGCCACCGGTATCGTAGCGGTCGTGATGACGCACCCAATCAGTCAGGTTGTGGTTGGGGCCAGTTTCGTTGCGACCCTTAGGCATCAGATCGAGAGTGTTGTATGTGCCGAGCATAAGATCGCCGCCTCGTCCATAGGATGAGTAGGTGTGGAAGACGTCGCCGTTCCCGTCCTTGTAGAACACGCTACGGCCCGACAATTCCTCGATGCCGACCCTGCGCATTTCGTAATTGTAATAGGCCTCGCCCTTTTCGATTTCCTCCGGCTTGAACGACACGTGGAAGTCATAATTGAAATCGCTGTCGTAAGACGACACCCATTTGAAGCGCCAGCCCATGCGTTTCTTGAAGGCTTCGATTTCCGGCAGGGGCGCCCGGGAGACGACCACATAGCTCACATCGTGGTGTTCGAGATGCACGAGAGCGCCCTCGATGTGATCGACTTCGAAGGAGCAACCGACGCAACCCTCCTTCCAGCCGGGGCCAAGCATAAAATGCTTGATGATCAGCTGACTGCGACCGTCGAAGAGGTCGGCCAGCGTTTCCTTACCCTTCGGGCTGTCGAAAATATATTGCTTTTCGACCTTGACCCACGGCAGTTCGCGCCGCTCCGCGCTCAATTGGTCGCGCAGGCGGGTGAGTTCCTTTTCCTTCGCCAGATGCGCCTTGCGAGCGGCCAGCCACTCGTCCCGACTTACGATTCGATGGTTCATGATCGATCTCCTCGGTTCACCGGTTTTCCGCCAAGTACTCGGCAAAACGCTGCAGGGTGCTGGTCCAGCCGCGGTGGTGGCTATTGCGGGCCTCGACAGTCTCGAAGACCGCCTGACGTAGAGTGAGCTCCGTCTTGTCCCCGCGTTCGGCGAAAGTCACCGTTACCAAGGTCTGGTGACTGGGTTTGCCCTCGCCATCCTCCCAGGCAAAGGTAAAGACGAGGCGCTCCGGCTCGACGATCTCGCGGTAGACGCCTTGCTTCCAATGGTCGGCGCCCTCGGGCGAGCGCATGCAGACGCGAAAGGTGCCGCCCGGCCGGACATCCATGTCGCAATAAGTCGTCACGAAGCCCCGTGGGCCCCACCAGCGCGCTGCGCGATCGGGCTCCGTCCACGCCTGAAACAGGAGATGGCGCGGCGCATCGAAGATGCGTGTGATGACGACTTCTCGCTCTCGCTCTTCCGCGTCAATGCTCGTCGTCGTGTCCATCTTTCTTCTCCTTTCCTTGCAGTTCGCCCAGGTAATCCTCCAAGCGATCGAAGCTCTGCTCCCAGAAGCGGCGGTAGTGCTCGAGCCAGTCGGCGGCATCCTTGAGCGGACCAGCTTTGAGCCGGCAGGGCCGCCACTGCGCCTCGCGACCGCGCGTAATAAGACCCGCGTGCTCGAGCACCTTGAGATGCTTTGAGACTGCGGGAAGGCTCATCTCGAAAGGCTCGGCCAGCTCGGTGACGGAAGCCTCGCCCGAAATGAGGCGCGCCAGGATCGCGCGCCGCGTGGGATCGGCGAGCGCCGAGAAGGTGGTGCTGAGGCGATCGGGCGACATCGACGAGGTAAACCGGTCGGTTAAATAACTCTACAGTTAAATAGAGCGGCCTGAATGGGATGTCAAGCGCGCTCCGCATTCATCGAGACACTTGTGCGCCGCTGACCCTGCGCTCAGCTACCACCGTATGGATCTCTCTTCTGCTGATCGAGAAGCCCTGGCCGCGGCGGTGCGGCGGCTCGAAAGTCCGAGCCTCGCCGGACGCCTTGCGGGGCTCGCCGGGAAGCCGGTCGGGTTTGTGCAACGGGCGTTGCCGGCGGCTGCCTCGACAGCGGTCGCCAAAATGGCGAAGCATGCCCTGGAGCGGGCGCTCAATGTCGCTTTGTACAGTCTGCGGAACCGCCGATTCCGCGGCGGCCGCAAGCTACATTCCGGGCTCGCCTGCACCTCGGGGGCGGTCGGCGGGGCGTTCGGTCTCGCTGCCCTGGCGGTCGAGCTGCCGGTTTCGACGACGATCATGCTGCGCGCCGTCGCGGCGATCGCGCAGGAGGAAGGCGAGAATCTGACAGACCCACGGACGGGGCTCGCGTGCCTCGAAGTGTTCGCGCTCGGCGGTCCCCCGACCGACGCGACGGGCGTTGAGGCCGATTATTTCACGGTCCGCGCCATGCTCGCCCGCGGGCTGGTCGAGGTTGCCGATTTCGCCTTGGACAAGGGCGCGATCCGCGAGGGTGCGCCGTTTCTCGTCCGTTTCCTGACGCAGATCGCCTCGCGGTTCGGCATCGTCGTGTCCCAGAAGATCGCTGCGCAAACGGTCGCGGTGGTCGGTGCCGTGGGCGGTGCAGCGGTCAACCTCGCCTTCATCGAGCACTTCCAGGATGTCGCACGCGGTCATTTCACTGTGCGGCGGCTCGAGCGCGTTTACGGCGCCGAAATCGTGCGCGCCGAGTACGACCGCCTCAAAATGGCTTTTGCCGCCGCCGCCTGAACCTAGAATTGTCGTCGCACATACCGGGTCTAATAGCGATCGCTCTTGATTTTAACGAATATTTGTGGCATAGTTAATTCATTAGGTCGTTTGGCGATCCCGGCCTAACAAACCAACGCGTTACAGGAAAATTTCGAATTCGGTCCGGCTGCCGCTTCGTGCCGTTGCAGAGCCGTGCGCAGATCCTGCGCGGCACATGTCAACAACCAAAAGGAGTGTGGAGCTATGCCAAAGAATCCGCTGGTAGGTAGCGAGAGGCAACCAATGCCAGGCGCACGTTCGATCGGAAAAGCCGATCCGGCGGAGCGGCTGGAGGTCACCTTGGTTCTGCGCCACCGTCAGCATGATGCATTACAGGAGAGGGTCAGGAAAATCGCCGCCGGCGACAAGTCCGATCGTCACCTGACCCATGAGGAGTACGACCAGCAATTCGGCGCGGACGCCACCGACGTCCAAGCCGTCGAGCAATTTGCGAACCAGCATGGGCTTGCCGTCGTCGACCAGCACCCGGGCCGGCGGCACGTCGTGCTCTCCGGCACTGTGGCCCAGTTCAATGACGCCTTCGGGGTGGAGCTCGAGAACTTCGAACATCCCGGCGGGTCTTACCGCGGCAGGACCGGAGCAATCCATCTGCCCGACGAGCTGCACGGCGTGATCACTGCCGTTCTCGGCCTCGACAATCGGCCTCAGGCACGCCCGCATTTTCGCACCCGCCCCACGCACGACAATGTGCAGTGGCATGGCGCCGCTGCGGCCTCCGCATCCTTTACCCCGACCCAACTGGCTGCACTCTACGGGTTTCCCGCCGGCACCGGGCAAGGCGAGTGCATTGCGATCATCGAGCTCGGCGGCGGTTATCGCCCGACCGACCTGCAGCGGTATTTCTCGGGATTGCAGGTGAGCCCGCCGAGGGTGCTCGCCGTATCGGTCGACCATGGAAAGAACCATCCGACGGGGTCCGGCAATGGACCGGACGGCGAAGTCATGCTCGACATCGAGGTTGCCGGAGCGATCGCGCCCGGCGCCAAGATCGTCGTCTATTTCGCGCCGAACACCGATGCCGGGTTCCTCGACGCGATCGCCGCGGCGATCCACGACACGGCGAACAAGCCGTCGGTCATCTCGATCAGCTGGGGCGGACCGGAATCGGCGTGGACCCAGCAGGCGATGACCGCCTACGACCAGGCTTTCCAGGCTGCCGCCACGATGGGGATCACGGTGTGCGTGGCGGCGGGCGATGGCGGGTCGAACGACGGCGTCGGCGATGGCGCCGATCACGTCGATTTCCCGGCATCGAGCCCGTTTGCTCTGGGCTGCGGCGGCACCAATCTGCAAGCCTCCGGCACCTCCATCACGCAGGAGACTGTATGGAACGAGGGTCCCAATAACGGCGCGACCGGCGGCGGCGTCAGCAGCTTTTTTGCTTTGCCGCCATATCAGGAGGGGCTGCACGTCACGCGCACCCAAGGCGGGACACAGGCACTGGCGATGCGGGGGGTCCCCGATGTGGCAGGCGACGCCGACCCGCAGACCGGGTACGACGTGCGGGTCGACGGACAAAACACGGTCATCGGCGGAACCAGCGCCGTGGCGCCGCTGTGGGCTGGCCTCATCGCACGCATCAACGCGGCAAAGGCCCGGCGCGCCGGGTTCATCAACCCGCATCTTTACGTAAATGCCCCAGCCTTGCATGATATAACCCAGGGCAACAACGGCAGCTTCGCGGCCACCACCGGGTGGGACGCCTGCACCGGGCTCGGGAGTCCAAAGGGCCAGAAGGTCGCCGACGCCGTCTGACCGGCATTCGACATCACCTTGTCTCTCCCCGCCGTTGGGGAGAGACAAGGGGCGTCGCTTTCAGTGCGGCGGCCGCAGCTTTCCGCTATATCCTCTCCCCGAACTGCACCCTAACCGCACGATGGGGGAGAGTGGTGATGCCAGCCCAGCGTAACAAAACCGAAGACGACATTACCGCCGAGGCGCTGCAGCGCTTCTCGCAGACGCCGGACCCCCGGCTGCGGCAGATCATGCTCGGCCTCATCAGGCACCTGCACGCCTTCGTCAAGGAGGTCGAGTTGACCGAGACGGAATGGTTTCAGGCGATCGAAACCCTGACCGAAGCCGGCCGCATGTGCAGCGACAAGCGCCAGGAATTCATCTTGTTTTCGGACACGCTGGGCGTTTCGATGGTGGTCGACCTGATCAACCATCGCAAGCCCGACGGGGCAACCGAGTCGACGGTGTTCGGGCCTTTTCACCGGCTCGGCGCTCCCGAATTGCCGGCCGGCGGCAACATCGCGCGGCTCGACAAGACTGGCAGCCCGACCCTGGTCAGCGGCCGGGTTCTCGACCTCGACGGTCAGCCGATAGAGGGCGCGCTCCTTGATGTCTGGCAGACGCAGTCGAGCGGCCTCTACGACTCGCAGGACGAGAGCCTCGAGGGCGAGCTGCACATGCGCGGCAGATTCCACACCGACGCCGAGGGCCGCTATCTGATCCGCACCGTGCTGCCGGTGAATTACCCGATCCCCTCCGACGGGCCTGTCGGAGCGATGCTGAGCGCGACCGGCCGCCATCCCTGGCGCCCGGCGCACATTCACTTCGTCGTTTCGGCCGACGGCTACGAGCCCGTCACGACGCACATCTTCGACCGGCGCGACGAGTATCTCGGCAGTGACGCGGTATTCGCGGTCAAGGATTCGCTGATCTGCGACTTCGAGCGACACGAAACCCGCGGCGGCGAAGCGGCCCGACTCGAGATCGAACCGCCCTACTACACCACCCATTTCGACTTCCGCCTCAAGCAAGCGTCGGGGCAAGACGCGACCGTGCTCGACGCGCAGCAGCGCCTCGCCGCGCTTGGCGCTCGAGCAGCGGAGTAGGCGGCGGCACCCCTCACCCGCCTCGCTGCGCTCGGCACCCTCTCCTTCAGTGCGGGAGGGGGGACCAGCCCGCAAGGGCTGGTCGGTGAGGGTCAGGCCTCGACGTGGCCTTGGGGCGCCGGCTCGGTTTTCTCGAAATCGAACTCGACCTTGGCGCCGCACGGGTCGTGGAAGAACAGCTGCCAGATCCCGCCCCCGGGCAGGCGCCGGAGCTCGTAATCGATGCCCTCGCGCTTGAGGGTCGCAACAGTGGCGGGCAGGTCCTTGGCGGAGAACGCCATGTGGTCGAGGACGCCGCCCCGGTCCTGCGGCAAATCCTTGCTGTGGATCACGTGCAAAATCGGCGTGTCGTCGCCGGCATAGAGCCACCAGCCGGGGAATTGAAACGGCGGCCGCCAGCCCACCTTGAAGCCGAACAGGTCGCAATAGAAGCGCCGCGTGGCCTCCAGGTCGTCGCTCAGCACCGTGAAGTGGTTCATTGCCGCTACCGGCATATGACATCTCCTGTTGACAAGAAATTTCTCGGAAAAGACGCCTACTCGCACCTGCCAGCCGGCGTCAATAGTGCGCTAGGGCGCAGGATGTTCCGCCCGCATGTCAACCCGTCCTCTTCGCGGTGGGTGCTCCATGCGCTCAGTTTTTCCGAATTTCGCGATGTCCTTTCGTGTTTATGATCGACCGCACACCGCGAGTTTTCGCCGGAGACGAGGCATGACCGAGCACGCAGTGACTGACCCGGCTTCCAACAGCGCCGACCTGTTCGAGATCATACGGACCACCCGGTCGATGAGGCGGTTGAAGCCGGACCCGGTGCCGAATCAGCTGATCCGGAAGATCCTGGAGGCGGGCGTGTGCGCGCCGAGCGGCGGAAACATGCAACGCTGGCGTTTCCTGGTGATCAGAGATCCGAAGGTCAAACAAACGGTCGGAGCCTTCTACAAGCGCGCCTGGGATGAGCAGGTTGCGCCCCGGTATCGGGCTGGTGAACCGGCTCCTGGAATGAACCGGGAGCGTTTTTTACGGCTGCTTGACGCGGCGGAATATCTGGCGGCGCACATCCACGAAGCTCCCGTATGGATCGTGCCTTGCCTCGAAGGCGGGACACCGACCCGCACGTCCGGCTCGTCCATTTATCCTGCGGTGCAGAACATGCTGCTCGCCGCGAGAGCGCTCGGCCTCGGCGCGACATTGACAACGCTTTATTTACAATTCGAGAAAGAAGCTGAAGCCGCGCTCGGCTTGCCGCCCGGCGTCCATTCGTATGCGCTGTTGCCGATCGGCTACCCCATGGGCCGGTTCGGGCCAGTGCGCCGCGTTGCGCTGGCCGATGTCGTCTACGAGGATCGGTGGGGCCAGTCCTCCCGCAATCTATAGCGATCCGGAACTCTGGTTCAGAGTGCCTCGAATTCGATCGGTTGAGCGCCCTGCCACAAGGTCAAGCGGCCGAGCTCGGGCAATTGTTCCACGCCCTCCACGATGGTCAAGAAGTGGTTGCCGGCGAGCTGTCCGACCTTGCTCGCAAAGCGCACGCTGCCATAAGCGAGCAGTATCTCGGTTTCACTGATGCCGCCGGGGTGGAGGACAAGCTGACCAGGCGCCGGATAGCTGGTCGCGTTCTCGTAACCGAGACCGAGATCCAGGTTCCCGAGCGGGATCCAGCACGCTTCACCGCTCCACCGTACGTGGATCAGCCGCTCCCGGTACGGCAGCATGCCGGCGAATTTGGCGCAAGTTAGCGGGGCCAGGACGCGCTCGAAACGCGCAGTGAACGAAAACGGGCCGGCAGTGATGCGAATGTCTGCCACTGCGCCTCACTGCGCCTTGCGCGCCAACAGATCGATCTCGACCAGTGCACCGCGCGCGAGACCGGTAACGCCGATACAGGTTCGTGCCGGCAGCCGCCCGGGCGCGAAATAGGATTGATAGATTGCATTCATTGCCGCGTAGTCGCGCTCGAAATTCGTCAGATAGACTCGGGCAAACACCACCTGGTCGAGATGGCTGCCGGCACCCGCCAACACCAGCTTCAGGTTTTCGATCACCCGGCGCGTCTGAGCCTCGATCCCGACCGGCGGTGGCGCACTGTCGTCATCGGGGTTCGTCGGCATCTGCCCGGTGACGAAGAGCCAGCCATCGGTGGCTGTGGCATGGCTGAACGGCGCCACCGGCTGCGGCGCCCCTGGGATCATCAGAAACTCGATCACTGCGGCTCCTCAAGGCGGGATGACGAGCAAGCTGGCACGCTTCCTGCGAGTTGGAGGGCGACCTCTTAGCCCGGTCGCGAGGAGAAAGCGATGAGTATCACGCGCCGGTTGCGCCAAAGGCATAGGTTTCTGGTAGAAGCACGAGCTCGATGTCGACATCGCCCGCGGTTCCGGTTCCGTCACTGCGGCGCGGGCGATTGGAGAAGCCCGTTTCGATTTCGGCATGTGCTCGCCTTCGGCCGCGTTCCTTCAGACGATTAAGGGGCTGCCGACGGTGGCGCTCGCTGCCTGCGCATATGGCGCGACGATGGACATCGGTATGCTGATCGACAGGCCGATCAAGACACCGAGGACCTCGAAGGCAGACAGTTGACCTCGACGGTAACCTCGGGTGAGTATCCCTTCCTTCCGGCCTTTGCCGAAAGCGCGGGATTCGATCTGGCGAAGGTCACACGCATTCAGGTCGACAACAAGGTGCGCGACCGGCTGCTGCCCGAGGGCAAAATCCCGTTCACGCCGCAACCCGTGCTCGCGGCGATCGGGGCGGCATCGTGACGCCGACCGCGAGCCTGCCGATGTACAACCTGCCGGAAATGCGGGAAGTCAACGCGCGTTTCTGGGAAACGCTGCGCGGGTTAGTGGTCGAAGCGGGTCTGCGCGAGGTTCCCGAGAGCTTGACGTTCGACCGCCTGCCGGTGCCGGAACGTATCGGCCCTGAGGTTTTGTTGTCGCAAACCTGCGGCTATCCGCTGGAGACGATCTTTGCCGGGCAGGCCATCCGCCTCGGCACGCCATGCTATGCGGCGCCCGGCTGCGACGGGCCCACCCATTGCGGGCTGTTCATCGTGCCGGCCGGATCAG
>Ga0210396_10002841_pt1 | contig 17452 bp, 16 predicted proteins | sample IncBWH17OmetaG_FD_155466 | JGI IMG/M metagenome (GOLD analysis project Ga0210396, IMG submission 155466) | Forest soil microbial communities from Barre Woods Harvard Forest LTER site, Petersham, Massachusetts, United States - Inc-BW-H-17-O ... | reverse complement strand
GCGCTGGTTCGGGTGGCCGATCAAGGTCAGGCCTCGCCCGGTCAGCACGATGTTGCGGCCATACGGGACCCGCCCGTCGGTACGTTCGCTGCTGGGCGAGGGCGACGGCGAGGTGGCCAGGACAGTGCTGGGCAACGGCGAGGCCAAGACGGCCGCGTTGCCGAAGGCGCCGTCGTAGTAGGCCCGCGGCGACCGCATCAGCCGCCGTCTGCACCTGGTTAGCGCGCCTGGTCAGCCGCGCGCTGAACTCACCATCGATCCGTGCGGCCCTTCCCGCGGTTGCACCTGTCCGTTTGGCGGAACGGTGTGCAGCAGTTCACGAACCGCAGGGCGGGATCCGTATGGCTGAAGCATCGTACTGGCAGGGCGCGGACGCACGTGTTGCGGCCACCAGAACCAACGTCCGAGCAGGGTGGCAAGCGAAGGCGTCATGAACGACCGCACGATCAGGGTGTCGAACAACAGACCCAGAGCGATCGTGGTGCCTACCTGGGCCATGACCCGCAGAGGGCTGAACATGAATGAGGCCATGGTGGCGGCGAACACCAGTCCGGCAGCGGTCACCACCGAACCCGAGCCGGCCATAGCGCGGATGGTGCCCGTCTTGAGCCCCGCGTGGATTTCTTCCTTGAACCGGGATATCAGCAGCAGGTTGTAGTCCGACCCGACGGCCAACAGCAGGATGATCGCCATCGCCAGCACCATCCAGTGCAGTTTGATGCCGAGCAGGTACTGCCACACGAGCACGGAAAGGCCGAAGGAGGCGCCCAGCGAAAGCAGGACGGTACCCACAATGACCAGGGCCGCGACCACGCTGCGGGTGATGACCAACATGATGATGAAAATCAAAGTGGCCGCAGCGATTCCGGCGATCATCAGGTCGATGCTGGAGCCGTCGCGCATGTCCTTGTACAGCGCGGCGGTGCCACCGAGGTAGACCTTGGCGCCCTCCCAGGGGGTTCCCTTGATGGCCTCGTGCACTGCCTGCTTGATCGGGTCGATATGAGCGATGCCTTCAGGGCTCGCCGGATCGCCTTCGTGCGAGATGATCAGGCGAACGGCATGGCCGTCGGGTGACATGAACTGTTTCAGACCCCGCGCGAAATCCGGGCTTTTGAAAGCCTCCGGAGGCAGATAGAACGTGTCGTCGTTCTTGGCTTTGTCGAAGGCATCGCCCATGGCCGTGGCGTTGTCGGACAGCGCTTCCTGTTGGTCGTTGAGACCTTTCGTCGTCGCGTAGTTCGACATTATTGTTTGGAGATTTGCTTCCTGGCTGGCTATCTGCGGGGGGATCAGTGCCACTAGCTCCGGCTGAATTTGGTCCAGCCTGTCCAGATTCTTGCTGAGCTCCTCAACGTTCTCGCTCACTTGGTCGATGCCGTCGAGAGCATTGAAGATGGATCGCAGCGACCAGCATGCCGGGATGTCGTAGCAGTGCTTCTCCCAGTAGAAGAAGCTGCGGATCGGCCGGAAGAAATCATCGAAGACAGCGATGTCGTCTCGCAACGCCTCGGTGATCCTCACGGTTTCTTTTGTGAGCCTGGTGGTTTCGTGCGTGGTGTTGCTCAGGTCCTGGGTGACTTCCATCTGCCGGTGCAGAGTTGCCATCGTTTTCCGGAGCTCGTCCGCTTGCTTCAGCAGGTTCTGCGCCTGCTCCTCCTGGTAATGCTGGGTCTGGATCCGACCGGCGCTTTGCCCGCTTATCAGAAAAGCCAGGGTGCTGTGGTCGATCGGGGTCCCCAAGGGCCTGGTGATGGTCTGCACACGGCCGATACCGGGGATGTGGAAGACAGCTTTGGCCACCTTGTCCAACACGAGAAAGTCGGCCGGATTACGCAAGTCGTGATCCGTCTCGATCATCAGCAGCTCGGGATTCAGCCGCGCCTGGTTGAAATGCCGGTCGGCGGCGGCGTAGCCGATGTTGGCTGGGGTGTCGGACGGCAGGTAATGGCGGTTGTCGTAGTCCGTCGTGTATCCGGGCAGGGCGAGCAGACCGATGAGGGCGATCGCGATGGTCACCGCGAGAATCGGCCCCGGCCACCGGACAATCGCAGTGCCGATGCGTCGCCATCCGCGGGTTTGCAATATTCGCTTCGGATCTAGGAGCTTGAAGAAGCTGGCCACCACGAGCACCGCTGGGCCTAGGGTCAACGCCGCGAACACCGCGACCAGCATGCCGACCGCGCAGGGCACGCCCAAGCTCTGGAAATACGGCAACCGGGTGAAGCTCAAGCAGTACATCGCGCCGGCGATGGTCAGACCCGAACCCAACACGACATGCGCGGTGCCGTGAAACATCGTGTAGAAGGCCCGTTCTCGGTCCTCGCCGAGGCCACGGGCCTCGTGATAGCGGCCCATCACAAAAATCGCGTAGTCCGTTCCCGCGGCGATCGCCAATAACACCAGCAAGTTGTTGGCGAAGGTGGACAGCCCAATGATGTTGTAGTTCCCGAGGAACGCGACGACACCCCGGGCCGCGGCCACTTCGACCATCACCATGAACAGCACGATGAAAACAGTGCTCACCGAGCGGTAGACGAAAAGCAGCATCACAATGATCACGAGAAAGGTGATGAGGGTGACCGTCTTGACGCCTTTCTCGCCCGCATGGGATTGATCGGCGATCAGCGGTCCCGCCCCGGTGACGTAAGCCTTGACCCCCGGTGGCGCGGGCACGGAGTCGACAATCTTGCGGACGGCTTCGGTGGATTCGGTGGACAAGCTCTCACCCATGTTGCCGGCGAGGTAGACCTGGACATATGCCGCTTTTCCATCCGTGCTTTGCGAGCCTGCGGCAGTCAGCGGATCATTCCAGAAATCCTGGACGTGCTGAACGTGCTTGGTGTCCTGCTGGAGTCGCTTGACGATCTCGCCGTAATACCGATGGGAGTCGGCGCCGAGGGGCTGCTGGCCTTCCAGGACGATCATCGCCGAACTATCGGAATTGAATTCGCGGAAGGTCGATCCGACCTTCTTCATCGCGATCATCCCCGGCGCATCTTTCGGACTCTGCGACACCGCGTGGTTTTTTGAGACAACTTCCAGTTGCGGCACCGTGACATTGACCAACACGGTGAGTCCCAGCCACAGCAGCAGGATCGGCAGTGCAAGCCGATGGATCATCCGGGGCAGGAAGGGCGGGATCAACGGCTGCGAGACAGGCCGTGCAACCTCGGTGGTCTCACTCATGCGGACTTGTTCAGGCAGAAGGTGAAGGCTTGCACTGTTTCGTTGGCGGGGGATTGATTTGTGGCCTTGACGACCGGCCCGCGCCCGTCGTTATCGTCCAGGGTGATCTTGCAGGCGATCCAATCGCCGCTTCCCTGCGCCACGAGATTGGCGGGGAGGGAAGGCTGCGTTGTTGTCAGCTCCGTCGACCAGGGCAGGGGTACGTTGAGGGCCTGCTGCGGCTTGGAATCTTTATTCAGATAGTTGATGGTCGCCACGCTGCCCGGTGGGCCCCAGACCTCGAGTGTTAAGACTTTGGGGTTGAACGGCTTTATCTCTTCGGCGACCGCACCGCCGCCGAAGGTGTTGCCGTGAACACCGAAGACGCCGCGCAGTCGGTACACGCAGAACCCGGAGACCGCGACCACGGCGGCGATCACCAGCACGACCCAGAAACGGGTAAGGAAGCCAGAGAGCCCCGACCGCCTGGTCGGGCGTCGGCTGGCGACCTTCCCCTCACCGGCACCGGCGACCGGGGTCGCCAGCGGCTCGGTCCTCGGCTCGGTGGCGGTCATGGGTGCTTCCATCCTTAACCAGGGGCGAAAGGGCGATCAACTAATTAGCCTGTGTGTAACCTTAGCTACTCTAATCGGAATAGGCGACTAGAAAGATACCGGGGAGGGAGGGTTTTGCGATGGCCGCATCGCGCTTCCCGACCGGTGGTTCGGTTGGGCTTCGAATGGGACGAGAGGATCCGTGACGATGGGTGCAAGGAGACGAGCTCGGTCTGCACGACGAACTGCGAACGGTACGATTCAGCCTATGAAGGTGAAAGTGTTTGCGGGATACGCGGCGCTCGCCATCGCCGCGGCGATTGGCCTGGCCGCGCCGGCATACGCCGACCCCGACACCGACTTTGACAACCAGATCGCGGGGTATGGCATCTACGGGCCGCATGACTACAACCCGTACATAGCCAAGATCGTCTGCCGACGGTTGAGTCAGGGCGTCGACCCGGATGCTGCGGCGTCCGCTCATTTCCTCTCCAATAACCTCCCCAGGGGCACCACTCAGGTGCAGGCTTATCAGTTCCTCGGCAGCGCCATCAGCATCTACTGCCCCGACCAGGCGCCCAAGCTGCAAAACATTCCAGCGCGCTAACTTGGGACGACGCCGCGCGGCAGCGTCAGTGGCAGATCGGTGTAGGTGGCGATGCCCGGCGCCGCGGCAACGACGGCAGGAATCGCGTTGATGGCGGGCATCGCCGTCATGATGTGACCGAGGTCCATGAACTCCTCGAGCGTCGTGGCCTGGAAGTACGGCGGCGGCAGGAAGCCGACCTTGGTTGTCACCGTCGGCTGCCCGTCGATCTGGATGACCCAGCCGTCCTGGTCGATCTTCCAGTCGGGTTCGAGCGTCTGCCCCTTGCGCCACCGCACATTCAGGTCGATCACGGTGTTGCCGCCGACAATGCCCTGCCAGCTTATGTAGACGCCCGCAACGCATCCCGCGGGTATGGTCCAGGACGCCATTTCGAGGTCAGCGGTGGTTTGGGCAAACTCGGCCACGCACCGCACCTCGTCCAGCTCGACGCTGAGCGCGTCGCCAATCAGCCGGACGGCCTCGCCGAAGATGGCCGTCCCCTTTGCCGCCATCGCCTCCAGCTCCGGGTGGTCGATGGGCTGGCCGAAGCCCACCGGCTTCTCGGTCTCCGGTGAGTCGTAGAACGTGGTGTCGGCGGCCTCGTTGACGGTGACCTTGTCGATCCGGTTGCACACCATCGCCGAAACGATGGCCAGCAGCTCGGCGAAGCCCGGGCTGACACCGGACCCGAAGATCGTGGAGCCGCCTTTCTCGCAGGCCTCCAATAGTCGATCGCGGCCCCCGCCCAGGTTGTGTCCGGTGATGAAGGAAGCCGTAGTCACCACATTGACACCCGCGGACAGGATGCGGACCAGGGCGTCGACGTCGATCCACATCGGGTTGTAGACCACGCAGTCGGGTTTCAGGGCGAGCAGCGCGTCGACATCGTTGGTGGCCGCAACGCCCAGCGGCGGGATCCCGACGAGTTCACCGGCGTCGCGGCCGACCTTCTCCGCCGACCAGGCATAGCACCCCACCAACTCGAGTGTGTGGTTGGCGACGATCGATTTCAGCGAGCTCTTGCCGACGTTTCCGGTGTTCCACTGAACGACTCGATAGTTGTTTGGCACTCGCTCAGCATAGGGAACAGGAGGCCTGGCTGAGGCGACAACAGGTCATCGTCTAGACGCGACGCCGGTGAGCACTTGGTCGACCAGCCGTTCGGCGAGTTCGTCGTCGACGGGTTCGCCGGTGAGCAGTAGCCGGCCGTGAATCGGGGCGACCAGCGTCTCCAGCAGCAGCCGGGCGTCGGTGTCGGCGCGCAGATCGCCGCGCTCGATACCGCGCGTCACCACCGGGGACAGCGCGTCCATCCGACGCGCCCAAAAGGCGTGCCGCGCATCGGTGTAGGTGTCGCCGACCGGCAGCAGGGCCGCCCGCAGCACGGCCTTGCCGGTGGGCGAACGCACGTAGGCGATCACCTCCCGAACGATCGCCTGTAGGTCTTCTCGGGTCGAACCCGTGTCCGGGGCGGGGATGGCGTCGGCGCTTCGGTCGAGCAGGGCCGCCACCAACAGGTTCTCCCGAGTAGCCCATCGGCGGTAGACGGTGGTCTCGTGCACGCCGGAGCGCTTGGCGACTCCGGCTACGGTGGCGCCATCGAACCCGTTGGCGACCAGCTCGTCGAACGCCGCGGACAACACGGTCCGGCGGACATGCTCCCCGCGGCGGTGCGACACGTGGGCGACCATGCGCCCTACCTTATCGCAACTCTACTTGCAATCTCGGCCGGTACAGCGCATGCTATTGCAAGGTAACTTGCGATAGGAGACTACGATGGACGCATCAGCACCCCGGCTCGACTGCAGCGGCGCCACCGCCCCGATCGGTTTTCACCGCTTCCACTCCGATTTCAGCATCAACTTTCAGTGCAACCGCTGGGTGCAGTGGATCGGCCCCTCGGCCATCGACGAGGTGGCCGAAATGGCGGCGCGCGCCAACACCTATCCGGAGTTGATGGATGGCTTCCTCGGCCTCGCCGAGCGCGCCCGCGCCGCCGATCGAGCGCTCGCCGGCGCCTACTACGACCGGGCAGCCGAGTTCTTCATGACGTCGACCGACCCGCGCCGACCGGCCGCACGCGCCAGGTTTCTGGAAGCGATGCGCAGCATCTACGACGTAGCTCCTGAGTTTGTCCCGTTCGGCTCTGGCTCCTTGCCGGCCTATGATCTGCGACCGGACCATCAGATCGGTGCCCCGATCGTCATGTTCGGCGGATTCGACAGCTACATCGAAGAATTCCTGCCGATGATCGCCGGCATGGTCGGCGCATCGTCGTGTTCGAGGGCCCGGGTCAGGGCAGCGCGCTCGAGGACTTCGGACTCACGATGATTCCCGAGTGGGAGCAGCCGGTGGCCGCGGTGCTCGACCACTACGACCTCAAGAACGTTGCCGTCGTGGGAATCTCGCTGGGTGGTGGCCTGGTGATCCGCGCGGCCGCGTTCGAACCGCGGATCAGCCAGGTGGTGGCTTTCGACATCCTCGACGACTTTTTCGAGACGATCGCGCGCCAAATCGGCCGCGGCGTTCGGATTCCTTTGCGCGCGCTACTTACCGCGCGTGCCCGTGGGGTCATCAACGCCGTCGCCGACTGGGCCGTTGCCCGCAAGCCGGTCTCACAGTGGGGATTGCGGCAGGGCATGCACGTCACCGGCACCGCCACGCCCTACGACTTTCTTTGTTCGACGACCGCGATGACCACCCGCAAGATCTCCCACCTGGTCGGCGCCGACGTGCTGCTTCTTGCAGGCGCGGACGACCACTATGTGCCGCTGAAGCAGTTGGGGCGTCAGGCGGGCACGCTGACCAACGCGCGGTCGGTGACCACGCGGACCTTCACCGCCGCCGAGCAGGCGAGCAACCACTGCCAGCTCGGCAATATCGGGGCGGCCGCCCGCTTGATAATCGGGTGGCTGGACCTGATGGCGCTACCGCCGCAGACCGGTGATTCAGTCTTCGACGGCGACACCACTGCCGCGCGGACGTCTGCGCCGGCCCACCCCTGACGACTTGCCGCTGGGGCGTCGGTTACGCAAGCCGCCCTGCGGCGTCTCGGCGGCTTCGGTGTCCTCCAGTGCGGGCGCCTCTTCGGCCGTCGACTCGACTTCGGGGTCTTGCGCGGTGACCTCGGGCTCCTCGTCCTGATCCGGCGTCTCTATCGTCTCGGCGTCATCGCCGTCGGCTGCGGTGTCGGTGTCCTCGGCGTAGGCGCCGGCGTCGGCGTCGGCATCGGCTTCTTCGTCGGTCTCAGCGCCCTTCTTGCGTCGCTGCCACCGCTGCTTTTCTTTCTTGGGTTTGATCGGTTTCGGCGGTGGCGGCGGAAGCTCGGCGATAAACGACAGATAGAACCCGAAAATGCCGAGTAACGCGATCGCGGCTGCCGCGCCATAAACGCCGAATAGCCACTGCCCGACAGTGTCGAGGTTCAACCAGATCTCGCTGATTGCCGTGCCGACGATCAGCACGCCGGCCAGCACATGGGCCACGATCGACGAGGTCTGCAGGGTAAGTGCGAGCTGCGGCGTCCCGTACTCCGGATTGCGGGCCCGCAGCCAGGTGAACGCCACCGGCAAAGCGGCCAGGGCGATCAATACGCCGGCGACAATTCGCAGCGCCGTGCCGAGGGCGTGCGAGGTGTCGCCCGTCAGCTCCCACCAGCGTGGCAGCACAAAGCCGAAATAGAGGAGGCCGGCGATAATCGAGAACGCCGCGTGCCAAAACACGGCAGCCTTGCGTCCCATGCGCCTCCTTGAGCTGGTATCCGGAGCGACCAGACCCCGGTCATTCAGGCCTGGCCACACCCCGGATTGTGCGCGGAGGATGCGGGATTTGAACCCGCGAGGGCTGTTAACCCAACCCGCGTTCCAGGCGAGCGCCATAGGCCACTAGGCGAATCCTCCGTCGGCCATGGTAGCCGAGCCCAGCTCGGCGTCTTGTGGCTGTCGACGATTGACCCGAGCCCGGGTACTAGACTCTCCGTGGACCCCGTGCGGCGTCTATCCTGTGAACTCCCCCAGGGCCGGAAGGCAGCAAGGGTCAATGGGCTCTGGCGGGTGCGCGGGGTCCCCCATGTCAGATCGTGGCGACCCAGGCGTCGACGGTGAAAGGTGGATGGTGTCGTACGGCTCGTTCAGTTCCCTAGGCCGTACCGACCTTGAGGCATTGCATGCCCGCCACCAGCAGGACTACGCCGAACTGCAGTCGATGAAGCTGGCCCTGGACCTCACCCGCGGCAAACCGTGTAGCGAGCAGCTCGATCTGTCCAACGCCTTGCTGAGCCTGCCCGGGACTGACTACCGCGACGGCGAGGGCACCGACACCCGCAACTATGGCGGGCAGCATGGCCTACCCGAACTGCGGGCGATCTTCGGCGAGCTGCTTGGCATCCCCGTGCCCAACCTGATCGCGGGCAACAACGCCAGCCTTGAGCTGATGCACGACGTCGTCGTGTTCTCGATGTTGCATGGCGGGGTGGACTCGCCGCGGCCCTGGAAAGACGAGCCGCGCGTCAAGTTCTTGTGCCCCGTACCTGGCTACGATCGCCACCACAACATCACCGAAACCATGGGCATCGAGATGATCTCGATTCCGATGCGCGACGACGGGCCGGACGTCGACCTGATCGAAGAGCTGGTCGCCGTCGACCCGGCCATCAAAGGCTTGTGGGCGGTTCCGGTGTTCGCCAACCCCACAGGCATCACCTACTCGTGGGAAACGGTTCGCCGGCTCGTCCAGATGCGCACCGCGGCAGAGGACTTCCGGCTGTTCTGGGACAACGCCTACGCGGTGCACACGTTGACGCACGATTTCGTCCGCCAGGTCGACGTGCTGGGTCTGGCCGCCGCCGCGGGCAACCCCAACCGGCCTTACGTGTTCGCGTCGACGTCCAAGATCACCTTCGCCGGTGCCGGGGTCAGCTTCTTCGGTGGATCACTGGGCAACATCGCCTGGTATTTGCAGTACGCCGGCAAGAAGTTGATCGGGCCGGACAAGGTCAATCAGCTGCGGCATTTGCGCTTTTTCGGCGACGCCGACGGTGTGCGCCTGCAGATGCTGCGTCACCAGCAGCTGCTGGCACCCAAATTCGCGTTGGCGCTGGAGATCCTGGACAAGCGCCTCGGTGAATCGAAGATCGCGTCCTGGAATGAGCCCCAAGGCGGGTACTTCATCAGCCTCGACGTGTTGCCGGGCACGGCGCGGCGCACCGTCGCGTTGGCCAAAGAGGCCGGTATCGCCGTCACCGACGCGGGCGCGTCCTTCCCGTACCGGAAAGACCCCGACGACAAGAACATCCGGATCGCACCGACGATGCCGCCGGTACCCGACCTACGCAATGCGATCGACGGGCTGGCCACCTGCGCCTTGCTGGCCGCCACCGAGTCGCTGCTGAGCCAGGGTTAGCTCGCGTCGGGCGGCGTCGGTAGCGTGGGCGACCGTGGCCCTCTACCGCAAGTACCGACCGGCAACTTTCGCCGAGGTGGTGGGGCAGGAACATGTCACCGAGCCGCTGTGCACCGCTTTGACGGCGGGCCGAATCAACCACGCGTATCTGTTCTCCGGCCCGCGCGGGTGTGGCAAGACGTCGTCGGCGCGCATCCTGGCCCGGTCGTTGAACTGTGCACAGGGGCCGACGGCGACGCCATGCGGTGTCTGCGACTCCTGCGTCGCGCTGGCGCCCAACGGACCCGGCAGCATCGACGTCGTCGAGCTCGACGCGGCCAGCCATGGCGGCGTCGACGACACCCGTGAGTTGCGGGACCGAGCTTTCTACGCGCCGGCCCAGTCGCGCTACCGGGTCTTCATCGTCGACGAGGCGCACATGGTGACCACCGCGGGGTTCAACGCGCTGCTCAAAATCGTCGAGGAGCCGCCGGAGCATCTGATCTTTGTGTTCGCCACAACCGAGCCGGAGAAGGTGCTGCCGACGATCCGGTCGCGCACCCACCACTACCCGTTCCGGCTGCTGCCACCACGCACCATGCGGGCGCTGATCCAACGGATCTGCGCCCAGGAGGGTGTCGTCGCTGACGACGCCGTCTACCCGCTGGTGATCCGGGCCGGCGGCGGTTCTCCCCGCGACACTCTGTCAGTTCTCGATCAGTTGCTGGCCGGTTCGGAAGCCGCGCCGGATGGCAACCGGATCAGTTATCAGCGGGCACTGGGGCTGCTGGGCGCTACTGACGTCGCGTTGATCGATGAGGCCGTCGACGCGCTCGCCGCCGGAGATGCCGCGGCGTTGTTCGGGGCGGTCGAATCGGTGATCGACGCCGGTCACGACCCTCGGCGATTTGCCACCGACCTGTTGGAGCGGTTCCGCGATTTGCTTGTGCTGCAAGCTGTTCCAGACGCCGCCGCGCGCGGTGTGGTCGACGCGCCAGAAGACGTGCTGGACCGGATGCGCGATCAAGCGGCCCGGATCGGCCCGGCGACGCTCACCCGCTACGCCGAAGTCGTGCACGCCGGCCTGACCGAGATGCGCGGCGCGACGGCACCCCGCCTGCTGCTAGAAGTGATCTGCGCGCGGCTGTTGTTGCCCTCGGCCAGTGACACCGAATCGGCGCTGCTGCAACGCGTCGAACGGATCGAGACCAGGCTGGACATGTCCATTCCACTCGGTGATCAACGGCCGGACTCCGCGCGGCCCGAACCGGCTGACGCCCCGACGCAATCGACGCCACCGGCCGCCGCCACTGAGCCGGCGCTCAGCCCGCCCCCGAGGCAGCCCGCACCCCAGCAGAGCCCGCCCGAGCAGAGCCCGGGTGAACCGGGTGCGGCGGCAGTCCGCACCTTGTGGCCGACGGTGCGCGACAAGGTACGTCAACGCAGCCGAACCACCGAGGTCATGTTGGCGGGCGCCACCGTACGCGCCGTGGAGGGCAACACATTGGTGTTGAGCCACGAATCGGCGCCGCTGGCCAAGCGGCTGTGCGAACAACGCAACGCCGACGTCATCGCCGAGGCGCTCAAGGACGCGCTAGGCGTTGATTGGCGGGTGCGATGTGAAGTTGGCGCGCCCAATCCGACGGCAACCGCAGAGCCGGTCGTGCCGCCGCGGCGGGCCGCGCGTGGCGCGGCTCCGGCTGCCCGTGGGGTCTCGCGTCCATCCCCGTCGGCGGAACCACCTGCCGCCCAGGATTCCACTCAGCGGGCCGAAGAGGAAAGCATGCTGGCCGAGGCGGGTCAGGGACGACTCGTCGGCACCGCGCCGCGACCCCGAAGAGGCGGCGCTGGAGCTCTTGCAGAACGAACTGGGCGCACGCCGCATCGACAACGGCTGAGACTTTCGGGTCAAGCTCGCACCCGTTTGATTCGAACCAGGCCAGATGAACGGTTGGTGGCGGCCGTTAGCCTCTTACAGGCGACATACAGTCATACGCCTCAGCGCCTAGGGCTGCCACCACGGGCGTAGTGGCAGGTCGTCGGTGCCGCAAGCGTCGAGCTTGGTTGCTAACACGTGATGTAGTTGAATGTTGTTGTGCTCGAAGGCCACCCGAGACGCGGCCATGTAGAGGCCCCACACTTTCGCGGTGGCCAGACCGACCTCGGCGACCGCCTCGTCCCAATGCGCGACCAGATTGCGGCACCAGTCACGCAGCGTCATCGCGTAGTGCGTACGGAAGTTTTCCGCGTGCAGCACTTCGAGACCCACGTCTTGGACCGCCGACACGATTCGTCCCGAGCCGGTCAACTCTCCGTCCGGAAAGACGTAGCGATCGGTGAAACTGCTCGCGCGGAAGGTCGACTTGTTGTCGTTGCGGGTGATGCAGTGATTGAGCAGCAAGCCTCCGGTGCGCAGCTTGGACTGCAGGAAGGCGAAGTACGAGGGATAGTTTTTGACACCGATGTGCTCGGTCAATCCGATCGAGGAGACCGCGTCGAATCCGGTCTCCCGCACGTCGCGATAGTCGGAGTGGCGCACTTCGGCCAGGTGGGTCAGTCCCTCGGCCTCGATCGCCCTTTGCGCCCAGCTGGCCTGTTCGGCCGATAGCGTGGCACCGATCGCCCGCACGCCGCGGCGGGCGGCGTAGCGAACCATCCCGCCCCAGCCGCAGCCGACGTCGAGCAGCCGGTCACCCGGCTGCAGCCCCAACTTCTCGAAGACCAGCCGGTACTTGTTGTCCTGCGCCTCTTCCAGCGTCGCTTCGGCATGCGGATAGACCGCGCAGGTGTACGTCATCGACGGGCCCAGCACCCACTCGTAAAAGGTGTTGGAGACGTCATAGTGGTGATGGATGGCCTCGGCGTCACGAGTCTTGCTGTGCCGCATGCCTTCAGCGATCCGCCGCCAGCGAGGTAGCGCCTCCTGCGGCGGTGGTGGTGCGGGGACCAGGTGTTGGACGCCAACCGCACGGATGATGCTGGCCAGCAGGCGCGCCGAGGGCCTACCGAACTCGAGCTTGTCGGCCAGCAACTTGAGCAGCTCGTAGGGATCGCCCGGAGGCACCCCGCGCAATTCGACATCCCCGGAGACGTAGGCGCGGGCCAGCCCGAGTTCGCCGGGGGCGGTGGCCAAATAGGTGGTGCCACGGGGCGTCAGCAGGCCCATTCCCAGCGCGGCGGTTTCCGGTCCGGCGGTGCTGCCGTCGTAAGCCGTGAACCGCAGCGACCGCTTGGCGCCGCCGGTGACGACCGCCAAGACCTCGGCGAGGCTCAACTTGCCTGTCCTGCTGGCCGCGGATTCCTTGATGGTCGTCATCGTCGTTGCACCGCCTTTGCGTAGAGGTCAAGCAGGCGCGAATCCGGATCGTAGATTTTCTTCACGGTTTTGTAGGTTTCGCCGCCGTATAGCTCATCGAACTCCTCTCGGCTGTAGTAGGAGTCGGAATACAGCGATTTGTGGCCGTCGAGCGATCCCACCTTCGCTTCGATCAACCGATTCGTCGCGCCCTCGGTCGCGCCGACCGCAACCGAGGACCAGAACCCAACATTGACGTAGGTTGATCCAGGCCGGATCGGATAGAGCGGCCAGCGGTCGCGGTCGTGTAACCGTAACGGGCACAACCAGACCGGTGTGATGGGCACATGAGCGACGAACCAGTCCAGGAATGCAGCCGTGCGCTCGATCGGCACCTCGATATCCTGGACCACCCGTTCGCGCGGCGGACGACCGTTGCGTTTCTCGATCCGGTCGGCGATACCGAATCGGTGGTCCAGTGCCACCAGCTTCGAGTACATGTTGCTGCGCCGGTAGCGCCGAGGCCACCAACGCCGCACCCGGGGATTCTGCACGCCGAAAGAGCGTGAGCACCAGAACCAATCGGTGTCCCACCGCCAGAAATAGTCGTGCATCGTCAGCCGGTCTTCTTTGACGCCGGCGTCGTGCTGGATGGAGCGGTAATAGATGTGTTGGCCCGTGTAGTCGCTTACCGGGCCGGGGGTGGTGGTACGCACGCCGACGCAAAGGTAGCTCTCCTGGGCGCTGAACACCACACCGTCGAGATAGTCGACTGGCACACCGTCAAAACCGCCGGTGTCGATGATGCGGTCCATCGCCGACATCAAATCAGTCAGCGAGTTGAACCGCACGTGTCGCAGCGCCACGAACGGCTTGATGGGCTCCAGCTCAATGCGAATCCTGGTCGAATAGCCAAGGGTGCCGTAGGAATTCGGAAAAGTACGGTAGAGGTCAGTGTGCTGCTGGGGCGAGACGGTGAGCAACTCGCCTGTGCCGGTGAGGATGTCCATCTCCAGCACCGACTCGTGTGGCAGGCCGTTGCGGAACGAGGCCGACTCGATGCCCAACCCGGTGACCGCCCCGCCCAGCGTGATGGTCTTCAGCTGGGGGACCACTAAAGGCGATAGCCCGTAGGGCAGGGTCGCCGCCACCAAATCCTCATATGTGCACATGCCGGCCACATCAGCGGTACGCGAATCAGGGTCAACCGAAATGACGTTCGTCAGCCCCGATGTGTCCAGTCCCGGTGCATCGGTTTTCGTGCGGGTGCGAAACAAATTGGACGTGGGCTTGGCGAGTCGGACGGCCGCCGTCGCGGGAATCGAACGATAGCTCGCCAACAACCGCTCGACGCCCGCCGCATGAGCCGCCGGTGCGGATGCAGGGACAGGCACCACATATACGCTAGTCCCCGATATCAGCCCGCGCAGGGTCATCGCGCCCGCGCGTGGTGCCGACACATCCCCGCACAGAGGAGTTTCGCCTAATGGGACACGTCAGTGCAGCCAGCACCATCTTGATCAACGCCGATCCCGCGACCGTGCTGTCTGCCGTAGGTGACTACCGAGAAGTCCGCCCCAAGATCCTGTCCTCGCACTACCGCGACTACCAGGTGCTGGAAGGTGGGCAAGGGCAGGGAACCGTTGCCAGCTGGAAGCTGCAGGCCACCAAATCTCGCGTTCGCGATGTGCGGGCCAATGTCGACGTCGCCGGCCACGCCGTCATCGAGAAGGACGCCAACTCGACGATGATCACCAATTGGACGGTGGCGCCCGCCGGACCGGGTTCGAGCGTCACCATCACGACCACATGGGTGGGAGCAAGTGGCGTGAAGGGGTTCTTCGAGAAGACGTTCGCGCCGTTGGGGCTGAGAAGGATCCAAGCCGAGGTGCTGGCCAACCTGAAAAAGGAACTCGAGGGCTAGCCGGTTTGACCTTGGCTGCCCAGGTAGGCGGCGATGCCCTTGACCACGGCGTCGGCATACTTCTGCCTGCCCTCGGGGGACTCCATCAGCCCGGAGTCGACCGGATTCTTCATGTTGCCGCACTCGACCAGAACCGACGGATACTGGGCCAGGTTCAGGCCCGCCAGGTCCGAACGCCCGTACAGGCCGTCTTGGCCGATGTAGGTGGCCGGCGGGATGCCCGAGGCTTGTAGTTGGTCGCGCATGATGCGGGCGAACTGCACCGACGGGCCCGCCTGCACCTGGTTGAGCGGCGGCGCCGAGTAGTTCACGTGAAATCCCCGCCCGTTCGGCGGCCCGCCGTCGGCGTGGACGCTGACGACCGCGTTCGGGTGCAATGCGTTGGCCATCGCGGCACGCTCGTCGACGCACGGGCCCAGCGCATCGTCGTTGCCGCGCGACATCGCCGTCCGTGCGCCCAGCGCGGTGAGTTCGGCGCGGATGCGCAGCGTGGTGTCCCAGGTGAAGGTGTGCTCCGGGTAGCCGTCGTTGGTCGACGTACCGCTGGCCTGGCAGTCCTTGGTGCCGCCGCGTCCGGTTGGGACCTGACGGCTGATCGACGCGTCGTTGGCGCCGTTGTGGCCGGGGTCGAGGAACACGATCATGCCGGCGATGTTGCCCGGGGCTGCGGCGGCGTTCGGGGCCGTCGGCGTCGGTGCGCCCACGACGACAGCGACGATGCCAATAGCCAGCACGGACCCGACACGCAGGCGATGTAGTACGCGCACGGCGCCACGTTAGCCCCCGCCGTCTAGGCTTGAAACTTCGAACCGCCCGCAAGCCGCAGGCGAAACCAAGTCGAGACCAAGATGATGCAAGGGGACCGTCATGCAACCCGGAGGCCAGCCCGACATGTCGGCGTTGCTCGCCCAGGCACAGCAGATGCAGCAACAGCTGATGGCTGCCCAACAGCGACTCGCCAACTCCGAGGTGCAGGGAAAGGCCGGTGGCGGTCTGGTGGAGGTCATCGTCAAGGGCAGCGGCGATGTCGTGGCGGTGAAGATCGATCCCAAAGTCGTCGACCCGGACGACGTCGAGACGCTGCAGGATTTGATCGTCGGCGCGCTCGCCGACGCCTCCCGCCAGGTCACCGCGATGGCGCAGCAGCAGCTGGGTCCGCTGGCCGGTGGAGTGGGCGGCGCGCTGGGTATCCCGGAGTCCTAACTTGTTTGAAGGGCCGGTCCAGGACCTTATCGACGAGCTCGGCAAGCTGCCGGGTATCGGGCCAAAGAGCGCGCAGCGCATCGCCTTTCATCTGTTGTCCGTCGAACCGCCTGACATCGACCGGCTCACCGCGGTGCTGGCCAAGGTGCGCGACGGCGTACGGTTCTGCGCGGTGTGCGGCAATGTCTCCGACGACGAGCGTTGCCGCATCTGCGCAGACCCCCGCCGGGACGGCTCGCAGGTCTGCGTCGTCGAGGAGCCCAAGGACATCCAGGCCGTCGAACGCACCCGCGAATTCCGCGGCCGCTACCACGTTCTCGGTGGGGCGCTGGATCCGCTGTCCGGAGTCGGTCCTGAGCAGCTACGGATCCGCGAGCTGCTGAACCGGATCGGTCAGCAGGTCGACGGCGTGGATATCACCGAGGTGATCATCGCCACCGACCCCAACACCGAAGGCGAGGCGACCGCCACCTACCTGGTGCGGATGCTGCGCGACATTCCCGGCTTGGCCGTGACGCGGATCGCCTCCGGATTGCCGATGGGCGGCGATCTGGAATTCGCCGACGAGCTGACCCTGGGCCGCGCGCTGACCGGCCGCCGCGCGATGGCTTGACAGCCGCAAGGCGGCGCACAAACAGTCACATGGGTAACTCAGAAGGCACTATGCCCTGGTCGAGTGACGCGGGAGGCTGATGTGACTGTGTCGGCACGACCGGAAGCGCGCTAGGCCCGCAGCCTTTCGTGTCGCAACAGGTCCACCTCCGGCAGCTCCAGCGGCGCCAGCTCACCCACCACCCTGCTCAGCAGCAGGTCGGCGAGCTCGGGATTGCGGGCCAAGCAGGGCCCGTGCATGTAGGTGGTGAACACGCTGCCCTGGACCGCGCCGTCGAAGCCGTCGCCGGCGCGGTTGCCTGCACCCTTCCTCACCGCGCCCAGCGGCGATGCGGCGTCGCCGAGAACCGTTCCGCCGCGGTGGTTCTCGAATCCGGTCAACGGCTGCGTCAACCCGGCCAGCAGCGGCGTGCTGACCACCTCCCCGATGGTGCGAGCGGTCTGCGGCGAGGTGGTCACGTCGAGCAGGCCCACGCCCTCGACCCGTTCGCCCGCCGACGTCTCATACCAGTGGCCGAGTACCTGGATGGCCGCGCAGATCGCCAGCACCGGCGCGCCGCGGGCCGCGGCGCGCTGCAATCCCGGGTAACGGACGAGATGCTTGGTGGCCAGCCGCTGCGCGTAATCTTCGGCCCCGCCCAACGTGTACAGGTCGAGGCTGTCGGGCACCGCGTCGGCCAGCGTGATCTCGACGATCTCGGCGGCGATGCCCCGCAGCCGTAGCCGTT